>Ga0181537_10000642_pt1 | contig 32407 bp, 27 predicted proteins | sample PEATcosm2014_Bin_39_FD_119765 | JGI IMG/M metagenome (GOLD analysis project Ga0181537, IMG submission 119765) | Peatland microbial communities from MTU Mesocosm Facility, Houghton, MI, USA - PEATcosm2014_Bin23_10_metaG | ecosystem: Environmental > Terrestrial > Soil > Wetlands > Peat | place... | reverse complement strand
CAGGGCGGCGACCGATATTGGCAGCTTTGTCGCTGACAAGCTTCGCGTGCGACAGGTCCTTTTCAATTTATTGGCCAATGCCGTCAGCTTCTCGCCGGGCGGCGCAGCGATAATGCTGCAGGCCGAACGTACCGATGACGCCGTGGTCTTTTCGGTCACCGATCAGGGACCGGGCATTCCGCCCGATGTCCTGGAAAAGGTGTTCGACTGGTTCGAAACGCATTCGCTGGGCTCGCAGCATCGCGGTCCCGGAATCGGATTATCTCTCGTCCGCTCCTTCGTCGAACTGCATGGCGGCACGGTGACCATCGCCTCCGAGGTCGGACAAGGCACCACCGTGACATGTACATTCCCGCTCACCGAAACCGCCGCGCTGACGGCAGCCGAGTAACATGATCCCGAAAAGTGGGAACCGGTTTTCGGAAAAGATCATGCTACAAACAAAAAATCCTTAGCGGAGCCTCCATGCTTCTGACCACCCGCGGTGGCGCAAGCTTCACCGTGACATTGGCAAACGAGGCGGCGACCGAGCGGCTCATGGTGGACGTTGCCGCGGCGCTCGAACCCGGCGATCTCGTCACGCTTTCGGGCGATCTTGGCGCCGGCAAGACGACCTTCGCCCGCGCGCTGATCCGCTATCTCGCCGGCGATGCCACTGTCGAGGTGCCGAGCCCGACTTTTACCTTCGTTCAGGCCTACGAACTGCCGCGCTTTGCGCTGGTGCATGCCGATCTTTACCGGCTGTCCAGCACCGCCGAACTTGCCGAGCTCGGCTTCGACGATCTGCCCGAGGGTGCGGTCGTGCTGATGGAATGGCCCGATCGCGCCGCCGGATTCTTGCCGCCGGACCGGCTCGACATCGCGTTCACGCTTGCGCCGGCGCTGGGACCAGAGGTCCGCAACGTCCGCTGTGTCGGCTACGGCGCCTTCGCACCGCGCGCCGAGCGGATCGCGCAGATACGCGCCTTCCTCGATGAAGCCGGTTTTACCGAAGCCCGCCGGGTGCGAATGCAGGGCGACGCCTCGACGCGTATTTTCGAGCGGCTGACGCAAGACGGTGAGACTGTGGTACTGATGAATGCGCCGCGCCGTCCCGACGGCCCACCGGTGCGGGACGGTAAGCCTTATAGCGCCATCGCTCATCTCGCCGAAGACGTCGTTCCTTACGTTGCGCTTGCCGGAGGCCTACGCGCGCTCGGCCTCTCGGCGCCGGAAATCCTGCATGCCGATATCGATCATGGTCTCCTGGTCATGGAGGACTTTGGCGATCACCGCGTAGTCAGCGGCAATCCGCCGGAGCCGATCGAAGACTGCTACGCCACGGCGATCGATCTCCTGGCGGCACTGCACGGGTGGGACCTACCGGAGAAGCTGCCGGTCACTGCGGAACTCGATTATTACCTGCCACCCTACGATATCGGCGCTTATCTGATCGAGGCCGAATTGCTGCTCGACTGGTATCTGGTATGTGCCGAAGCTGAAGCTGGCGACGCCGAGCGCGCAGCTTTTGTCGCTCTCTGGCGCAAAGCGCTCGTGCCGGCGATGGATGCGCCGCCGACCTGGACGCTGCGCGATTACCATTCGCCCAATCTGCTCTGGCTTGAGCAGCGTGCCGACCTGGCCCGGGTCGGCATCCTCGATTTCCAGGATGCGCTGATCGGTCCCGCCGCCTACGACGTTGCCTCGCTGCTCCAGGACGCGCGCGTCGACGTTCCGGAAGCGATGGAAATGGCATTGTTGGGCCGCTACGTGCGCACGCGTCTCAGCAAGAACGAGAATTTCGATACCGGTGCCTTCACGCTCGTCTATGCGACGCTTGCCGCCCAACGCGCGACAAAGATCCTCGGCATCTTTGCCCGGCTCGACCGGCGCGACGGTAAATCGCAATATCTGCACCACATGCCGCGCCTATGGAACTATTTGCAGCGCTCGCTGGCGCATCCGGCGCTGGCAGCGCTGAAGGCCTGGTACGATGAAAATGTGCCGGCTCCCGATGGACTATGATAGTGCGATTCGAGGGCTGCCCCCGCTGGGGTGGGCGAAGCGATGATGCCGAAAAGCGCGATAGTGCTGGCCGCCGGCCTTGGCACGCGCATGCGGCCGTATAACGGCCACCTCCCGAAACCGCTGGTCACCGTCGGCGGCAAATCTCTGATCGACTACGGTCTCGACCGCCTGTCCGATGCGGGCGTCGAGCGCGCGGTGGTGAACGTGCATCACCTCGCCGACGCGGTTGAGCGGCATCTGGCGCCGAGGCGCAAGCCGCGCATCGAGATCTCCGATGAACGCGCGGAGTTGCTCGGCACCGGCGGCGGTATCGCCAAGGCCTTGCCACAATTGGGCAGTGATGCGCCTTTCTTTCTGATCAATTCCGACACCTTCTGGCTCGATGGCGTCAAACCCAATTTCGCTCGGCTGGCCGAAGCCTTCGACGCCAAAACCATGGACGCGCTGCTGCTGTTGTCGCCGACCACAGGCAGCATCGGTTACGAAGGCCGCGGCGACTACACCATGCTGTCCGATGGCCGGCTGCGGCGGCGCACCGAACAGGAGGTGATGCCGTTCATCTATGCCGGGGCGGCGGTGCTGTCGCCGGCGCTGTTCGCCGCAGCGCCCGCAGGCGCTTTTCCATTGACACTGTTGTTCGACCGCGCCGGCGCCAAGGGCCGGCTGTTCGGGCTGCGCCTCGAAGGCCTGTGGATGCATGTCGGCACGCCCGAGGCGGTAGCCGCGGCCGAAGCAGCGCTCGCGAAAGCCCAGTGATATCTGATAGACCTGCGCGGCGAATTCCGCGATTCCGCCATGACCCCACGTGTCTTCACCATTCCGGCGTCGGCGCCGTTCTTGCCGACGCTGATCGAGGCTTTGCACAGCGGCAAGCTCGGCTTCGAGCTCGGCCGCGATCCGCTCGCGCTTGCCGCGGCGACGATTTTCCTGCCGACGCGTCGCGCCTGCCGATTGTTGCGCGACGCTTTTCTCGATGGGCCTGAGGGCGCCGCAGCGATCCTGCCGCGTATCGTTGCGATCGGCGATATCGACGAAGACGAGATTGCCTTTGCCGACGCGGCCGCGGGCGAGATTGCCTCCGAAGCTTTGGCGCTGCCCGAGGCACTCGGCGGCCTCGAACGGCGACTCCTGCTCACGCAGCTCGTCACCACATGGGCCACATCGCCGGAACTGCACGGCGCGAGCGGCACGCCGCTGATCGCCCAGACGCCGGCTGCAGCCTGTGCACTCGCCGACGATCTGTCGCGGCTGATCGACGACATGAATACGCGCGGCGTGTCCTGGGATCGTCTCGACGATCTCGTGCCGGAGACGTTCGATGAATATTGGCAGCTTACATTGCGGTTCCTGCAGATCGCGCGGCAGATGTGGCCCGCAATCTTGGAAGATCAAAATCGTATCGAGCCGACCAAACGCCGCGACGCTTTAATTAAGGCGGAAGCGCAGCGCCTTGCACGCAAGACCGGCGCACCGGTGATCGTTGCCGGCTCGACCGGCTCGATTCCGTCAACCGCCGAACTCATCGCCACCATCGCGCTGCTGCCGCATGGCGCCGTGGTGCTGCCGGGGCTCGATACCGATCTCGACGAAGCATCGTGGCGGCTGATCGCCGGCGACGAGGGAAGGGGCATCGCGCCAGCGTCCGGCCATCCGCAATTCGCGATGCAAACCCTGCTTGGGCGCATTGGCATCGACCGCGACGCGGTTGAGCCGTTGGCAGTGCCGCGCGGACGCGAACGGCTGGTGTCGGAAGCACTTCGGCCCGCCGCCGCGACCGAACTGTGGCGCACCAAGGCCGCCGATAAAGATTTTGAAGCTCATGCCGCTGCGGCGCTCGAAACGATGGCGACGATCGAAGCCGCGAATCCGGAGGACGAGGCGCTTGCCATCGCGGTAGCGCTGCGGGAAGCCGTGCACGACGGCAAGACTGCGGCGCTGGTCACGCCGGACCGCGCGCTCGGCCGGCGCGTACTCGCCGCCCTGCAACGCTGGAACATCACGGCGGAGGATTCTGGCGGCGACGCGCTTGCCGACACACCGGCCGGAATTTTCGCCCGGCTTGCCGCCGCGGCGGCGCTCGACGGCACGCCGCCGGTAACCCTCCTCGCTTTGCTCAAGCATCCGCTGCTGCGGCTTGGCGAGCACAAAGCCGTCGCCGCGCTCGAGCGCGCGATCCTGCGCGGCCCACGGCCGCGTCCCGGCAGCGCCGGAGTCGTCCGAGCACTGGCTAATTTTCGTGAACAGCTCGGCAAATATCGTCGCGAGGAGCCAGTCGATCTGCATCATTCCGACCCGCGCACCGAACTGACCGACGGCGAGCTTGCCGCCGCCGCCGATCTTGTTACGCGGCTCGGTGCGGCGCTGGCGCCGCTCGAAAGTCTGGGGAGGAAGGCGCATCCGTTGAGCGAATTGGCCAAGCGCCATCGCGACGTAGTCGCTGCACTGTCTCAGCACGGCGGCGCAGCAGTTGCGCTCACCGGCCGCGACGGCCAAAAGCTTGCCGAGGCACTCGACGAACTCGCGACCAGCAACGCCGCCGCCGGTCTTGCCGTCGACACATCCGATTATGTCGAATTGTTTTCGGCGGCACTTGCCGGCCGCGTGGTGCGCCGCCAGGCGCAGCCCGGCCTGAGCGTCCGAATCCTCGGTCCGCTCGAAGCACGCCTGACCGAGAGCCACCGCGTTGTGCTCGGCGGCCTCGTTGAGGGGTCGTGGCCGCCGGAAAGCAATAATGACGCCTGGCTGAGCCGGCCGATGCGGCTTGCGCTTGGGCTCGATCTGCCAGAGCGCCGCATCGGACTCTCCGCTCATGATTTCGCGCAACTGCTCGGCGCACGAGAGGTGGTCTTGAGCCATGCCGCCAAGATCGCCGGCGCGCCGACGGTGCCATCGCGCTTCATCCAACGGCTCGCCGCAATCGCCGGAGAACGATGGAAAGAGACCGTCGAGCGCGGTGAAACCTACCTCGCCTGGGCGCGCGAGCTCGACCGGCCGGAACGCGTAGCTCCGGCGCCGCAGCCCGCACCAACGCCACCGCGCACCACGCGGCCAAAGGGCCTTTCGGTGACCGAGATCGAGGATTGGCTGCGCGATCCCTATACGATCTACGCACGGCATGTTCTGCGCCTGCGCGTGCTCGATGCGGTCGACACCGAACCTGGCGCCGCGGAGCGGGGCACCATTATTCACGCCGCCGTCGGCGCCTTTACCCAGAATGTCGCGGGCGGCCTTCCCGCCGATCCGGTGCGCGAACTGATCGCGCTCGGCGAGCCGCATTTCGCCGCGCTTGAGGATTTTCCGGAGGCGCGTGCGTTCTGGTGGCCGCGCTTCCTGCGGATTGCGCATTGGTTCGCGCGTTGGGACGCCGGGCGCCGCGGTGCGATCGCCGCGCTCGCTGCCGAGATCCGCGGTGAAACCGAGATTGCTCTTGCTGACGGCACATTCCGCCTGCGCGGCATCGCCGACCGCATCGAACGCGACGCCGCCGGCCGCTGCGTCATACTCGATTACAAGACCGGCTCCGTGCGAAGCGAAAAGCAGGTACGCACCGGCCTCGCGCCGCAGCTCACGCTGGAAGCCGCGATTCTGCGCCGGGGTGGATTTGCCGGCATTCCCGCCGGCACATCTGTCAGCGAGATTGCCTATGTGAAGCTCAAAGGCGGCGACCCCGCCGGCGAATATGAGCCGATCCGATTCAAGGATGGCACGCCAGACAGTCAAGCCGATCGTGCGCTGGAACAACTCACCAGGATCGCCCAGATCTTCGATACAGATACCGAACCTTACCGCTCGCTGGTGCATCCGATGTGGCGGACGCATTACGGGGACTATGACCATCTCGCGCGCGTCAAGGAATGGTCGAGGAGCGGCGGCGAAATCGACGATATCGGCGGCGGGGGCGGCCAATGAGAACGCCGGACGCTATTCCCGAAGACGTGCGCCGGCGACAGCGAGCGGCGGCCGATCCGAAAGTGTCGTCGTGGCTCGCCGCCAATGCCGGCTCGGGCAAAACCCATGTGCTGGCGCAGCGCGTGATCAATCTGCTGCTTGAAGACGTCGAGCCGGAGAGAATCCTCTGCATCACGTTCACCAAGGCGGCAGCCGCCAATATGGCCAAGCGCGTGTTCGACACGCTCGCCACCTGGACCACGCTCGATGATGCCACACTCGATAAAGTAATCCGCGACCAAACCGGCGTGATGCCCGGCGCGGCGCGGCGCGCTCTGGCGCGGCGGCTATTCGCGCGCGCGCTGGAAACGCCCGGCGGCCTCAAGGTGCAGACCATCCACGCCTTCTGCACGCGGCTCCTCCACCAGTTCCCGTTCGAAGCCAATGTCGCCGCCCGGTTCACGGTGCTCGATGAAGCGCAGCAAACGCAGCTTCTGGAACGATTGACACTCGGCGTGCTGCTCGACGGCGCGAAGGATCCGGACGGCCCGCTTGGCCGCGCCCTCGCTACAGCCATGACCGCCGCCGCGGATCAGACATTTCGCGACGTCGTGCGCGAGGCCATCGGGCGCCGGGATGCAATCGCGCGCTGGATTATGGCCGCCGGCAGCGTCGATGCCGCGATCGCAACGCTGTCGCGCGGGCTCGGCCTCGATCCGCGGGAGACTCGCGGCAGCATCGAAGAAGAATTCTTTACCGGTGCGGCAGTCGCGCCGGACGAATGGACCACTGTCGCCACGGCGCTTGCGCAGGGCGGCAAGACCGATGCCGAGCAGGCGCGACGGTTCGGCTTGCTCGCCTCGTTGCCGATTTCCGACCAAGTCGAGACTTACCTCGACATTTTCTGCACCGCGAGCGACCGCGCCCCGCGTAAATCCATCGTCACCAAGTCGATCAAGGATGCGACCTTGATCGAACGTCTCAACGTGGAACAAGTTCGCGTTTGCGCCGTGCTGGATCGCCTGCGCGCCGTGATCTGCCGCGATCGGTCGGAAGCGCTGGTCAGGGTCGCCTACACCGTGCTGACGCGCTACCAGGAGGAGAAGGCGCGCCGCGGTCTGCTCGACTACGATGATCTGATCGACAAGACGCTGGCGCTTCTCACCAGCACCGATGCCGCCTGGGTTCACTACAAGCTCGACTTCGGCATCGATCATCTCCTGATCGACGAAGCACAAGACACCAGCAGCAAGCAGTGGCAGATCGTCCTTAGGCTTGTCGCCGAATTCACCGCCGGCGCCGGCGCGCGCGACGTGACCCGGACGATTTTTGCCGTTGGCGACGAGAAGCAGTCGATCTATTCGTTCCAAAACGCCGCGCCAAAGGAATTTGCCGAGATGCGCCGCTACTTCGAGCGCGCATATTTGGCCGCCGGGCTTGGTTTCGCGCCCGGCCGCCTCGAACACTCCTTCCGCTCCGGCGAAATCATCCTTGCGGCCGTGGACCTCGTGTTCCGGAATATCGCCGGCAGCGTCACGTCAGATCGGGACGGCTTTCCGGCGCATATCGCCTTGCCGGATACGCCGCCCGGCATGGTGGAGATCTGGGAGCCAACCGAACCGGACGAACGCCCTGAGATCGAAGGCTGGGATGCACCGTTCGACACCGTGAGCGAGACCAGCCCGCGGGTGAAGCTCGCGCAACGTATTGCCCGCACGGTACAGCGGCTGGTCGACGGGCGCGAGCCGGTCGGCATCGAACGCCGCGCCGCGCGTTACGGCGACGTTCTGATCCTGGTGCGTCAACGCGGCGAGTTGTTCGAGTCGATCATCCGCGCGCTGAAGAACGAGAAAGTCGAGGTTGCGGGCGCCGACCGTCTGGTGCTGACCGAACATATCGCAGTCATGGACCTTATTGCGCTGGCCGATGCGCTTCTTCTCTCGGAGGATGATCTCGCGCTGGCAACTGTGCTGCGCAGTCCGCTGTTCGGTTTCACTGACGACGATCTTTTCGCCATCGCATGGGATCGCGGCCGGTTGTCGCTGCGCGCCGCTCTCAAGCGCAAAGCGGCCGAGCATGAAATATTTGCCGCCGCCGACACGCTGATCGGCAAACTCGCTCAAGACGCGGGACATATGACGCCGTTTGCGTTCTACGCCGAATTGCTTGGCGCCGGCGGCGCGCGACGGCGCTTTCTGGCGCGACTCGGCATGGAAGCCAACGACGCGCTCGACGAATTCCTCAACCTCGCTCTTGACTATGAGCGGCGCGAGACGCCGTCGCTGCAAGGCTTTCTCGCCTGGCTGCGGCAGGCGCGCGCCGAGGTAAAGCGCGACATGGAGATCGCACGCGACGAGGTGCGCGTCATGACCGTGCATGGCGCCAAGGGGCTCGAAGCGCCGATCGTGATTCTTGCCGATACGATGACGCCACCCGCAGGACCACGACACCCGCGGCTCCTGACGCTCGGCGGTACGGCGACAATTTGGGCGGGACGCAAGGCGGACGATGCACCGGCGGTCGCCGGCGCGCGGCAAGACGCGCTCGCCGAAGCCGAACACGAACATCGCCGGCTCCTCTATGTCGCCATGACGCGCGCCGCCGACCGGCTGGTCGTCTGCGGCGCTGAAGGCGAAAGGAAGCGGCCCGATGGCTGCTGGTACGATCTCATTCGTACTCCGCTCGAACCGTTTCTGGTCGAGGAAACCGACGGCGCGGAAAAAGTGCTGCGCTATCGTAAGACCGAGGTTATCCTAACTCCCGCAGCGCCAAATTTCGGGGTGCAAGAAACGCAGCATCGTGCGCTACCGTCCTGGCTGCGCGAACTGGTGCCGCCCGAGGTGCCGCGCGCAAGGGCACTGTCGCCATCCTCAGCCTTTGACGAAGAGATCAGCCGGACTGCCGCCCAGGCAGCAACCGCCATCGATCGTCAGCGTGCGCTCGATCGTGGGCGAATTGTGCACCGGCTGCTGCAATCGCTTCCCGACATTGCTCCGCCGCGCCGCGTCGAAGCGGCCGGGCGTTATCTCGGCGGTGCAGCCGCTGGCGGTTTTTCAAGCGAAGAGCAAACCGCGATGGCGCGACAAGTGCTCGCGATTCTCGACGCGAAGGAATTTGCCGCCATTTTCGCGTCGGGCAGCCGCGCCGAAGTGCCGATCGTCGGGCGCATTCCTAATGACCACGGCGAGCCGCTCGGGGTCTCAGGCCAAGTCGACCGGCTGGTAATATCGGACGACACCATCCTGATCGCCGACTACAAGACCGACAGTGCCGTGCCGCAGCGGCTCGACGACGTGCCGCCGCCGTATCTCACCCAGATTGCGCTTTACCGCGCGGTCATTTCCCGCATCTATCCTGACAAGACCGTGCGGGCGGCGCTGATCTTCACCAATGGACCGGCTCTCCTGGAAATGCCTGCGGCAACCATGGATCGGGCGCTCAAGGCGGAGTTCGTCAAGGTCCGCTAAAGGAACGTCACGCTCCGGTGAAGGTGCCTTGACGGAGATATGACCGGTTCATACGTTCATCGCCCCGGTCCTGCCGATTCCCCGAATAAGCGAGGTATTTCATGGTCGAGAAAACAACCGACGCGACGTTCGACAAGGACGTGCTCAAGGCGAGCGGACCGGTGGTCGTCGATTTCTGGGCGGAGTGGTGCGGCCCGTGCCGCATGATCGCACCGGCGCTCGAAGAGATTTCCAATTCGCTCAACGGCAAGGTGAAGATCGTCAAACTCAATGTCGACGAGAATCCCGGGACCGCGGCGAAATACGGCATCATGTCGATCCCGACGCTGATGCTGTTCAAGGACGGCCAGCTTGCTTCCCGCCAGGTCGGGGCACAGCCGAAGCAGAAGCTGGAGCAGTGGATCACAGCGTCAGTGTGATAACGCGCGGGCGCTTGCGCCCCAGCGGCGTCTCAACACAAAACTCTCGACGCCCAAGCTAGCTCGCGCGCCGCGCCGGGCGGCTCGTCGCCCACATCTTCTCAAGATTGTAGAAATCCCGCACTTCCGGACGGAAGACGTGGACGATGACGACGCCTGCGTCGATCAGCACCCAGTCGCAATGCGGCATGCCTTCGACGCGGGCGGAAACGCCGGCTTTGTGCAAATCCTCGACGACCCTGTCGGCCACCGATCCGACATGGCGCTGCGACCGGCCGGAGGACACGACCATATAGTCGCCGATTGAAGATTTATCTCGAAGATCGATGGTGAGAATGTCCTCCGCCTTCATATCGTCGAGGCGGGAGAGGACCAGTCGGAGGATCTCCTCGGCGTCAAGACGCATTCTGGAGACCGCTTCGGGCGCGCGACGTTCGGCCCGGGAGATTACTACTGTGGACAGGGTGCCTTATCCTTTCGCTCCTGTTTGGCCCCGGCCACCGAATCCGGGGCTCAACTCTTAAGATAGTCATGCCCAGTTAACAGTTTCAACCACTTTGCGTCAGTTGATTGTCATCTAGGCGTCGCGATTCGAGCCGCGCGCCGCGCGCGCAACGCGGTCGACGACAGCGGCGATTTAAGACCGTGCAGATAGATCCATGCCGGCGGCTTGTGCAGCGGCAACGCCCTGGCTGCCGATTCGGGAAGCCGCGCCCAAGCCAGCGCTTGACCTGCCGCATTCGCCGCCGAATAGAGGCTGGGTCCCAGCCGGTCGATCACCGCGATCGGAACCAGCCGCGCGATGTCGCGCCAGCGGTCCCAGCGGTGGAAGTGGCGCAGATTATCTGCGCCCATGATCCAGACGAAATGCACGCCCACGCAACGCCGCAACAGATAGGTAATGGTCGCGTAGGTGTAACTGGTACCCAGATCGGCTTCGAAATCGGTGACGTCGATGCGTGGATGATGCGCGAGCGCGAGCGCGTCGGCGAGTCGCCGGGCGAGCGGCGACAGCCCTTGAGTATCTTTGAGCGGATTGCCTGGCGTAACCAGCCACCATACCTGATCGAGACCAAGTCGCCGCATCGCCAGCAACGAGGCCGCGCGATGGGCCGCGTGCGGCGGGTCGAACGTGCCGCCAAATAGGCCGATCCGCATGCCGGGCGCGTAGGGCGGCAGAACGATGCGCCCCGATCCGCCCGACCGTGCCGCAGCCCGGCGTGCAGGGAGAAATTCACGCTTCATGTCCGTTGAAAAGAACCCCCTCCCCATGATTGCCCGCCCTGCCACTGTGCGCGGCAAAGCGAACTGACAGTCATGGCCGCGTCTGCCCGGTCCCGCGAATGCAGTATTTGAAAGTCGTCAGTTGCTCGACGCCGACAGGACCGCGCGCATGCAGCCTGCCGGTAGCGATGCCGATCTCGGCGCCGAATCCGAACTCGCCGCCGTCGGCGAACTGCGTCGAAGCGTTCTGGAGCACGATCGCCGAATCGACTTCGTGCAGGAATTTTTCCGCCGTCTTCTTGTCTTCGGTGACGATCGCGTCGGTGTGATGCGAGCCATAGCGCTCGATATGCGCGATTGCGGCATCAACGCCGTCGACCACGCCGGCGGTCAGAATGGCGTCAAGATATTCCGTGCTCCAATCGACCTCGGTTGCAGGTTTCACCCGGCGGTCGACGGCCTGCACGGCGGCATCACCACGGATTTCGCAACCAGCATCGAGCAGCATCGTGACAAGCGGCTTTAGTAACTTTGCAGCGCCGGCGCGATCCACGAGCAAGGTTTCGGCGGCGCCGCATACGCCGGTGCGGCGCATCTTGGCATTGAGCACAATCGATTTAGCCATACCGAGCCTGGCCTTGCCGTCGACATAGACGTGACAGACGCCTTCGAGATGGGCGAAGACCGGCACACGCGCCTCGGTCTGCACCCGCCCGACCAGATCCTTGCCACCACGCGGCACAATCACATCGATCGCGCCATCAAGGCCGGCGAGCATCATGCCGACCGCTTCGCGGTCGCGCGTCGGAACCAGCGCAATTGCCGCTGGCGGCAACCCGGCTTCGACCAGACCCTCGACCAGCGCAGTGTGGATAGCCTGACACGACCGGAAGCTCTCGGAACCTCCGCGCAGGATGGCAGCATTGCCGGCTTTGAGGCAGAGCGCACCGGCATCGGCGGCAACGTTAGGCCGGCTCTCGAAAATCGCGCCGACGACGCCGAGCGGCACCCGCACGCGCGCAATGCGCATGCCGTTCGGCCGCCGCCATGACCCCATGACGGTGCCAACCGGATCCTTGAGCTTGCGGATTATATCGAGACCCGCTGCCATCGCGTCAACGCGTTCGGCGTCAAGCGCCAGCCGGTCAAGGAACGCCGGCGTGGCGCCGCCGGCCTGTGCCTCGGCGCGGTCCTGTGCATTGGCACCGAGGATCGCCGTGCGCGAATTGCGGATGGCTTTGGCCATAGCCGCGAGCGCCCGATTCTTTTGCGCGGCAGGCGCAAGCGCCAGCGCACGCGCGGCCTCGCGCGCGGCATGGCCGATGTCGCGCATGGTCGCGTCCAGCGATCCGGTACCCGCGACGGCTTTCAGCGGAACGTTCACGAAAGCCTCATGGCATTGATCCGTCTTGCACTCGTCAACTTCCTATCACGTTCGCCGAAGCGCCGCGAGGCGACCCGTCGGGTCTCGGTTGGACGCGGATTCCCACAGCAATCCACAGCGTTCGTGGCTCCGTCACAGATTTCAACGAACCTTCCCAAATTAGCCGCGTTCGTATTCCGGTTACGCAAACGAGAGGGTGTCATGCATTTGTCAGCAAGGTCCAAGCCGAGCCGTCTGCCCAGACAGTTCCCCATCGGAACCACCTACGTGGTCGAGGGCTGCGGTGGCGCGGAAGGGCAATTGCGCGTGTTTTCGCGTTATGTGGTCCTACCCGGTGGCCAGCGCATCAACCTTGCGGACGATTTTAGCGGTCCGGCCTCGCCGCGGGCTCGCCGGAGGAACCGCAGTCAGGGCGAAAATCAGGCTCAAAGCCGGGCCAAAGACCGCCCTTCCAGGAGCAAAAAAATTATGGCTAGGGGTGGAACGACGCGCCAGCACCGTCGTTAGTGGTCAGGCGCCGGGCGAAGCCCCCCAGCCCCTCACCCTCAATCTCCCGGTGCCGAACCCCGGCCGCTCGAGCGGCCGGGGTTCATCCTTTTGGGGGTAACCGAATTGGTGTGCCGGCTATTCCCGCCCGACGACTAGGTCATCGCGATGGACCATTTCGGCCCGGCCGGAATAGCCAAGAATGGCTTCGATATCGGCGGACGACCGGCCTCTGATCTTTTGCGCATCTTCGATGTCATAGGCGCATAGGCCGCGGCCGATCTCGGTGCCATCGGGCCCGCGGATGATGACCGCATCGCCCCGGGCGAAATCGCCTTCGATCCGCATCACTCCGACCGGAAGGAGACTATTGCCCCGCCGCAGCGCCGCGACGGCGCCGGCATCGATGACTAGCGTGCCCTTGGGTTCGAGCGTGCCCGCGATCCATTTCTTGCGCGCAGTCACCGGATTTCCCGAAGTGAGGAACCAGGTGCTGCGTGCACCTTTGGCTATGGCGTCAAGCGGGTGCTCGACGTGTCCCGAAGCGATCACCATGTGGATGCCGGAACCAGTCACGATTTTCGCAGCTTCGATCTTGGTCTGCATTCCGCCGCGCGACAGGCCCGAGCCGGCCTCGCCCGCCATCGCTTCGATCTCAAGCGTGATCCGCTCGACGCGCGCGATATGCCTCGCCGAGGGCGCCGTACCGGGCGGAGCGTCATAGAGGCCGTCGACATCGGACAACAGAACGACGAGATCAGCGCTCACCATAGTGGCGACGCGCGCCGCCAGCCGATCATTGTCGCCATAGCGGATTTCAGTAGTAGCCACGGTGTCGTTCTCATTGATGACCGGCACCGCGCGCCATTCCAGAAGCTTGTCGATAGTCGAGCGCGCATTGAGATATCGCCGCCGCTCTTCGGTATCGCCGAGCGTTACCAACACCTGTCCCGCCGTAATGCCGTGCCGCGACAGCGCCTCGGTCCAAGTCCGCGCCAGCGCGATCTGGCCGACTGCGGCGGCGGCCTGGCTGTCTTCGAGCTCTAGCGGGCCCGGCGGCAGTTTGAGCACCGCGCGGCCGAGCGCGATGGCACCGGATGAAACCACCAGCACGTCGCGCTTACCGCCATGCAAGGCGGCAAGATCGGCGGTCAGCGACGCGAGCCAAGCTTCATTGAGCTTGCCGGCCGCGGCATCGACGAGGAGCGAAGAGCCGACCTTCACGACGATGCGGCGGAAGTCGGCCAGCCGAGGCGTGTTCATGGCAGGCTTTTAGCGAGGCTTTGGCAAAGGCGGTAGGGCAGCCCGCAGGCTTAGAGCTCGGCTTCGTGCTGAAGCAGCGCCTTGTTTTCCAGGCAATAGTAGCCGGACAGGCGGCTGACCAGCTTACGCCGCTTCCAGTCGTTGAGGATGCGGCTGACGTTTTCGCGGGCAATGCCGGCCATGGCGGCGAGGTCGCTCTGGCCGATCTTCTGGCGGATGACGATGCGGCCCGAGCCGACGTCCTGGCCGAAATCCTGCGCCAGTTCGAGCAGCGTGCAGGCGACACGGCCGCGCAGCGGCAGAAAACTCCCGGCCGCCAGCGCCGCATCGGTTTCGCGAAGCCGCGCCGCTATCAGCGTCAGCAGAGATTTATAAACTTCGGGATGCCTGTTGGCGAAATCCTCGAACGCGGCGCGGCTGAGAAAACTCAAAGCGGAATCGCGCACCGCCACCACCGATGCCGAGCGCGGCAGCCCATCGATGATCGAAAGTTCGCCGACGATCGCGCCGGGGCCGAGGAACGCCAAAATGCGCTCGCTGCCGCCACGCGACATCATCGTGACTTTGAGCAGCCCGTCCTCGACGCGATAACAGCCGTCGCCGGCGTCACCGGCGAGAAACAGCGTTTCGTCGTTTCGCAGTTTCACGTGCGTCGCCGCACCGAACAGGCCTGCCGAAAAGTGTTCAGGCAAACCCGACAGCAGGCTCGTATTCGGACGCGGAGGTGGCATGGCGCCTGTCATGGCCCCTATCGCCGTGCAGCGCCGGGGACCTCTCCCAAGCGGATCCATAAGCATGCGGCAGAATTGTTGAAAGTAAAAGCCCGCCCGGACGGGGCGGTCCGGGCGGGCTAGGTTGACCCGTTCCAGGGCCACCGGGGTGTATGGGGACGTATATCCACCCCTTGGACGTCATCGGCCGGTGGGGGTTGGGGACCGAGATAACCGAAGACGTCCACAGCTGAAGACAACTCCACAATAACGAGTTGCTAAGGCCGCGAAGTGATCGCCATCACAGAACGTCGCTTTTGGATAAGCGATTGATCTAACAGAAGATTTCTGGCGTTGAGCGGCGACGCGGGTGAAGTTCGTGTTTTCGCCGCTCAAGAACCGGGCGAGCCGACCTCGACGCCGGCGCGATGCTCGATCGGCTGAATGATCGTCGTCACGTCCTTGTCCGGTCCGATCTCATCACAGGTGAGCTTAAGCAACGCCGCGACGGCCTCGCACACTTCGATCGGCACGCCGAGCGCTTTGGCTTCGGACACAAACAGATTCACGTCCTTCATCATCAGTCCCGCCGTGAAACCCTGATTAAATTTGCGCGGGATCACGACGTCGGGAATTTTTTGTTCGCTGGCCGTGCTGCGGCCAGAGCTCGCATTGATGACATCGACCATGATGCGCGGATCAAGCCCCGCCTTCACGCCCACCACCAGCGACTCCGATGTCGTCGCCATGGCCGCCGCCGAGAGCACATTGTTGCAGAGTTTCATCGTCTGTCCCGCGCCCGGCCGTTCACCGATGTAGAAGAACTTGCCGATCACGCGCAGCGCCGGTTCGACCGCATCGACATCGGCGCGCGGTCCAGATGCCATCACCGCGACCGTGCCTTTTGCCGCGCCTTTGACGCCGCCAGAGACCGGCGCGTCGATCTGTACGATGTTCTTCGCGGCAAGAAGCTTAAAAATCTTTTGCGCCATCACCGATCCGGTGGTGGAAAGATCGACAAAGCGGTGCACCTTTTTGCCTTCGATCACGCCGTCCGGCCCGGTTGCTACCTTGAGCACGATGTCGGGCGTCGGCAGGCTCACCATCACCGTCTCCGCGGCGTCGGCGACTTCCTTCGGCGAACGCGCGGCAACGCCGCCGATCGCGGCGATATCGCCTATAGCCTCCTGCCGCGTGTCGTAAACAATGACCTTGTGGCCGGCCTCAATCAGCCGCCGAGCCATATGCGCACCCATATTGCCGAGACCGATGAACCCGATTTCCATGAAACTCCTCCCGTTCACTTTGCGTCGATTGTAGCCGCCATGAATTCCGCGCGCACCTGTTCGGTATGCTGCCCGACTGCCGGTACCGGACCGTACCGCCGTGACGCCGCGCCACGCTCCGCCGGCGCAGGATAGGATACCGGGCCGCTCGGTGTGCCGATTGTGATGCGGCGCAGATGCGGATGGCGCGCCAGATCGGCCGGACTATTGACGCGCGCGAAAGCGATGTCGGCGGCGGCGAGTTTCTCTTCCAGCGCATCGGCATCGAGCGAGGCGAAAACCTTGGCAACCCGGCCATCGGTTTCAACGCGGCGCTTGACGCGCTCGACATTGGTGGCGAAGGCTGGATCGGCCGCGAGCGCGGCATCACCCAAAACTTTCTCCGCCAATACCCGCCATTCGCGGTCGCTCTGAATGGAAATGAGGATTGCAATGCCATCGCGGCTACAAAACGCACCGTAGGGCGAGATCGACGTATGGGCGAGCCCCATCCGTTGTGGCGGAACGCCGGCTTCCTCTTGCAACAGCGGCACCGTCATCCAGTCCGCCATCGCATCGAACATCGAGATCGAAAGCTCGGCGCCTTCGCCGCTTCGTCCGCGCGCGATCAGCGCTTCGAGGATCGCTTCATAGGCATTCATGCCCGAAGCGATATCGACGACCGAAACTCCGACCCGCGCCGGCTCCGCCGTACCGGTGATCGAGGCAAGGCCGGACTCGGCCTGTATCAACATGTCATAGGCCTTGCGCATGGCGTGTGGCCCGCTCTCGCCGAAACCGGAGATCGAGCAGCAGATCAGGCGGGGGTGCTCGCGCCGCAACCTGGCAATCGGAAAACCGAGCTTTCCGACCGCGCCGGGTTTCAAATTCTGCACGAACACATCGGCACGCTCGAGCATTGCGCCAAGCAACGCCTTGTCGGCGGCTTTGGTGAGATCGAGCACGACGGATTGCTTGCCGCGGTTGAGCCAGACGAAATAACTGCACTCGCCGTGCACGAGATCGTCATAGCCGCGCGCGAAATCGCCTTCCGGCCGCTCGATCTTGACGATGCGTGCGCCGGCATCCGCCAGCCGGCACGTACACATCGGCGCGGCGACCGCCTGTTCGAGCGAGACGACGAGCAGGCCGGACAGGGGCAGGGTTTTACTCAATACGACCTCGGCAATCCCAAAACATGCTCGGCGATGTAGGACAGCACCAAATTCGTCGAGATCGGCGCCACGGTATAGAGCCGGGTCTCGCGGAACTTGCGCTCGATATCGAACTCTTCGGCAAAACCGAAACCGCCGTGGGTCTGCACGCACATATCGGCGGCAGCCCAGGACGATTCGGCGGCGAGGTGCTTGGCCATGTTCGCTTCGGCGCCGCAATCCTTGCCGGCTTCGTAAAGCGTGGCCGCCTCGCGCACCATTAGTTCGGCGGCGCGCATATTGATGTAGCAGCGTGCGATCGGGAACTGCACGCCCTGGTTCTGGCCGATCGGCCGGCCGAACACGACGCGCTCGCCGGCATAGGCCTTGGCTTTTTCGATGAACCACCTGGCGTCGCCGATGCATTCGGCGGCAATGAGAATGCGCTCGGCATTCATCCCCGAAAGAATGTAGCGAAAGCCATCGCCTTCGGTGCCAATCAGATTTTCCGCCGGCACGTGCATGTTCTCGAAGAACACTTCTGTGGTGGCGTGATTCATCATGGTGCGGATCGGGCGGATGGTCAGGCCCTTGCCTTTGACCTCGCGCATATCGACAAGAAACACGGAAAGGCCGTCGGTCCGCTTATTCACCTGATCGCGCGGCGTAGTGCGGGCCAACAGCAGCATCAGGTCGGAATGTTCGGCGCGCGAGGTCCAGATCTTCTGGCCGTTAACGACATAGCTGTCGTTGCCGCCGCGCACGGCGGCGGTGCGCAAGCCCAATGTGTCGGTGCCCGAGGTGGGTTCAGTGACGCCGAACGCTTGCAGGCGCAGATCGCCGCGCGCAATTCCCGGCAGGTAGCGCTGTTTCTGCTCAGGGCTGCCGTGCCGGAGCACCGTGCCCATCGTGTACATCTGCGCATGACAGGCAGCGCCGTTACAGCCGGACGCCTGGATTTCCTCCATGATCGCGGCTGCGGCCGTCATCGTCAGTCCGCTGCCGCCGTATTCTTCCGGGATCAGGGCAGCGAGAAAGCCGGCTTTGGTCAGAGCGGCGACAAATTTTTCCGGATAAGCGCGGTCGCGGTCGAGCGCCCGCCAGTATTCGCCGGGGAAATCGGCGCAGAGCGCACGCACCGCGGCACGGATCGGCGCGAGGTTGGTCGTCTCGGTCACGGCTTGACCTCGGCGCGGCCGTTGGTGACGGCAATAACATCGCGCTCGACGACACGCGAGCGGAAGCTCACGACATTGCCGTCACGCCACATTTCCGTGCGCAACATCTCGCCGGGATAAACCGGCGCCGAGAACCGCGAGGCGAACGAGACCAGCTTTGTGGGATCGTAGCCGCAGAAAGTCTTCAGCACAGCGTGGGCGGCGACGCCAAAACTGCCGAGCCCATGCATGATCGGCCGTGGATAGCCGGCCTGTTTCGCCACCGCTGGCTCGGAGTGCAGTGGATTAAGATCGCCGCTTAGCCGATAGATCAGCGCGGCTTCCGGACGTGTTGCGAGATCGCAAACGGCGTCGGGCGAGCGTTCAGGCAACGGATGCGGCTCCGGCGCCTTGCGCGGCGGCCCGCCGAAACCGCCGTCACCGCGGCAGAACATCGTGTGCGTGACCGTCGCGATCGGCTCGCCGGTCGTCTTGTCGGAGATTATGCGCTGGGAAAGCACCAGCGCACCCTTACCCGCGCCCTTGTCGATCACCTCGACGATACGCTGCCGGCCGATCACGGTGCCCTGCCCGGAGAGCGGCTTATGCAGCGTGATGCCCTGCTCGCCGTTCACCACCTTCACCCAGTCGATCCCGGTGTCCTGCCGGCGCGCCCAGAACCCGGCGTGGCCGAGCACGGTTCCCATGGTCGGCAGCACTTTCAGATTTTTCTCATAGACGAAGGGCAGTTCGTCCTCGTTCATCGGATCGTGACCGAAGCCGATACCGAGCGCATAGAGGATGCAGTCCTTGGCGCCGTAGGCCTGCTCCTTCGGCGGCAAGTCGAGCGCCATCAGCTTGTCGTAGACGATTGTCATCACACCGGATCCCAGGAAAACACATCGCCGGAACGGTCGAGCGGCGTGAACGAGGCGGCGAACGCGCCTTTAAGCTGCGCGTCGAGTTTCTCCGGCGTCCAGCCATCGGAACGATGCAACGTGCGAATCGGTCGGGTCTGGCTGAACAGGTAAATCTCGTTGTTGCGAACCGAGAAAATCTGACCGCTGATGCCATCGGCCCGGTCGGAGCCGAGATAAACAACTAGCGGCGCGATTTTTTCCGGCGTCATTTCGTGGAACTTGGCGACGCGCGCCTTTTCCTCCTCGGTCTCGGCCGGGATCGAATCGATCATCCGTGTCCAGGCGAACGGCGCGACGCAATTCGAGCGCACCTTGAAACGCTCCATATCGAGGGCGATGCCGCGCGACAGCCCGACAATGCCCATTTTCGCCGCCATGTAATTGGCCTGGCCGAAATTGCCGACGAGTCCGGAAGTGGAGGTCATGTGCACAAAACTGCCGGAATTCTGCTCGCGGAAAAGCGTGGCGCAAGCGCGGCTCATCAGGAAACTGCCGTGCAGGTGCACGCTGATCACGTCGGTCCAGTCCGACCAGCTCATGCGGTGAAAAATACGGTCGCGCAAAATGCCGGCGTTGTTGACGAGAATATCGACGCGGCCGAAGGCGTCGAGTGCCGCCTTGACGATCTTGTCGGCGTTGCCTGGTTCGCTGATCGACAATGTCGATGCGATTGCTTGCCCGCCTGCCTTCTTGATTTCGGCAACAGCGTCCTGCGCCGGGCCGGCGTCGTTGCCGGCACCGTCGAGGCTCGCTCCAATGTCGCAAACGACGACGCGAGCGCCTTCAGCCGCCATCAGCATTGCAATGCCGCGTCCGATACCTCGCCCCGCGCCGGTGACGATGGCGACCTTGCCGGCGACGATATTCGCCATTCGCCTAGTTCCCCCAGACCTCGCGCGCGACTTCGCCGATCATACGCAGCTTCGCCCACTCCTCATCCTCAGCAAGGATATTGCCTTCCTCGGTCGAGGCGAAGCCGCACTGCGGCGATAGACAAAGCTGCTCAAGGCCGGTGAACTTGGCGGCTTCCTCGATGCGGCGCTTGAGGGTGTCCCTCGATTCGAGCGTGCCGGTTTTGGTCGTCACCAGACCGAGCACGGCGAGGCGATCCTTGTGCAGTCGCCGGAGCGGCTCGAAGCCGCCGGCGCGTTCGCTGTCGTATTCCATGAAATAGCCGCGCACCTTGATGCGGTCGAACAGCACTTCTTGCATCGCCTCGTAGCCGCCCGCGCCCATGAAGGTCGATTTATAGTTGCCGCGGCACAGATGCATCGTCACCGTCATGTCCGGCGGAATATCGGAAATCGCGGTGTTGATGAGGTCGCCGTAGATCGGCCCGAGCGCTTCGGGGTCGTCGCCGCGGTCCTTCATCTGCTGCCGGTATTTCGGGTCGCACAGCATGGCAATGAACACTTCATCGAGCTGCAAATAACGGCAGCCGGCGTCGTAAAAGGCGCGTACTGCTTTTTTGTAGGCCTGGCCGAGATCGTCAAAGAATTTATCCAGTGTCGGATAGATCGACCTGTCGATCGGCGTCGAGCTCGGACGCCCGTAGAGCGCCGACGGCGCCGGGATAGTCATTTTCGCCGTACGCGTCGTGTTGGCTTTGAGGAATTTGAAATGTTCGAGCATCGGGTGACCGGAAAAGCCGATCTTGCGGGTGACCTTCACGCCTTCATTGCGCGTCGTGACCGCAGCAAAGGCAATGCCGGTCTCCATCACATGCTTTTCGACCCCATCGAGCCCCCACAGGAAATCGAGATGCCACCACGACCGGCGGTATTCGCCGTCGGTGATTGATTGCAGGCCCGCCGCTTCCTGCTTCTTGATGACATCCTTGACTTCGCGGTCTTCGATCGCCTTCAGATCGGCTGCCGTGATCTCGCCCCTGGCGCGCTTCTCGCGCGCTGCTTTCAGCGCAGCCGGCCGCAACAGGCTGCCAACGTGATCGGCGCGAAACGGCGGCTTGGTTCTCTGGCTCATTGTTCTATCCCCAGACCTCGTTCGCAATCTCGACGATCATCGCGAGCTTCGCCCATTCTTCGTCCTCAGCGAGAACATTGCCTTCCTCGGTCGAAGCGAAACCGCATTGCGGCGACAGGCACAGCTGATCGAGGTCGATGAATTTCGCCGCTGCGTCGATGCGGCGCTTGATGGCGTCCTTCATTTCGAGCGTGCCGGACTTGGTCGTGACGAGCCCGAGCACCACGGTTTTGCCCTTCGGCACAAAGCGCAGCGGTTCGAAGCCGCCAGCGCGCTCCGTGTCGTATTCCATGAAATAGCCGTGCACGTTGATGGTATTGAATAGAATTTCGGCAACCGGCTCGTAACCGCCGGTGGCGATGAAATTGGAGCGGAAGTTGCCACGGCACAGATGCATGGTGATCGTCATGTCGGCCGGAATATCGGAGATGGCGGCATTGAGCATGCCGGCGTAAGCCGCGGGCAAAGTGTTCGGATCCTCGCCGCGGTCTGTAATCGCCTTGCGCAGCGACGGATCGCACAAATAAGTGAGGTTCACTTCATCGAGTTGCAGATAACGGCAACCGATATCGGCGAAGGCGCGCACCACCTTGCGGTAGGACTGGCCAAGGTCGCGATAGAAATCGTCCATCGACGGATAGATCGATGCCGGCACGGCGTCACGGCCGTAACGGAAATGCAGTGACGACGGCGACGGAATGGTCATCTTCGGCGTTTGCTTGGTATGCGCCTCGAGAAATTTGAAATGCTCGAGCATCGGATGCGGCTTGTAGCCGCCGAGCTTGCCGGTAATGCGGAGCAAGAGCGGCCGAGGCTGCGGGCCGCGCGATTGAAACTTGATTTTGCGCTCGCCGACATAGGACTCGACGTTATCGAGCCGCTGGAGGAAGTCGGTGTTCCACGACATCCGCCGGTATTCGCCGTCGGTGATGGACTTGAGCCCAACAGCCTCCTGCTTGCGGATGACGCCCTCAACCTCGCGGTCTTCAATTTCCTGAAACTTGGCCTCGGCAAGCTCACCGCGCGCGCGCAATTCGCGGGCTGCCTTCAGCCGCGCCGAGCGCAACAGGCTTCCGACATGATCGGCACGAAATGGCGGTTTTTCCCGGCGCACTTTAGCCCCACACCTCGTCGGCGAGTTCCACAATCATCCGCAGCTTCGCCCATTGCTCGTCCTCGGCGAGGACATTGCCCTCTTCGGTCGAGGCGAAACCGCATTGCGGCGACAGGCAGAGCTGATCGAGCGCGACATATTTGGTCGCCTCGTCAATGCGTCGCTTGATGTCGTCCTTCTTTTCCAGCTTACCGCTTTTCGAGGTGACCAGCCCCAGTACGAGCTGCTTCTTGCCTTTGGGAAAGAAGCGCAGCGGCTCGAACCCGCCCGCCCGTTCACTGTCATATTCGAGAAAATAACCGTCGAGACCGGTATGGCCGAGAAGCTGTTCGGCGACGAATTCGTAGCCGCCTGAGGCGATGAAGGTCGAGCGGAAATTGCCGCGGCATGAATGCATCGTGATCGCCATGTCGGCGGGCTTACTTTCGAGCGCGGCGGTAGTGACGCGCGCATAGCGCTTCGGCAGCGCATCGGGATCATCGCCGCGCTTCTTCGATTGCGCGCGCTCGTTCGGATCGCACACCATGGCCCAGGCGGTATCGTCGAGCTGAAGGTAGCGGCAGCCGGCCTGGTAGAAGGCGCGGATGGCGCCGCGATAGGCCTTCGCAAGATCGTCGAAGAACAGATCGAGGTCGGGATAGACGTCTTCGCCGATCGAGGCACGGCCTTGCCGGAAATGCAAAGTCGACGGTGCCGGGATCGTCATTTTCAGCTTGACGCTCGCATGCGTTTTGAGAAACTTGAAATGATCCAGCATCGGATGACCGGAGAACCCGATCTTGCCGGTGATCTTGATGCCCTCGGCCTTGGTCTGCACGCCGTGAAACTGAATGCCCTCGGTGGTGTAAGGCGTGACGCCATCGAGGCCGCGGAAGAAATCGAAATGCCACCACGAGCGGCGAAACTCGCCGTCGGTGGCGAGCTTAAGTCCGATCTCCTCCTGCTTTTTGATCACGCGCTCGATTTCGCGGTCTTCGACCGCGCGCAGATCGGCGGCGGAGATTTCATTGCGCTCGCGTTTGCCGCGCGCCTCTTTCAACGCGGCCGGCCGCAACAGGCTGCCGACATGGTCGGCGCGAAATGGCGGCGCAGTCCGTTGCATCCAATTCCTCCCTGACCTTTGGATTTGATTTAGCAATGGCCGTGCGCGAGTGTAAATGCCGCCGGACGCGAGGCTGCCGATATAGACACCCGCCCGGCGCATGACGCCTCAGGAGACCAGGATGAATCCCACGCTGCGGCTCTACGAAGACGTGCTGCCCAACGGCGGTGAGGCATCGTTACCGGCATTGCCGCGCATGATTTTCGTGGTGCACGGCTCGCTCGCCATCGCGGACCGCACCCTGCGCGACGAAGAGACATTTAGCGGCGAAAGCGCCGTCTTGCTCAAGGCCGGCGATGGCGGCGCGACGCTGTGGCGATGGGAGCTTGCTGCGGACGACGCCGGCGGCGCCGAAGGGCGCGGTGTTGTTTCCCGCTTAAAGCTTGCCGCGCGCCTTGAAACAATTCCGAAGGGAGCGCTGCTCCTTCGCGGTGACAGCGTCGCCTTTCCGCCCGGCGGCTGCGCCTATCTGCACCGGCATCAGGGACCGGGTATCCGTTGCCTGATCGAAGGCGGCATCCGCATCGACACGCATGGCCGCTCGACCTCATACGGCCCGGGCGGCGCCTGGTACGAGACCGGGCCGGATGGCGTCTTCGCGCAAGCCGCGGACCGGCCGACCCGTTTCGTCCGCGTCATGATCCTGCCGCAGGCCTATCTAGGGAAGAGTTCGGTCGAATATCTCAGAGAGGAAGACAAGGCCAAACCGAAAACGCAAAGCTACAAGATCTTTATCGATATGCCGCTGACATTGGCAGCAGTGCGTTAGAATATTTCGTCCCAACACGTGACCGGCCCATGCGCCTTCTCATCGCCGCCGTCGGCCGCCTCAAACAGGGCCCTGAACGCGAACTCGCCGCGGACTATCTCAAACGCGCCAAGGCGATTGGGCGCAATTTCGGACTTCGCGACATCGAGATTGTCGAAATTCGCGAAAGCCGCGCGCAGGACGCCGAGCGCCGACGTACCGAAGAATCAATCGCGATCGCCAATGTCGTTCCCGAAGACGCCGTCGTCGCGATGCTCGACGAGCGCGGCGACAATCTCGACAGCGCGGCGCTGGCGGGACTGTTGCGCAAGTGGCGCGAAGAAGACCGTGCAGCGGTATGTTTTGTCATCGGCGGCGCCGACGGTCTCGCGCAAACTTTGTGCGAGCGCGCCAGGCTCAAGCTCGCATTCGGCGCATCGACCTGGCCGCACCAGCTTGTCCGCATTATGCTTTTGGAGCAGCTCTACCGCGCCGGGACGATTTTCGCCGGCCACCCCTATCACCGGGCTTGAACGTTAAGGTCCTGTAAAATTGGGCGCTGCTAAATATTCCCTCACCGAATTGTGACGAGCGAAATCGCCGATGTCTTATTCCAGTCTCAACGTGGCCCGTTTTGTGTTGTTTATCTTGCGTTCCTGAGGCCTGCGTCTACCCTTGCAACCGATGATTCTCCGACGGTCGAGCCGAACCGATCCGCGCCTTGTGCTCGGTTCGGCTTTGGCATTCGTGCTGCCGTTTGGCGCCGAGCTTGGCGCAAATTCATTGGCCTTTGCCCAAACACCCACCGCACAAAACCCGACGTCGCCATCGCCACCTGCGGCGACGACTGCGGCTCCAGCGAATGGTTCGGACGCCTTAAAGCAACGCGATCAGGAGCTCAACGCGGCGCTCGCCCGCCAGCGCAATTCAGCGCAAAGCCAGCTCAAGCTGCGCGCCGAAATCGCGGCGCTGAGTCAGGACCGCCGCAAATTCAATCAACAGCTCATCGACACTGCCGCGAAAGTTCGCGACGTCGAGGCCAATATCGACGCTACGCGCGTGCGCCTCGCGCCACTCGATACGCAGGAGCAATCGTTTCGCAAATCGTTGGACGAGCGCAGAGGGACGATCGTGGAAATCCTTGCCGCGCTTGAGCGCATCGGACGGCAGCCGCCGCCGGCGCTGATGGTGCGTCCGGAGGATGCGCTGCAAGCGGTGCGTACCGCAATCACGCTCGGCGCCGTGCTGCCGGAGATGCGCGAAGAGGCCGATGCATTGGCCGGAGATCTGGCCGATCTGGTGAAGGTTCGCAAAGACATCGCCGCGGAAAACGATCGCCTGTCAGGCGAACTCGACCTGCTCGGGCGCGAGCAGCTGCGCATGACATTGCTCATCGACGCGCGCCAGCGCAATCAGACTGCTGCCGAGCAGCAACTGAGCACCGAGCAACAGCAGGCAACGGACCTCGCGCACCAGGTCGACAGCATCAAGGACCTGATCGGCAAGCTCGAGACCAATATGGATCCTTCGGTCCGGGCGGCGCTCGATGCCAATCGCACTATCGAGCAGGATGCGACACGCCCCGACCTCGCCGCGCTCGGCGATCCCGGCCGACTGGCTCCCGCCGTCGCCTTCGCCAATATGCACGGGCGGCTGCCGCTGCCGGTAAATGGTTCCCGAATCCGGGAATTCGGCAATTCCGATGGTGCCGGCGGAACCCAAAAGGGGCTTTCCATCGCCGCGCACCCGGGCGCACAGATCACCGCGCCCTGCGACGGCTGGGTGATTTACGCCGGGCCGTTTCGCGGCTATGGGCAAGTCTTGATCCTTAATGCCGGCGGCGGGTATCATGTGCTTCTTGCGGGGATGGAGCGGATCTCCGTCGATCTCGGCCAGTTTGTGCTAACCGGTGAGCCGGTGGCGGTGATGGGTGACGAATCGCAAGCCTCCGCGACCGTCACGGCCGAGCCCAAGCAACCAGTTCTCTATGTGGAGTTCCGCAAGGACGGCACTCCCATCGATCCCAGCCCTTGGTGGGCGACTAACGAAGGCGAAAAGGTTCGCGGATGATGCGCAAGACGACTCTGGTTTTCCTCGGTGCAGTGGCCGGCGCCGCGGTAACGCTGCTGGCAACCCAGTCACCCACGATGCTGCTTGGCTCGACGGCCAGCGCAGCGGCTTCGGACACGTACCGGGAGCTTAATCTCTTCGGCGACGTGTTCGAGCGCGTCCGCGCTGATTACGTCGAGAAGCCCGACGATTCGAAGCTCGTGGAATCGGCGATCAACGGCATGCTGGCCGGGCTCGATCCGCATTCGAGCTACATGGATCCGAAGAGCTTCCGCGACATGCAGGTGCAGACCCGCGGCGAGTTCGGCGGTCTTGGCATCGAGGTGACCATGGAAGACGGCCTGGTGAAGGTCGTCGCGCCGATCGACGATACGCCGGCGGCCAAGGCTGGCGTCATGGCCAACGACGTTATCACCAAGCTTGATGACGAGGCGGTGCAGGGGCTCACGCTCAATCAAGCCGTCGACAAGATGCGCGGACCTGTGAACACCAAGACCAAGCTCACCATCATGCGCAAGGGCTCCGACAAGCCGATCGAAGTCACGATCATGCGCGATATCATCCGCGTCAAATCGGTACGCTCGCACTCGGAGGGCGAAGACGTCGGCTATATCCGCATCACGCAGTTCAACGAGCAGACCACCGATGGTCTGAAAGACGCCATCAACAGTCTCAACACTCAGCTCGGCGCCGACAAGATCAAGGGCTACATCGTCGATCTGCGGAACAATCCGGGCGGCCTGCTCGACCAGGCGATTTCAGTGTCCGATACGTTCCTCGACAAGGGCGAAATCGTATCGACGCGCGGCCGCAATCCCGAGGAGACGCAGCGCTTCAATGCACGACCCGGCGACATGACCAAGGGCAAACCGGTGATCGTGCTAATTAACGGCGGCTCGGCGTCGGCATCGGAGATCGTCGCGGGCGCCCTGCAGGATCATAAGCGCGCAACGCTGATCGGCACACGCTCGTTCGGCAAGGGCTCGGTGCAGACCATCATTCCGCTCGGCGCCGGCAACGGCGCACTGCGGTTGACCACGGCGCGCTACTTCACGCCGTCCGGGCGGTCGATCCAAGCCAAGGGCATTACGCCTGATATCGAAGTGCTGCAGGACGAGCCCGCCGAGGTAAAAGCAGCGGATGCCGATTCGAAGGGCGAAGCCTCGCTGCGCGGCCACCTGACCGGCGATGCCGGCCCGGAACAGTCGGGTTCGCAGTCTTACGTGCCGCCGGACGAGAAGGACGACAAGGCGATCAAGATGGCGCTCGATCTTCTTCGCGGCACGGCAAGCAACGCCGCGTTCCCGCCCAATCCGAAGGCCGCGGTCCCCAACTAAGCCTGACGGCTGTTCGATCGGAGTTCGGGGCGGCCCAAAAAGCCGCCCCGAACCTTTTCGGGCCACGCAATCGGCCGCATTTGCCATCGTCCGGAGCCTTTTGCCCGCCGTGATAGACTGCCCGCCCTGATTCGCGTCGGCATGATTCGCGCGGGGGCTGGCAGGGAATAGCCTGATGACAACGGACGATCTGACCGCACCGCTTGGCCGCGAGCTCAAGAAGCGGCGGCGCAGGATCAAGGTTCCGGTGCCGCAGATCATTACAGGCGTGCTTGCCGCTTTTCTTGCGATATTCGTGCTGTGGACGGTCGTGGCCGACAATCCGTTCGGCGGCGAGCCGATGGCTGTTGTACCAGCCAATATTCAGGTCACGGCAAAGCCGTTGATCTCGAGCAGCGGGCCGCCGCCCTCCGTAGCAGCCGACGCCGACCAGCCGCCGCATGATGCGCAAGCGATGGCGCCCGCGGGAGCCGCGCCAGCACCTGCCCCCGCACCGCCCAATACAACGACGATCACCATTATCGACGGCAAGACCGGAACCAAGCAAGAAGTCCAGGTTCCGGCGCCAGCGAACAGCGCCGCGCCGTCTAGTCCTGCTGTGCCGAGCGACCAGAAATTCGTCGAGATGACGCCGCAGGGTCCGATTCCGAAGGTCGCGGCCGACGGCACCCGGCCGGCTGACGCCTTTGCGCGACCGGTGCAGCCGCTCGCCAACCGCCCAGACGCGCCACGCATCGCACTAATCGTCAATGGGCTCGGCGTCAGCGCCAACGCCACCTCCGCCGCGATCGCAAATTTGCCCGGGGCGGTAACGCTTGGCTTCGTGCCCTACGGTACCGATGTCGTTTCGCTCGTCGGCCGCGCCCGCGCAGCCGGCCACGAGGTTTTACTGCAAGTGCCGATGGAACCATTCAATTATCCGGACAACGATCCGGGACCGCAAACGCTGTTGACCTCGCTCACACCGCCGCAAAACATCGAGCGACTGCATTGGCTGATGAGCCGGTTCCAGGGCTATGTCGGTCTCGCCAATACGATGGGCGCGCGTTTCACCGCCTCGGAGCCGTCGTTCTCGCCGATCCTGCACGAAGCCGCCAAGCGCGGATTGATTTTTGTCGACGATGGCTCCAACCCGCGCAGCGTGGCTGGGCGCGTCGCCGGCGCCAACAATCTGCCATTCGCGCAGGCCGACGTTGTCATCGACGCCGTGCCGACACCCGACGATATCGACCGTGCACTCGGCCGCCTGGAAATGACGGCGCGCGAGCGCAACTTGGCCGTCGGTGTCGCTTCAGCGCTGCCGGTGTCGATCGATCACATCGCCAAATGGGCGAAGGCGGCGGAGAGTCGCGGTCTGCTCCTGGTCCCGATTACCGTCGCGTCGACCAAAGCGAAGCAGAGCTGAGCGAATAGCGAAATGGCCAAATAGCGAATAGAGTTCATTCGTTACCCGTTATTTGCCATTGCCCATGCGCTTCGAAGACCTTCCCTATCGGCCCTGCGTCGGCGTGATGCTGTTCAATCGCGCGGGTCTGGTTTTCGTCGGCCGGCGCCTAGAAGGGCCCGAGCACATCGATCTCACGCATTCGTGGCAAATGCCGCAAGGCGGCATCGATCCGGGCGAAGAGCCGTGGCCGGCGGCGCTGCGGGAACTGCGCGAAGAAACCAATATCCGTTCCGTCGAGCGCATCGGCGAGGTCGTGGACTGGCTCAAATACGACATCCCGCGCGAAATCGTCGGTCAGGCCTGGAAGGGCAAATACCGCGGTCAAACGCAGAAATGGTTCGCGATGCGCTTTACCGGTCCGGAGAGCGAAATCGACGTCGTGCATCCCGATGGGTCGGCCGAGGCGGAGTTCGGCGCCTGGCGCTGGGAGCCGATCGGGAACATTCCGGAGCTCGTAGTGCCGTTCAAGCGCGCGGTCTACGACCGCGTCGTTCGCGAATTCCGGCACTTGGCCAGAGCGTGATCCCGAAAAGTGGTCATCGGTCTTCGGACCGGATCATGCTCAAAAAAGTCGTTACTTCGGCTCGACGGCGAACGTTCCGATGGCAATGACGCGGCAGGAGCGATCTTGCTTGGCGCAATCGGCCATGGCGCCGTCAATTGCCGCCTGTTCGTTCGCCGCCTGCGGCGTCACGCCGACCTGCCCGCTGGCGCCCGCGGCAACCGCGGTCCAGCCGCTGCCATTGCCGAGGCGGCGCGCGACACTGTCGCGCAAGTCCGGCGCGATTGCGTCGGCGCTTGCCGGGTGGAAGAAACCGACCGCTTTCATCGTCATCGGAACCGGAACGACGAAATCGTTGTTGATGGCAACGATCAGGCAGGGCACGCCGGCATTGTTGCCGCACAATTCCAAGGCTCGTCGCACCGCTTCTTCGGCCGATTCCTGGCCGAACAGAAAAAAGGAGCCGCCGAACGGACCAAGCGCGAGCGCCTTCGGCGCGCGCGCGGGCATGTAATTGCGCTCGACATTCTGTTTCCCGGTGTCCCGCATTAGCGGAATTTCATCGGCGACCAGCGGCGTGACGATCGAAGGATCGTGCATCACCCATGGCGTCGGCGGCATCGGTGGCCGCGCATGGGTATAAACGACCGTGTTGCCGACCGCGTAAATTTCGCACTTCCGCGGCTGCGGCAGTGCATCGGCCCGCTTCTGGCACGTATCGAGCGCGCCGGCCTCCGCGGTCGCGTCATCGGCCTGTCCGGTGCTGAACCCTATCGGCCCCGTAGAGATGGCAAGCGCCTTGTGGTCGGGCGCCGGCACATAGGCGTCGTGAACCGCCGCGCGGGCGCGATCTGGAATGAACGGGATATCTTCCGCCACCAGGGCTTCGTTCAGCCGCGGTGCTGGTTGGGCCGCCGTCGCGTTGGGAGGTTGCACGATTGACGGCGGCGCCGCCGGTGGCGCGCTCGATTGGCTCACTGACTGCGGCGTGTTGCTTCGTCCGAGAGTCAGATAAGCCAACACGCCAATGACAAGGACGCCGACACACGCCGCCGCTATGGTGGCCGGCATGATCCAGGCGGGAGATTTGCCCGGCTTTTTCGGCGCACGGCCTTCGTCACGCGCATCGTCGGGCCGCATCTCGATATGATAGGCGTGAACCGGGTTCGGAATGTTTTTGACCTGCTGCTCGCCGATGTCGGAGAACTGCACGGACAATTTGTTCGCCACTTGCTCATGCACGGTGCGCGAAATGCAGATGCCCCCAACCGGCGCGATGCCTTCGAGCCGTGCCGCGATATTGACGCCGTCGCCCAGCAGATCGCCGTCGCGCTCGACCACATCGCCGACCGTGATGCCTATACGAAATGACATCTGCCGGCTTGATGGATAAGCGAGATTGCGTGTGCGCAGGCTTTCCTGAATGTCGATGGCGCAACGCACGGCCTCGACCGCACTCGAAAACTCGGCCAGCACCGCGTCGCCTGCGGTGTTGAAAATCCGGCCTCCGGCCCGCGCGATGAAATCGTCCATCACCGCGCGATACGATGCCAGGCGCCGCAGCGTCTCCTCTTCGTCTTCGGCGACGAGTTTGCTGTAGCCGGCGACATCGGCAGCGAAGATGGCCGCGATTTTTCTCTTCATGGGCATGTGCCGCAGCGGGAAGGCTTAGGATGCCCGAGCGCCGCCATCCGATGCAACCGATAGGGTAGCGGTCCCGGTACTCGGCGACCGCCACATCGCGTGAATGCGAACTAATTCGCTGGCGCTGCCAGTGCGTGTTGTAGCGACTTAAGCTGTTCGAGTTTGCGCGCAAGCTTGTCGCGCTGCGCGGCATCCTCACTATCGGCGATATCTTCCTCGGTATCTTTGATTTCGCCGGCAAGCACCGTCATGTCGAAATCGGCGCGTGCTACCGCGCGGTCGGCCAGCACCGTCAAACCGCCGGGGCCGACCTCGGCAAAGCCGCCGGTAACGACCATCGGCTCACGTTGACCGTCCTTGAAGATAGTGAGGATGCCGGGCCGCAATACCGTCACCAGTGGCGCATGGTTGGGAAGAATGCCCATATCGCCTTCGAGGCCGGGCAGGTCGACCTGATCGACATCGCCGGAGAACAGCACCCTTTCGGGCGAGACAAATTCAAAGTGTAAGCCGGCCATGGGGCTTAAGCCTCTGCCGCGAGTTTCTTGCCCTTCTCGACCGCCTCCTCGATGGTGCCGACCATGTAGAAGGCCGCCTCCGGAAGGTGGTCGTACTTGCCTTCGACCAGATCTTTGAAACCCCTGATCGTGTCCTCAAGATCGACAAGCTTGCCGGGCGAGCCAGTGAACACTTCGGCGACGAAGAACGGCTGCGACAGGAAGCGCTCGATTTTACGTGCGCGGGCGACGGTGAGCTTGTCCTCTTCCGACAACTCGTCCATGCCGAGAATTGCGATGATGTCTTGCAGCGATTTATAGCGCTGCAAAACCTGCTGCACGCGGCGGGCGACGCCGTAGTGCTCTTCGCCGACGATCAGCGGGGAGAGCATGCGCGAGGTCGAATCGAGCGGATCGACCGCCGGATAAATTCCCTTCGCGGCGATATCGCGCGACAGCACCGTCGTGGCATCGAGGTGCGCAAACGAAGTTGCCGGCGCCGGATCGGTAAGGTCGTCGGCCGGCACGTAGATCGCCTGCACCGACGTGACCGAACCTTTCGTCGTGGTCGTGATGCGTTCCTGCAACGCGCCCATGTCGGTGGCCAGCGTCGGCTGAT
>Ga0181537_10000640_pt1 | contig 32425 bp, 29 predicted proteins | sample PEATcosm2014_Bin_39_FD_119765 | JGI IMG/M metagenome (GOLD analysis project Ga0181537, IMG submission 119765) | Peatland microbial communities from MTU Mesocosm Facility, Houghton, MI, USA - PEATcosm2014_Bin23_10_metaG | ecosystem: Environmental > Terrestrial > Soil > Wetlands > Peat | place... | reverse complement strand
TGTACACGCCGCTGCATACGGCGGGTGATTTAGTTGGATTGCTCGACGCGCTGAATGTCTCGAGTGCCGTTCTCGTGGGACATGACTGGGGTGCAACCCATGCCTGGAACGCTGCCCTCATGCGCCCTGATCGATTTACGGCGGTGTTGTGCATCAGCGTGCCATTTGTCGCGCGGGGAGACATCAGCATTTTCGAGCGCATGCGCAACACCGGCCATGAACACGACTTCTACATGTTTGAACAGATGCGGCCGGAAGCGGATCAAATTTGGGCTGACGCCGCCGTCACCATTCCTGGCGTTTTGTATTGGGCATCGGGTTCTGCTCCAGCCGAGACGCGATGGAGCATTTTGGATCCTGCGCGAAGTCTTCATCGCCCAGTTCCCGGCCCATTGCCGTCATGGGCGGAGCCAGATTACGTCGCGCATAACATCGCTGAGTTCCAGCGAACCGGCTTTCAGGGTGCCTTGAACTATTACCGCGCCGCCGAACCGTATTTTTATCTATCCGCCCCCTGGAAAGGCGCCAAGATCACCCAGCCTTCTTTCTATATTTCCGGGAAAGCGGATGGCCTGGGCCAGCTCTATCCCCCGTTCGAAAAGCTCCGCCCCAGTCTTCCCGGTCTCGTGGGGACTCTCGAAATCGACAATGTGGGCCACTGGGTCCAACACGAAGCCTCCGCCGTTGTCAGTGACCAGCTTGTGAACTTCCTGCGCACCGTCAACCCCGCATAAGGAGCAGCCTTGTGTCTCTCGCGTACAGGGTCTGAAGCTACGTCCGCGACGAATCGAGCGAGTGCTCTAGGGCCGCGAAATGCGTACCGCGTCGCCTTGGGTGCGTTCTTGGCGATCGCTGACCTGAGCTTCGGGCGACTCTGATACGGTATGCCAGAAGCCATCGCCAGAAATCAGCACGTTCGCGGGACCGCCGGATGGCCCGCCAAACACAGCGCGCTAGCGAGAAGTCCAAAAAGATAATCGTATCCGCGGCGCGAAGCCGAACCTCCACCGCGTCATAGGGTCCGAGGTCACCTTCGATGATCCATCGGTCTCTGGCGACGAGCTCCTCCTGCGCGTCAACCCATTGCTCCCGAGGAGTTGCAATGAGTCCCCGTTGCCAGAAGATTTTGTCGACTTCGGTCAAAGGCAGACCCGTGATATCGCCTAAATATCTAGCCAGGGTCGATTTACCCGACGCGCCTCGACCGATGATAACTACGCGTTTAATGCGCTTCAGTTTACGCAGTTGGTGATTTATTACGAAAGGGTCGGCACAATGCTGCCAGCTAGTCCCGACTAAAACGCGCTAGTCCGAAGCTGCCCCGGCATCGGCAAAAAATCATGCTTGACTTTCGCTTTTTATTCGCTATAGTCGCTTGCGGTAGAGGAAACGGGAAACGGGCGCCTCGCTGGCTCCATTGCCATTCCGGCTCTCGCGGGTCGGTGAGGCGTCCGTTATAACCCGCCAAACCCTCCACCGGAGGAGCGAACCATGAGCGTCTTCACCCAATGTACGCAACTACTCACGGGGCCCACTACAAAGCAAGCATCAGCCGCAGCCCCACCGTGCGACTCCGCCGCCACTCCAGCTTCAACCGCACACGCCAACCTCCGGCGCGAGCTCTCGGGCGTCCAGCGTCAAATCCTCGCCCGCACCGGACAACGCATCTCCATCGCCGCAGCCCGCACCGCCGTCGTCGCCCGCACCGCCTCCCGCCTCCCCTGGGCCTCTAGCGACCCTGCTTCGAGCGACCCTGAGCACACTTGCGTCTGTGAGGTGCCGGACGGCTCAGAGCGCGCTTCCCTCGCCCCGCTACCGCTCCAGCGCCTTCATGGCTTACCGCAAGCTTTCCTCCGCATCCTGCAGGCCAACGGCGTGTGTGTCGTGCCGGACGGTACAGAACGCGCCTTCCTGGCTCCCTTACCTCTGCAGCATCTCTATGGCGTGCCAGCGCCCACGCTCCGCCTCCTGCAAGCCAGCGGCCTGATCACCATCGGCGAACTCCAGCGCGTCCCCAAAGCCGCCCTCCAAGCCGCCTTCGGCCCTAGCGAAGGCCTGCTCCTGTGGCGCAGCGCGCGCGGCCTAGATCCCCTACCGCGGAACGCCCAAGCCGGATTCCGCAGCCGGCTGATCTGTAGCAGACTTCAACGGGTTGCGGAAAAAGTGGGTTTGCAGCCCGTTTTAAGAGCATCCCCGGGTCATGCCAAATCATCATCCGGAAAAGATCTCGCGTCCTAGGCCAACTGCGTGCGCTTTATTTTTCGCAATTTTCGCCGAAAAGACTTTCTCCGCAACCTGTTACATCGTCCCCTCCCCTGCTGACGGAAGTTTCCGAAGCAACGACTGGAGCTAAAACAATGAGGTGAGACTAAAATGGCGCGCACATGAGCCTGGCATCGGGTAAGAAGCTCGGACGGGCGGGGTGTCGCAGTCGTTGACGCTGGTGCAGAATTGGGGAGCGGAGTTGAAGAAATGAAGGTGGCTTGCGGGAGGATCACTTCCTCCAGGTCTGGATGGTAGGCGCAGAAGCATTCATTTGCAGCCACACCATTTGCCCATGTGCCGGAGGTCTGGAAGTCCGTAACCGTCGAAGAGTAGACAAAGCTCGGTTTCCTTGCGGTCCGTGAAGCGGAAACGGAAGGAGTGTATGGGTTTGCCGCCGGAGTATAGGACTACAAGGTGTTTTCCTCGAGGCTTAGTCCTTCTATTTTTAGGCCGACTTTCTGTGGCCACGGTGTTTTGTTGCCATTGTCGATTTTGAACATGAGGGTCTTGAGGTCGAAGGGACCGCTAAGTAGCGAACAGCAGCCGGGTGGATTCGGGACCACGCAGACAGTGCCCGTTGGAGACTCAGCGCACGTCGGAAGCGCCGATAGAAGAAAGGACGGCTGCTGCCGAGAATATCGGGCGTCGCATGGTTTCCTGTCACCCTTTATCGCTACTCCTCTACAAGCTTCAATATTCGAGGATTTGTTTTACCGCGGCGGTGATGTGGGTGGTTTGCGGGAGGATTACGTCTTCCAGCTTCGGATGGTAGGCGCAGAAGGTGTCCATGGCGGCGACGCGTTTTACCGGAGCGTCGAGGTCGGTGAAAAGCTCGTCGGCGATGCGGGCGGCGATTTCAGCGCCGTAACCCCAACTCAGCATGTCTTCATAAGCGACGATGACGCGGTGCGTTTTGCGTACCGTGGCGGCGATGGCTTCCCAATCGTAGGGCGAGAGCGAGCGCAGGTCGATGATTTCGACGGATATGCCTTCACGCTGGAGCTGCGCAGCGGCGACTTCTGCGCGATGGACGACCGCGCCGTAGGTGATGATGCTTACGGACTCGCCTTCTTTTACGACGCGGGCTTTGCCGAACGGGATGGTGTAATCCGGGCCGGGATATTCGGAGCGATTGTAGGGCTGGCGGTAAAGATGTTTGTGCTCGAGGAACATGATCGGATCGTCGCAGCGAATGGCGGTGCGCAGCAGGCCGGCGACGTCGAGCGCGGTGCTGGGCATGATGACGCGCAAGCCCGGGCAGTGGGTGAAAATGGATTCGCCGCTTTGGCTGTGATAGACGGCGCCGCCGGTTAAGTAACCGCCGATGGGTACGCGGATGACGACCGGAGATTTAAAACCGCCGTTGGAGCGCCAGCGCATGACGCAGAGTTCGTCGCGGATTTGCATCATGGCGGGCCAGATGTAGTCGAAGAACTGGATTTCAGCGACGGGCTTCAGTCCGCGAGTGGCCATGCCGATGGCGCGGCCGACGATGGCGGCTTCGGCAAGCGGGGTGTTGAAGACGCGGTCGGCGCCGTACTTGCGCTGCAGGCCGGCGGTGGCTTTGAAGACGCCGCCCTTCCCTTTTACGTGCTTGAGATTTTCTTCGCGGCTGGCGTCGGCGACGTCTTCGCCAAAGACCACGATACGTTCGTCGCGGGCCATTTCGTCGGAGAGCGTGGCGGCGACCATCTCGACCATGGTTTTGGGGGCGCCGTGGAGTTTGGGTTCGGAGATGAAAGATTCGGAGGTGGGATCGACCTGCGGGGAGTAGATATTTTGCGTGATGGAGTCGATGCTCGGCTCTTGCGCGGTTAAGGCTTCGTCGGCGGCGTCGCGGACTTCGCGGTCTACGGCGGCTTCGAGTTCTTCGAGATGCTTTTGGTCGAGGACGCCTTCGCGAACCAGGAACATGGAGAATTTCGCGAGCGGGTCGCGCAAGGATTCGGAATCGCGCTCTTCCTGGGATTTGTAGAGCTTTTCGTCGTCGGAGAGGGAGTGGGAGTACGGGCGCGTAACGTGCGCGTGGACCAGCGCGGGGCCGCGGCGTTCGCGGCAGTAGCTGACGGCCTCTTTGCAGGCGGCGTAACTTTCGAGGAGATCGGTGCCATCACATTCTGCGACGTGGAGATTGGGGAAGTTGCGGGTTAAGCGGGAGATGCTGCCGCCAGCGGTTTGCACTTCGACGGGGACGGAGATGGCATAACCGTTGTCTTCGACGAGATAGAAGAGCGGAAGCTTTTTTGCGCAGGCGGCGTTGAGGGATTCCCAGAATTCGCCTTCGCTGGTGGCGCCGTCGCCGCAGGAGACGTAGACAATTTCGTCTTCGCGATAGCTGACGTGTTCGCCGAGCGGAGCCTTTTTAGCTTCGGCGAGGGCTTTGCGGTGGTTGCTGAAGTAGAGCGTGGCTTCGGCGGCGCCCACGGCTTGCACGAATTGCGTCCCGGTGCAGGAGGATTTGCTGACGATGTTCCACTTGGGGTGGCCCCAGTGGGAAGGCATTTGGCGGCCGCCGGACGCGGGATCATCCTTGGCGCCAACGGCCTGCAAGAGAGTATCGAGCGGGGTGACGCCAAGCATCAGGCAGAGGGCGCGGTCCCGGTAGTAGGGGTAGATCCAGTCGGCGCCGGGTCGAAGAAGAGACCCCGCAGCGGCGCTAACGGCTTCATGGCCGGCGCTGGAGATTTGGAAGTAAATTTTATTTTGGCGTTTTAGCTGGATTTCGCGATCATCGAGCTTGCGGGAGAGGTACATGGCACGGTAGAGGCGGACCAGCGCGTCCGGCTCGAGGCCGTGAGTCTTGCTGGCATCCAACTGCACTGCTGTTCTAACGCGCGTCTGTGATGCCATGCCGTGCCACCCTCGTGGGCTTTACTGGGGCGCTTGGGTTAACGACGTGCCGGAACATTATTATACCGAAATTTGCCGGTGGGTTCGGGAGTTTCGGCGGCGGCGTTGAGGAAATTATTCGAGCTCCGAGAAATGCTGGACGGATGCGTCGAACTCGGGGTCGCCGGCCTTGATTACTTGCGGGGAGGCGCTTTTGAAGGGCTCTTCGGTGGGAATGCGGTCGAACCAGCGCTGTTCGGAGAGTTTTTCGTGGGAGGAGAAATAGAGCCGGACGAGGAGCGTTACGTTACGCCCGTCGGAGATAGCCTCGGCATCATCTTTGGCTTCGTCGTGTTTACCGGATTGCGGCTTAGCTTTAGGTTTTCCGGCGGAGTGCTTTTTGTCCGGATGCTTTTTCTGCGCCTGCTTCGCTTCTCTGCGCTCTTCGTGCTCTTCTTCCGCGACCAACTCCGCGGCCTCACCTTCGAGCGGCTCGCCGCGGTCGAGCTTATATTGTAATTTTTTGTCGAGACGAAAAGCTTGCTTCCAGGTCTCGAGCTTGTGACGCGCTTGCTGGGCCAGCTCTTCGTCGGTGCCAAAATCGAATTTCATGTACGTGTGCGCCATGGAGAAAGTCTGGAACGGGGGCGGCGTGCAAGTCAAGGTGAAGGGCCGCGAAAGGCCCGTGAAGGCGAGACGCGTGCCCTGGGGATGGGCGGTGACAACGCGGGCAGGAGTGTCGTAAGCTTGGTCAGACAATTTTGTTCATGCGACCCGTGGTACACAGTTCGCATCGTAGTTTCGCTGCTTGGGTGTGCTTACTCGCGGCGCTGTGCATGTATGCGCCGCTGGGAATAGCGGCATGGACGGCGAAAACTTCGTGCTGCGTGAACGGCATCTGTGCGGTGCCGCAGCATCATCATAGTGGTGCGTCGAGCGCCAGCCAGCATGACACTGCGCATTGCGAACATGGCGCAGCAGGAATGTCGAATTGCAATATGGCCTGCTGCCACGAACAGCAAACCACGTCGACCAGTCCGGTAGCCTACCTCTTGCCTGCGCCCGTGGCGGTCAGCGCGTCGATGGTGACCGTGCAGGTCATCTCGCGCGGACGCGCCAGTACGGCTTTCCGATTCGTAGAACCGCTCTCCCCTCCTCCTCGATCCTAGTTCGCCCTGCCAAGCAATATTGCGCCGGCGTGAAATCTATGCCTGGCGCAATTCATTCCTCCCGATCCGGCTGTTTTCTTTCAACCGCGCTGTCGCGCGCCGATTCGTGACGCTCCGAGGAGAGCGGACTTACCATGAGGAGAACAGGATTCATGAGGTGGCGATATTTATTGGCGATGATTTTTTTGTTGGCCAGCGGAAGTATGGCGTTGGCGGTGGTTCTTGGCTCGGTGCGCGGCGTGGTGCACGATCCGCAGCACCGGCCGGTGGCGAATGCAGGGGTGATATTGAAGGGCAAGTACTCGGACTTTTCGCTGAGCACGCAGAGCGACGCCAACGGGGAGTTTCGCTTTGATGCCGTGCCGGTGGGCGAGTATCAAGTGACGGTGACGAGCGCCGCGTTTGCTGGACAGATGCAAGAGATCACCGTGCTTTCCGGAAGCGCGCCCGTGCTGCATTTTGAATTAAGCCTCGCCGCGCAGAGCCAATCCGTAACCGTTACCGCCGAGGCCAGCACCCCGCAAAGCGAGTCGGTCACACCCACAACGCTCGTGGATCGCGAAGAAATCGCCGAAACGCCCGGCGCCTCGCGCACCAACAGCCTGGCGATGATCACCAATTACACGCCGGGCTCGTACTTTACGCACGACCAACTGCACGTGCGCGGCGGGCATCAGGTGAGCTGGCTCATTGACGGCGTGCCGATTCCCAACACCAACATCGCCAGCAACCTGGGGCCGCAACTGGATCCCAACGATATCGACACGCTGGAAATCATGCGCGGCAGCTACAACGCGGACTTCGGCGACCGTACCTACGGCGTTTTTAACGTGGCCCCGCGGAACGGCTTTGAACGCAACAATGAAGCTGAACTGGTCTCTACCTTTGGCAATTTTTATCAGACCGACGACGTGCTCAATTTTGGCGGGCACACCAATCGTTTCGCTTACTACGGCAGCGTCAACGGCAACCGCACGGATCTTGGCTTGCAGACCCCCACCTCGGCCGTGATTCACGATGCGGCCAATGGTTTTGGCGGTTTTACCTCGCTCATCTATAATCTGGATTCGCAAAATCAACTGCGTTTTGTGGCCCAGGCGCGACGCGACTTTTATCAAATTCCCTTCGATCCCAACGATCCCAATACCGCGGGAGAATATCTAAAGGACGCCAATCGCGAAAACGACTCCTTCGCCACCTTCTCGTGGGTACACACCTACAGCCCGGGCTTGGTGACGACCGTTTCTCCCTTCTTCCATTACAACAGCGTGGATTACGAGAGCGCGCCTTTCGATACGCCGGGCATCACCTCACAAAGCCGCTCCTCGAAATATGAAGGCGCGCAAGCCACGGTTACCTGGGTAAAAGACTGGAACAACCTGCGCGCCGGAGTTTACGGATTCGCGCAGCAGGATAGCCAGTCTTTCCAATTTACCTGCGATCCCATAAACGCGAGTTGCCCGAAGAACCTGGATGCCACTGCCGGCAATCCCAGCGGCGGATTGTTCGCCGTCTACGTGGATGACCAGATCAAACCCACTTCCTGGCTGACCATCAATGCCGGCCTGCGGTATACCCATTTCGACGGCGGCAGCGTGCTTACCAACAATGGCCTGGTGTCCACTTCAGAAGACGCCACGGACCCGCGCGTTGGTTTGTCCGTACGAGTTCCGAAGATCAAGTGGGTTTTCCGCGCCTTCTACGGCCACTTTTATCAGGCGCCGCCCTTGCAAACCATCTCCGGGCCGCTGCTGCAATATGCCACGGATCAGAGCCTGGGTTTCGTTCCGCTGCATGGCGAACGCGATGAAGAACACCAATTTGGTGTCACCATTCCCTTCCGCGGCTGGACGCTGGATGCCGACAACTTCCAAACGCTGGCGAAGAACTTCTTCGATCACAACAATTTTCAGAATTCCGACTTGTTCTTCCCCATTACCATTCAGGGGGCGCGCATCAACGGCTGGGAGCTGACATTGCGCTCCCCGCGGGTCTATAACCGCGCGCAATTTTATTTGACCTATTCCAACCAACTGGCGTTGGGCTTCGGCGATATCAACGGTGGCCTCACCGATTTTTCTTTCGGCGACGGCTACGGCTTGCTGGACCACGACCAGAGCAACACGTTGCACATCGGCGGGCAATTCAATTTGCCTTGGCATTCCTACGCCTCGACCGATGTCTACTACGGCTCGGGTTTCAGCAATGGCTCGCCAGACGCGCAATATCCCGGCGACCACCTCCCAGGCCACACCACCTTCGACCTATCGCTCGGCAAGGAATTCGGCGAGCGCTTCTCCCTGAATGTGAGCGGCTTAAATGTAGCCAACCGCCGCGTGCTTCTCGACAACAGTTTCACCTTCGGCGGCACGCATTATCTAAACCCGCGCGAAATTCTCGTACAAGTTCGCTATCGCTTCCACTTCTAGCGCTAGCGTTGGACCGTGGCGCCGCTTGTCCTCCAGCAAGCGGCGCCGCGATTGCCTGGTCGATCGGCATACCGCGCCGATATTACGGGCTAAGGAAATTCTGTTAGGAACGTGCAAAGCCGCCGCAATTCCCCCATCGCGGAGCTATTTCTTGTCCAAAGGAGCAAAGCTGTGACTGACCATTACCAAGCAAAGCGCGCCACGCTGCTGTTGCTTTTCGCCGCGGGTTTGCCGAGCTTTCTTTCCGGTTGCACGAAACATACGGAATCCCACGCCACGGCTCTGCAATTTGAACCGCAGCCACGCTCGCTCAGCACGCTTAGCGGTATTCCCATGACCCACAATCCGAAGTTTTTCTTCGATGGCGTCACTTCGGGCGAAGTTCGTCTACTCACGGTAGTCGACCAGGGAGAAAATTCGCGCATTGCCCTGCTCGATTCCAGCGATGGCGGCGACACCTTCGGTAAACCGGTGTGGGTGACTGCGCCCGAAGCAAAACTGAGAACCCACGGCGAAAACAGCCCGCAACTGATAGGCACCGCGGATTTCATGTACGTCGCCTGGAATCAGGACGGCGATATCCGCCTGGCGCGTTCCGTCGATTGGGGTGGAAGCTTTGAAAAGCCTGTGCGCATCAGCGACAAACCGGAAAAGGCCTTCAGCGGATACGTCTCGATCGGCGTAGCTCCCAACGGCGACGTATACCCCATTTGGCTCGACACCCGCGACAGCAGCGCCCCCGGGCAAGGACGATGTCTATTCCCTGTACGTGGCGCGCTCCAAGGATCACGGCGTCACCTTCGGGAAAAATGTAAAAGTCGCCGATCACGTTTGCGAATGCTGCCGTCCAAACATCTCGTTCGGGCCGAACGGCGAGGTCCTGGCATTTTGGCGACACATCTATCCCGGCAGTATTCGCGACATGACCGTGGCCGCCAGCCGCGACAACGGCGAAACCTTCGGCCCGCGCATGCGCATCGCCGAGGATAACTGGAAGCTCGAAGGTTGTCCCGATTCCGGCATCGCTCTGGCCAGAACCGCCAATCGCGTCTACGCCGCATGGCTCACCGAAGCCGCGCCCGCAGTCAACGGCGTGCGTTTCACCTGGTCGGACAACGCGGGGAAAACCTGGGCGCCCGCCGTGCTAGCCTCACAGAAAATATTGGACGCCAACTACCCGTCTCTTTCCGCTGCCGCGGATGGCCGCGTCGAACTAGCTTTCCAGGGTCGCAACCCGGAGAAAAATAAAGGCTGGGCCGCATCCTCGGCGTTCGTCGTGGAAATTGCCCCGGACGGCGGTCTCTCTGCTCCTGTCGAAGTTCCAGGAATTCGTCCGCTGTCTCGAGGCCGACGGTCTTTGCCGCGAGCAGCGGGCGCGTCTTCACCGCCTGGACCAGCACCCAGGATGAGAAGTCCTCAGTGTATTTGTCACGCGCCAGACACATGTAAACGTAGCCGGAAACTTTTAATAGCTGCTCTTCGAAAGTCATTCCGGAGGAAACCTTATGAATCGCCGTGAATTTAGCAAATCATTGGGAACAAGCCTGGCCTCGCTGGCGCTCGCCAACCGTCTCGGTGCGCAACAGCCAGCGCCCGCACGGCCGGATCATCCTGCTCCTGGCGACCATGTCCACGACGCCGTTCCCAAAGGCGCGCCGCAGCAGATTGCCATGTTGCTGTATCCCGCCTTGACCGCACAGGACCTGGTCGGCCCACACAACTTCTTTGCTTCTTTGGGCAATGTCAACGTTCACCTGGTATGGAAGAATCGCGACGTGGTCGCAAGCGATAACGGACTGCTTTTAAAGCCGTCCGCCACGCTCGACGATTGCCCCAAGGATCTCGACGTGCTTTTTGTGCCGGGCGGCGCCGCAGGCACCGTAGCCATGATGCGCGACCCAGACATTTTGCATTTCCTTGCAGATCGCGGTTCGCGGGCACGTTTCGTCACCAGTGTGTGCACCGGCTCCATGGTACTGGGCGCCGCCGGATTGCTGAACGGCTACAAAGCCACCTCGCATTGGGCCATTCGCGATTTGTTGCCGCTCGTCGGTTCCGAGCCCGTCGCCGCGCGCTTCGTCGAGGATCGCAACCGCATCACCGGAGCGGGTGTCACCGCTGGTCTCGATCTCGGCCTCCTCCTGGCCGCCCGCATGCGCAGCGACACGTACGCCAAAATGCTTCAGCTCATCAACGAGTACGACCCGCAACCGCCTTTCCACGCCGGCAATCCCGAATCCGCCGGCCCGGAAATTACGCAGCACCTGGAAATGATGCTCGATCCCCTACGCGAAAGCATGCGGCTCGCCGCCGCCGACGCGAAACAACTGGCCAAGCCGGCCGCCAGCTAACTCCTGAACCCGAAGTTGACATCGCAGCAGCGGTGATGTGCTATAGCAGGCGCTATGCTCATGACACGCGAGACCCGTCGCCTGTATCGCTTAACCCGAGCGATTTTCAATTGCTTTCTCGTCTGCGAAGAGGACGGCAGCGCCACGCTGATCGATACCGGCCTGCCGGGCTCGGCATCAAGCATTCTGAAGAGAGCGCGCAAACTCGGCACGCCGATCCGCCGCATTCTGCTGACGCACGCGCATCAGGACCACGTGGGATCGCTGGACGCTCTCTGCACGCAACTGAGCGGCGTGGAAATCTTCATCGGAGCGAGCGAAGCACCCCTTCTGGCAGGGGATTGTTCCAGCTACGGCTGTCCCCCTGGTAAAAGGGCCTTTGGCTTCATAAAAACGCGCACGGGGCCATCGCATCTTTTGCAGGACGGAGAAATGGTCGGCGCGCTGCAAACCGTTTTCAGTCCGGGCCATACGCCCGGGCACGTGGCGTTCTTCGATACGCGCGACGGCACGCTGCTGGCCGGCGATTCTTTCACCACGCAAATGGGCGTTGTGGCGGCGGGCGTTTTTAAAGTTTACTTTCCACTGCCCAGATGGTTTTCGTGGAACCTGCCGGCGGCCGCGGCGAGCGCTCGCAAACTTTGCGACCTGCGGCCTACCAGGCTGGCAGCGGGTCACGGGCGAACGCTGGAAGACCCGCGGGAAGCCATGGAGCGAGCCACCCACATTGCCCTGCGGCAAGCGGCGCATAGCGGCGTTGCAACATAACCGTCCTCGGAAATGAGAAGTTGCGTCCTTTGTTGGCTTGAGTTTGGGCGAAAGCAAAAGGGAGAACGGAATGCGGATTGCGTTGATAGCACTGTTTGGCGCGGTGGGCACGCTGTGCCGTTATGGCTTGCATCTGTTTGTCGCGGCGCGTGCCGGCACGGCGTTTCCCTATGGCACGCTGCTCATCAATCTCCTGGGATGCTTTTTTCTGGCGCTCATCGGGCAGTACGCGCTGAACCACACGGTAATTCCCGACGACCTGCGCATCGCCATCGGGGTGGGATTTTTTGGCGGGTTCACTACATTCTCGAGCTTCGGCTGGGAAACCGCTCACCTGATCGAGAACAACCGGTGGCTGCCGGCAGTGACGTACGTTGCTGCCAGCGTGTTCATAGGAATTTTTCTCTCCGTGGCCGGCATTCGCCTGGCGAATCGCTTCTAACAAGCCGCGGGCACAGCACGCGAAGCGTTTGGGGAGCATTCTTTGGCGGAAACCCCGGAAACGAAATCACCATGGCTCAACCGCACAGTGCTGGGCGTGGGGTTGACCAGCCTGTTCAGCGACTGGAGCCACGAAACCGCGACCGCGGTATTGCCGGCGTTTCTGGCGATGATCGGCGCGGGGCCGGCTTGGCTGGGAGTGATTGAAGGCCTCGCCGACGGCCTCTCGAGTTTCGCCAAGCTGAGCGCCGGGCACTACACGGACCAACTGAAGCGCCGCAAGCCCCTGGTGCTGGCCGGATATGCCATCACCGCACTGGCCACCGGTTCCTTTGCGTTGGCTACGCACGCGTATGACCTTTTGTTTGGGCGCGTGCTGGCGTGGCTGGGGCGCGGCGTGCGTTCGCCGTCGAAAAAGGCGCTGCTGGCCGCGGACGTGCCTCCCGGCGCTTACGGGCGCGCGTTTGGCTTTGAACGTCTCATGGACACGGTGGGCGCCATTGCCGGGCCGCTGACGGCGCTGTGGCTGCTGGACGTCACCGCGCACTCCTATCGCAAGGTTTTTCTGTACACGCTGATCCCCGGATTGCTCGCGGTGCTGATTTTCGCGGTATTGGTGCGCGAACGCCCCATTGCCATGAAAGAACGCAAGTCGTTCCTGGTGGGTTTGCGTACGCTGCCGATTCCCTTTCGCCGACTGCTGCTGGCGATTGGCGTTTTTGGCGCCGGGGATTTTTCGCATACGCTGCTGATTTTGTACGCCTCGCAAATGCTGGCGCCGGGGCACGGCATTGCGCGCGCCGCCAGCCTGGCCGTGGGGCTATATACGTTGCACAATGTTTTCAACGCCGGGTCGGCGTACGTCAGTGGCTGGCTGAGCGACTTTGTGCCGCAGCGCAATCTGGTGCTCGCCGGCGGATATGCACTCGCGGGCGTCACCGCTGTTTTGCTTTGCACCGGCACGCGGTCGTTGCCGTTGCTCGCGGCGATTTTCGTGCTCGCGGGACTTTACAAGGGGACGGAAGACGCGCTGGAGGATGCCCTCGCCGCCGAATATGTTCCCAGAGAGCAGCACGGTATGGCGTTCGGCACCATGGCCGCCGTGAACGCGGTCGGCGATTTTCTCTCCAGCGTGATGGTGGGCACGCTGTGGAGCGCCTACAGCGTGCGAGCCGCGTTTGGAACTTCGGCGGTTCTGTTTTTCGCCGGAGCGTTTCTGGTTCTGCGCCTGCGCAAGGTCTAGCCAAACCGCTGGCGATTGGCTGCGCGCGTTGACTTACGACGTGGGCTATAATCCGCCCGTCAATCCATATTTGTGAGGCTCCTGTGACCTACTTCCGCCGTCCCTTCGCGATCATCGTTATATTCCTCGCCGTCTTCTCCGCACGGGCGCAACAAACCGCGCCAAAGTATTCTCCCGCTGAGGCGGACTACGTAGCCCACGACTTCGCCTTCAAGTCCGGCGAGCGCCTGGCAGAGTTGCGCCTGCATTACCGCACGCTCGGTATGCCGCAAAAGGATGCCGCGGGACGCGTGACGAACGCGGTGCTGATCTTGCACGGCACCGGGGGGACGGGTGGGCAATTTCTTGCGCCGCAATTTGCCGGGGAACTGTATGGCCCGGGACAACTGCTCGACATAACCAAGTATTTCATTATTCTGCCGGACGGCATCGGCCACGGTAAGTCGTCCAAGCCCAGCGATGGGATGCACGCTAAGTTTCCCGCCTACGATTACGACGACATGGTCGCGGCGCAGCACCTGCTGGTGACGGAAGCACTCGGCATACAGCATTTGCGGCTCATTTTTGGCACGTCGATGGGCTGCATGCACGCTTTTGTATGGGGCGAAACATATCCGGACTTTGCCGAGGCGCTGATGCCCATGGCGTGCCTGCCGGTGCAAATTGCCGGACGGAACCGTCTGTGGCGCAAAATGCTGATGGATGGCATTCGGAACGATCCGGCGTGGGCCGGCGGGGACTATAAGGAAGAGCCGAAGGACGGCCTGCGCACCGCGCAAGATTTATTGATCATCGCCGGCAGCGCGCCGTTAGTGATGCAGAAAACTCTCTCCACGCGCGACGCGGCGGATACCTTTGCCGCAGAGATCGACGCGCGAGCCGCGACGCTCGATGCCAACGATCTGATCTACCAGGTAAACGCCTCACGGAATTATGATCCGTCGCCCAAGCTGGAAACGATTACCGCGCCCGTGATGTGGATCAATTCAGCTGACGATTTCATCAATCCGCCGGAACTGGGAATTGCGGAGCGCGAGAGCAAGCGCCTGAAGAATGGCACCTTCGTGCTCCTCCCAATCAGCGACCAGACCCACGGACACGGTACGCACACCTGGGCGGTGGCCTGGGAGTCGTACCTGCAGCAACTGTTGCAGCGCTCCGCGAAGTAACTTGGCGGAACTTCCGTGACATTCCACTCGTAGCAACGTCCATTAGGTTACGGCGCGCCATCTAACCTGGCGTGTTCGGCAAGCGCCGCCTGGCAGACTGTCCGCTTGCGAACACTCGTTGCGAAACCGGACAGTTTTTGCGGGCGTGCGCCTAGGGGGAGCCTCGATGCAAACCTGGCTGCAGGATTTACGTTATGCGCTTCGCCAATTGCGCAAGAGCCTGGGATTCACCGTCACCGCGGTCCTATCGCTGGCCCTAGGAATCGGCGCTACCACGGCCGTATTCAGCGTGATCGACGCGATCGTCATGAATCCCTATCCCTACGCTAACTCCGACCGCATGGTGCACATGCAATTGCAGGACCACGCGGGATTCAATCGCGGGTTTGGATTGACCGGGGGACAGTGGCAGGAAATCCGCAAATCGCCGGTGGTCGAAGATGCTTTCCTCGACGATGACTGGAACCTCACGGTGACCGGCAAAGACGTGCCGGAGGACGTGACAGCATGCTTTATTTCCTCAAACGGCTTCGAGTTTCTTGGCGTCCCGACAATACTCGGCCGCGGGCTGCAATCCTCGGACGCGATCGACGGGCAGGATCCCGAGCCGGTGGTGGTGCTGGGTTACAAGTTCTGGAAAAAGCACTATCTCGGAACCCCGGCGTGATCGGCCTACAGCTGCAATTGGTGCGCAAGAACTACACCGTCGTGGGGGTCGCGAATCCGCGCTTCACCTGGAATGACGCGGACGTATACCTGCCGCAGAAAATCACGCAAGATCTGGCGCACGGCTTTTACGTGGGACTGCGGCTGAAGCCGGGCGTGTCGCACGCGGCCGCCAACGCGGCCCTGCAGCCGGTCATCGAGCAATTCGCGAAACAAACCCCGAAGCACTTCCCTTCCGAAAAATTTACCTTCCACGTCGTGGGCTTAAACGAAGAATTTATGAGCAGGCTCGGAGGCTCGCTGGCACTGCTCTTCACGGGGGTGGCTCTATTGCTGGCGATTGGCTGCGCGAACGTTTCCATACTTTTGCTTGCGCGGGGTACGGCGCGACAGCAGGAGTTTGCCGTGCGTTCGGCGATTGGGGCCTCGCGGCGGCGGCTGGTGCGGCAACTATTGACCGAGTCGGTCCTGCTCTCGCTGAGCGGGGCGGCACTCGGCGTGCTCCTCGCTTACGGTGGACTGGCGGTGATGATCAAACTGTTGCCGGAGTATTCCTTCCCACATGAGGCGGCGATTCACATCGACTTGCCGGTGCTCGTTTTCAGCGTGCTCGTCTCCATTGCCACGGGAATTTTGTTCGGACTGTGGCCCGCGTTGCAACTGTCGCGGCCAGAGCTCAGCCGCGTGATGCAATCGGGAACCCGCCGCATTGCCGGCGGCGGATCTGGGCAGGTGATGAATCGCGCGCTGATCGCGGGGCAAATTGCGCTGACGCTGGTGATGCTGGCGGGCGCCGGGGCGGCGATGGAGGGCTTCTTGAAAATGTTGCACACGCCGCTCGGGTACGACCCGCACAACGTGATGTCCGTGGGTATCCCGGTGCACGAGAATACCTACAAGACCTGGGCGGAGCGCTCCGTGTACTTCGAACACTTGCTCGAACGGGTAGCCACCGTACCGGGCGTGACCATCGCCGCGATTTCCACCAACGCTACGCCGCCGTCCAACGGCAATACCGCCACGATCGAGATCATGGGCACGGTCGCGACGGACGACCAAAAGGTTCGCCTGAACTTCGTGAGCCCGGAATACTTCCCGACACTGCGCATCCCCATCTTGGAAGGCCGCGTATGGGACACGACCGAAAATCACAACGCGGCGCACCTGGCGGTGATCAATGAAACGATGGCACGGCGTTATTTTCCCGCAGGTGACGCTATTGGACGCTCCTTCCGCGTGCCGGATATGAAAGAAGATCCGCCGTTCGTGGTTTCCGCCGCGACCTCTGACTCGTGGCTGCAGATTGTGGGCATCGTCGCGGACAAGCTCGATGACGGTATGCGCAAGCCAATTCTGCCCGAAGTGTTTCTGCCCTTTACCATTTCCATGCACATGTATACGCAGATTCTGGTGCGCTCCGAGGCTTCTCCGCTGGCCCTGCTGCACGATATAGGTCTACAGGTGAATGCCATCGACGCGGATCAGCAAATCGGAGGCGGAGTGGAAGATCTGGAGCACTGGATCAGCGGCCAGCGAGACTACGAGACCGAGCGATTCGTGACCTGGCTCTTTGGCGCGTTCGCCGTGCTCGCGCTCGCGCTGGCGGCCGTGGGGTTGTATTGCGTGGTGTCCTATTCGGTGGCGCAGCGAACGAACGAGTTTGGCATCCGGACGGCCTTGGGTGCGCCCCGCGCGCATATCTGGCAAGTGGTATTTTCGTCGATGGTCCTGAGCGTCGGTGGCGGAATCGCGGCGGGTGTGGCGTTGACCTTGGCGCTGAATCGCGTCCTGGCGAGTTGGGCGGAAGGCAGTTCACGCGATCCCTTTGTGCTGCTCGGCGTGGTGGGGGTGCTGGCGGTGGTAGCCGCGCTGGCCTGCGCCGTGCCCGCACATCGCGCGGCGGAAGTGGACCCCATGACGGCGCTGCGTTTCGAATAGCCTGCCGTGCCATCGGGATTTCCGCGGCGCATCGCTCCCTTTGAACCAAGCCGCGCCTGTTTGAACAAAACGCCGTTTACTTACGTCTATAGATGCAAAGGGGTTCCCCGATGCAAACTCTGCGGCAAGACATCCGCTACGCGTTCCGCAACCTGAAGAAGTCTCCAGGCTTTGCCATTGTAGCCATGCTCACGCTGGCGCTGGGCATTGGCTCGTCCACGGCCATTTTCAGCGTGCTGGAAAATATCCTGCTGGAGCCGTTCCCCTACCCCGATGCGCAGCGCTTCATGTCCGTGCAAATCCACGATACCGACCGCAGCGAGCCCGGAGGCCGTGGAGAGTATGCCGGGCCGGAATTTCTGGACCTCGTGGAACAAAGCCACTCGTTTGACAGAGTAGTTGCGAACGCCAACCTGGATGTTCTGTATCGCGCCAGCGAAGGCACACAGCTGTTCAAGGGTAATCTTGTGACGCCGGGGACGTTTGAGTTTTTCGGCATGCCGCGCTCGTTGGCCGCGTGATGCAGCCGGCGGATTATGAGCCAGGCGCGCCGCCGGTGTTTGTGTTGCGCTACAAGACGTGGATCGCGCAGTTCGCCGGCGACCCGAATGTTCTGAACCGGAACTTTGTGCTGAATGGGACGTCGCGCACGCTGATCGGTGTCATGCCGCCGCGCTTCGCCTGGGGAGACGCGGAACTGTGGATACCGGAAAAGGCAAATCGTCAGGCAGACACGGGCGCATACGCGGGTGCGTTTCCGATTTACTGGTTTTTTATGGGGCATCTGAAGCCGGGCGTCACCGTGAAGGAAGCGGAAGCGGATATGACCGTGGTGGCCAAACGGCTGGCAGCGGTCTATCCGAAGCAAGCTATTAAGCCTGGATGCCGTGCGCCACGAAATATGGGCCACCGATCCTACCGCCGCGATCACTTTGACGGGTACGCTCGAAAGCTACATCTCGCAGTTTTCCTACGCCGGCCCGCGTTTTGGGTTTTTGCTGATGAGCATCTTCGGCTCGATCGGCCTGATTCTGGTGACCGTAGGCGTATACAGCGTGCTGGCCTATACCACCGCGCGCCGCACGCAAGAGATTGGCATTCGCATGGCGCTCGGAGCGCAAGGCTCGGATGTGCTGGGCATGGTCATCCGCATGGGCCTCACGCTGGTAGGCATCGGCGTAGCGCTAGGAGTGGTGGCCAGCTTGGCCATTGGCCGCGTCATCGCCACGCAGCTTTGGGGCGTCTCTGCCTACGACCCCTGGACGCTGAGTTGTGTGCCGCTGGTCTTGTTGGCCACGGGCTTTCTGGCGTGTTGGCTGCCCGCGCGGCGCGCCTCCCGTGTTGACCCCTTGGTGGCGCTGCGCTATGAATGACATGCCTTTGGTGGCGCAAACTTCAGTCTGCGTGCTTTTGCAGGCCGCAGGCTTGATCGAGCCGACGTGCTTCTGTCTTGGCGACTCTCCATTTTCTTCCCGTCAAAAACTCCCTGACTTGCGGTTGCCCCAACTATGTAACCCGCTATTGACAATCGCGCAATTTTCAGCGATAAAAGAAGTGCTGCTGTTGCAGCGACACGTGGCGATTTAGGGCAACTTGCTCCACGTAAAAAACTGCTAAAGAGCTGTAGAGTTTCCCAGAAAGTTTTTCTGAGATCCCCTCCGAGCACTTTGGCACGGAGGGTTTTTTATTTGTACCCCCTCCTCCTCGCCCTGAATCCACCTAATACGCTGCCGCACTGGCCCGCGAAATGCTCCCGCGGTGACTGTCTGCGAGGAAAATGTATGTCTGACTGTTATGAGCTGCGCTGTCGTGAGTGTGGCAAGACCTGGGGCAACGCCCCGCGTTCCTTTTGCGACGACTGTTTCGCCTCCCTGGAAGTCTCCTTCGATTACGACCGCATAAAAAAGACCGCCCGCCGAGAAAATCTAGCCTCCCGCCCCTTCGACATGTGGCGCTATGCCGAACTACTGCCGCTCCCGGAGAATTTTACGCCCCCCAATGCTATCGGCGGCACGCCGCTGGTTCGCGCCCGCCACCTCGGCCAGCGCTGGGGCGTGGAAAATCTCTATGTCAAAAATGACGCGGTGTGTTTCCCCACGCTCTCCTTCAAGGACCGCGTGGTGGCCGTCGCCCTCACAGCCGCGCGTCGTTTCGGCCTGCAGACCGTCGGTTGCTCCTCCACTGGCAATCTCGCCAACGCCGTGGCCGCGCAATCCGCGCAACAAGGATTTGACGCGTGCGTCTTCATCCCCGCCGATCTCGAGCCCGCCAAAGTTCTAAACACCGCGGTCTACGGCGCGCGCATTGTACGCATCCAGGGAAATTACGATCAGGTGAACCGCCTCTGCGCCCAAATCGCCGACCGTTTCCAATGGGGGTTGGTCAACGTAAACCTCCGCCCCTATTACGCCGAAGGCTCGAAGACCCACGGCTTTGAAATTGCCGAGCAACTCGGCTGGCGTTTGCCTGACAACGTCGTCGTGCCCATGGCCGGCGGTTCGCTCATCGGCAAAATTGCCAAAGCCTTTCGCGAACTCGTAATTCTCGGCTGGGTAGAGGATAAACCCGTAAACTTTTTCGGCGCGCAAGCCACCGGCTGCTCGCCTATTTCCGACGGCGTAAAACGCAATCTCCCGCGCTTCGAACCGCAAAAACCGCAGACCATCGCGCGCTCGCTAGCCATTGGCAATCCTGCCGACGGTCCCTATGCCATGAAACTCATTCGCGAATCCGGCGGCTGGGCCGAAGACATTTCAGACCCGGAAATCGTCTCCGCCATTCAAACGCTAGCGGAAACCGAAGGCATCTTCGCCGAAACCGCTGGTGGCGTCACCGCTGGGGTCACGGAAAAGCTGCTGGCGCAAGGACGCATTCGCCGCGACGAGACAACAGTAGTCTGCGTCACCGGCAACGGCTTAAAAACCACCGACGCCATCATCTCCCAATACCCGTTATCCGAACCCATTCCGCCGCGGCTAGAAGCCTTTGAGGCTCTGCTCGATCAGCAACTCGCGGTTCCCTCAGTTGCGGGAAAAGGAGCTTAAGAAAACATGCCCGTCATCATTGAAATCCCCACCGCGTTTCGCCGCTTCACGGAGGGCGCGCCAAAAATCGATTGCTCCGCCGCCACGGTGGCCGCCGCGCTCAACGAATTGACCACACGCTTTCCCGCCCTCTCGCGGCACGTGCGTGACGAGTCCGGGCAAATCCGGCAATTTTTGAATATTTACCTCAACGACGAAGACATCCGCTTCCTCGGTGGGGAGTCCTCTCCGCTGAAGGAAGGCGACCGGGTGTTGCTGGTGCCGTCCATCGCCGGCGGTTGGTTGTGATTAGCCTTCCCGCCGAGCGCGAGATTCACTTCCCTCGAGCGCTCACTAACGCGAAACTGCCGCTTCCGCCGGGGATTTATGATGCCCGCTTCAGTTCCGTGCGCCGGAGCGGCACTGGACTAGTTCGGGCGTAGGGACCAAACTGCAAATCGGCTCTCTGCTAAGGAGGAAAATTCGCCGGCTACTGCGGCGCGTGAGCAGATTCCCGTCGCACCATTGACTCACATACTGAGATCCCTTGCCGCGAACCCCGTTGTCCACGGCGTAGCGCATGCTGGCACACGCGCCCTCCGATCCATGGCCGGCGAGCCAATACGAAAGGAAAAAACGGCGAAACGGGGATCAATAATCGTCGTCGACACAGCAAAAGTCTTCTGTGGACGACTCGTCAAAAAGAGGGAAGGACTCTCCGAGTCCTTCCCTGATGTCGGGATTTCCAAGGTCGGGGGAAATTCACCTCAGTTCTCAGCTTCAAAGTACTTGGTTCATGGTGACTTTCAGATAAGGCACAGACGAGCTAGAACCCTTTAGCGAGACAGTCTTCTGGCCCTTGACTTTGGCGCCCAATTTCGAGCCTTTCTTGGCCGGTTTCGGTGCCTTTTGGTTGCCATCTGATTCATCCTCCTTTAAACGGTCCTGGTTTGGTTCCCGTTATTGACATGTACGCCTGATGCGCCAGCGAGACGTTCTTTTGCCCCTTGACGCTCTTCGCGCTGGGTTTAGCAATGCGTGTTACGGCTTTCTTTGCGGCTTTCTTGACGGCCATGATGTTATCCTCCGGTTAGATTTCCTTGATTCCATTTGTCCCGGGAACCCTCGCAGATTCTATGTGGCAGAATCGCACTCTGCAATATTCCTAAGGAGCACGTCAAGTACCATGCATGGAGTTCCCATCTGAAATCGGCAACACCGTGATCGCAAGAGACTTGTACGCGGGCCTCTCTTCGCACGGCTATGCGCCTGTAGCTCGACCAGTGTTCTTCGGTCAATTTTTAACCTCGCGTGGTTTAATTTTTAACTTAGCGCGGCCAGCATCTCTTGGACGGGAATACTCATCCGGCGAAGCCGCATCCTCCGCTTAACGACTCGGGCCCTTTCGATGTAAGCTCACTATCTTGAATGGAGGATCTGATGAGCGAACCAACCTACGAAGAGCTGAAGGCCCAACTCGAAGCCTTGAAGAAACAATCCGGCTCCAAGCGCAGCGGAGCCTTGGAGTTCCGCGTAGGAGAAAAAGGCGGCGTCAGCGTCTACGGCCTGGGCCGTTTCCCCGTCACGCTGTACTACGAGCAGTGGACCCGCTTGCTGGACATCGCCGGCGACTTACGCGCCTTCCTCGAAGAAAATAAGTCCGCCGGCAAACTCAAGCTCAAGGAATCCTAGCCCCGGTGTCAGTAGCTGCGGCGCTCAGGGTGTCCGTCGGCCTCACGTCGCTCCAAACACCCACAAATTCGCCCAAAAACGTCGCTGCGGAAGGTCCCATTTTGAAATCCGGGCGGATCAAAGCACTGAAAATGCTTAATTTGGCACAATCATCGAGCCCTCTTTGCAACTTTTCTGCCACAACCGGTTTTAATCACATGTAGGGCAACCGCAGCGCTCCCCAGCGACCTGCTGTTAGCCCGGAACCTGCAGATCGCACGACACTTAGCGATGCTGCCGGGAGGCCAAAAAAATGCGTTATCTTCGATATTTAGCTTTACTTGCGGTTTGCATGGTTGCGGCTGGCTATGCCAGCGCCCAAGTCCGCGTCGGCATCGGGGTTGGTGTTGGTCCGGCATATGTTGGCGCGGCACCGGTCTGCGCCTACGGCTACTACGGATATTACCCCTACGCCTGCGCGCCGTACGGTTACTACGGTCCTGACTACTTCGCTGGCGGCGTATTCATCGGCGCCGGTCCCTGGTTCCACGGTTGGGGCTATGGCGGGCGCGGTTGGTACGGCGGACGCGGCTACTACGGCGGGCGTGGCTACTACGGCGGGGGTCGCGGATACAATGGCGGCGGACGCGGTTATGCCGGCGGCGGACGGGGGTAAGGTGGTGGCGGATACCGCGGTGGTGGTTCCTACCGCGGCGGAGCGGTCGGGCATAGCTCTGGCGGCTTCCACGGTGGCGGCGGTTCCCACGGCGGTGGCGGCTTCCACGGCGGTGGCGGACATGGCGGTGGTGGGCATCGCTAAGCAATAACCACCAAGACGCATCTTCAAAGCGACTGGCAGACATCCTCTGCCAGTCGCTTTTTTTTTCTTTGCCGCTTGTGTAGCGCACCTCCGTCACCGTTGCAGAAATGGTATGCTCACGTTTCGTGCAAATCACTTCGCGCCCTCGACCGTGAAATTCCCCGTAAAATTTAAGTTGCGTTCCCTCGCCACGTCCCTGCTCTTGATTCTGGTGGTGGCCTTCGTCGCCCGCGCCGCCTTCGCCTGGAACCAGGAACGCAAAATCCCCCGCGACGCTCTCGCCGTGGTCCCCTTCGCGCAAGAGGCCGGCAGCATCGCCTATTCACTAGCCACCGGAAAAGGTTTTAGTTCCCCATTTCGCAGCGACACTGGCCCAACCGCGTGGCTGCCTCCGGTCTACCCCTTTTTGCTCTCGCTCATTTTCCGAATTTTCGGTCCCCTGAGCATTCCCTCTCTAAACGCCGCGGTGCTGTTGAACATTCTTTGCTCCACGGCCACGTGCGTCCCGATTTTCTTCGCGGGAAAGCGACTCAGCGGACCAAGCGCCGGATTATCCGTCGCAGCCACAGCCGCGTGGATCTGGGCGCTTCTGCCCGCCGCGATCCTTTTGCCCTTCGAGTGGATTTGGGACACTTCGCTCTCCGCATTACTGGCGGCGCTGCTTCTGTGGTTCACCTTGTACCTGGCCGATTCCCACCGCCTACGAGATTGGTGCGCCTACGGCTTGCTGTCCGGCCTCGCCCTTCTGACCAACACCGCTCTCGGCGCACTCTGGCTGCCCTGGCTATTCTGGGCCGGCTTCTCGACCCTGCGCCGCCCCAAGAAAAGCGCCGCCGACTCCGCGCCCGCTAGTTCACCACCGAGACGCGCCGCTGCGTGGAAACGCCCAGCGCTCGCCTTCGCCGTCGCTATCCTCTGCTGCGTCCCCTGGACCATCCGCAACTACGTCCAATTCCACAAATTCATTCCCGTGCGCTCCAATTTCGCCTTCGAACTGTGGACCGGCAACAACAACATCTTCGATCCGCACACCGGCAACGCCATGGCCCGCATCACCATCTACGGTGAAGTTCGCCAGTACACGCAACTCGGCGAAACCGCCTACATGCAGGACAAATACCGCAAAGCCATCTTGTTCATGCGCACGCATCCGCAACTCGAAATGAAGCTCATCCTCGCACGCATCATCGCTACATGGTTAGGCACGCAGCATCCCATAGACGATTTTGCGCGCGCAGATTCCTGGCTACCCCGCGCGGTATTTCTTCTAAATGGAATTTTCCTGCTGGGGACGCTTGCGGGTATTATCGTTCTTTACCGGCGGCGCGATCGTATCGCTTTTCCACTCGCCGTCGCTCCCCTGGTTTTTCCGCTGGTCTACTACTTGACGCACACTTCACTGCGTTATCGCCATCCGCTCGATCCGATTCTCGTGCTACTCACCGCGGTAAGTGTCGTCGCGCTCGAACAATCTATCGCCATGGTTTTCTCTACACCGGCTGTAGGCCCTGGGTCGCCAATTTCCGCGGCTCTGTAATCCTGATCGCTTCTTTACTCCGATTCATCAAGTCCCTTGCAGCCGCGGCTCCTGCTTGTCGCCTTCCTCTACCTATTCCGCCATTTCGGCTACAGAATGGAACACTCGTACCCAATCTGCTAATCCTCCGCTTCGCACTTCTCGTCCACTCCTCCAACGCCTCCGCATCTGCGTCCACTCGTACATATTTCACCCTGTCCTTCATGCTGTCCTGCGGCCGTACCATCGGTCAATTGCTTCTCACACTTTCCTCTTGCTACGCTCCTCTTTGTAATCGCCCGGGCTTCCCCCTCCCTTCCCGTATCTCGATCGATTGCACAGCCGCAAATCTACAGGAATCCATTTCGGGAGAACTTTTTGTGACTAAATGTTTCACGCTTCTTGCACTCGTTGTGTTTTTCATCGCGCCTTTCGCGGCGCGCGCTCAGCAACCACCTATTCGCGTCAACTGCGGCGGGCCAAACTACACCGATGCCAGCGGGAACCTCTGGAAGGCGGACTATGGCTACAATGAGGGCGCGGTGAGATCCTTCTCCGCGGTCATAAAAGGAACTTCCAGTCAGGCGCTCTTCCAGAACGCCCGTTATTACGTAGGTTCGGGCATGGCCTACCACTTCCCCGTTCCGGACGGCACTTATCACGTCAATCTCTACTTCGCGGAAACCAACGCCGCCACACAGATCGTGGGTGGGCGCGTCTTCAACGTCAAGATGCAAGGTTCCACGGTGTTTTCACGACTCGACGTCTTCGCCGAAGCTGGCGCTGATGCCGCCTTCGTGAAAGGCGCGGACATCGTCGTTTCCCAGGGCAGCATCGCGATCGAGTTCGATGCCGTTGCCAACGCTCCTGAAGTGAACGCCATCGAAATCTTGCCCGGCGCTTCCGGCCCGCAGCTCTCGCTCTCCTTCAAATATCCCGACGGGACGCCCGTCGTCGGTACCCTGAGTTATACCGTTACTTCTTCATTGCTCAGTTTTTCTGGACAACAGCCGCTGGTCAACGGCCAGGCCACCTGCGCCATCCTTGCCAACCCCAGCGATCTCGGCCTCAGCATGCAGTTCACCCTGAAGGTCAGCCTCAACGACTCCGCCGGCCACCTGCTGTGGAATATGAATGTGGCGTTGAATCCCGCAGAAGTAAATCTCGCGGCCGTACAGAACTCCACGCTCACCGTCACCGTGCAAAAAATAACCACCCAAACTTCAGGCTAGACGCGCCTACCACTCCGGAGGGTTCACCCAGATCCCCGGCGCCGCACGTAACTGCTCCTCGCACTGCGTGCAGCGCCACGTCCATTTATTTTCGTCGCGGTTGATCTCCGCCACGTACAGGCAGCCATGCCCCTGCACGCGGCAATGCATCCGCTGCGCGGGATTCATGTTCGTGTAGCGCGGCCGCCCGTCGCGCAATTCAAAATACTCGTGCTGCGGCGCCCAACGCAGCCGGCACTCTGCGTCCCCGCACTTGAACAGCGGCCCGGGCCCTACTTCTTCCGGCAGCAGCGCCAGCGCCCACGAACCAAAATCGTGGATCATCGGCCCTTCATGTACCGGACACAGTGGTACCTGCATGCCCGCCTCCCCGGCTGGCATTTTATCCCCGCTTCCACGATTTGGCAGCAACATCTCCTCCCGCGGTACACCACACGCGGCGTTGTAGCGGCCGCCTTCTGAGGCGGGCGCCTTTTGTAACCTTCCGCAAGCTGTTCATCCTGTGCGCCTTCGCGCACCGTTAACCACGCCTCTCCTCCGACCCGCCGCGTCTCGCACTCCGTTCCCACACCGAGGAAAAAAGCAGCCCGCCGAGCCGCTCCTCTTCCGCTCGCAACCGATACCCATACGCCGCGAGCGCTGCCGCATAATCCGGCACCCGCCTAACCCGTAAGCCCGTCATCATGCGAAACCCTGCGTACAAGCCACGAATCATCGCCTGCGTCCAAAGCCGCCCCATGCGTGTCTGCGCCTCGCGAAAATCGCTCACCAGCCAGCACGCATCCGGCGTGCTCCACTCCGCAATGCGCGCAATCGTTCCCACCAACTCCGCGTCCGTAAAGCAATCTAGGAAAAAATGCCCCGTCACCAAATCGTAGCGATTCTCCGCCGCCGAAAATTTCCGGATATCCCCGGTGAAAAATCGCACGCGCTCGAGACACTTTTCCCCGAGACGCGCAATTCGCTCGTGCGCCAACTCCGTCATTCGCGCGCTGGCATCGACATAGTCCACCGTCACCCGCCGGTTCGCGCGCAATAACTCGGCCAAAAACCGGCCATCGCCATCCCCGCATACCAGTGCCATTCGCGCGCCGCCGGCTTGCCGCAAATACGCCACCCGCATCCGCTGCAACGCCCCGCCAAATGAAATTCTCTCCAGGGTTTCGTAAACCGCCGCGATTCCGTCGCAATTCATCTCCGCCTCGCACACCTCAGGAAACTCCTCCGGCCATCAACAACACCACCGGTGGCACGAGCAGCGCCGCATCCGCCAGCACCCGCAACGCCTCCGGCGTCAGCCTGTGCCGCATTCCGTGTAGCGCCAAAAGCAGCACCGCGCCCGCAACCGCGGCCGTCAAAACGCCTCGCATCGTCTGCTGTTCGACGCCCAACACCCCAAGCACGCCGACCACACCCGCCAAAGCGATCGCCAATCCGCGCATCCGTCCGCCCGCGAATCCCCGCGCTCTACCTTTCGACGAAGACCCCGCACCCGGAGCCCTCTTGTCCCCGTCGCCGCGCGTTCTCTCATCGGCCGCCCGCTCCCAAGATTCAATCGCCATGCAATTCCCGGCACACAACGCCGCCAGACTCCCGCATGCCGCCATCGCGCCAAAGGAAATCGCCGCGCCACGCGACCACCACGGCAACGTCGCTCCTGCCGCAAACAAAATCCCTACCGCCAATTCCTTCGGCCACCGTTGCGCCAGCGCGCCGCGCCCCACATGAATGCCCACCATATACGCCGCCACCACCACACCCAGACCGCAACCGGCATGCACTTCGCTCAGCGGCAACGTCGTTACCGCCAGAAGAGCAATCACCGCGGCAGCGGCCACCAGCGCACCCGCGAACGCTCTCCTATGCCGCTCACAAAATACGTGCCGCGCCCGAAGCGCCGCGCGATTCTGGCTTCTCCAACCGTCCAGCAACCGGTCCGTCGTATAAATCACCCACACGGCCAGCGCCAGCGCCACAGCCTCCGCAATTCCCAGCCTTCCTCCGCCCTCGCGCACAAATAGCGCCGCCCACGCCACCCCCACCATCGGCGCATCCAAACTCAAAATGTTCCACCACAACCACCAGGGGACCGCCCCCGCTTCCGCTCCATTCCACGCAACCGCACGTGGCGCCTCCGGCAACGCGCGTGGCAGAGCAGGCGTTCCCTCCGCCTCGCGCATCAGCCCTGTCGATCCCATCGCCAACCCCCATTCCGTCGCGCGCTCACCGTCTCCATCACCTTCAGGATACTCCGCGCATCGCAATGGCCCATGGCCGAATCCGTCACCAACCTTCCCTAGGCATCTTCCGTGTTACTCTTCGCATCAAGTCAACCCAGCAACCTATTTCGGCCCGATCCATAGTTGACAAACTGCCGCACGATGGAACGAATGATGCGCCCACTGCCCCACCTCCTACTCCTAGTCGCCGTAATCTTCGCCGGCACCGATCCCGCACTCGCGCAAACTCCCCCGCCCTCCGACGACTTCCAATCCGCCATCTCCACCCTCGCCGACCGTCTCGCCGCCGACCTCCCACACCTCACCTCCGCCGACAAAAAGCATCACGCCGCCCCGCCAAAAATCCTCGTCGCCGACTTCCCCAATCGCCGCAACCAGTGGAACATCCTCGGCCAACAATTCGCCGACGCCCTCTCCGACGCCCTGCAATCCCGCCTCGGCCCCGCCGCCATCCTCCCGCGCACACAATTCCAGCAGCGCATGCGCGCCTCCGGCATCACGCTCGACGATCTGCGCAGCGACAAAACCCTCCAGTGGCAAGCCGCGCAACTCGGCGCCACCCACATCCTCACCGGCCGCCTCGCCCGCAACGACGACCTCACCAATCTCGACCTCACCCTTACCTCCATCGCCGACCCATCCCAACACACCACCGCCTCCGCCGTCCTCAGCCTCCCCGCCGACATGGAAAAACTCGCCCACGATCCCCTCGACTGGCCTCCCGATCCCGCCGCCCCCATCGCTTGCCCCGCCACCACCGACAACCACGGCCACAGCGTCACCGTACCGAAATGTATCCTCTGCACTCCCCCCAGCTACACCGACGCCGCTCGCAAATCCCGCTGGCAAGGCAATCTCCTCTTAAAACTCTCCATCGACGATCAAGGTCAAGTCACCTCCGCCATCACCCTCGCCGGCGCCCCCTACGGCGTCGACGACCAAGCCCTCGCCACCCTCCGCACCTGGCAATTCCAACCCGCCACCCGCGATGGCCAGCCCATCCACACCTGCGTCCCAGTAGAAGTAAGCCTCCGCTTCTACTAACTCCCGACGGCCCAGCCTCCCCCGCCAGCTACCCGCCACTTCACCACCATTCTCCTAACCTTGATGTTCTATCACCCTGTAGACTTTCCCCTCTGTTATAACTACACTCTTCCTGCTCTGGAAACCGTCGCGACACCGCCCTTCGCGTCCAAGGCCAAATCACGCTGAGGTCTCCAGCTTGAGCTTCGCAAACAGCTCAGCCTCCAGGCGTTACGTCGCCGCGCTCCTCTTTGCCGCCGCCGCTCTGTCGCTCCGTCATCTCCTCACCCCGCTCGTCGGCTCCAACTACCCCTTTCTGCTCTCCCTCATCGCCGTGCTCTTCTCCATTCGCTACTGCGGCACCGGCCCTTCCGTGCTCGCCGCCATCAGCGGCGTCGTCGGGGTGTGGTATTGGTTCCTGCCCTTCCCCTCTTCCTTCCGCTTCACCGATCCCAAGTCCGGAATCGCCGGCACCATCGGCTTCTCGCTCTTATCTTGCGTGGTCATTCTCGTGGGCGATCATGATCGCCGCCGCCGCGCTCGCATGCAGCTGGAAATCGCCGAACGCCTGCGCGCCGAACACGAGCTGCGCCATACCGAAGAACGCCTCCGCCTCTCCCATCGCGCCTCCCATTCCGGAGCCTGGGAAGTCGACCTCCGCACCCGCACCATTCTCTGCTCCCCGGAATTTCATGAACTCTGGAATATCCCGCCAGGCTCGCCCGACGAAGTCCGCGCCGCCATCCGCCGCATGATTCTTGCCGAGGACTACCCCATCGTGGACTCCACGCTCACCCGCGTCCTCCAGGATCCTCGCACCGAATATCATCTCGAATACCGCATCCGTGCCAACGACGGCGCCATCCGCTGGATGGAATCCTTCGGCGAGGTCATCTGCGACGATGCCGGCGCCGCCCTCCGCATCGTCGGCGTCACCACCGACGTCACCTCGCGCAAAGAGGCCGAGGAGGCCCTCCGCAAATCCCACCTCGAACTCGAACAAAAAGTCCACGAACGCACCCGCGACCTGGCTGCCAGCTTGTCCGAGCTTGAATCCCAAGTCGCCATCCGCCAGGAAATCGAAGACGCCCTGCGCGAACTTTCCACCCGCATCATGCGTCTGCAGGATGAAGAGCGTCGCCGCGTCGCTCGCGAACTCCACGACAGCACCGGCCAAACCCTCGCCGCCCTCAAAATGACCATCGCCGCGCTCCAGCGTCAGCTCCCCGCCACTCCCGAAGCCGCACGCCTCTTCCACGACCTCACCGAACTGGTCGACCAAGCCCTGCAGGAAATTCGCACCACCTCCTACTTGCTCCATCCTCCCATGCTCGATGAAATCGGCTTCGCCTCCGCCGCCCGCTGGTACGTCGATGGCTTCGCCAAACGCAGCGGCCTTCTCGCCAACCTCACCGTCTGCGGCGATGCCACCATCGGCAAGGACGCCGAACTGGTCTTCTTCCGCGTCCTCCAGGAAAGCCTCACCAACGTCCTGCGCCACTCCGGCAGCAAATCCGTGGACATTCACTTCGCCCCCAATCACACCAACGCCACCCTCTCCATCCAGGATTACGGCCAGGGTATTCCCCCCGAAAAACTTGCCGAATTTGAGGAAACCGGCGCCGGCATGGGCGTCGGTCTAGCTGGCATGCGCCAGCGCGTCCGCGAACTCCGCGGCCAGCTCCACGTCACCAGCTCCCTCACCGGCACCTGCGTCAGCGTCACCCTCCCCCTCGAGCAAACCGCCAAACAAACCTCCGCCTAAAGCCGAAGAAGTAACCCTCCGCGCCTACTAATAGCTTGTGCTCAGTTTGATCGGCGGTCGCTTGTGGATTTATGCGGCTGACGGCGCCACGACGACGACTTCTGCAAATGCCTTAAAATCGTCTCCATTGAACGTGTAAATTCTAGCCACGCCGTTCGCTTGCATTGTCGCTACAATCTGCAAATCGAATACGTCGGCACCGGTAACCGGATGACGACCAAGCATTTCCAACCAGATGGGAGCGGTATGAGCGGGCACTGGCAGCAGTTCAAGAAACTGGAGCGAGCCAGCTATTTTCATTAGTGCGTCGGCAGCGGAGCGCGGCTTAAGCACTCGCCGCGAGTTAGTCACCACGGAATAGAATTCAGAGTATTTGCAGTGTAACGTAAAGCGTCGCGGTCCCCTCGCGCCCGGCCTCAAGCAACGCACGCGAGACGGCGTGTTGCGGGGCGTCTACATCCAGAGCGTACGCCAGCACATTTGCATCGACGATCCCAGCCTCAATGGTCATCGTCGTAAATATCCCGCCGGTGTATCGCTCCGATCACTCCCAAATGCCACGAAGGCAATTCCGGTTTACTCGCGACAGGATCAGCCTTCGCCGCACGCTCGGTTACCAATCGGGCCAGCAGCGCTTCAACGGAAATTCTCAGCCGCCGCGCCTCGTCGGTAAGCCTCGCTTCAATTTCACCAGAAATCTCAATACTCATAATGCTAGCTCCACCCGCAAACCATCACTTTCCTGCGTTTGCCCCGGAACGCCCGCAATCGCAGAAATAACCACCCATGCTAATCTCTAAACCACTATGCCCTGGCCCCGTTACTTCGCCCTTTCTCTCTTGCTGATCTTCGCAGTTTCAGCCGGCAATGCCCAAACCCCGCCCGACTACCACTCTCAAATCGAAGCCTTCGCCGACCGTCTCGCTTCCGACATTCAGAAATTGCCCGTCCCTCCAAAAGTTTTGGTCGTCGATTTTCTAAACAACCTCGGCAACATGAACGTCCTAGGCCAGCAAGTCGCCAACGACCTCGCCCACGCTCTCGAAACTCGCCTGCCCACCGGCGCACTCGTCTCCCGCCTGCAATTCCGCGAAACGCTAATTTCTGCCGGCTTGGCCCCGTTTGATCTCCGTGAGCACGACGCCATCACTGCCAACGCCGCGCAAACCGGCGCCACCCTGCTGCTCACCGGCCGCATTTTGCGTTTCAAAAATAGCAACACCCTGCAGATCGATATCGCCTCTCTACCCAGCGGCCAAAGCACCTCCAGCGCCAGCATCGATCTCACCCTCCAACCAGACGCCCTGCCCCTGCTCACCACCCCGATAGACTGGCCCATTCTCCCGTACGCGCTTACCCATTGCGAAGCAGCTCAGAAATTTCGCGATGTGTACGCCGCAACCGGCGTAACTCCCCCGAAATGTCTCAAATGTGAACCGCCCCCCTACGATGAAGACGCTCGCCACGCCCGTTGGGAGGGTAGCGTCGTTCTATATGTGACTATCGATGAACGCGGCCGCACCTCTGTAGTCTCCGTTGCGAAAAGTGGGCCTTTTCACCAGGACGAATACGCCATCAAAGGCGTGGAAAAATGGGAGATGCAGCCCGCCTCACTGAACGGCCAACCCGTCAAAGTCTGCACCGCAATCCAGGTAAACTACCATCTCGGTGTAAATCCCAACAAGTAGTTCGCCGTTGCTCCTTGTAGCACAGGCTGAACAGGTTGCGGAAAAATCATGTGAGCTTACGCTGAGCTTGGCCCTGGAGCTTGGTGTAGTGTCGCTCTCAGTGGCTTTCCGCGTGCGAACTTTGCGCTTTACGCTCCCTGTGGCATGAGTTTTGCCAAGCGAATCAGGTTCACGGCGGT
>Ga0181537_10000639_pt1 | contig 32432 bp, 29 predicted proteins | sample PEATcosm2014_Bin_39_FD_119765 | JGI IMG/M metagenome (GOLD analysis project Ga0181537, IMG submission 119765) | Peatland microbial communities from MTU Mesocosm Facility, Houghton, MI, USA - PEATcosm2014_Bin23_10_metaG | ecosystem: Environmental > Terrestrial > Soil > Wetlands > Peat | place... | reverse complement strand
GCACGCCTCGGCGCTGCAGCGGGCGGGTCTTGTCGGGCTCAACGAGGGCCAGCGCGTCCTGGTTGACATCGCCGAGGGCCGCAAGGGCCCCGAAGCCGTCGGCATCCAGCTCGCCTGACCGCGCCCGTCAACAACCGGACCGCAACAAAATGAGGCGCAGCCATTGGCTGCGCCTTTTTTTTGCTTATGCCGGTCTGGCGAACAGCCTACTTCGACGGCGGAGCCATCGGCGCTGGCGCCGGGCCTGGGCCCGGACCGGGAGCCGGCGCGCCACCGGCCGGCGGGGCCGTGTGCACGACGTGGTGAACCACGTGGTGATGATAGACGTGGTGAACGTGGTGCACGTAGTGGTGGTACCGCCGATGCGCGTAACGGTGATGAGCCGGCGGTGCTGGCGGCACGGTATAGGGCTGCTCGGCGACGGGCGGCGGCGGCGGGGCTGGTACCATCGGAGCCGGTGGAGGCGGGGGCGGACTGGAGCAGGCGCCGAGAAACGCCAGCACGCCGGCAATGGCAACTAGCCGAGTTGTGTTAACCACGAGACTCTCCCTTGCTGAGCAGCGCTATTGAATGGGACGTGGACATAGCACTTCGGCCCTTTCGACTAAAGCGGCTATGTGGCGATGGCTGTGACTAACTATACGTTCGTTGATTTATACCCGGTTCTGCGGCGATCCGACGCGGACCGCGTCAAGCTCGATCCGCGAATCAGTCAACGCTGCAAGAGCCGATAAGTTGCGTCGACGGTTAACGCGCCGTCGCTCATTACGACGCCGCGGCCGACCAAATCAATGAGATGCGCGAGCACCGAACGCCCGGCCGCCCGGTGCAAGTTGGGATTGAGGCCGACATAGAGCCGTTCGACCATCGCGTCCACCCGCGAGATGCCGGATTGGAGACAGAGGATGATCCCCGCTTCGCGCTCGCGCCGATGCGCGATAAACGCGCGCACATGGTCCTGCGGCTCGGTAATCGCCGGGCCATGGGTCGGCCAATAGACCGAATCGCTGCGGCCAAGCAGTTTGTCGAGCGAAGCCATATAAGCCGCCATATCGCCGTCCGGCGGGGCGATGACGCTCGTCGACCAGCCCATCACATGATCGCCGCTAAAGAGGATCCCCGCATCGGGCAACGCGAAGCACAGATGGTTCGAGGTATGGCCAGGCGTGTGCACCGCCTCGAAGCGCCAGCCAGGGCCCGCGATCACGTCGCCGTCGTTGACGGTGATGTCGGGCAGAAAATCCCAGTCGCCGCCCTCCTCGACACCGGCCTCGCCGCGCCGGCCGCCGGCATGCGGGCCGAACCCGTAAGTCGGCGCGCCGGTCGCTGCCTTGACCGCTGCGGCAGCCGGGGAATGGTCGCGGTGCGTGTGGGTTACGAGGATATGCGTGATGCTTTCACCTTTGAGCCCGGCGAGCAGCGCATCGATATGCTCGGCGAGGTCGGGGCCGGGATCGATGACCGCGACCTCGCCCTCGCCGACGACATAGGTGCCGGTGCCGCGAAACGTAAAGGGGCCGGGATTGTTGGCGACGATGCGGCGAATGCCGGGGGCGACGCTATCGAGCCTGCCGTACTCGAAGGCGAAGTCGCGACGGAAGGGGATTTCGACGGCCATCGGGCAACTCCGCTATAATTGGCCATGATCCTAGAACAGGTTCCGCTCATGCGGAACCGGCCGGTGCCGAAGCTGGGCCGATAGCCGGCGCATTTGATCAGGAGGCGTTGGGATGAAACTCACATTCGACATCGATTGCACGCCCGAGGAGCTCCGGGGATTTTTCGGTCTGCCCGAAGTCAAGCCGATGCAAGACCGGCTGATGGCCGAGCTCGAAGAGCGCATGCGGGCGAACCTCAAGGCGCTCGATCCCGAGACTATGCTGAAGACCTGGCTACCCGCCGGGCTCAAGGGCTTCGAGCAATTGCAGGAAATGTTTTTCGCGCAGATGGGCCGCGGCGGCGGAAAGAAGTAGCGGTGGCAGTCCGCCTGCGGACGCCACGCGTGTTGCTGCGGGAATGGCGCGACGAGGACCTCGCGCCCTTCGCGGCGATGTCGGCCGATCCCGAAGTCATGGAATTGCTGCTCGGCCCCTTCGATCGCGCGAGAAGCGATGAGTGGGCCCGCTGGGCGCGCGGTGTTTGGGAACGGCATGGCTATGGGCAGTTTATTGTCGAGCTGCTGGGAGAGGCGCCGTTTGCCGGAGTGATCGGGCTCAATCGACTGACTTACGAGGCTCATTTCACGCCTGCGGTGGAGATCGCCTGGCGGCTTACCCGGCCGTATTGGGGCCAGGGCATTGCCTATGAAGCGGCACGCGCCGTCATTGAGGATGGCTTCTGCCGTCTAGGGCTTGCCGAGATTGTCGCGGTCACGACACCGGCCAATCGCCGGTCCTGGCGGTTGATGGAACGCCTCGGCATGGTTCGCGACATCGATGGCGATTTTGATCACCCGCGCGTTCCGCAGAGTCACCCGCTCGTGCGGCACGTGCTGTACCGCATCCGGCACTGATCAATGTCACACGCGTCAATGTCACACGCGCCAGGGCGCGAACACGCGACTCGGGCGCGCCAATTCCGCGCGTGAGGCGACGAGTGCCAGCTCGTAGCGGCCGAGCGCGACCGTCGTCTCGATCACCGCGTACATCGACGCGGCGGTCGTCGCGAGCGCGTCGGCGAGGCTGTCGCCGTTGATCAGATGGCCGAGAAACAACGCCGCGGTCACGTCGCCACAACCGTTGAGCATGACGGGCAGGTGCGGCGTCTCCACTACCCAGGCGCCGTCGGGGCCGCAGGCAAGCATCATTAGACGGTCGGGCATGGCATCGAGGCTGGTGACCAGCACGATCTCCGGCCCGCGCCCGCGCAGCGCAGCCGCGGCGTGGGCTGCCTCGGCGAGGTTAACGATCGGCTGCCCGGTCAGGAATTCGAGCTCAAAGCGATTGGGCGTTACGATGTCGGCGAGCGCGAGCGCCGCGTCGCGAAAGAACTCGGCGACCCCGTCGCGGACATAGGAACCGGTATCGGTGTCGCCAATCACCGGGTCGCAGCAGAATTTCGCGCGCGGGTTCGCGTCCCTGACCCGCGCGACGATGTCGAGCAGCACCGCGCCCGTTTCCGCCGCGCCGATATAACCCGACAGCACGGCGTCGATGCTGGGCAATACGCCCAGATCGGCGATCCCCTCAAAGAGCGCCGCGACCGTCTCGGCGGCGATTACCTCGCCGCGCCAACGCCCGTGGCCGGTGTGGTTCGAGAACGCGACCGTATCGAGCGCCCAAGCCTCGATGCCGAGGCATTGCAGCGGAAAGACCGCGGCGGCATTGCCGACATGGCCGTACGCCACGCGCGACTGGACGGACAAAACCGTGGGCATCAGCGATGCGAGTCGAGCTTGTCAAAAACCCGCTTCAGGCTGAGAAAGATGATAAGCCCGCTGACGATAAACAGCGCGATGCCCGCATCCTGCAAGCTGTCCGGCGCACCGGCGGCGACGAACAGCCCGGCGAGCGCGATCACGGTGAACAGCGGAATCACCACGACCAATTGCGCCGGCTTGTCGACAAAGAGAAAACTCGTCCAATCGGCGCTCGTGCCGTCAAACCAGGCTTTCAGCCGCAGGAATGCGAGAAGGACCGCGCCGATCGTCAGCATCAGGCCGGTGGCATAATCGCCGGACGCACCGTCGCTGCCGATATAGAGGCCGAGGAGCGCCAAGGCGGCAAGCACCACGAACTGGGCCCAGAAGCCGAACCAGGCCCAATATCCCGACTCGGGCGGTTGCGGTGACGTTGCGGACTGAGCCATTCGCGGCCTCATATGTCGTGAAGACCGGATTATATCGGAACCTCGCCGCCGACGGACAATTCCTTGGGGAACCCATGCAGAACCATACCCGCCCGCGCCGCAGCCTATTGTTCATGCCGGGAGCCAATTCGCGCGCGCTCGCCAAGGCGCGCGAACTGCCCGCCGACGGGCTGATCTTCGATCTCGAGGATGCGGTCGCGCCCGATGCCAAGGCGGCGGCCCGCGCCAACGTCGCCGCCGCGCTGGCGCAGGGCGGTTATGGCCGGCGCGAGCTGGTGCTGCGGGTCAATGCGCTCGACACCGAATGGGGCGAGGCCGATCTCGCCGCGGCCGCCGCGATGCCGCTCGATGCGGTGCTGCTGCCCAAGGTCGAAAGCGCCGAACGGGTGCGCGAGACCGCCGCGCGCCTCGACCGCGCCGGGGCGCCGCCCAGTCTCGCGATCTGGTGCATGATCGAGACGCCGCGCGGTGTGCTCGCCGCAGCCGAGATTGCCACCGTCCCGCGTGTGGCCGCGTTGGTCGTGGGCACGTCCGACCTGACGAAGGACTTGCGCGCCCTAGAGATGCTCGACCGGCTGCCACTGATGATGTCGCTGCAACTCGTGCTGCTCGCGGCACGCGCGAATGGGCTCGTCGCTCTTGACGGGGTGCACCTTGACCTGGCCGACGACGAAGGGTTTCGGGTGCTCTGCGCGCAGGGCCGCACGCTCGGCTTTGACGGCAAGACGCTCATTCACCCAAAGCAGATCGCCCCGGCTAATACCGCATTCGCTCCGAGTTCCGACGAAATAACGCAGGCGGGAAAGATTATCGCCGCGCACGAGGCGGCGCTCACGGCGGGCAAGGGCATTGTCTTGGTCGATGGAAGGCTCGTCGAGAATTTGCACGTCGGGGCCGCGCACCGCACCGTGGCGTTGGCGCAAGCGATCGCGGCGCTTGAAGGAGCCCCACCCCAGCCCTAACCCCAACCGCTTACGGCCTTGCGGGGGAGGGTTGGGGCGGGGGCTCTCTAGTCCAGTTTCAACCGCACGCGACGCAATAGCAGTCGCGCACGCCTTCGGGCAGGCGGCTCTCTGTCCAGCTCTTGCCGCCGTCCTGCGTGCCGAACATCTGGCCGACGCGGGACACGGCATAGACCTGGTTCGGGTCGCCCGGATGCAGCGTCACGCCCATCATCGTCGCGTCGGCCTTGATGTCGTGGTCAAAGCGCTTCCAGGTCTTGCCGACATCCTCGCTCTTGTAGATCGAGCCGTCGGTCGAGCGCGCCGCCGGGCTCAACGCCGCGTAAAGGATCTTCGGGTCGTGCGGCGAGGTGCGGATGTCGCGGCCATAGGTCAGCGGCGAGAATCGGCCGATCTCCATGTCTTCCCAGGTCTCGCCGCGATCGACGCTCTTGAAGAGGCCCATGCGGTTGGCGAGGAACACGGTGCCGGGCGCCGCCGACGTGCAAGCGAGGGCATGGCCGTCAAGCATGCCTTCGATCTCGGTCTGGCTGCCGATGCGGCTGCGGTATTTCGGCTGCTCGCAGAAACGGATCAGATCGGCGGTGCAGTCTTCCCAGCTTTCGCCGGCATTGCGGCTGCGCATCGCGCCATTGGCCTCGAGCGTCGCATAGACATCGTCGGGCGAGGTCGGGTCGACATCGAGCCGCATCACCCGGCACGCGAACGCCATGTGGACGCGGTTTGGCAGGGCGGGGTCGGCGAGCTTTTTCCAATGATCGCCGCCATCATCCGAACGGTAGACATCGACCGGGCTCGCGCCGGCATAGAGCCGCTGCGGGTTCTTGGGGTGGACGAGGATCGACCACACATCCGGGTCGCCGCCGGCAACGGCCAGTTTCTCGAACTTGCCGCCGCGATTGCTGCTGCGAAAGATGCCCTTGGTGCTGCCGACAAAAATCGTGTCGCTGTCGCCCGGATGCACGGTGATCGCGTGCACCTCGGCGCCTTCCGGCAGGCCGTTGCGCAGATGCTCCCAGCCTTTATCGCCCGGCGATTGCCGGAAGATGCCGCCCAGCGCGCCGCTGTGCTCCATGCCCACCGTGGCCGCCACGCCGACATAAACTTGCGTGTTACCCGCCATCGTTTCCTCCTCGGCTCGAATCTGTCGGTCGATCATAGCGCGCGATGCGGCTTTGTCACAAAAACTCGCGGGCGTTTCGGGCAATCCGCTATGCTGACATCAGCACAACGGAGGCGTTCATGGCGGCAACAAAGCGGCGGATCGGAAAGAACGGGCCAGAGGTACTGCCGATTGGGCTCGGCTGTATGTCGCTATCAGGCGTGTATGGGCCGTGCGATGACGCGACGGGCATCGCCTTTATCCAGCAGGCGGTCGATCTTGGTGTCGATCATCTCGACAGTTCCGACATGTACGGTTGGGGCCAGAACGAGGATTTGCTCGGCCGGGCGCTCAAGGGGCGGCGCGGCAACGTCGTCCTCGCGTCGAAATTTGGCCAGACGCAGCAGCCGGGCGGCGCCAATGGCGTCAACGGGCGGCCGGAATATGTGCAGCAGGCCTGCGATGCCAGCTTGAAGCGCCTTGGGGTCGATCATATCGACCTGTATTACCAGCACCGTGTCGACCCCAACGTACCGGTCGAGGACACGGTCGGCGCGATGTCCCGCCTTGTCGAGCAGGGCAAGGTCGGGCATCTCGGCCTTTGCGAGGCGGCGCCCGAGCGTATCGTCGCCGCGCATAAAGTGCACCCGATCGCCGCAGTGCAGAGCGAGTTTTCACTGCTCTACCAGGAGATCGGGGTTGAGACGCGCAAGGTGACCCGCGATCTCGGGATCTCCTTTGTCGCGTATTCGCCGCTTGGACGCAGCCTGCTGGCGGGCGTCGTGCCGGATTTGGGCAATTTGGCGCAAGGCGATACGCGTGGCCGGCACCCGCGTTTTCAGGGTGAGAATTTCGCGAAAAACCGCGTCTTTGTCGAAGGGCTCGAGGCGATCGCCGCTGACCGGCGCTGTACCGTGGCGCAATTGTGCCTTGCCTGGCTCCTGGCGCAGGGCGACGACGTGCTGCCGATCCCCGGCACTAAGAATTTGGACCGGCTGAAAGAAAATCTCGGTGCGATGGAAATCACGCTGAGCCAGGCCGAGCTTGACGCGATCGCCGAGGTCATCCCCGCCGGCGCCGCCGCCGGAACCCGCTATCCCGAAGGCGGGATGAAGGGCGTGTTTATCTAGGGTTTTAGGTTCGTCGTTCGGGGCCGAGGAAGGTATCGCCACGCTGGCGCCGCGTCGGCTTGCGGCGCCAGCACGTATGCGGCGGTGCGCAACCTTTGCAGTATTATGGCGCAGTCCCTATTGCGTAAAAGCCTGCCGTTCTTGAAACGGTCCTTTCGGATGGCGATTATGTACTTCCCAAACACGTGCGGTTGATCCCAGTTTGCTGATCTCTTCTGATCCTGTAACGTGCAAGTGCAACTCGGCCGCTAACTGCCGCCCTATCGGCGAACCAAAAGCGCCGTTCACCAGCCGTCAGGGAAGGGAAATCATGCGTTACATCGCGGTTGCAGTACTGGTGCTCTTGTTCGTTATTTCCAATGCGCAAGCGCAGTCGTTCAACAACGTCACGTTGACATCGTTGGGGGGCTCCTACCTACTTCCACCAATAATCCCGTCCCCCCTATCAATGTCGCAGCGGATGGGGTCGTAATCGGCCAGAACGCCATCACCAATCCCCAAGGACCAGGGCTGGTGATCGGCACACCGCAGTTCGTCGCCCCCCTCAGCGCATTCGCAAGCGAGCAAGATTTGCTCACGACCAATCAGAATTTGGCGTTGCTGAACCAAAGCCTTCTGCAGAACACGCAGGCTATCGCCAGCCTCGACCAGCAGGTACGGCACGCCGAAAGTCACGCCTCGCAAGGTATCGCTGCCGTGAGTTCGCTGACGGTTGTACCCCCGAACCCCGGCGACCGGTTCTCCGTCACGTTTGGCGGTGGCGACTATGGCAGCGAGGGCGGCGGGGGAGTTTCCTTCGCTTACCGTCCGCCTGAGATGCAAAACATGATGGTGTTTGCGGGTTATGCACGCACGATGGACACCAACTTGTTCAAAGGCGGCGTCTCGTTTTCATTTCACTAGTCGCCTTTCTTTCGAGGTTCTGGTTTAGGCTTGGCCAGCCGCTTTAGGTTCTCACGGAACACGGCTTCATCCTCGCTTGCTCCGGCCTCGCGAGTAGCGTCGATGAAGCGCTGGCGTCGGGCGGTCTTTGGCACCGCCAGTGGCGCTATCCCGTTCGACCCAGTCAACAGCCGCATCTTCGTGCAGTTTGTCGATTCTTCGGGCGCCGTGCGCGGTGCGACCAGCGTTGCGGTGGAGACGCAGTAGATCTTGCCGGACCACGTCTTAACCGAAGCGCTCACCGGCTTGGCCCAAGAGCCCTGAATCGAACGGGCGAGCCACGCTAGCGTGGCTCGCCCGTCAAACGACGCTCGGCTTGCCCGTTGTTCAGCGGTCCCCGCCGAACAACGGGCAGTCGACTGCTGGTCTAGTTCTGCGCCATAGAGGTGCTGGACGTCATTTTCACCGCCACGCTCGCCTCACCGACCGCGACATTACCCGTCGTGCCAATCACGAAGATGCGGTTGTTGGCTGGGTCGAACTGGATCGGCGTGCCTTGTCCTTGCACGAAAGTGCCAAGCATCACCGTCTGATTGGCGGCAACATTGACCGTCGTCGAGGGCCCAGGCGTGGTGGGGTTGATGCAGGTTCCGCTCGCGTTAACCTGACAGATCGACAGATTGAGCGGCAGAGTCTGCGCCGGCTGGCCATAAGGCGTCACGGTCGGCGTGAAGGTCACCGATCCCGCCGCCCCAATGTTGATCGCCGCGCTGCCGATTGCACCGGATGCTGACGGGTTCGCCAGGGTGATGGTGCCGTCTTTCGTCGCCGTAGCGTCGATCATGATCATGTCCGGCAACGCCGTGCTCGACGCGGTCAACAGGAAGGTGTTCACCCCGTGAATGGTCGCGACGTTGTTGACGCCGCCACACGGGAACACCAGCGGAATGTCCTGCGAGATCGGCGCCGTCGGCGTGATCGCGAAGACAAATGTCTGGGTCTTTCCCGCCGGGATATCAACTGCTTGGTTAAGAGTGCCGGTCGGCAGATTGGTGGTCGGATTGGTCGTCTGGAACAGCAAGACGCCGGGGAAGTTGGACGGCAACCCGATTCCGCACTGCGACGCGGTGGTCGTCGCCGCGCCATTGATCACCGCGGCGAACCCGGTGACCGTATTATCAACCGTCGTTGCCTGAGCGTTGGGCGAGACGGCCGCGACTGTTTGGACGCTGTTTTGCGCGAGGGTTTGGACTTCCGAGACCAGCGAGTTTGCGCTGGCGATCAGGGCGTTCGCCGCCGGCGTACTGATCGGTTGATTGCTGAACTCGGCGCCCTCCAGCAACGTCTTCATCTGGCTCGCGAGAGAGTTACGATCGTTGGTGATATTGGGCATCGTCGCGAGATAGTTCTGATAGGTCGTATCCGTGCTGCTGCCCGCGCCGCTGGTAATGGCACCGTTGGCGTAGTCGAGGCTGGCGAGGCCTAGCGTGCCGACAATGGCATTGATGCTTTTATAAGCTGTCGCCAATGCCACGAATTGCGGGCTGTTCTGCACGCCGAGCGGTTGTGCGTCGAGAGCCAGCTTTTCGGCAAGTACCCGGCCATCATGGACATAATCGTCTTTCAGGCCGACGAGCGACATCAGCGTTGGCCTTGTATCCGTGTGGTCGGTAAAGGTGCTGTTGTCGATGCCAAGATTAAGCACGCCCGGTCCGACCATCGCCAGCCAGGTATGAATGATGTCCTGCTGGACGTCGCCGTGGTTCCAATTGAACGTCGGCGCTTGGGTGTAGCAGGACGGCGATACGGTACAAGGATTGTTCGGCGTCGAAGTCAGGAAGAAGTAGTCGGGATCGCCAAACATCGTCATGGTCGGCGTGCGTGCCGGGTCCGTGGTGACCATGTGCAGCAATTGCATTTCCGCCTGATCAGCCAGCCGGTAGGACAATTTGTCGGTATTGCCGGTGATCGGGCTCGTGTTGGTCAACGAGTCGAGATTTTGTTCAAAAGTGCGCACCGTAGCGCTGGTCTGTGCCGGCGTATTGTTGAGATAGATTGTCGGCGCGTCGTCGCTATGCACCGAGAACGGCGTCGTGTTGTTGTTATTTGTCAATAAGATGCGGTTGAGGCTGGCGTTGATTTCGCCATCGATCGCGTAAGTGCAGGGGACAGTGACGCCGTCGCAGTTCGACGGCGACGGCGAGCCACCGGCAAAATGGTCGTTTTCATCGGCGGTGAAAATGAACAGCGTGTTCGTCTGATCAATGCCGTCTGCCTTCAGACGAGCGAAAAACTGACCCCAGGCCTGATTGTACGCGGCCGCTTGCGCGATATACCCGGCTTCACCCGGACCGTACGAATGCGATCCGCTGGGCGGCGATGGGTTCTGGTCGTGCAAATCGGCGATGTACATGTAGATGATGGGCACGCCCGCTTCGAGCATCTGCGCCACATAGCCGAGGGTCTGCGTGGCGGTCGGGTCGAAGGAGCTCGGGAAGCCAGGATTGCCGGCCGCCGTCTGGATCACATTGCCGCTGAGATCCTTGACCGGCCCGCTCGGCGAGATCACCGGCTGGACGTGCAAATTGCCAAACAGCGCGCTGTACCCGGTATAGCCGCCGGGCTCGCTGGGCAGCAGGTCCGGCCGCGCCTGGCTGGCATTGTTGCCGGTGCACAGCGGGCTGCCTTGGGCGCAGTGGATCGCGATGCCGAGGAAATCCGCGTCCGATTTGTCGGTAAGAGCGGGGTTGTTGGCCTCAATTCCTTCCGGGGACGTGGCGCCAAAGACCGTATTGACGTCGGCCGGGACGCTTTCGAGCTCGATATTCGCGACCGAAAACGCGCCGACATCGCAGCCGGCTCGGGTAAACGGCACCCACGGCGCGGGCGCCGTCACACCGTTTTCATTGATCATTTGCGGTTTGCCGTCGCCGCTCGGCGCGGACCAATACAAAAACGAGCTGCTGAAGCTGACCGTGCCGTTGCTGTTAAAATAGCCGTAGCTGTTGCCGACCGGGATACCGTGCCGATCGCCGTAAACACCGGTCAGCGCGGTGATGATGTCGTCCGAGGTATGCGAGATCAGCGGCGTGTAGTGGTTGCTCAGCAACGTGCCGTTTTGCGTAATAAAATTCAGGAGATTAGGCTGCAGTTCCAGATCCGAGGGCACATTCGGGTTGTCGCGGCGAAAATGCACATTATCGAAGGTGAGGTGGATAACGTGCTTGATCGTACCGCTCGGCGAGTGGAGCTGACAGGCTGCCTGCGCGCTCGCGGCCGTGCCGGCCAGCAATGCGCCGCCGATAAGATAGGATGTTATGAGGGCGCCAAACTTTCGCCGGCGATTCATCGCGTTCTCCTTTAACGAGTTAATAATCCAGAATTTGTCCGTGGGTTGCGCAAGGGGGAGGACAACGAACGCTATAATCGTCGCCCGATATTGCGGATCGATAACGGACTTATGAAGGCTGCAGGACGGTTCAATGAAGGCAATGTGTCAGGAATATTTGTGACAGCTTCATTTCGAAGTTGTGTTTATTATTTGACGTTACGATGAAGATTTGCGTGAGCTATCGAAGGCGATTAGTCACTTGCCGAAATATATACGGCGTACAACACGCGGAACGTTCCCATGGTGTTTGCATCGTTAAGTACCGGGCGACTGAGACCGGCGCGCTTTCACGCGTCGTCTTCGATGGGCCGCGGCCTGTTGACGTCGCCCGAGTTATGCTAGCGTCCGGCTGATCGACGCCGAGGTTTAGCGCGATGGCATCGGTGGCACGTCGAGGTGCGGTCCTAATTACCGAGTTCATTGAGTGGTGGCTCGGCGAGCTATGGGGAATGGTCCCATCGGTCTTGCGCCTCCGCCTGACGCGCAACCGCCAGCGCGTCGTCCTGGTGCTCGGTGCGGGTGCGGCGGCCGTGCAGGTCGAAACGGACGGGACGACCTCGCCCTTGGGCTGGCTCACCCTTGGCGATGATGCGGCGGCGGCGACGGCATTACGCGAACTGCTCGACGACAGCGCGCTCTCGCAACGTCTGCGCGACGGTACGGCCGAAGCCTGTTTGCGCATTCCCAGTGAACGCAGTCTCAACACGGTGATGAAGCTGCCGCTCGCGGCCAAGAGCAATCTACGCGAGGTCGTGGAATTCGAGCTCGACCGGTTCACGCCGTTTCGGCCCGATCAAGTTCACTTCGCCGCACGTGTCATCCGAGAGGACGCAGAGGCGGCTTGTCTCGATGTCGAAGTCATCCTCGTGCCGCTGCCGTCGGCCGACGAGGCCGTTACCCAGGCGCAGCGACTGGGCTTCTCGCCAACGCGGATCGATGTTGCGGCTCCGCAGGGCGGTCGGCCGATCACCGGCAATCTTTTGCGCGCGGGCCGCGACGGAGGCTGGCGACGCGCCGACAAGCGGGTGATTGCAGTGCTTGCGGCGACCGCAATCATCCTCGCGATTGTCGCGGCAGGTCTGCCGATTGTGCTGGCGCAACGTACCGAGGCCGCGCTAAGCGAGCGTTTTGACGCGGTCAAGAAACGCGCCTTGGATGCCGCGGCGATGCAAAAACAGATCGACGCGCTGCGCCATAATGAACTGTTTCTCGTCGATCGGCGGCTGACGACACCGACCATCTCGCAACTTCTTTTCGATACGACACATGTGCTGCCCGACGACAGCTCGGTGATATCGTGGCAGTCCACGGGCGACGAAGTGCAGATTCAGGGCGTCACCCAATCGGCCGCCGGGCTCATCGGCGTGCTCGAACATTCGAAAATATTTGAGCACAGCAGCTTCAAGTCGCCCGTCACGCAAGAGCCGAACGGGGGCGAGCGCTTTAACATCGCGACGCATGCCGCGTCGCGGAGCGGCTCCTGATGCGGTCGCTATCGGCGCCGGTTCGGCGCATCGCCGCGCTCGGCATACTGATATTTCTGCTGCTGGCCGCCTATGTCGGCATCGCCGAACCGCTATTGGATTCCTACGCCGCGGCGCTCGCCAATGCCGACACGCTGCGAGCGGCGATTGCCCGTGCCGAGACGGCGGCGACGACGGGTGACCTAGAGCAGCAATTGAAGCTGGCGAAAGAGCAGGCGCGCAGCGCCAACGGCTTCCTGCCGACGACGAGCGACGCTCTGGCCAGCGCGACGCTGCAAGATTTCGTCAAGAATGCGGTCGACAAGGTCCACGGCGATTTGCGGAGCACGCAGATCCTGACGTCGCGCGACGAAGGTACGGCGCGGCGTGTCGCGATCCGCGCGCAGTTCTCGGCCGATCTTGCCGGTGTGCAAAAGGTCATCTACGAACTCGAGTCGATGCAGTCGATCCTGTTTTTGAACAATGTCCAGATCAGCCGACAGCAAGCCGCGGCGCCGAACCACCGCGGTTCTGCGCCGCCGTTGGAGGTGCAATTCGATATTGTCGCCTACATGCGAGGTGCGGGGTGATTGGCGCGGCCGGATGGCGGCGGTTGGTGCCGGCATTGTCGCTGATTGCGGTTTGCCTGTCCCTGGCGGCGGTCATAACGCTGGAATGGCTTCGCTGGCAGGATAGCGCGATACCGCCCGAACTGCCCCGCGCGAAGACGTCGACGCCGTCGGCGCCGCCGAATTTCACGCCGCCGGTATTGTCGACTTTCGCGGAGGTTTTGTCGCGCCCACTCTTTTCACCGACCCGTCGCCCCGAAGAGGAAGCGCACGCGCCGGAAGCCGTTTCCACATCGATGACGCTCGTGGCAATCCTCATTTCGCCGCGCGGCCCGCATGCCCTGGTGCGCCACGGCACGCCGCCACAACTGGATCGCGTGGTCGAGGGACAAACCATCGACGGGTGGACCGCCGAAGCCATCAAATTTGATCGCGTTGTCTTCCGCCGCGGTGCCGACTCGCTGGAACTTGTGCCTGCCAGCACCGCGCCGCCAGCAAGTCCGGCGGCCCAGCCTGTCCGACCAGTGACGTCCCGCACCGCCGGTTGACAGGAGCCATTGCCTGATCGCGGCGATGTGTCTAGTGTCCGCCGAAACAATCATCGGGCAAATCTACCTTTGGCTTGGGGTATCACGTGCGGCAAAGGGCCAAGGGTTTGTACTGGACCGGCCGGTCATTGTTACGCATAAGAGATACTTGGTCTCTTCTTGGTCTTTGTGTTTTATTGTTGCTGGTCGGTTGCAACGACTTGACTTGGCTCGATCCGCAGACCGCCGAGTTGAACACCGCTGTCGAACCGCCCTCGCATCCCCCGGCGCCGATTGCCGCGATAGCCCCTAACGCGACCCGAGCGACACCATCGCCGACCGCGCGGCCGATTGTCGCTCCGGGCACCGGCACGTTCGTCAATCCGGCGCCGGCAACGACGGCATCAGTGCAGCCCGGCAATGACGGTACCGTGACCTTCAACTTTGTCGGCGCCGACATTCGCGATGTCATGCGCGAGTTGCTCGGCGATCAATTGCACCTCAATTACGTGGTGGACAGCCGCGTCCAGGGGACGATCACCGCTCAGACCGGCTCGCCGCTGGCTCGGACGGCGGTTTTGCCCACGCTGGGCGCCATTCTGCGGGCCAACGGGTTCGATCTGGTGTTGAGCGACGGCGTTTACCGTGTCGTCCAGGTCGCCGATGCGGCCCGGTCCGGCCTTGGTGCGGAACCCACGGGCAATGGCGGTCGCGCGCTGCGCGTCGTATCGCTGCGCTACGTGTCGGCGGCGGAGCTCAAAGGGGTGCTCGATCCCTTTCTGCCGCCGGGAGCAGCCGTGCAAACCGACGAAGCCCGCAATGTCTTGCTGGTCTCGGGCACGCAGTCGGATTTTGACGGCATTTCCAGTCTGGTTCGGCAATTCGATGTCGATTGGCTGGCGGGGACCTCATTCGCACTGCACCCGCTTCATGTCGGCAACGCCGCCGACGTGGCGGCAGCCGTCAATCAGCTGATCGGCGACCGGCAGAACGGGCCGCTCGCTGGTCTGGTGCGGATCGTGCCGCTGCCGCGCTTCAAGGCCATTCTCGTCATAGCGTCGCAGCGCCGCTATCTCGACGAGGTGCAGGGGTGGATCGACCGGATCGATTACGGCGAGGCCGAGAACATTCCGCGGCTTTTCGAATATCGCGTGCAAAACAGCCGCGCCGCCGATCTCGCGGCGGTGCTCAACAAGCTGCTGGCGAACGGGTCGGTGAGCACCATTCTGCCCACCACGGCGCCCGGCACCACCACCACGACGCTTGGCGGATCCCAGCAAAACAGCACCGGCTTCCCCAGCGCCACGGCAGGCAACAGTGTCGCCGGCTTGTCGTCATCGACGCCGGGACTGACGTCCACCTCCGCGCCCGGCACGACGACGACCTCACCCACGACCACCTCGACGACGCCCGGCCAGACGACGGGAGGGTCGTCGACATCGCCTTCCGCAAACGGCTCGACGTCGTCAACCTCAACATCGGCGTCGCTCACGTCGTCAACCAACGACACGGCGGCGAACGGGTCGGGGATCGGCACGTCGCAGGGGAACAACAATCTGGAGCTTCCGCCGGTGCGCATCGTCGCCGACGAGAAGAACAACGCGCTGGTTATTTTCGCGCGTCCGTCTGATTACCACATGATCGAAGATTTGATCCGGCAACTCGATGTTGTGCCGTTACAGGTTTTGATACAAGCGACGATAGCAGAAGTAACTTTGAACGACTCTCTCGCCTATGGCCTGCAATACTATTTGACCCAAGGCAACAATCGATTCAATTTTACGGCGCCGACGCCGAATCAAGTCACGCCATCCAATAATGGCGCAGGCGGGGTGGCCGACATTTCCGCGGTGTACCCAGGCTTCAACTATCTTCTTTCGACCACCAACAGCCGGGTTATCCTCAATGCGATAGCGCAAGTAAGCCACGTCAACGTCGTGTCGTCGCCCGAGCTCCTCGTGCTTGATCATCAAACCGCGTCTTTGCAGGTTGGCGATCAGGTGCCGATTATTACGACTTCTTCGCAAAGCACCGTTACCAATACGTCGGATATCATCAACAGCGTGGCCTACCAGCAGACCGGCGTCTTGCTAAAGGTCACGCCGCGCGTCAACAATAGCGGCCTCATCACGCTCGACCTGGATCAGGAAGTCAGCGACGTGTCGGCAACGACGACGTCGAATATTGATTCCCCTACGATCACAAATCGTCATGTGGTCAGCTCTGTCGTTGTGGAGGATGGTCAGACTTTGGCGCTGGCCGGTCTTATCCTCGACAATCAGACAAATACCAAAGCGGGGATCCCGGTGCTCTCGAGCATTCCGGTGGTTGGCAGTCTTTTCGGCACAACAACCAACAGCCGGGCGCGAACCGAGCTTATCGTCTTCCTCTCGCCGCGCATCGTCCGCAACTCGGTGGACGCCCGCGCGATGACCGACGAATTGCGCGACCGCATGCGATTGGTGAAGCCGATTGATCCGAAGTCTCACTGATCGGGTTGAAGCCGGCCCGCACGAACGTGGCGTTGCCCTCATCCTGGTTTTGTGGGTCTTGGCGCTGGTTTCGGCGCTTATTCTGGCTTTTGTCGGCGGCGCAGACACCGGGTTGCGCATCGCGCGTAATGACGATGCGATCGCGCGCGCTCAAGCCTTGGCCGAGTCGGGAGTTACGCTCGCGGTCTTGGGCCTGACCGACCCGGGAACAGCGACACGATGGCAAGCGGATGGCAGCGTTCATCGCGTGTCCTATGACGGCGGCAGCATCGAGATCCGCACGGAGGACGAAAACGGCAAGATCGATCTGAACGTCGCGCCGCCCGAACTGTTCATCGGTCTCTTCCGCGCCCTTGGCGCCAACGATGCGAGCGCGACCGCGATTGCGGCGGCCATCATCAATTGGCGCTCCGGCGGCGGAACGACCCCAACTGACGCCGCGACGATCCCACCTGACGCCGGCGCCGCCCCGATGCCGCGCCAGTTCTTCGACGTCGGCGAACTCGCGCAGATTCCCGGTATCAGCCGCGAGCTTTACCAGCGCGCGGCGCCGTTCCTCACGGTTTACAGCTTCAGCCCTTACATCAACCCGATGACCGCGCCCGCCGAGGTGCTGCGGAGCCTGCCTGGCGTGAACGAAGCGGCAATCGAGTCCTTCCTCGCCAGCCGCACCGGGAGCAACGGTGATCCGGCGACCGCTAGCCAGGTGCCCGCGGCGGGCGACATCGCGGTTGCACCTCTGAGCACGGTCATGATCACGGCCCGCGCTCAGTCCGCTTCCGGCGCGCGCTTTACGCGCGAGGCCGTGGTGTCACTCGCTGCTTCGCCCAACGCGCCGTTCACGGTGTTGGCCTGGGGCCAGCCGCGTAGCGTAACCGTGGTGGCGAGCAACCCCTAAACGGCCTCACGCCTCATAACCAAGGTCGGCGAATAATTGCGCCGCTGATCGCCGAACCTGTTGCAGGTGCGCCGCGAATGCATCGGCAGCAAGGCCGCCACGATTGAGCGCGATGTCCTCAATTAATGCTCGTGCTTCCGCGCGGCCGACCAAGGCCGCCGCGGCAAGTAGGGCGATCTCGATCGCTTCGAGGACGCCGCCCGGCCTACAAACGCCCTCGGCGAGCACAAGATCGCGAGTCTGCGCGAGTATTCGGCGCGCGGCTGGTGCGTCCCGCCGGTGGTTGAGCAGGAAAATTCCGTAAGCCATCGCCGTCGGTACCGCGCCGGGTGCGATCGGCTCATCGACGAGCGGGCCGCAATCGGCAGCGAGTTCCTCCGCAAGCTTGTAATGCCCGAGATTGACTAGGTCAGTGAAGAATTGCCGCTCCGCCCGCGCGCGAAGCAGACTAGCCTCGGGGGATGGGGATTGCAGCGTCCGTTGCTGGAGAGCGCGAAGGGTCTGGAGGCCTTCTTGGGGATCGCATCGCGCTAGGGCCGCCAACCGAGCGATCTCCGCTTCACGGCAAAATATGGCGAGCGAGACATCGTCCGTACCCATGGCGTTCAAAATCGCGCGCAGGGCGCCGCCGACCCACATCGCAGCGGCAAAGTAATCCGCCGCGGCGGCGGGGTCGCCGTTGTCGAGAAACTCGATGACGCCGCGGCAATACCAAACCCCACACAAATTAAACGGGAGCCGCTCGCCAAAGGCCGATAGGGACAGGCCGGCCGGCGCCGGGATCGGCACTGCATTGGTGGCCTCAATGTCGTATCCAAAATCCGCGAGATAGGCGTCGCGCAGCCGCTGGTATGTCGCGCGCGCATCCGCATAGGCGCCGAAGCCGACGCGCTCGTACAACAGCCGGTAGCCGATACAAGCGGTCAGGTATCTATCGTCGCGATGCGCGTCGAATTCGTCCTGCAAAAATTCTCGATACCGCGCGCGGGTGAAGTACGCCGCGGGCTCTCCCAGCGGGGTCATCGCCGCGACTATCTGGAGTTGTGTCGCGTTTTTGCGGGTTCGCACATGGGCGAAGCCGTGCCGACGCAACAAGGCCTCGATCGCCGTTACGTTGTAGAGGATGACATGTTGACCGGGGCTGAGCACCGGCATTAGCAATTCGCTTGGCTGATACGGTGTTACAGCGTCACCGTCGGGCGTCGTCATCAGCAGGACGCCATCGTCACTCAAAGCGTACCGCAAGATCTCGATAAAACCGTCGGGCTCCGGGATGTGTTCGATGACTTCGGAACAAAAGACGACGTCGAACGCGCCCTGCGGCACGGTCCCTTTCTCAAGGGCACGGGACTCGATCGGCAGGCCCAGCATCCGCTTTCCCGCCGCCGCGACAAACCCCGGATCAAAGCCCAGCACCTCCCAGCCGAGCGCGCGGCGCGCATATTCCATCGCGAAGCCGAAACTGCACCCGACCTCGAGATATCGTTTGACCGGCCGCTGATCGAGCAGGGAGAGGACTTCGAGCATGACATCGATGCCGGCGCCCTGCTCGACGTAATAGCGCATGCCCTCCTGATCGGCGTCCTGGTAATCCACCGCGACGACCGGATCGGCAAAGCGAGCCCCGCAATTTCCGCATTGGAGCAGGGCAATAGACTGCGTATTGGTGGCGTGATTGTCCGGCGAGAGTGTCGTGTCCAGAAGATGGCGATTGCGACCATCGACGTGGCAGGCGGGACATCGCGATAGCCGCTCGGCTTCCGTGACCCATGTGATGCCGAGCACGGGCATTACCCCTTGATCATGGATTTACCGCGGTTGTCGACCGTCGCCGAATCAAACCGCGCGATTGCGCGCCTGCGCTTCAAGATGCCGCAAGATCAGGTCGGTGTCGTAATTGAAAGTGCCGCGCAGAACCGTTTCCCAGCGCTGCAGCGAGGGTACGTTCATGGGGTTGCGCTCAAGCAATTCGCGCTTCAAGAACGGACAAGCCAACTCGCCGATCAGGTAATCCCAAAGATGATGCGTCGAGTTGAGCGGCAAACCGAGCTCGACCGCGCCGGACAGGTTCGTGGCAAATTTCTGCTGTTCGGTCCATACGGGCTCACGCGGATTATCGTCGGCCTGCGCTTCCTTGCGCATGTCGGCGACAAAGGTCATCAGCGCTTGGGCAACGCGGCGATACGGATAAAGCGCGGCACAGCGCAACTCGTTCTGAATCATCGCTCGGCTGAGGCCGATCTCGTATTTTTCGATGATCCACCGTTTCGACTGCACATAGCGCACGTTCTTCCAAAACCGCGCGAAGATTTCGCTGGTCAGGGCCGGACGCGTGAAGAGCAGAAAATAGCTTTGCAAATGGAACCGCCGGAACCAGCTGTCGGTGATCCCCCATACGGCGGCCCGCTCAGGATCGCAGCGGGATATAATGGCGGCCATGTCTTCAAAAGGGCCGTAGACGCTATCATTGACGAGGAGGAGCTCGTCGAGATCGGCGACATTGCCCACCGTGCCGATGGCGTCTTTGTAAGCCGCGAAATCATAACCGATATTCTTGCGCCGCAGGATCAACGCGCAAAGCGGCTTCAGTTTGGCCACCGACTCGGCGGGTAGCAGCGGAGCATTCGACACGAACACGATTTCGAAGCCTGCGCCGCGCAGGCACTTCAGGTAGTAAAGCACATAGTCGTGGAGCCGGCCGCGGCGGTCGTAGTGGACAAAAGCCGCTACGCGCTTGGCGCCCGCCAAGTTACCGTCGCCGGTGTGCCGTTCGACAATAAAGTTGGCGCGCCGGCGGCATAGGGCGATGCCGACCGCGATATACATCCAGGCGATAGCAAAGACGGTTTTCGCCGCGTTTCGCAGGCGGAAAAAATTGAGCCAACGCATAGATGTGCTTCTCTAACAGCCAACCCAACTTGGGGAATAGCCGTCTTGCGGCGCTTTGGCGAGTCCATGATCCTAATGGCGCGTGGCATACGCCGCTGCTGTTCAGGGACGGCGACGTTCGAGGGACAAGTATGAGCACGACGGCGAGCGATCTGCTGGCATTGGCGGTGGCGCCGTTTGTCGGCAGCTTTCAGGGGGTTGTCATCCTTCGCTATGCCGAACCGTTGTCAATCGTGGCGCCGGGCTCGCGCTGTGAGGCGTGTGGGCACAGGCTCAGTCCCGTCGATCTGGTGCCGTTTGCCTCATGGCTCGTCTTGCGAGGCCGCTGCCGCCATTGCCGCGCCGTAATCGGCTGGTTCTACCCGGGGATCGAACTCGCCGCATTGGTCATTGCGGCCTGGGCGGTCGTCGCGATAAGCGGCTGGGCTCTCTGGCCGACGTGTCTGCTGGGATGGATATTGTTGGCGCTCGCGGTCATCGACTGGCGCGATTTCGTGCTGCCGGATTTGCTGACCCTGCCGCTCCTCGCCATGGGGTTGATTGTCGCCTGGATGTTCGACCCGGACACGCTGGCCGCCAATCTCATCGGTGCGGCTGGCGGTTTCGCCTTCATCATGGCGGTGCGCATTGCCTATCGCCGCCTGCGCGGGTGCGAAGGGATCGGGCTCGGCGACGCCAAGCTTTTGGCGGCCGCGGGCGCCTGGGTCGGCTGGAGCGGGTTACCGCACACGGTACTGATTGGCAGCCTCGCCGGAATTGCGATTTGCTTGTTCCGGTGGGCGCGCGGAGATAAGATTTCGACTGCGGACCGTATGCCGTTTGGCGCCTTTTTGTGCGCCGGAATTTGGGTGACGTGGCTGTATGGATAGCGCCGGAGCCGAAGCTGCTGTGCGGCACGACCGGCTGTCCTTTGAGCGGGCACTCGCGGCGCGGCTTATCGATTCCGGAAAACTGGACGAGGCGGCTGCGGATCGCGCCTTGCGGCTGCGCGCGCGAAACAACGACGAGCGCCTCGAAGAAATCCTGACAAAACTCGGCCTGGTCCAGGAGCCCGACGTCGCCGTGGCGATGGCCGAGGAACTCGGCTTGGCGTTGGTCACGCCCGAGGATTTGGCGAAGGCCGTCGCAATCGCCGGAGCCAGCCCGAAATTTCTCAAACAGGCGCTCATCCTGGCTTTGGGTACCGACCCTGATCGGCTCGTCCTCGCGGTCGCCGATCCGCTCAATGACTTCGCGATACGCTCGCTGTCGCTGCTCGCCGCCAAACCCGTCGAGATCCGTGTCGCGACCCCTTCCGACATCGCTCTCGCGCATGATCGGCTTTACAACGCCGAGGCGGACGCGCTCGACCAGATCGTCGACCGGATCGACGATACCGCTGATGGGCATGCCAGCGAGGACGTCTCTCGTCTGCGCGACCTCGCGAGCGAAGAGCCGATCATCCGGCTGGTCAATCTGCTGATCGCCCGCGCAGTCGAAAGCCGCGCTTCCGACATTCACATCGAGCCTTTCGCCGACCGTCTGTCGGTGCGCTTCCGGGTCGATGGCGTGCTGCTTGAAGCGGCGTCGCCACCGCCGCGCCATCGCGCGGCCATCGTGTCGCGCATCAAGATCATGGCAAAGCTCAACATCGCCGAGCGGCGGTTGCCCCAGGACGGACGCATCCGCATCGCGATCCGCGGGCGCGACTACGATCTCCGCGTCGCGACTCTGCCGACCTTGCACGGCGAGGGCGTCACGATGCGTATTCTCGACCGCAGCAATCTGGTCGAGGATTTCCGCGAGCTTGGCTTCGAGCCGGACACGCTGCAGCGCTATCTGGATTTGCTGCATCGGCCGCATGGCGTTTTGCTCGTGACCGGCCCCACCGGCAGCGGCAAGACGACAACGCTCTACACCAGCCTGCGGCGCCTCAACACGACCGAAAAAAAGATCTTCACCGTCGAAGATCCGATCGAATACCAGATCGACGGCATCAACCAGGTACAGGTAAGAGCGCAAATCAACCTGGCGTTCGCCGATATCCTGCGCGCCCTGCTGCGCCACAACCCCGACATCATCATGATCGGCGAGATGCGCGACAGCGAAACCGCCAAAATCGCGATTCAGGCGGCGCTCACCGGTCATCTAGTGCTGTCGACGCTGCACACCAACAACGCCGCCAGTTCGGTCACCCGCCTGCTCGATATGGGGGTCGAGGACTACATCGCGACGTCGACGCTGAACGGGGTCCTGGCGCAACGCCTCGTCCGCCGGCTCTGCAAGGCGTGCCGTCGCCGGCAACGGGTCCTGCCGGAACTCGTGGAACGCATGGAGCTGACATCGTTGCTGGGCGACCGGGATCCGCAACTTTATGAGGCTGTTGGCTGCGCGCAATGCCACTCGACCGGCTATCACGGCCAGATGGCGGTGATCGAGGTGCTGGCGGTCACGGACACTATTCGCCGTTTGGTCCTGCGCCACGCGACGGCGAGCGAACTGCATCACGCCGCGGTAGGCGAGGGTATGCGGACGATGTATCACGACGGACTGCTAAAGGCGCTGAGCGGTGAGACCACCATGGAGGAGGTCTTGCGGGTTACGCGGGACGTTTGAGGATGGCGCTCTACCATTATGTCGCCGCCTCATCCCAGTCGGGATCGGTCACCGGACAGATGGAAGCCGCCAGCAAGGCGGCAGTTGTCGAACGCCTGCATGAAGCGGGTCAGATACCGATCAACATCGCCGAAGTCGGCCGCTTATGGCATGCCGATCTCGGCCGGCTGTTCCAGCGCCGGGTTTCGGGCCGCTCGCTGGCGATGCTGACCAGCCAGCTCGCGACGCTGCTTGATGCCGGGGTCGTGCTCGACGGGTGCCTCGCCATTCTCGAAGAGCTGACCGACGGACCGCGAGAAAAGAAAGCCTTGCACGCATTGTTGGAGCGCGTACGCGCCGGCGCCGCTCTGTCCGACGCAATGGCATCCGAGCGTGCGATATTCCCGGATTACTATGTCAGCATGGTTCGCGCCGGCGAGGCCGGAGCCAGCCTCGAAGCCGTGTTGGCGCGACTCGCCGAATTCCTCGAACGCTCGCAGACAATCCGCGAGCACGTCAAATCGGCGCTGCTTTATCCGCTGGTGGTCGCCGTGACGTGCCTGCTGTCGATCGCCATGCTCCTCATGTTTGTCGTGCCGCGCTTTCGCCCCTTGTTCGAACAGGCCGGCTCGGCGTTGCCGATGTCGGCTCAGGCGCTGCTGGCCGTATCCGATTTCTTGCAGTCCTATTGGTGGGTATTCGTTCTGCTCGCGCTGATCGGTGCCATCGCCGTGCCGCAATGGCTGCGGCGACCCAAGGCGCGCGCATCTATGGACCGCCGCCTGCTCAAAATGCCGCTTCTCGGCGGCCTGATCGCCAGGGTTCAGACTGTGCGTTTCGCGCGCACCTTGGGGACGGCGTTGAAAAACGGCGTTCCCCTCGAGACCGCGCTTGAAATCACACGCGATACGCTGTCGAACCGCGTTTTCGCCGATGCGGTCGCGGTGGTCGTCGACCGCGTCAAGACGGGCACTGGGCTGGCGGCGCCGATGGCGCAGGCAAAAGTATTTCCAGCGCTGGCCTGCCACCTGGTTCGCGTCGGCGAAGAAGTCGGCCGGCAGGACGAAATGCTGATCAAGGCGTCCGATATTTTCGAGCTTGAAACGCGCCGCGCGCTCGATCGGCTGCTTAGTCTGCTCGCTCCGGCGCTGACGGTCGTCATGGGCGCGATCGTCGCCGGTGTGACCCTGACGATCATTACCGCCGTTCTGAGCGTCTACGATCTTGCAATGTGATGTCGTGAACCTAAAACCAACCCAAACTATCGAAGCGGCGGCACGCCGGTCGCTGACCCGTCGCGACGCGGGCTTCACGCTCGTGGAGCTGCTGGTCGTCCTGGCTATTCTGGGCCTGCTGATCTCGGTAACCGCGCCGCAAGTGATCCGCTATCTCGGCCGCGCGAAAGTCGATACCGCGAATTACGAGGCCAAAAACATCGGCACCGCGCTCGATCTTTTCATGATCGATGCCGGCCGCTATCCGACGCAGGAAGAAGGGCTCGGGGCACTCGTCGCCAATCCGGGTATCCCAAAATGGGAAGGACCCTATCTGAAGAGCAAAGGCGTACCCGTCGACCCCTGGGGCCATCCCTACCAATACCGCATTCCAGGCACCGATGGGCGCGACTACGATCTATTCTCGCTCGGGCCCGACGGAACCGCGACCGCGTCATCGAGCCGATGACGGAGAAGGGCTTCACGCTTCTCGAATTGCTGGTCGTGCTGGTTATCGCGAGCCTTGTGTTGGCGTTTGTCGTGCCGGTCGGCGGGCGTCACGGCGACCGCGCCGAACTGGCCCGCTCGGTCGATCAGATGGCATCGGCGCTGCGCATGACGCGCAGCCGCGCGATCCGCAACGACCGACCCGAAGCGCTTCTTGTTGACGTCAAGCAGGCGCTGTATCGCGACGCTGGCAATGCCGGGCTGGGGGCATTTCCCGCGGGAACGCGCCTCACCCTGACAACCACCGAAGACGAAAAACAGGACGGCGCGCTCGGTTCGATCCGCTTTTTTCCCGATGGGAGTTCGACCGGCGGCGGCATCACGATCGAGAAGGGGGTGCTTCGCTATGACCTGCTCGTCGACTGGCTCACGGGCAGCGTGTCGGTACGGGCCACGCAATCCTGAGTCGGAAGCCGGCTTTACCCTTATCGAAATTCTCGTTGCCTTCGCGATCGCCGCACTCGTCTTGGGCGCGCTCTATCGGGTGTATTCGACCGGGTTGCAGGCGAGTCTCGCCGGTCAGCGGTACAGCAACGCCGTGCTGCTCGCCCAGTCGACGCTCGATCAGCTGTCGGTCATCCGCCCCGGTGCGGCGGACGACACGGTCGGCGTCTATCATCGCAGCTGGAGCATCGTAAACCATCCTGAGTTGTTGCCCGCGGCTTCGCAGCTACAGGCGATGCCCTATGAAATCACCGTCACGATCGCCTGGCGCGAAGGAATCCATCAGCGCGAAGTGTCGCTTTCGGCGCTGCGGCTGGCTGCAGTCACGCCGTGAGGGCCACGCGGGTGAAGCGGACCGAAGCCGGGTTCACGCTTCTCGAACTCCTGCTCGCGGTGGTGCTTCTCGCAACGCTTATCGTCATGCTGAGCAACGGCGTCTCTCTGGTCAGCCATCACCTCAACCGCGGTACCGAACGACGCGACCGGGCTCAGGTCTTGGCGCTGGTGCAAAATTATCTGCGGGCCGCGTTAAGCCAGGCACTTCCTGTCGCCGTCGCGAGCGATACCAATGCCGTGATCGACTTTGATGGCAGCGCCGATCACATGGCGTTTGTCAGTCGCGCGCCGACGAGCACGCCCTTGGGCGGGATGATCAAGCTTGATCTCAGTTTTGATGCCGAAAAGCGCGGCACGAACTGGAATCTGATACTGCGCTGGCAGCCCTACCGCGATCTCGGCGCGGTCGATACGCGAGCGGGCACGCGGAGCTTGCTGGCCGGGGTTAGTGGGGTCGAGTTCGCCTACTTTGATCCGGGCACGCCCGATCGGCCCAGCGGCTGGCGGGACGAATGGCGCGACCAGCCGACCTTGCCGGCTCTCGTGAGGATCTCTGTGGCGTTTGGCGATGGCGAGACGATGCCGGATCTGATCGTCGCGCTGCGTCTTGGAACGCCGACGCCAGCAAATCCGGCAACGGCAAATCCGGCGACGGCAAATCCCGCGGCCGCAAGCCCAGCGGCCAATACCCCTCAAAAGTCTCAGTGACCTGGAGCATGACTCAGTTGGATAGAGACTCTCTGTCGTCGCCTCGCGGAAGTGGGGGTCCAGGGGCGGGCGGAACAGCGGTTGCCCTGGATTCCCGCTTTCGCGGGAATGACGATTTAATCTCATCGGATAACGCGGCAAGCAGGGCCGCGCCGCCGGTCGTGCACTTATTGCGTTTCGACGGCGACGCTGGTCGAGCCGCGGACGACGCCGCTATTGTCGGTGAAGGTCACATAAACGCGGTTGTTGAGCGCATCGGCGGCGATCGTGCCGCTTGGCGTGCCGAAAACGGCGAAGGTCGGTGTCGCGCCCGGGTTGATCGTCACGGCAGCGCTGCCGGCCGGCGTCGCCAGGCACTGGCCGGTCGTCGGGTTGGTCTGGCAGATCGACAGGGCGAGCGGCAAGGTCGTGCTGCCCGTATTCGCGGCTGCGGTGATGGTGCCGGCGGCGCCGCCGACATTGTCGGTCGCGACCGCAAAGGCGCCACTCGCGCCATTGGGCAGATGCAGAATGCCATCGCCCTTGGTCGTTGCGGCGAGCGCGATAATATCGGGAACCGCCGAACTCGATGCCGAGAGCAGCAAGGTATTGATGCCGGTTTCGACGGTTGCCGGATTGGCGTTGCCGCAACCGGCCGAGATCGTGATGTTTGTCGGGTTGAAGGCGCCCGTCGGGGTGAGCGAGAAAACAAAGCTCTGCGAACCGTTTGCAGCTATGTTGACGGGCGTATTGGCGCTGCCGGTGACCGCGTTGGTCGCGGGGTTTGTCGTCTGGTAGGCAAAGGTTGCGGGAACACTTGTTCCCAAAGAAAGGCTGCAGCCCGTCGCCGCGGCCGTCCCGGCATTGATGATGGTCGCAAACGCGGTGGCGGATTTGCCGATCTGGACCGATCGGCTGGTCGGCAGCACGGCCGAGACCAGCGAGATCGCATTGTTGATCGTGTTGCCCGGGTTTGTATTGACGGTGGTTACATTGCCGGCGAGCACCTGGAAGAAATAAAGCTCGGCGATCTGTGTCGGATATTGGGAATCAAGACCGAGCACCAGTCCGGTCGCCGGGTCGTACCAAACCTGCAGCAAGACGCCGGAGTTGGGGTTTTGGTAGACCAGCAGGCCGGCCTGGTAGACCTTGCCATTCGCGGCGTCCTGGAACGATGTGATGCCGGCATAAGAGTAGGTCTCGCCGTTCGGTCCGATGACCGAAGCCGCCGCGGTCGCCGGGCTCGTAGGGTCGACCCATAACGGGTTTGCCGCGCCCGCGGGACTCGATGCGCAGACACCTCCCGCATTGCATTGGTAGGAAAACGAAAGGCTGGGGATAAGACTGCCGGACTCGTCCAGATAATAGACACCTGCGCCGGTGGCGAGGGACCCATTATTGCTGCTCACCGCTTGCTTTAGAACGACGACGACCGCGCTGTTCTGGGTCACCCCCTGCGAGTAGCCTTCATATTCCAGCTGCAGGGAAGAATTGACCCAGGAAGGTATCGTCGCCTGCGCCTGCTGTCCGAATATCGACAATGCAACGCCAATTAGCGATGCCGGAAGCCACCGCACCATGCCATCCCCCAACTGGCGATCTCGCGGCATGATTATCAAGCTGGCGATGCCGTTCAATAGTGTCCCAGCCCAACCCTAGCTGTTCCTGATCACGGACCCGACATCGTTGTCGCGATGTTACGTCAGGGCTGGTGTCCGCGCCGGGGCGGCGATTTCAATGGGGGCTGTTTTACCGGCTGCTTCAATGGGCGATGTCTTACCCGCTGCCGCGAATAGCTGGCGGGCGAGCCCATTCACAGTAGCCTCCAAACAGTAATTCTGCTCCACCAGGCAGCGGCCGGCCGCCGCCATCTGTCCGCGTAGCTGCGTATCGTCGCGCAGGCGGGTGAGTGCTTGCACCCATTCGTCATCGGTCGCGGCCAGAAATCCCGCCTTGCCATCGTCCAGGATCGCGCGGTTGGCTTCGGTCGGTGTCGTCACGACCGCGCGGCCGGCGGCCAGGAATTGGATCAGCTTATAGCCGCACTTGCCATGTATCCATGGGTCGTCGGGGAGCGGCATGATGCCGATGTGACATTGCGCGATCAGTTCGGCTTCGGTCGCGCTGTCCCAGGAAGCGTTAACGCTGGAGACCCCGGGCAACCGGAAATTCGTGTCGCCGATGATGCGCAGCTGAGCCGTCTTGCCATCGCAGATCTGGCGCAGCGGCGCGGCGATATGTTCGAGATAGCGCACCGTCATCGGTGTCCCGATCCACCCGATCGTGAAGGGACCGTCGGCGGGCGGACGCGGCCGATACCGCGGAAGGTCGACAATCGTCGGCAGCAGATGCACGCTGGGCGCGCCGCTCGCTTTTGCCCACGACCGAAGATAGGTGTTGCCGACGAGTGTCAGTGCCGAGCGGCGCACGAGTTTTTCAAATTTTGTCCCGAGAAAGTATCGAACGAGGCGGCTGCGGTGATCGCGGTACCGGAAGTACCATGCATCGTCGATATCGATAACGTACGGCGTATTACCAAATAAAAGCCGCTCGATGCCGGCGGGCAGGAACGGCAACATTTCTTTTTCGATCCACAGCACATCGTATTGGCCAAGCGATAACAAATTGTAGATACGGTGCACATAAGCGCGCACCGTCGCCGGCCAAATCGACGTGCCAGAATAACGCGCCAGAAGATAGGAATCGTCGAAGAATTCGACGATGGTGGTGTGGATTCCAGCGGCTCTAAGTGGATCGCGATAAAGCGAGAAGCGCTGGCGGCTACTCGCGCCAAGCGAGGAATAGCGGCATAGCGCCAATACCGAAAGCGACACGAAAAATCCTCAATTGCCGATCGCGGTCGGGCGGCCGGGCCATGTGGCTTTCGATCTCACCGGCTGGTGCATGTGCTTCGCCCGCATCCTGGCGTCTCCCAGGGATGGTTTTGCCATCGCGATGCTGTCCTACAGTATCCGCACCGGCGAATCACGCGATAATTGCGCAACCAGGCTGGCCGCTGGGCGTTTCCGCTGATTTGTAAGGATAATTTCAGGCGAGTGATTGCTCCGCCGCTTGGTCTCATACCTGTTGCGCACTTTGCCGCCGCGCTCTGCTGTGCTGAGCAGTAGCGAGGCACGATAAAACGCGCTAATCTTTGTCCAAATATCCTACCACGGATTTCTTTGGGGAGAGATCGGCGTGAAACCCCTCGCGGCATTCGCCTTGGCGTTGCTGATTATCGCTGCTGCCCCGTCAGCGCGGGCGGCTGACACACCAACCCTCAAGCTCGATCTCGCGGAAAGCCAAAACCTCTCGGTCGATGCCAGCAAAGTACCGCTGGAACAGCTGCTGAACGCATTGGGTGAGCAGCTCAATTTCACAGTGGATTTCTCGCCGCTGGCCAGTCGGACGGCCCTGGTGAGTGGCAAGTTTGGCGGCGACCTCGACGAGTTGCTGTCCGATATCCTCCGCGGCACGAATTATGTCGCGCGGCGCGGCCCGCAGGGCATTGTGCGTCTGGTGATCATCGCGACAGGCAATGCGCAGCCCACGGCGGCGCCCGCTGCCGGTAACACGGCGGTGGCGATCGACGTCAAGTCGCCGTCGTCGTCCGCGGCGGCTCAGAGCCAGTCGACTGCCGCCGCGGCTGCGAAAAGCGCGCCGCCCGTGCCGGCCGTCCCGGCCCAAAGCGCCGCCGGGAGCGACGGGCCGCCGGGTGTCGTGGCCAAAATGTTGTCGGCGCAGGCATCGGCCTTGATGCCGGTGGACCCAAATGCTCCCGCTGCGCCCCCAACGCCGGGTGCGCAATCCCTCGGCGTCATGACGCGTGTGGCGCAGGCGAATGTGCAAGCACTCGTCGCCGGGCTGAACGCGGCCTGTATCGGCCCTTCTTGCGGGCACTGACCTAGCAAACTGATCTTCGGGCGGGCCGCGGGTAACGCGGCCGATAAGGTTGAGAAAGTGGCGTAAAGACGGCTAGCATTGCCGTCGAAGCCCGGTACGCCCCCGGCTCCTGTTTGTGTCGGGACGGGTCATGGCGGAAACGCGCGGGAAATTTCATGAAACGGATTTGGGTATTTGCCGCCGTTGCGGCTGTGTTGTCGCTTGCCGGAACATCTGCTTTTGCGGACGGGCCGCCGATCAAGATCGGGTTTAGCGACGAGGAGACCGGCGGCGGCGCGGCGGGTGGCAAGCAATATGTGCTGACGGCGCAGATCTGGGCCGATCAGGTCAACGCCAAGGGCGGGCTGCTCGGCCGCAAGGTCGAGCTGATCCATTATGACGACCAGAGCAACCCGGCGCTGGTGCCGGGCATCTACACAAAGCTCCTGGACGTCGACAAGGTCGACCTCGTCATGGGCTCGGGCACTAATTTCAGTGCTGCGGCGATGCCGATGCTGATGGAACGCCAGGTCATGGTGCTCGATACACTGGCGCTCGCGGTTAATGACGAATTCCATTATCCGCGCTTTTTCCAGACCATGCCCTACGGGCCGCACGGCAAGGAGGCGATCACCGCCGGCTATTTTGCCGCCGCGATGACGATGGACCCGAAGCCGAAAACCGTGGCGCTGATCGGCGCCGACGCCGAGTTTTCAAAAAACGCGATGGCCGGCGCGCGCGAGCACATCAAGAAATACGGGTTGCAGATCGTCTACGACCGCAATTATCCGCCAAACACGATCGATTACAGCCCGATCGTGCGCGCGATCAAGGCCGCAAACCCAGATCTGGTCTTCCTCGCCTCGTATCCGGCCGACAGCGCCGGCATGCTGCGCGCGGTCGAGGAGCAGGGGCTCGACGCCAAGATCTTCGGCGGCCCGATCATCGGGCTGCAATACGGCTCGATCAAATCGCAACTCGGTGAAAAGCTGAACGGCATCGTCGATTACGAGCTTTTCGTCCACGAGCCGACGATGAATTTTCCGGGTGTCGACGACTTCATCAAGCAGTACCAGGACCGCGCCAAGGAAGCCGGCACCGACCAGCTCGGCTATTACGTGCCGCCGCTCGTCTATGCGACGTTCCAGGTGCTGGAGCAGGCGGTCACCGGGGTCGGCTCGCTCGATCAGGACAAGCTCGCCCAGTACATGCATGCGACCACGTTCAAGACGATCATGGGCGACATCAAATTCGGCGAAGACGGCGAATGGGCGGAGCCGCGCATTCTGACGATCCAATACCAGGGCGTGAAAGGCCACGATCTCGAGCAATTCGCAAAGCCGGGAGTGCAAGTGATCCTTGACCCGCCCGCCTATAAGACCGGTACGCTGCGCTACCCGTATTCAAGCGCGTCGCAACAGTAGGCTCCCCTCTGCAATCGTCATCCCCGGGCTTGTCCCGGGGATCCACGTGGGATGCCCCACGGATCAAGCCCGCGGGCTGAAGTCCCACGAAACAAGCCCGGCCATGACGATTGAAGTCAAAGCGTTCTTAAGCCTGCAGATCGACGATCTCGACCCAGTTGGGTTGCGTGCCCATCGCGTATTGCCCGATCGGTTTGAGCTCACCGCTCGCCGGATCGATCGCGTAGACCGTCATCCCGGCGGAATCCATGCCGACCGCGAGCAGGAATTTGCCACGCGGATCGATATTAAAGCCGCGCGGGGTCTTTTCCGTCGGCCATTGGCCGATCGCGGTCAGCGTGCCTTTGTCGGGGTCGATCTTGTAGCCAAAGAGCGTACTGGTCGTACGCTCGGCGCCATAGAGAAAACGTCCATCGGGTGTCACATGGATGTCGGAGGCCGCCGGCTGCTTCGGATAATCCGCGGTATTGACGAACTGCATCTCGCTGAGCATGCCGTCTGCGCCGATCGCGTAGGCGCCGATCGTCCCGGTCGTCTCGGTGATCAGATAGCCCCAGCGCTTGTTCGGGTGGATCGTGAAATGGCGCGGGCCCGCGCCTTCCTTTGTCGCGACCTGACCGGATCCGTTCGGTGATACCGTGCCGGTCGCCGGATCGAAGTTAAATTCCATGACGACGTCGCCGCCGAGTACCGGCAGGTAGACGTGCTTGTTGGCGCTGTCGATGACGACGCAATGCGCCTTGGGCTTGGTGTCGACAATCTGCGTCGCCTTGGGCTCGACGATGCTCGTCGAGGCGTTGATCGGGTAGATCGCCAGCTTCGCGCCGACATACGAAGCGCACAGCAGAAATTTCCCCGCCCGGTCGGTGTTGATATAGGCCATCTGGTCGACGAGCGGCGTCGCGCCGAGATGCTTGAGCCGGCCGCTCGGCCGTTCGATCGCAAAGGTCGAGACCGGGTACGGTTCGCTGCGCAGCTGCGCGTAGAGGAATTTCTTGTCCGGGCTGGTCGCCATCGGCAGGCTCGCCGGCGATGGCTTGTCGGTGCCGGGGACCGACACTTGCTCGATCAGGTCGAGCTTGCCGCTCGCCCGCTCCATCGCCAGTACAAAGACGTCCTTGCTACCGGCATTCGAGACATAGACGGTCGTTTCGGGACTGCTCGCCGCCATCGCCTGTTGCCTTCCGATCAGGATGTTCGTTCCGAGACTGAGCCCCGTCGCGCCAAAGCCGAGCGCCATCAAGCGCCGGCG
>Ga0181537_10000636_pt1 | contig 32502 bp, 25 predicted proteins | sample PEATcosm2014_Bin_39_FD_119765 | JGI IMG/M metagenome (GOLD analysis project Ga0181537, IMG submission 119765) | Peatland microbial communities from MTU Mesocosm Facility, Houghton, MI, USA - PEATcosm2014_Bin23_10_metaG | ecosystem: Environmental > Terrestrial > Soil > Wetlands > Peat | place... | reverse complement strand
TTCACCACGATGCCGTTCTGGGCGAAGGACTCGAAGCCTTTGGCCACGACCTTCATGTTGTAGTTGGCGGGGTTCAGGCCAGAGATGTCATACAGGCCGGTCGCGCCACTGGTTGTCGTTTTGGAGAATCCAGTTGCGGGATCGGTGAGAACGATCTTCGCATCCGGGACTACTGCTCCTGTTTGATCGGTGACGATGCCCGTCAGATCGGAGTTCGCCTGCGCGAGTGCTACCACGCTGGCGACTGCAAAGATGAGGGGCAATAGGAGTCGCCTTACATTCGCTTGTGTCATGTGACCATCCTTTTAAAGAGTTGCTGACGTGATCTGTTTGGCTGAACCGCGTTCGTTGTTCAGCACGCGCTCGCTTGGGAATCCCATCGAGTCTTGCTTTTGGGGATAGTTCTTTGGTCCGGGGCAAACCTTTGCTGCGACTTGCCCGACTTGTTTGCATCCCGAGGTGGCGGAATGCAAACCGGTGCCGCACCTCCCAATTGAGTTGGGACATGCCCCTGTGATAAGCGGCATTTTCATTCGGATTTATCAACGGAAATACAACGCGGCAAATCTCAGCATGGAGCCGCCAACTGTCACTTATGTGCCTTCGAAACGGTCGGACTGAGGGATGTGCCATGGGACATGAGACCGCCCAATCGGATATCAAGTAAGACATCCGATCGAACATTTCGATTTTCTTGACACTGCTTTGGTTACCATACATACTGGTTTGTATGTTGAAGATTCGCAAGACTCGACGGCTCTTCGGGACGCATTCACGCTCAGATGTCACATTGCCAACTTGGTCGCAGCGATTTAGATCGGGCGTCCAAGCGAGCTCAGAGCGTATTTCGATAGACGCAGCTGAGCTGGAACTGAACTGCTGGTCATTTGAGAAATGCGATGAGCCGAAGGATTTGTGCGCTGGGTCGTGGTACATCAGTCCAATGTCTAAGTTGGAATGCTCATGATGAAACGAGAGAGCGTTCTGAATGTGCGGTCCTTCTGGCAAGTGCAGATCATCGGATGGGGATGCTTTTATCTTTTTGCCCTTCTGGAATCGATTCATCTGTTCTTGACTAAACGTGTGTCGATCGATGAAGAGCTCGTGCCAATATCTTTTATGTTCCTGGCGAGTTTTGCCTTACGCCCAGTTTGCCGTCGACTGCTTCGGCGATCTCAGTCGTGGATGGCTTTTGAGTTGAAGGCGGCCGCGGCCGCCATGGGCGCATCCATTCCCGCCGGCTCAGCAGCTTGCCTCGTTTTGCGTCTGCCTGATCACGTGATGCCCTGGCACGCCGTGGTTGGGACCGTGATGTGGTCCTTTTTCGTTCTCTTCGTGTGGTGCAGTCTCTACTTCAGCATCAAGCAATGGCAGCAATCGGGCCGAGAGAGGGAGCGCCTGCTTCGTGCCGAGTCTGAGGTCCGGGAGGCGCGCCTGCTGGCGCTTCGCTATCAGTTGAATCCACATTTCCTCTTCAATTCGCTCAATGCCGTCTCCAGTCTCGTTGTGGTTGGAAACGCGCGTGCCGCCACACGGATGCTGGCGCAGATCGGAGATCTTCTGCGCGCAAGCCTGGATTCCGAAGTAAAAGCAGAGGTGCCCCTTTCTCAGGAGCTGGCCCTTACAGAAGGCTACCTGGCAATCGAGCAGACCAGGCTGGGAGAGCGACTACACATTGACATAGTCGTTGGATCGGAAACGCGGAATGCACTGGTGCCGAGCATGTTGCTCCAGCCCCTGGTTGAGAACGCAGTGCGCTATGGCGTGGCGCCATTTAGTGAAGGCGGGTGGATTGCGATCAAGAGCGCGCTGCATGCCGGCAGGTTGCGAATCGTCATCGGGAATTCCGGACGGCGTGGTGAGAGCACGCGGAAAGGGAGTGGAAGTGGAATCGGCCTCGGAAACACAGCGGATCGGTTGAAAGCACTTTATGGAACTGATTGCATATTCTCCCTTGCGTGGCCTGAAGCAGGCGGTTGCGAAGTAGTGCTGGAGTTGCCTTTACGCCGGACTCGGAACCTGCAGGAAGCAGCGCCGTGCGCGTCCTGATCATTGACGACGAACCCCTGGCGCGTAGTGGTGTCGTCCACAGGCTGCGTCAATTCAAAGATGTGGAGATCGTTGGCGAATGCGGAGATGGAGTTTCCGCAGTAGAGAGGATTCTGGAGCGATCTCCGGATGTAGTATTCCTCGACATTCAGATGCCGGAAATGGACGGGTTTGAGGTCCTCCACGCATTGCCGAAAGAGAGTCTGCCGGCCGTGATCTTTCTGACAGCGTATGAACAACATGTTCTGCGCGCATTCGATGTTCATGCGCTGCATTACCTGGTGAAGCCAGTGGACGACATGCGCTTCGCGGAGGCGGTCAGTCGAGCTCGCGATCTGGTTGATTCCGAACTAAGGGCGGACATGGCACAACGGGTGACGAAGATGCTGGACGGCGCTTCGTGTGAATTCGCGTCCCGGTTCACGGTGCGAACTGGGTCCCGCATTCGAATCATCACTGCTGACGATATTAGGTGGATTGGCGCTGCGGGTGACTACGTTGAACTTCACGTCAACGGTTGTTCGTTTCTGTTACGCGAGACAATGGCCTCTCTCGTACGGAGGCTCGATCCGGCAAAATTTATCCGCATACACCGCTCCCGAATTGTGCGGTCGGCAAGCATTGTAGAACTCAGAGCCATTGGGAACCGCGAATTCACGGTTAAGCTCTCGGACGGCTCTGAGCATAGATCGAGTCGCACCTACGCTGATGGACTCGAACGTTGGTTGCTATCTGGCCGAATTGGCAATCGGATTCGAAGCTCCATGGATTTGGACGGATGAGCTGCCATCCGAGATCTGTTTCTTGACACTGCAGTTGATTACTGTACATACTGGTTAGTATGTTAACGGCACGCAAGGATCGACGACGCAGAGCGCCGAAACGGCGTAATCCTAGGCAGACACGGGACTCCCTGCTCCAAGCGGCCTTTCGGGAGGTCTTCAAACACGGCTTCCAGAGTGCCGGGATTGACGCCATTCTGGCCGCCACAAACGTGACCAAGGGAGCGCTCTACCACCATTTCGATAGCAAGGAAGCCCTGGGATATGCCGTCATCGAAGAGGTCATCGCAAAACTCACCAGTGATAGGTGGCTGCTTCCTCTGCAGCGGGACAAGGACAAGAACCCAGTCGATACTTTGATCGGCATTGTGCAGGCGCTGCCAAATCGACCAAGAGATGTAAAGGGCGGTTGTCCCCTCGCCAATCTGGCGCAGGAGATGTCTGAGCTCGACGAACAATTCCGCAAGCGATTGGAGAGGATCTTTCATGTCTGGCAAGAAGGAATCGCTATGGCGTTGCGGAGGGGGCAATCGCAAGGAATGGTCCGCCGTGACTTGGTTCCGGAAGAGGCGGCGAGCTTTCTGATCGCGATGATTGAAGGGTATTTCGTGTTTGCAAAGAATGCTCAGGATGCGAAGGTGTGGAATATGGGAATCAGAAACATTGTGGGCTGGCTGAATTCTATTCGCTCGCCGGGCAGCCGCACCCCGGCCTGATCGCAGCGGCCCAGACCTGGAACGGATCAACAGTGGCGCCGAAAATACTTTTGTTGTGCATCTTTGCCACCAGAACGGGAAACTGTTCTGGAACGCGGAGTACCTCCGAATTGAGAACGGGCAATTGGAATCCATTGAGTGCTATTTCGGTGCAAAATCCAGCTTGCCGTTTGCAGTGAGCATTGGGCATGTGCGGCAAGTGAGGTATCACGAGGGAGGCGCACCCGACTCACGGGTCACTCTGAATCCACGGTTTCGGAACGCTTCGGAGCTCATCACCGAGATCGTGATTCCGGTTGGTAAGTGGTCGGAGGGAACAGCTGCAGCAGGGAGTGGGAATGCGGAGACATGATCGTTGGATTTTGAAACTCTTGCCGGTTTTTGTAGTCGCGGCATGCGCCGTCATTTACGGCCAGTCAGGGCCACGGCAACAGATCGATCCAGGGCTGGCAACATTGGGAGGGGGGTTCGTCTCCGGCGCTGCACGGGTGAACGGAACGACTCTCTACTATGTGCGCGGCGGGTCTGGTCCGGCGGTCATTCTCCTGCATGGCTTCCCCGAAGACTGGTACGAGTATCACCGAGTCATGCCGCTGTTGGCGAAGCACTTTGCGATCGTAGCCGTAGATCTGCGCGGCATTGGTGGTTCCACCACGACGCCGGATGGTTACGATGCTGCGAATATGGCAGAAGACGTTCACCAACTGGTGGAACACTTACATTTAGAACACGTGTATGTTGTCGGGCACGATATAGGTGGAATGGTCGCCTATGCTTTCGTCCGCCGGTATCCGGAAACCAGTCGCGGCGTGATGTTGCTCGACGCCCCGGTCCCTGGGCTTGGGCCATGGGATGCAGTTAAAGCTAATCCCCTTGCTTGGCATATCCAATTTCAGCAGACGCCGGACCTGCCGGAACAACTGATTGCCGGGCGAGAGGCTATTTACTTCCGCCATTTTCTTCAAAAAGACACCTTCAGTGACGCCGATGTCGCCCGCTATGCGCGGGACTATGCCGCGCCCGCACATCTGCGGGCGCTTTTGGAGATTTACCGAGCTTTTCCCGCGAATGAGAAGTTCAATGCAGCGCAACGCAGCGCGATCAGCCTGCCTCTAGTGCTGGCTACCGGACAGAATTCGCCTTTCGAGAAACTTATGCCGAGCTTTGCCGAAGCGTTACGGGATCATGGGTGTGCGAACGTTAAGATCGAAATCATCAAAAACAGCGCGCATTACGTTGCTGATGAGCAGCCCGAGACCGTGGCTCAACTCATCGAACGGTACGCCTCCTTATGAGGACAATGGCCAGCGCGCATTTCAGCGTATAGTCACCTATTTGGACAGTTGACCTCAAGCCCTCTCGCGACTCGCCAACTCAATAACTGAACGATAAAGGACGCTGTCGCCAATTTATCTACGAGCGCAAGAGGACGGTTTCCACTGAGCCACATCCAGCGTCTCCATTTCATGGAAATCTGGTTGGAAGTGAAACTGTATTGGTACAGGATCACACGTCATAGCGTTCTTGATGCAAATGTCCATTATCATTCAAAGTCTTTATTGCCAAGCAGTGAAGGTGATCCAGGGAGATAATGTGACCAACTCGCCGGGTAGCGCACAAGTGGTAACTTCCGGTTTGGCGGTAAACCACTCACGATTGCATTTCTAAAATTGCGGCCAGCCAAAACTGTCACCTATGACAATAGTCTCGGCTATGGGGGATCGAAGCAGTCATAGTTTCGTTAGATGGCAATCTTGCCTCCTCGAAATAGAAAGAAAATCGCAAACGATGCTCTCATCTCTGCGCCCGGTTCCATTTTGCCAAAGGGTACAGCAAGTGTTCCAGTCCAACGCGCTTCAACGGCTACGCGGTCTTTCTGAGCAACTAAGGAGACAATTTCGTACTCCTGATGTTGGAGGAGCCGTAGGCCCTGCAGGCTGCGTTGAAGGATGTTCTCAAGATCACTTTCCTGTCCGCGGCTGTTGAGCTGATTCGGCATCTCGATCTGTCGAACGTCATCGGTAAAGAATTCACGCAGTTTATCTCCGGCTGCGCCGGACTCAAGGGCAGCAAGATATTTGCGAACTGTCGAGACGTTCCTCTCTTCCTCATCTGTCATATCGTCATTATGGGTAGGTGATCACCTGATACTTCCCAAACTAAAGGAGTCATAACATCGAGCACATACTCGTCGCGTGTGATATTCACCTGTTCTTAGGCGTTGAGACTCACATTCGTCGCACCAAGCAGGCGGACGCTCTTCCCCAGCGTCTTCAGAACTGTTTGGGTCTGTGTGGAAACCGTGCCTCGTTCCGCCGATCAAGTGCTCGCAGGCAAACGCGAAACCGAACAACAGAGGATCGTGTTTTGAGCACTGACAATTGATGGCGATCATGGTGGCTAAAAGAATAATGGACGGGAGCTACCGCAAACTTCGCTTCGAGTGGATTGTGGTCAACTCGGAAATTACTACTTCGACAACACTCTGCCGAGGTATTGATCAACTGGCTATTTCCGGGTAGGCGGTTATCCGCTCGCAACCGAGAAGTCAGCTCATCGCTTGGAGCCCCGAAAGCCTAATTCGCGCTGTTATAGTCCTTTTCGCTGACGGACTCCAGCCAGAATGTTTTTCCATTTTGAGTAGGCGTAACCGCTATATAGGTGAAGGTGCCCTCGGCGCTTCGCGAAAGTTGGATTGAAGCAGCCTGTGCTCATCAATGTTTCCTGGCAAATCGGATAAGCTTCCTTCTCACGCGTGACGATACCGTCTTCAGGATTGCGTCGTAACCCAAGCCTTGCTTGCGGAGCTTCCCCACGTTCCTCATCACACTCGCAATGTCGAGTTCCGCGGCTCGGGCCATCACCCAATCGAAATAGAGCTGCACGAGCTGCTTTTCGAGCGCGCAATATATATCACCATCAATGGCATCTTGGTGGGTGAGCATCTTGACTAGAAACCGCTCACTCCAGATAAACTTCGTTTCCGCGTTTCCTAGGAATATATCAATCAAATGAGAGTGATTCTTGCTCCTGTCAATTGTTACCAGCGTCTCAGATACAGCGCAAAATCTTGTTTCAAGTGACAACCTGAAGACTAAATCGTCGTCTTCTGAGACGCCCAAGTCTTCGTCAAACCCGCCAATCCCGTTGACCAGACTCCGCAAAACAAGGAGACTTTGAATATAAAGACCGAAGCTCCACAAAACATATCTTGCCGGTTCATTTATCGGCCCATACGCGGATGGGATCTTCAGGCCTGCATTCTCAAACGCAGTAACATTTTCTCGCTCATTTCCCACGAAACAACAATCAGTGAAGCAAGCGCCATACTCGCCGCCCAGCGCGGATAGCGCTTGGATCTGACGCTGCAGTTTGTCGGGAAGCCATTTATCGTCGGATGCCAAGATCGCAATCCACTTCCCACGTGCAACCTTGATTCCTAAGTTCTGCGCGGCACTCGCGCCTCTATTGTCTTGGTAGACGTAGCGGATACGTTCCATGTATGGGCACAGACGATCGCGGGTATCATCTGAAGACCCGTCGTCAATCACGATCAGTTCATAGTCGCGATATGTCTGTTGAAGGACGCTCTCAACGGCATTAACCAATAAAACTGAGCGGTTGTATGTCGGAATGATGACAGATATATTTGGATCGTTCCCTTTGCTACCGCTATCTGCAACCGGTTCGCAAACTGGCGCCCTGTTCACGGCCTTGCTCCTTTCGTCTGCGCTTTTCCGGTGCTGGCGCCGCAGCTGGCGTCACAGTCGCTCGGGCGCTCGTCTGTTCGCTCTCATTCTTATTGCCGAGGCGTGACGTGATTGCAGTATAAGGGCCAATTGAGTCGCGCCTTCACTTTTGTCACCAGCTGTTTTTCCCTGCTGCCTGCGAGCACTCACCTTCTAAAGCTCCCACAGAAGCAAAAGTCGCGATGCCTGCTGGTGGCTCAGCGTCTTCTGCGCATCACCGGCCGAGGAGCACGATGTGATGGTAGGATTTCGTGACACTCACAATTGAACAAAGTCAGCGATGAAAAAGATCTCTCTCACCTTCGACGACGGACCTTCTCCTCCCTGCACGGAAGCGCTGCTGGCGGTTCTCTCCCACCACTCCGTCCCCGCCACTTTCTTCATGATTGGAGAGAGGATGCTGGCTCAGGAGCCGACTGTTAAGCGTGTCCAGCAAGCGGGTCATGTGATCGGCAACCACACCTTGACGCATCGCGATCTCTGCGGTGAAACTTCGGAAAATCTCGAGCGCGAGATTAACCGCTGGGGACAATACTTCCGTCCGCCCGGTGGCCACTACGACAGTGGAGTGCTTGAGTATCTGCGGCGATATGAGATCCAACTCGTGCTATGGGATGTGGACGGGTTGGACTGGAAGCTCAGAACCGCCGGCGAGATTGTGGACTGTATCGCGGGGCAGATCGGGAGCTTCGAAGATGAGAGTGGCATCATCCTCCTTCACGACGGCGACTCGGAAAACCTCGATAGCAAACGCTGGGCTACTGTCGAAGCCACCGACCGCGTCATCGCCCGCTACCAAACACATGGATTTGAGTTCGTGCCACTGAGTGAGATGACGCTCCCAAGAAAGCCGAGGAAGGGATGGCGACCCGTTAATTGAATTGGCTTCCGGACTTTGGCAAGGAGCTCGGCTTGAAGACGCCGCCGACAGCCCCAGCAGCAGAATCGTAAACGCACGCAGAGTTCATCCGAAATATCCCGCGCCTCTGCCTTTAAACAACTTTGCCCTGACGATAGCTGCTGCCTCTTCCTTGGTCACGCAGCCGTCTTGGTCAGTGTCAAGGCCGGAATTGCGCTCATATTGGGCACTTGGCTTGGTGAAGAGCGCCCAAGAGTTTGCCTTCCCGATTGCGGCTGGCCAAAGGATGGCCATGTAGACATCTTCGATCGTCTCAAGCGACTTGTAGGGATTGAAATACTTCTCAACGTAGTCCAATTGCTTAACCGCAGTCATAACAGCCAGGTCTGCGATGCTGGTGCCAAGTTCGGCGGCGGTTTCTGGCGTGAACTGAATCAGGCCGGTTGCCCCGTTTGGATTCTTTACAAATGGGCTGAAGGTTTCACCTGTTTCAAGGGCCATGGCCGAGATCAAGTAGTTTGGATCAACGCCGAGGTTCTGGGAAATCTCAATCAGCTTAGCCTTGAACGCGACGCTCACCTTAGCTCCCCAGGCGATCTGCTGATCGTTGAGAACATCAGCCGTGATGCCGCGGGTCAGAAAGTTGAATGTGATATCGTTCGGTTCTAACCTTCCAGTAGGCTGAGATATGAAGAGGTGGCGGCTCTGAACCTTTTGGATTGCGGCTATGGTTGCGGGCCCGCAGCGACCATCCACAGCAATAGGGTGCTGCAAGATCGAACTGAGATTGATAAGCCTCTGGATGACCGTGACATCCCCAAAAACATTCGTGCCATTTGATCCAACTGCACTGAAGATTTTGATCTGTCCTGGCAAGCGCTGGGTCTCCCGCGTATGGAAAACTCCATCCATAATACCCTCCCTTCTGAGGCGCATTCCGCGTATATTGGTTGGCAGCCTCGAAATACAGATTGAATTTTGGCTCAGCACGTCGGTCGGTCGGCCAGGACTCGATGGCGGTGAGGCAATGCAGTGCCCAACGAGGAGCCCCATTTGATCGGGTCGAAGGGCCCTCGACGACGTGACGACGGTGTCGATCGATGATGGCGAGCTTTCCTGCAACCATGGATGACATGAAGGCGTGGGCATGGATGGGCCAGACCAAAGGTCGCTGAGGGGGAAGGCCAAGGAATCCCGTGGATCCCCAGAAGGTTTGAAGCCTGAACCATCCTTCTGGGCAAACCACGCGATTGCAAAGCCCGCCATCAAGAGCTTCATCCCAAGCCCAAACTACTCCTCGCGCAATGGGACCTGCATCGACATGATCGTGCTGCACTGTACGACGTCTGCGAGCGTCGAGGGAACAATTTCGTGGTTCCTGGATCGAAATTCGCAGGTATCGGCTCATTACATTGTCGATATAAATGGCGATATCTATCAGATGGTTCACGATGAGTTTTCCGCCTGGCACGCGAAAGCGAGCAATCCAAGATCGATTGGCATAGAACATGTCGGCACCGCCAACGGCCGTCTCACTGATGCCCAGAGCATCGCAAGTGCACAGCTCGTTCGCTGGGCTACCTCGGCATATGGAATTTCCGTCGCGAATGTGCTGGGACACAGATTTGCCCCAGGCAACGAAGGAACCACCGAGTGCCCGGGCCAACTCTTCGGCGATTCAACGGCAAACGCAGTTGCGGAATGGGTCCACACGAATGTTGTGGGTTCTTTGCAATCGAAAGAGTTCAGAAGAAGCCACCGTGTTGTGGCCGGCCCTGTTGCGCGCAACGCGCGGCAATCACTCGACCGGGCCACGCTTCCGAGGTGGCTCGCCAACCTTCGAAACGATTTGTCGCGAATTGATCGAAATGTATGGCCATTGCCAGACTCGCCCGCGGTTGCATTGACTGCGTTGGACCTGATGACTATCGCCCTCGAAGACAGAAGATTCTTCTATCACCCCGGTGTCGACTTGCCTTCGATCGCCCGGGAGTCAATCAGGGCACTCACCGGCCACAAGCATGGAGGGGCAAGCACCATCGACATGCAGTTCGTGCGTACGGTGACGGGATTCAGAGAGCCGACCATTCAGCGGAAAATCTATGAGGTATTTCTCGCTGTCGTAATTCAATTCCGCCACTCGAAACTTGAAATCCTCCGGTCGTATCTGTCTTGCGCCTTCTTTGGCTCCGGGCTTACTGGGGCGAACGCGGCTGCGCAAAGGATTTTCAACAAGAATGCCGATGAACTTTCAATCGAGGAGGCGTCCTTTATCAGCGCCATGCTGGCTTATCCGCGTCCGCTGCATGGATTGCCTCGTTGGGAACAGCGCGCTCGCCGCCGGGCTGCTTATGCGGTTGCGGTATTTGCCTCATGCAAAGGCCGATTGGCTGGCCGATACGAGATCCCGCCCCTTGCCAGCGTGCAACATTGCAGCCCTGAGGAAAAGTATGTACCGGTGAAATAGACTTCAGGGACCGGAGGCGAGATGTCTGCGCTCTGCCTTCTGGACAACCCTGTCGGCACGAGGTGGAACTATGCACGCACGAGGCCTTGGCACCGCAGCCGCAGCCCTTTCCGCTGTTCTGCTGGCTTGCGAGTTGGCCGTGTTTCCGAGCCTTCCAGTTTGTGCCCAGCAACCTGTCAGTGGCTCCGACGCAAGCCATGGCGCCCGGTTGCCCGTTGGTATTCAGACCAAGCTTGACAAAATGCAAGAGGCACTCAAGGCAGCACGAGCGGCCGGCGATGCGAGGGCTGAAGCAAAAGCGCTCAACCAGATCAGCGATGTGTATTTGTACACTTCGGATTACAAGAGGGCGCTGGACGGTTACGGCCAGGCGCTGACATTGGCTCGGGCAGAAAACGATGCGCTCGACCAAGCGGCCGCCTTGAATGGCATCGGAAACTCCGACTTGAGCATGTCAGAGTACGAGGTGGGGAAGGTGGCGTATCGGCAGGCTCTAGCGGTGGCGGTATCCTCTGGCGATCTTCAGAGCCAGGCCGTGGCGCTGGGCGGTCTTGGATGGGCGAGCAACATGATGGGCAATAACCAGGAAGCGCTGGATTTCTATCATCGAGCGCTTCCAGTGGCGCAACGGGCATTAGACCGCGATGTGGAGGCCAGGGTGCTCCGGCGCATCGGCTGGGTGTACTACATTCTCGGAGACATGCAAAAGGCGTTGGAGTACGACAAACAAGCTCTGCCGCTCTTTCGCACAATGCATGACCCCTATCGGGAAGCAACGGCGCTCGACGATCTCGGCCTCGTTTACTCTGGCATGAGAGAGAATCACAAGGCGCTGGCATATTACACCATGGCTGTCCCCATCTTCCGTCGCGTTGGTGACCGGGAAAGCGAGGCCTTGACATGGAACATGATGGGCATAAGCTATGGCAATCTTGGCAACAGGCAAGCTGAGTTGGCGTACTACAAAAAGGCTCTGCCGGTGATTCACCAGGCAGGCGACGTCGTCAACCAGGCATGGACGTTGAACGCAATCGGACATGTTTATAGCATTCTTGGAGAGAAGCAATCGGCGCAGGATTACTTCAATCGGGCTTTGCCGCTGGCGAACGCTGTAAATGACCCGATTGTGAAAGCGGGCATCCTCGATAACATGATGCTCAACCAAAGCACCCTGCAGCCTGCCTTGGCAATCTTCTATGGCAAGCAGGCCGTGAACTGCGTTCAGCAAGTTCGTAACAACATGCAGGGCCTCGGAGAGGAACTGCAGAAGACCTTCCTCGCCTCAAAAGGTGACTACTTCCATCATCTGGCAAACCTGCTGATCGACCAGGGCCGACTTCCCGAAGCGCAGCAAGTCCTCGATCTGCTCAAAGAACAGGAGTATCGGGATTACGTGCGCGGTGACGCAGCAAACACGCTCAGTCCGCTCTCGCTGACTCCCGCCGAGCAGCAAGCCGAATCCGATTACCAGAAATCCACCGCGCAGCTCGTCGCCCTGGGTCAGCAGTGGGCCGATCTGAAGAAGATCCCCTCGCGCACTGCCGAACAAGAGAATCAATTCCAACAACTCTCCCGTCAACTGGAGTTAGCCAGCAATGGCCTCAACGATTACTATGTCCGCCTCTATGCGCTCTTCGGCCAAAATAGCGTTGCCAACAAACAGGTCGCCGACGTCAAGGGCGAGGTGAGCGTACTCAAGCAGACAATTGCCAAAATGCCGCGCACGGTTGCGCTCTACACGCTCGTCGGCAGCGATCGTTATAGGGTTATCGTCATCACTGACTCCGCGACCGTGGCGCGGGAGTATCCCATCACCGAGAAAGACCTTAACCAGAAGATCGCGGCCTTTGAGCAGGCTCTGCGCAATCCACATACCGACGTCAAGCCGCTCGCTGAGGATCTTTACAAAGTCCTCATCGGCCCGGTGAAAGGTGACCTCGATCAGGCGCAGGCGCAAACTCTGGTCTGGTCGCTCGACGGCGCACTCCGCTACGTGCCCATCGCCGCCCTCTACGACGGCGCCCACTACGTGGTTGAGAACTACAACACGGTAACCATCACTCCTGCGAGCATTCCGCACCTCTCCGATCAACCCAACGTGAGCAACCTCAGCGCTGTGGCAATGGGTATTTCGCGCCAATATGAGCAGGACCTTCCTCCACTGCCGGCTGTAGTAGGCGAATTGGAAGAGATTGTGAAGGATGTGAAGGTGCAAGGAGCAAACGGCGTTCTACCTGGAACCATCTTGCTCAACGGCGCATTCACTGAGAGGGCACTTGAGGACCAGCTCGGTGGTTCGCACAGTGTGGTGCATATCGCGAGCCACTTCGTCTTTCAACCCGGCGACGACAGCCGCTCGTACCTGCTACTTGCGGGCAAAGACGCGGACGGTCTCGGCTTCCGTCTAACCGTTGCTGATTTTCGCGACAACCAGAACCTGGCGCTCGACGATACCGAACTGCTCACCCTCTCGGCGTGCGACACAGGTATGAGCAGCAGTGCGGGTAACGGGCGCGAAGTGGATGGGCTTGGAACCACGGCGCAACTGAAAGGTGCCAAAGCCGTCATCTCCTCGTTGTGGGAGGTGAACGACGCTAGCACGGGCATACTCATGGCCGACTTCTACAAACGCTGGACCGATGGCGCAGGCAAAGTAACTAAAGTAGAAGCGCTCCGCCGTGCGCAACTTGACCTAATTCATGGTTCCGTCACGCCGCAATCGAGCGCCAACGGCAGAGGACTCAATGCTGAAAATGATGAACCTGGTCAGAGTGCCGGTCCGGCTGGTTATCAGCATCCTTACTACTGGGCACCGTTCGTGCTCATGGGCAACTGGAGATAGTGACCGCAGAGCAGAACGCAAAGCCGCCGGCTCACTGAACGAGCGTTTACGTCCTAGGGTCGCGGAATGCCAATGGGCGCAATTGTGGCGACGCGCCTCACCCTATCGTTCCTCAAAGGACTATGTATTCCCGTCTATTCAGAAGAACGGCACGCAGCCGCTCCAGCCGGACATGATCCTGAAGCGTCATATACGCCCTGCGCTCGCGAAGCTTGGGATCGACAAGGTGATCGGCTGGCACTCTTTCCGCCACGGGATGTCAAACCTTCTCAGGGAATGCGGCGTTGACGTCAAAGTTGCCCAGGAACTGCTCCGGCATGCGAACTCACGGATCACCCTGGACATTTACCAGCAGACCGTGACCAAGGAAAGGCGGGCGGCTCAGACACTGGCATTCAACGAACTCTGGCCCGATAACACCCGTTTTTCCGATTTGCCAAGCGATCGAACCCACGAGCACCCACGCGGGCTGCAGAAAGAAGAGGTCATGCTTCTAAGTGATTGATTTTTAATGGGATTTGGTAGGCACGACTGGATTCGAACCAGCGACCTCTTCCGTGTCAAGGAAGCGCTCTAACCAACTGAGCTACGCGCCTGCGGTGCAACAACATGTAGTTTATCAGGAACGTTGCAGGGCAGAAAAGCGAGTGGCATCATTACTCCGCAGCCGCTCGTGAACCTGAGTCTGTATTCCCTGACGACCTGAGCCTGCACCCGTTTGCGACCCGATTCACCCATCCGATCGTCCGGTGCGGAAAAGCAAGGGATGGCGCTATGGCTCCGCATCCGCTGGCGACATGACTCTGCAACCACTCGCGACCTGACTGCGCATCGGTTCTCGTTCTGAGTCTGCATCCCTGACGACCACACTCGGCATGCACGCACAACAAAACTTCGCATCTGCTCGCGAGCTGATCCCCCCAGGACTCGTTGCGGTGCGGAAAAGCGAGCAACAAGTCTTAGGCAATCGCAGGGTGGACGCGGCGAGAAGCACGCTGGGGTGCGCGACCCTCAGACCATGCTGTAGTATCGGTGACGAAAGTGAACGCCCGCTCGCGCCGGCCACCGGGCGGCCTATCGCCGGAACCATGCCAGACGCCGCAAATCACAAGCTCAATCCGCTTCGCTCCACTCCCAACTTGCTGACGCTTCTGCGCATCTGCATGGCGCCGTTTCTGGTGGCGGCGTTGCTGGAGCGGCGGTTCGAACTGGGGTTCATCCTGTTTGTGGCGGCGGGATTGACGGATGCGCTGGACGGGTTGCTGGCGCGGGCTCTGAAGCAGAAGACGACGCTGGGCGAGTATCTCGATCCGGTGGCGGACAAGCTGCTGCTGAGCACGCTTTTTGTGGTGCTGCTGCACGAAGGGCTGATGCCGCTACGGGTGACGGTGCTGGTGTTTGGGCGCGACGTGGGGATCCTGCTGGTGTCGGCGATTTTGTATGCGGCAGCGGGGCGACGGGAGTTTCAACCGAGCATCTGGGGCAAGGCGAATACGCTGGCGCAGGTGCTGGCGGTGGCGGTGGTGCTGCTGCACCAGTTGACGCAGGCTCCGTGGGTGGTGGCGCTGCGGACATTTGCGCTGTGGGCGACGATGGTGCTGACGGTGGTTTCGGGTCTGCACTACGCGTGGGTTGTGGCGCGGCGGCCGGTGACGGCGAGTCACTCGAAGTAGGCACCTGCGGTGGGGCAGCCGCGCTCCGCGCAAGGAGAGTCTCAGTAGACTGGCGCAACGAATCGCAGAAGGTCACAGGGAAAAAGTCTTTTCTAACTTGAAAATCGAAGCGGTGCAACTGCTGGCGCGGAACGAGTTGCGCGTCGTCGGCCCACAGGAACACAGGGAACCACCTGCGGTGGGGCAGCCGCGCTTCGCGCAGGGAGGCGGAGTTGGGCCCCCACTCATCGCGATACAACTGCGATGAATGGGGCACCCCGTCCTGAGCGGCACCTGCGGTGCGGCAGACGCGCTTCGCGCCTTGACGCTGAAGAGGCGGCAATTCACGGATTGTCGAGGCGATCATCACGGGTGCGCTCCAAAAGACAGTTAAGAAGTGAAAAGAGAGACAGTGAACGAGTGAGAAGTGAACAGAAACAGAAAGGCGGCGAGCCGGAGGTCCGGTTTCGCCGCCTGGTTTTGACTACGTTTCTATTGTGCGCTTTTTCGAATAGTTAATACGCAAAATCGATCAAAAAATCTTTGGCTGCAAGTGATAGGGAAGAAGGCGGTTACAAAATTGGAAAAATTATTCTTGCGGTTTACCTATTGACAAGATTTCCACAGGGCATGGAGCGAGCCGTTAGTTCATGCCTTCCCGCGTGGCGGGCTATTGCTCAGAAAGTAACTTCCGAGTTGGCTACAATCCGGCCGGAAGGCTTCAATTTAGAGCGACGCCTTGCTGGGGCATCTGGGCATCTCGCACCCAATGATCCTGCTGCTCTCAGTGGCTGTAGTGCGTTGTGTTGAATATCCCAGCGAGGCCCCCTCGTATCGACTCGTTTGCCATGATGTTGTTGTCGTCCCTCATAGCCATGTCGCACGAAACCTTTCCGCCGCCAATCAGGTCGCCATTTTGGGCAAGTTCCTTGACGCAAATTACCATTCCGGGTCTGCACTGAAATCGATGGGCGCTTGCTGGAGCAGACTGATAAACGACATCAGCAGATGCGGCGATGAGATCCGTCGAAGCACCAGATATGGTTTCAGAGCCCCCAACCTCATTGCTGCCCGGTATTGGAACCTCGCATCTTTGGTCCTGCCCTGCAGACCATTGGATGAACACAGGGCGAGTGTCAGTGTTGAAGTACTGCACAACAATTTGACGCGTAGGCGGAGCGGTAGCGACTTGAGACTGATGGTACAGGGCGGGGATTTGCGTGCAGTGATAGGTCTCGTCGTAGTACCCGTTGTTCTCCGTCATTTTCAGCGTCTGGCCCGACAATATGCCGCTGCCCCGTGTCCCCAGCTGGCTCCACGTAATCTCATTGCCATTTGCCGACCACCTGCAGCTCGCATCGCAGTCAAACATCCTATTGTCTTCTAGGTCCAATCCGTATTCATGCCCGCCCTTGTCGAAACCCCGACCATCCGACGATCCTTTTGGATCATCGGGCTGACAGTTCCACCAGGTGTCGTCGAAAACCGATCCGTGCCCCGCGACGCCCTGGCTCGATGCAGGCGGAATTGCGTTATTGGAGCCACCTGCCGTGGGAGGACTCGTGCCGTCCGCACCGGGTGCCTTTGACTGAGACGCGGCCTGGGCTGCTGCAGCCGCGGCCCGAAACTTTTGAAGATTCGCTTGGAACCATTTGTTGTTTGGGGCTCCAAGGGCGACGCCCTCCTCCATCTTGATTGCCTGTGTAACTTCTCCATTAGCAAAAAACGCCTGCGCCATCGTGTCCTGGTCGCCGGGGTCTCGCCACCTGTCCAGAATATTCTGGAGCAGACTTAACATTAGGGCGCGCCTTGGGTTCCTGACTGAAGGATCATCTGCCCTCGCATACAACCATGCTGCAGAGTTGGGGGACTCGGGACAACCCTCTTGCATCGCCCTTTCAAACACCTTGGCGGCGGCAGCTTCATCTTTCGCAATTCCGAGCCCGTCCTCGTACATGATCCCTATCTCCAGAAGTGCCGGGCAGAATCCCTTGTCAGCCGAAGCTGAAAATAGGCGCAGTGCCTCTGCCGGATCTTTTGTGATACCCCATCCCCATTCGTATCTTTTCCCCATCTCATATTCGCCAATTGGGTTGTTTTCTTGGGAAAGTTTCGAAATCTTCGCCCTAAAACCATCCATGTCTCCGGTAGCATACAAAGACGAATAGGCACCTATTAGCTCATCGGTTACCCAATCGGACATTTCGACGGGACCTATGTGAGAAGCTGGCTTCGCAAGCTGCTTCCCTGGTTTTTCCTTACTTACGCTCGGAAGATTCTGCGCATACATTCCCGAAAAGCAAATAGACAGAACCAGAGCGATGAGAGTCGTTTCGACTTTCATTGGCTTCTCCAAGGTGCCCTGCCGGTGTTTGGGGGGAAGCGGGCTGGTGACACAGATTATATCCAGTCAACTTGAGGATGAGAGGAAACTTGCCGGGTGAACTCAGCGATCTTCGGCTTTTGGTCGTGTCACCGCCAATCCGGAAGTAAGGCAAAATGGGATAACGTCCTGCTTGGCCACAACTCAGGAGGAACACCAGAACTCCGGCAACCTTGGATAATTGCGCAGGAAAACATGAGGCGTCCATGTCAAGTGGTTGGGTTTTCTTCGCAGGCGAAGTGATCGGCTTGATTACAGTTGCGCGGGCGAAGAACTTTGGCTGGAGCAACACAGAGTTTCTTGAGTCTGAAGAGGACGGTAGGGAACGCGTGCCGATGACCTTCAAACGCCGAATGGTCCTGTTGCCAGTCTGCCTATTGATCTCGGCATACGGGGCGTGGCAGCTTGAAAGTGAGCACGCCTGAAATCCTTTACTAAGAACCAGCCGAATCAAACCCAGCACGAATAGGACATTTAATCTTGCGCTGAGAATCGAGCTACGGAGCTCTGTTGGGTGGTCAGACCTGGGCCATGCGCCGTCACGCTCATGAAAACTTCAACTTCTTATTTTGCCTTTGCGAGAGCAGGTTCGGGAATACACGCAGCCTTTTGAGTGTAGCGAAGAGTGGCTTTTTCCTGATGAAAAAGCCACTCGGGTGCATGCTTTCGGTCTACACCAATTCCGAAACGGCTATAGCCCCGCAACAACTGCGGCAACTTTATCGAGCATCTGGTTCCAGCCCTCAAGTTGACCGCTGTCTTTCGCGCTCTCCATGGGTTCATTTCCAATGAAGGTGAGCTTTGTCTGGCCGTTTCCGAGATCCTCAAAGAGAGTCACGTCGCAGGCACCGTCTATCGCCTCTTGTTCTATTCCTAATTCCGCAGGATCGATCTTGTTACCCTTCGAGTCGGAAAAGTACATCAAGGAAACGATCTTCTCGTACGGAATAATCTCGTAGTATTCAACCGCATTCCAGCCGCAGAGCTGCCCATCCGGCGCATTCATGGAGCAGATAAGTTTTCCTCCAACGCGAAAATCCATCTCGCAAACGGGCGCCGTAAAGCCCTTAGGCCCCCACCACTGCATGATGTACTTGGGGGCTGTCCACGCCTTCCACACCAATTCGCGTGGGGCATCGAAAACTCTTGTTATCACCATCCGGTCTGTCTCGTTAACTGTTCTTGTCACTTCTGACCTCCCTCTTTTTCATTTGATTCACGACCGCATCCAGTTTGTCGAAGCTCTCTTCCCAGAATCTGCGGTAATAGACAGCCCAGTCGCTGACGGTCTTTATCGCCTCTGGCCTAAGCGTGCACACACTCTCTCGTCCACGCCTCGTCTTGATCACAATCCGCGCCCGCACCAGGCAGGCAATATGTTTTGAAATCATCTGCTGCGAGAGTGCAAACGGTACCGTCAATCCATGCACGGAGGCGGGCCCATGGGAGAGCCGTTCGATCATCGCCCTGCGGGTGGGATCAGACAAAGCCGCGAAGGTTGTACCCAATCGATCCACAACCATATGGTAGTGGATTGCGTGCCTATGTCAAGTGGGAATCTTGCGACTCCTGGTTTCGGTTCCCCGATCTCTGAACCCTGACACCGGCACTGATTTGCTTTTCCCCATGAGCGGCGGCCTCGCAGCTGGGTGCATGGTTTAAGGATTCAGGCTTTCACCTGACATGAATGTGCACACCTAATCTGCGCAGGAGCGCGAGCCGGCAGGGTTGAGGTGCCGGCATCAGGGGCCATGGAATGCGGATTACCTCTTGAACGTGTTCCGGGCGGATGACCGCCTAACCCGGAAGGAACTCAAGACTGGACGGATTATTTCCGGATTGCCCACAGATGAGGCGAGACGAGAGAATGTGAGCGTCCCGGCTGCGCGCTCGAACACGATCACTATTGGAGTCCAATGAGCGAAAAGAAAATTTAAAAGCGGGCAGAGACGGCTGGCCTGGGGAGGTAGGGAGCGATGGACACTCGAGACGACAAGGACAATGAGGTGCGTGAGGTGCCGGCGATCGCGACCGGTCCTGAAGGGCAGAGCATGCCTGATTTTCGGCAAGACCTCGCTTTTCCGAAGCTCACGGAGGAGATGGTCGGGAGGCTGAGGCCCTTTGGGCGCGAGGAGGTGGTCGCCACGGACACCGTGCTGTATACGTTCGGCGACCGGCTGATCGACATGTTTGTGGTGCTGGAAGGGGGCATCGACATTCTGCTGCCGCTGGTCGGCGGAGAGACGAAGGTTTTTGCGCGGCATCGCAAATTTGATTTCAGCGGTGAGTTTAATCTTCTCAATTCTCAAGGGGCGGTGGTGGAGGGGCGGACGATCAGCGAGAGCCGGCTGCTGCGCATTGCGCGCAAAGATCTACCGAGCCTGATGCGCGCAGAGGGCGATATCGCGAACCTGATTGTGCAGGGGGCGATCTGGCGGCGCATCGGCGTTGTGGCCGAAGCATCGAGCGGGGTGTTGCTGCGGGGGCGCGCGGAGGATGCGGACATGATTACTCTGCAGCGCTTCTTTGTGCGGAATATTTATCCGCACAGGATTGTCGAGTTGCCTGCCGAAGCGGACGATGCGGAAGCGGGCGATGCGCTGCTGCCGTCGGTGACGCTTGCGGATGGGCGCGTTTTGGCGCGGCCGACGATCACCGAGCTTGCCGATGAACTGGGCATCACGGAGTTGCCCGATTCAGAGGCGACCTACGATGTGGTGGTGGTGGGCGCGGGTCCGGCGGGCCTGGCGGCGGCAGTGTACGCGGCGTCAGAAGGGTTGAGCACGCTGGTGATCGAGGGCATTGCGCCGGGAGGACAGGCGGGCACGAGCTCGAAGATCGAAAATTATCTTGGCTTTCCGACGGGAGTTTCAGGACAGCAGCTGGCGAGCCGCGCACAACTGCAGGCGCTGAAGTTTGGCGTGCATTTCGCGATTTCGCGGGAGACGATCACGGTTGACCAGAGCGACGGGGTTCATAAATTGACGCTGGCGGGCGGGATTCCTGCGTATGCGCGCTCGGTGGTAGTGGCGTCGGGCGCGCAATATCGCAAGCTGTCAGTCGCCAACTACAGGCAGTATGAAAACCGCGGAATTTTTTATGCAGCGACGGCGATGGAGTCGCTGCTGTGCCGGGATCAGGAAGTGATTGTGGTGGGGGGCGGCAACTCGGCGGGGCAGGCGGCGGTGTATCTGTCGGGGATGGCGAAGCATGTGCATCACATCGTGCGGGGGCCGTCGCTGGCGAGGACGATGTCGCAGTATTTGATTTCGCGGATTGAGAGTTCGTCGCGCATCACGCTCTACACCGATTCAGAGATTGAAACGCTTGAAGGGAAGCTGGCGCTCAAATCGGTTGCCTGGAGAAATACCAAAACCGGCGAAGCGACAACGAGACCGATCGGGAGCGTTTTTGTGATGATCGGCGCGGAGCCGAATTCGGGTTGGCTGTTTGGCACGGTGAAGCTGGATAAAAAGGGATTCATCCTGACGGGCGGCGAGATCGGATTTGAAAGCACGCCTTATGCGACGAGCGTGCCGGGCATGTATGCAGTAGGAGATGTGCGCGCCAACTCGGTGAAGCGCATCGCGTCGGCAGTGGGCGAAGGCTCGGTGGTGATCTCGGATGTTCATCGCTACCTGGCGGACCATCGCAATAATTTTGTGCCACAGCCGGACTCCGCGCTGGCCGCGCTGCGGGCGTCGACAGTGCAGTAAGAGGGGCGGCGCGATTATTGGGCCGGGAGAGCGGCGGTGGCGCCGATGGGTAAGGAAAGATCGCGAACAGGATGATTGAAGGCGAGGGTGAGGACGGTGATGTCGTCATCCTGTCCGAATGCCTGGGCGGCCTGCGCAATGTTTGAAGCGGGCAAGTGAGAGATGGTCGAGGTGCGATCGAAGCCGAAGAGTTCGCCGTGGGGATTGCGGGCCTCAACGACTCCGTCAGAGACAAAGGTGAGAACGTCGCCGGGTTGAAGCTGGATGCGGGTGGCGGTGTATTCCGCATTGGGAACAATGCCGAGGGGAATGCACCCGGGGCTGGCGACCTCATGGCTGGCGCGAAAGGGATTGAGATGGCCGGCGTTGGCGAGGAGCATGTCGCCGGTGGGGTGGACGTCGGCGCAGAGGCATGTGGCAAAGCCGCCGATGTGGGCGCGGCAGAGCACGCGGTTTAAATGTGCGAGCAACTCGGCGGGGGAATCATTGGCACGATCCTCTGCAGCGCCGAGAAGCATGGAGGCGGCCATGGCTGCGGCAGCGCCTTTGCCGCTGACATCGCCGAGCAGAATGCGCTGAGATCCGTTGGGGAGGACGCGGCAGAGGTAGAAGTCGCCGCCGACTTCGCGCATGGGACGAAAGGCGACATCGATGTGGAGGCCGGGGGCGGTATCGATCTGAGCGGGAGCGAGCATGCGCTGGATTTCAGCGGCGGCCTGGAGTTCGCCGGCGAGGGTGGCGCGCTCGAGGGCGACCTGACGCTGTTCGCGAAAGAGGAGACCGACGAGGGCTGTGACGACGCAGGCTGTGGCGATGCCGCGGGCGTTCAAGAGCGTGTTGCCCCAGGGAGCGTAGAGATTGGGAATTCCGGGAAGGCTGAAGGCGGTGGCTTCGGTAGCGAACCAGATGGCATCCATGAGGCCCCAGAACATGCATAAGGCAGCGAGGGGGCGCATGCGGCGGGTGATGGTGGAGTAGGGCCAGAAGGCGATGAAGGGAGTGAAGGACATGCAAATGTAAATCGCGAAGTTGGCGAGTATCCAGACGCGACCGACGACAGGGTCGTAGAGCACTCGTGCAAGCCCAGCACCGAGGGAATCGAAGGCCATCTGGATGAAGCTGAGAGTAACGACGACCAGGAAGAGCTTTGCCCAGCCGGGGAGACGACCGCGGGCGAGGACAAAGAAAAAGGGAAACTCAGTCCAGCAGACGGCGACATTGCCGACAACCACGATCCAAATGCAGACGGTGATGGGGTAGGAGGCGAAGGTGGCCGCGGCAAACTCGTTGATGCGCAGGGTGCTGACGGAAAGGGCGGCGAGCGCGAGGAGCAGGAGGGCTTTGCGGGAGCGATCGAAGAGATAGAGCGCCAGGAGCGGCAAGGCGAGGACGCCCACGATTCCGTAATAGATGAAGGTTGACATGTAGTGGGACGCGCCAGTGAGGACCGAGCCGGCGCGAAGGGCGTCGAGGAGGCGCACGTCGCCGAAGCGGAGGTCGAGGCCGAGCGCCATGATGCGCTGGGCGGGGCCGGGCATGAGGCGCTTGCCGGGGTCGGCGACGCGAAGGGCGATGACGGCGGAACCGGAGGCCGCGAGAGTGAGCGGAATGGGATAGGAGCGGATGACGTTGAGGCTGAAGTTGCCGCTTTGCAAATTGCCGAAGGCGCCGAGCATGCTGCCGTTGAGATAGAGCTCGTAAGCGGAATAGAGGCGGACTTGCGCGGCGGGCTGCGCAGTGGCGCGCAACGAGCTGAGGTCGGCGTGACAGCGGATCCAGAGGCGCGCGGGCGAGTCACCAGAATGCCAATTTGAATACGGAAGCCAGGCGGATTCGTCGAGAGAAGGCGCGGCCCAGCGCGGATCGTCGCCCGCGTGCCAGAGACACTGCTGCGGAGGAATGGCGATAACCGACTGCGCGGCCAGCGAGCCGGTGAGGAGCATCAAGAAGCTGATGGCGAGAAGGGCTTTACGCATGCTGGATCGCCGCGGTCTCAATCGAAGAGATCAGGACCGCGGACATGGCGATGATTGCACAGGCCGACACGATGCGCCTAGGGGAAAAAGCCGGCAGTGGCAGCGTGTAATTGACGCGAGTGCAGGGTGTTGAGCGGTAGCTCAGTGCTCCATCGAAGGGCCGGGTGTTCCGTCGGACCATGCAGGGACCAAAGTGAAGAAGGTGGTGACCTGCTGCTCTGAGTCATAGCCGGCCATCACGGGCGAGGCAGGCATATTGGCGCCGCGAGTTTTAGTAGCGTCGCCGGAAACATAAAACATGACATGGGGATGCCAGGCCATGCCCTCATCGTTCAGATACTGCTGCCTGGACATCATGTAGACCATGGTGTCAGGCGCAAGCGCGGGCAGTTTGTCCATTGCGGACGCCATCGTCGAGGCGATCTCGGGGAGCGATTTGCCTGCCAGAACGAGTTTTGTCTTTTGCAGATAGTAAGGCAGGAAAGTGGTTGCGGCGGCCGCATTGAAGCAATGAGGGGCGCGCATTTTTTGATTCCAAAACTCTCCATTGTCGGTGGTGTTGGCCCATGACCGCTCGACGATGCAGACGAATCCGTTGGTGCCTTTGACGGCCGTTGCATAGCCATCGCGTCGCAGCACCATCACATCGGCTGCATCAGAGATTGACGCGGGCGCAGCGCTGCGGGCGAGGGTGATCTCGGCACTCTCGTCGGCAATCAAATACTGCTCGAGCGGCGCCATGGCCGGGTAGGAAGACTTTTGCGCGTGCGCTCGGGAACAGAGCGGACAGGAGAAAAGGACCAGCACGAAGAGTGCCAAGACAGTCATCTTGTTCATTTGCATTTGAGCCTCCAAAAGAAGTTGCGACAGCCCTGAAGTCATTGATTTCTGTGTACAGCTACAACCAATCGTTGTTATCGAACGAACCTTTTCGTTTTGGCGAGCGCGGAAGCATTCGCATTGAGACGTTTCATTCGGCGCGGAGCGCTTCGGCGGCGTTGACGCGTGCGGCGCGCATACCGGGCAGCGCGGAGGCGGCGATGGAGGCGATGAGAATGAGTAGCGCGCACCCGGCGAGGGTGACGGCTGAAGGCAACTGAAGCTCTGAAACGTATTTCGCGAGGAGACGCGCGAAGGGGAAACCGATGAGGACGCCGGCGGCGACGCCGATGATGCCGATGACCAGTCCATCGAGGAGGACGTTGGCGAGGATGCTGCGGGGTTGCGCGCCGAGAGCCATGCGGATGCCGAATTCGCGAGTGCGGCCACTGACGGAGAAGGCGAGAACACCTGCGACTCCCACGATGGAAATGAGCAGCGCGAGGATAGCGAAGCCGCCGAAGACGATGGCGTTGAGGCGGTCGGGAGTGAGGACTGCGGCGCGGACGTCGGCGAGGGTGGTGGCGCGCTCGACGGGTTGGTTGGAGGCCATGTCGTGAATGGTGCGGGTGATGGAGGGGACGAGCGAGTAGGGATCGCCGGAAGTGCGAACGAAAAGGCGGCCGGTCCATCCCTCTTGATCGGCGGGCTGATAGATGGTCATGACGGGCGCAGGGATGATGTTTTCATCGTCGATGTCGGGGACGACGGCGATGATGCGGCGGGGCTCCATGGAGATGCCGATGAACTTGACCACGCCGTCGGTCCAGTAGAGATGGTGATTGACGGCATCGCGGCCGGGATAGAGCTGGTCAGCCACACTCTTGCTGATGATGACGACGCGCTCGGCGCCATCTTTGTCGCCATCGCGGAAGTCGCGACCCTCGAGGAGAGGAACGCCGAGAGTATCGAAGAAACCGGGAGAGACGGAACGGAAGGTGGCGCGGAGATCGTCCTGTCCGTTTTCGCGGCGCGCTCCATCGGCGGCGAAGGAGAGGGAGATATTGAAGTCGTTGGTGTCGCGCCAGGGAACGGCGAAGCCGGCGGCGACATTCTGAACGCCTGGGAGGGCGCGGAGGCGATCTTGTACATCGCGATAAAATTCGCGGACCTGATCGGGAGTGCGGCCATAGTACATGACGGGAAGATTGACGGCGAGGACGTGGGAAGCGTCGAACGGCGGACGGGCTTTCTCAAGGGTGAAGAGGGTATTGAGCAGTGCACCGGCGCCGGCGAGGAGCAGGAAAGACGCGGTGATCTGGGTGACGGCGAAGATGCGAAGGCGGCGGGTGGATCCGCGGGTAATGCGAACGCCGCCGCTGGCGAGGCCCATGCCGCGCGATGAATCGAGGGAGGGCAGACGGGGAACGAAGGCGAGGAAGATGGCGGCGATGAGCGCGAGGGCGGCGCCGATCCAGACCATGGTGAAGTCGAGCTTGAGGTCGAGGGCGCGCACGGAGAAGCGCGAGGCATAGCGGGCGAGGACGGAGACCATGGGCGCGGCGATGGCGATGCCGGCGAGAGCTCCTGTGCCGCAGAGGACGATGCCCTCGGCGAGGAGCGAACGGCGGAGCACGGCACGGGAAGCGCCGAGCGCGGAACGCACGGCCATTTCTGTTTCGCGGCGCACGGCGCGGGCGAGGATAAGGTTGGCGACGTTAGAGCATGCAATGACGAAGAGCAGGATCGACGCGGCGAAGAGGACCCAGAGGATAGTTTGCGCGCGGGAGTTGATCTGGTCGTGCATGCGCGTGACGCCGATGGCAAAGTGGTCTGCGGACTTGTAGACATCGGGATGATCGGCAACCATGGACGCGTAGACAGTTTGCAACTCGGCGCGTGCGGCCTCAAGGGTGGCGCCGGGAGCGAGACGCGCGAAGACTTCAGTCATGCGATGTTCGCGTCCCTGGACCATGGTGGCGGAGAGGTGATGGGGGCTGGTGACGATGTTGGCGATGAGTTCAGTGTCGACGGGATAGGGGATAGATGGCTCGAGCACGCCGACGATGGTCGCGGTGCGCGTGGTTTTGTCGCTGCCGAGGCGGATGGTTTTGCCGATGACGCTGGGATCGGAGTGCAGCGAAGTAACCCAGAAGTGATTGGTGAGCACGGCTGCGCCCGCGGCGGTTTGTCCGTCGTCATTGGGACCGAGCAGGCGGCCGATGGCGGGACGCAGACCCATCACGTCGAAGTAATTGCCGTCGACGACGCCGGCGGTGATTTCGCGGGGCTCGCCGAGGCCCTCGAGAGTGAAGTCGATTTGAGAAAAGGTGCCGAGCTTGGTGATGGTTTTGAGGTTGCTGCCGATGTCTTTGATCTCGGGGATGGAGAAGGTTTCGTCGGCGACGCCGATGCCGGGGGCGCTCTGGCGCAAATAGAGCAGATGCTCTTCGTCGCGATTGACGAGGGGGCGCAGAAGCACGCCGCGCACGATGCTGAAGATGGCGGCATTGGCGCCGATGCCGAGGGCGAGAGTGATGGTGATGGTGATCCAGAGCATGGGGGCGCGGGATAAGGAGCGCACGGCGACGCGGAGGTCGCGCAGAATGCCCTCGACGGAGAGGGTGTTCTGCTGCCAGAGGCTCTCGCGGACGGTCTCGGCGGAGCCGAATTTGATGCGCGCCTGACGGCGGGCTTCGTCGGGCGACATGCCGCGCGCGATGTTGTCGGCGATCTCTTCGGCGATGTGGGCGTCCATCTCCTGGAGCAACTCACGATCGGACTGGCGGCGGTGAAAGAATCTGCCAAAACTCATTGGGTGCCTCCCTTAGCCAGGACCTGCTCGCCCATGACGAGGCCGATGGCGCGAGCCATCTGCTTCCAGCGATTGGTCTCGTGGATGAGCTGCTTACGGCCGGCGGTGGTGAGCTTGTAGAACTTGGCCTTGCGATTGTTTTCGCTTGCGCCCCAGTAGGAGCTGACCCAGCCGCGATCTTCGAGGCGGTGGAGCGCGGGATAAAGGGAGCCCTGCTCGACCTCGAGCACATCTTCAGAAGTGTGCTCGATGACCTTGGCGATGGTGTGCCCGTGCGCGTCGCCGGTGACGAGGGTGCGCAGGATCATCATGTCGAGGGTGCCCTTCAACATTTCGCTATCTGGCTGGACGGGTCGGACCAAGGAATGCCTCCACTCGAAGTTCTATGGAAGGACAGCGTACACCACTCGGAGTTCTATGGGAAGGGAATTTTGGGCCGGTTCGCAACATTTTTTTTGGCGGGTGGTGGGGCAGCGCCCTGGGATTCGTGTCACGGTGCATTGTGATGGGAGTGGTACGCCGCGGGAGGGTTTTCGTTCTTAGATATTGAGGAGGGGGAACTTCTGAGGCGCGAGGCGCGTAGGAAATATCACTATGTTGAGCGATCTGAAGCTTGCGATGCGGCAGTTATTGAAGTCACCGGGGTTTACGGTGACGGCGATTATCACCCTGGCGCTGGGAATCGGCGCGAACGCGGTGGTATTTAGCATATTGAACGCGGTAGTGCTGCGGCCGGTGAAGCTGCCCAATGCGCAGAGCCTCTACATAGTTCAGCGGTTCAAATATCCGTCGCAGTCGTACCTGGACTATGTGGACCTGCGCGACAAGAACCGGACGTTTGACAGCCTGATGTCGTTTAACATCATCGGCCCGGTGGGGGTAAGCCAGGGCGGAAACGCATCGACGGCGTGGCCATTCACGGTGAGCGGGAATTACTTTGATGGGCTGGGAGTGCAGCCGTACCTGGGGCGGTTCTTCCATGCCTCGGACGAGAAGGGCAAGAACAGCGCTCCCTATGTGGTGTTGAGTTACGCGTACTGGAACCGGCAATTTCACGGCGACAAGAACGTGGTGGGGCAGAAGGTGGACATCAACAAGCACCCCTTCACGATCGTGGGCGTAGCGCCGCCGGGGTTTCGCGGGTCGGAACTGTTTTTTGCGCCGGCGCTGTGGCTGCCGATCGTCGACACGCAGGAAGTGCAGGGCAACGATTCGCTGCAGTATCGCGGCGACCACTCGGAGATGGTGATTGGCAGGCTGAAACCGGGCGTGACGCCGACGGAGGCGACGGCGGACCTGAATGCGCTGGGGGCGTGGCTGGCAAAGACGTATCCGTCGGACGACGATGGGGTGACGTTTTCGCTGGCACGGCCGGGGCTGCTGGGCGACATGCTGGGCGGGCCGGCAAAGGCATTTATGGCGGGGCTGATGCTGCTGGCCGGGCTGATTTTGCTGGCGGCGTGCGCGAACCTGGGCAGCCTGTTTGCGGCGCGGGCCGCGGACCGGTCGAAAGAAGTGGCGCTGCGACTAGCGCTGGGATCGCGACGTGGGCTGATCTTGCGGCAACTGCTGACGGAGGCGGTGCTGGTTTCGCTGGCGGGCGGCATCATCGGGCTGGCGGGCAGCGTGGTTGTGTTGCGTGGGCTGAGCGTGTGGCAACCGATTCCCGATGTGCCGATCAATGTGCCGGTGAACCCGGACTATCGGACGTATGCGGTGGCGCTGGTGCTGGCGTTGCTGAGTGGATTGCTGTTTGGGATGGTGCCGGTGCGGCAGGTGCTGCGAGCCGATCCATGGCAAGTGATCAGGGCAGGGTCGAGCGGCACGGTGGGGATAGGGCGCATCACGCTGCGGGACGCGCTGCTGGTGTTGCAAATCGCGATCTGCGCGGTGCTGGTGACTTCGTCGCTGGTGGCGGTGCGGGGGCTGGCGCGGTCGATGCATGCGAGTTATGGATTTGAGCCGCAGAACGCAACGGTGGTGTCGTGCGATCTGCACATGGCGGGGTATGGCGACGACAACTCCGCGCAGATGCAACGGCGGATGCTGGACGCACTGCGGGCGATTCCGGGAGTGACGGCGGCGGGTTATACGAATCAGATTCCGCTGGGCCTGGGCGGGGGCGACTCCTATGTTTACAGCGACGCGACGACGGACTACCGGCCAACCAACTATGTAGCGGATGCGATGGACTACAACGTTTCGCCGGGTTATCTGGAAGCGGCGGGCACGCACCTGCTGGCGGGCCGGGATATGAAGCTCAGCGACGACAAGCAGGCGCCCGTAGTGGCGCTGGTGAATCAGACGTTTGCGGTGAAGGTTTTTGGATCAGTGAACAAGGCGGTCGGCGGGCACTTCAAATTCTGGGGAGGAAACCGGGCGGAGGTGGTGGGCGTCGTAGAAGACGGGAAGTACCGCACGCTGACCGAGGATCAGATGCCGGCGATGTTCTTCTCGTTCCAGCAGCACGCAGGAAGCGGGACGTGGCTGGTGGTGCGCTCGACGCGCGATCCGCAAGAGATGACGGGCGCGGTGGAGAGCACGCTGCACGGGTTGGATTCGAGTCTGCCGATGACGGTGGGCACGTGGACGGAGCAGATGAATAGTGCGCTGTTTGCCGCGCACGTGGCCACGGTGGCGCTGGGTCTGCTGGGCATGCTGGGAGCAATGCTGGCGGTGACCGGGGTGTTTGGCATGGCCTCGTATGTGGTGAGCAAACGGCTGCGGGAACTGGGGATTCGCGTGGCGCTGGGCGCGGGGCGGAGACAGATTTTGAAGGCTTCGGTGGGCCGCGCATTCTGGTCGCTGGCGATTGGTTCAGTGGCGGGAATGGGATTCGGATTGCTTGCGACGCGGGTGCTGTCGTACATCGTGTACCAGGCGACGCCGAAGGATCCGGTGGTCCTGATCGGAGTGAGCGCGACGATGCTGGTGCTGGGGCTGGTGGCGTCGTTGATTCCGGCGCGCAAGGCACTGGCGGTGGACCCGCTGATTTTGCTGCGGGAGGAATGAGGGGCTACGTTCTTTTCCTCATTCGGCAAAGGCTGGGTTGGGCCGGGCTTTGGTTCGGCTAAACTTGGCAGACACGCCGAAACGAAAACAGGGAGGGAACGACATGGCAGAGGACTGGAAGTTCGCGCAGAAGGACGCCTCGGAGGCTCTTGCCAAGCTGCACTTCTACTCGGTTACCAAGAAGCATGCGGCCGGTGAAATTGAGGCGCGCATCACGGTGAAGGAATTTGCGACGGCCAAGACCAGCGACATGAAGTTTTATGCGACGGCCGACCTGGGGTTGAACGAGAAGACGCTGAAGTTTCACCCCTGCGGATGGGGTGACACATTATTGGGCGCTCTCTCGGAGTGCATGAGGAACATGCGCAAGTTTGAATATGAGGGCATCGAAGGGGCCTGAGCGCGGAGGGTGATTGCTGAGGGAGTGGCAGCGGTCAAGGCGCGCCGGGCGCTGGGAAGTCGTCGAGCGCGCGCGGGGGCGGATTGAATCGGCTGGAATCCGGCCGGAGCATCCTTATATAGATAGCGGCTACTCGTCTTCGGCGGGAGTTTCTTTGTCGCCGAGGACCGTTTCTTCGATGGCCATGTCTTGAAACTCTTCAGAATCAAAGACTTCGCCACATTCCAGGCACTCGACAAACTCAGTGTCTTCGTGCCGGGAGACGATTTTTACTCTCGGGTGTTTGCACGGGGTCGGCATCGGGTCGCGTTCAGTTGGATTTGGATGCTCTTCCCGCCGATTGTAGCGAGGTTTTGTGGAAATTCAAGGGGCGATGCGACTGAATTCATAAGATTGAGGAGTTTGGGGGGTTGGGGAGCCGGAATCGGGTGCGAAAGGTTGAATCGCGGACAGAAACGGTCGTATACTGAATACGGACCTAAGAGGTCGCATATTCAATGCTCAAGCTAACCAAGAAGGCCGATTACGGATTGATGGCGCTCAAGTTCCTGGCCGAGCACCCGGAGTCGGCTGCGCTGAGCGCGAAGGATATCTCGGAGGCGTACGGGATTCCGGCGCAACTGCTGGCCAAGATTTTGCAGCAACTGACGAAGTCGGGGCTGCTGAAGTCGCATGCCGGGATGAACGGCGGGTATGCGCTTTCGAGGGAGGCACGGGCGATTTCGGCGTACGAGGTGATTTTGGCGATCGACGGGCCGTTTTTTATCACCAGCTGCACCAAGGGCGCGAAGAACTGCGACCTGACGCCGAGTTGCACGATCAAAGAGCCGCTGGCCCGGGTGAACGACACCATTGCCGGCGTGCTGAAGAGCATCAGTATTCAAGACCTGGCGGAGCATGAGCAGACGGCCGGGCACGCACATCCAGCGCAGACGCTGGTTTCATTAACGCTCTAATCTCCCCGCCGCGCGCGAACGCCGGCGAGCAACAATGAAGGATGGAAACGCGATGAGCACAGTTGTCAGCCAAGTGGAAGTGCCGGCGGGAGTGACGCTGCCGATCTATATGGACAATCACGCGACGAGCCCGCTTGATCCGCGGGTGCTGGAAGCGATGATGCCGTTTTTCACGACGAAATTTGGGAACGCGGCGAGCCGGAATCACTCGTTTGGCTGGGAAGCAGAGCAGGCCGTGGAGACGGCGCGGGAACAGATTGCCAAGCTGATTGGCGCGACGGCGAAGGAAATTATTTTCACGAGCGGCGCGACGGAGAGCGACAATCTTGCGATCAAGGGCATCGCGGAGATGTATCGCGAGCGCGGGAACCACATTATTACGCAGGTGACTGAGCACAAGGCGGTGCTGGACACGTGCAAGCGGCTGGAGAAGTACGGCTATCGCGTGACGTATCTGCCGGTGAAGGCCGATGGGCTGATCGATCTCGAAGACCTGAAGCGGGCGATGGACGAGAAGACGATCCTGGTGACAATCATGGCCGCCAACAACGAGATTGGCGTGCTGCAGCCGATCAGAGAGATCGGCAAGATTTGTCACGAGAAGGGCGTGCTGTTTCACACGGACGCGGTGCAGATTATCGGCAAGGCGCCGTTTAATGTGATCGCGGACAACGTGGATGTGGCATCGATCTCGGCACACAAGGTGTATGGGCCGAAGGGCGTGGGCGCGCTGTATGTGCGGAGAAGGAATCCGCGGGTGCAGATTGCGGCGCAAATTGACGGCGGCGGACACGAGCGCGGCATGCGCAGCGGAACGCTGAATGTGCCGGGCATTGTGGGCCTGGGCAAGGCTTGCGCGATTGCGCAGGAAGAGATGGAAAACGAAGCAGCGTATCTGCGCGGACTGCGCGACAGGCTGAAGGCGAAGTTTGAAGCAGAGCTTGACTATGTTCACGTGAACGGCTCGTGGGAACACAGGCTGCCGGGCAACCTGAACATGAGCTTTGTGTATGTCGAGGGCGAGTCGCTGCTGATGGGCATTAACGATGTTGCGGTTTCGAGTGGATCGGCATGCACGTCGGCGACGCTGGAACCGAGCTACGTGTTGAAGGCGCTGGGATTGGGCGACGATGTGGCGCACAGCAGCATTCGGTTTGGGCTGGGACGGTTTAATACGCAGGCGGAAGTGGACTATGTGGCCGCCAAGGTGATCGATATTGTGAAGAAGCTGCGCGAACTTTCGCCGCTCTACGAGATGGTGAAGGAAGGCATTGATTTAACGAAGATTGAGTGGCAGGCGCATTAAAGA
>Ga0181537_10000635_pt1 | contig 32510 bp, 31 predicted proteins | sample PEATcosm2014_Bin_39_FD_119765 | JGI IMG/M metagenome (GOLD analysis project Ga0181537, IMG submission 119765) | Peatland microbial communities from MTU Mesocosm Facility, Houghton, MI, USA - PEATcosm2014_Bin23_10_metaG | ecosystem: Environmental > Terrestrial > Soil > Wetlands > Peat | place... | reverse complement strand
TTCGCGTTGTGGATCAGGTAGGCGGCGAAATCCGCCGGTTTGAGCTTGAGCAGTTTCAGGTCGCTGTCGCCGGCAAGCGCGCGGGAGACGACGATGTGGTTCTCGACCTTGACCGGGTTTAGGCGAAAGACGCCGCGCGTACCCTTGAGTTTTGGATAGAGGTTTGGGTCGACCATCCGCTCCTTGGCGGCCAACCGGTCGATCGCCTCGTCCTCGTCCAGCCCATCGACCGGTTCGGTCTTGACGATCGTCCAATCGCTCTCGCCGGCCCAGCCCGCGGCGGCGATCTCCTTGGGGTTCGCGTCGGTGACGCCGACCTTGTAGATCTGCTTGCCCAGCCCGACATCGGACCCCCATTTGCCCATCTTGACGCTGCGGGCGACGTAGATCGTCGACATCTAAAGCCCCTGCATTAGCCCCAATACCGGCCGCTGCTGCCGATTGCGACCGTGACGAGGCCGAGGATCAGGTTGACGGTCACGAGGAGGCGGATCTGATTGAGTTGCGCGGCGGCGGCGGGATTGTCCCCGGCCGCCAGCGCGACCCGGAAGCGTTTCCATGGCGCGAAGTAAAGGTGCAGAAAAATCAGCATCATGATGATGCCGATCGCCATCATCAGATGGACGTGAGGCCCGCCGGCATAGCCGCCCAGCATCAGCCCGAAGCCGCTGACGAGGAGCAGCACGATCGCGGCGAAGACCCATGGGAAGAACCCGGAGAACACGCGCAGCCACAGTGCGAGGCGCGCGGGCGGGTCGAGCGGCCCGCTTGCTGGCCGCAGGACCATCAGCGCGAAGAACATGCCGCCGACCCAAATGACGGCGCTAAAGGTATGCAGAATCAGCGCGATCGACGCGACGAGGATGTCCACCGCTTAGCCGCCGTAGCCCGGCGAGTTGCGGCCAAGCCCGCCATAGAGATCGAGCATCCGTCCGCGCCAGGCAAAGACCGGATCGTCCGCCGCCAGAAGCGCGAAATCGCTGATCGACCGCGCCCACTGAAATGCCCCAAAAACGACGTAGTCGGCATAGGCGGGCGCATCGCCGCACAAAAACGGCTGGCGCTCGACGGTGCGGCGCAGCGGGTCGAGGCTGGCGCGAAATACCGGCAGTTGGGTGTCACGGTTCTTGACCACGTCTTCAAGGCTCATGCCGAACCGCGGCTCGCGCGATTGGCGGAAATATTCCTGATCTTGCGGGCCGATATGATTGTAGATGTCGAGCAGGACGAGGCGGATAAGCCCGGTCTGCACCACCGTTTCGGTCCAGTTCTGGATGAATTTGGTCAGGCCGCGTGACGCCGCGCCGGGAAACAGCGTCGGCCGGTCAGCGAAGCGCTCTTCGAGATAATCGGCGATCGCCGAGGAATCGTGCACGACCGTATCGCCATCGACGATTACGGGGACCCGGCCGTCATTGGGCGTGGGCAGCTTGTCCTTTTCCGTGAAGCGCCACGGCACCGTCGCGACATCGAGCCCCTTATGGGCCAGCGCCATTCGCGTGCGCCAGCAGAAGGGGCTGAACCGGCGGTCCGCTTCGGTACCAGCCAGATCGTACATCGTGATCGCCATGCTCTCCCTCCCCGAGTTCAGCGCGCACTATGCCGCCTCGCCGCGTTGTCGCCAACCGGCTGGCATAGGCCTTGCTGCGTCGCGAGAACAACTATGAATGGTTCGTGACAAAGTTTGATGACGGCGGATCAAGGCTTTACCGAAGAACAAAAACAATATCTTGAAGGGTTTATCACCGCGATCGCCGCCAAGCGCGGCGCCGCGCCCAGTGGCGCGGCAATCGGTGGGACGAACCCCTACCCCGCCGATCCGATGGCGATTCACTACGCGGCGCAAGACCGCACCATTGCCGCCGGCGGCAAGCTCGTGCCCGAGGAAGCCGCGAAACGCGAAAAGCATCCGTTCGACATCTGGGATGAGATCGCGGCCAATGCCGCCGCCGGGCGATTTCCGAAGGGTCTCGACATCTTCCGGCACAAATTCCACGGGCTCTTTTACGTCGCGCCAAATCAGGACGCGTTCATGCTGCGCTTACGCATGCCGGGCGGCATCGTTCTGGCGCACCAGGCGCGCGGGCTCGCGGATATCGCTGAGCGATTTGGCGGCGGCTATGTCGACATGACGACACGCGCCAATCTGCAGATCCGTGAGATCGGCGCGGCGTACCCGATCGAGGTACTGGAGGCGCTCGCCGAACTGGGCCTGACCTCGCGCGGCTCGGGGGCAGACAATATCCGCAACCTGACCGGCAGCCCCGCCGCCGGGATCGACGCACAGGAGCTTTACGACACGCGGCCGCTATGCCGTGCGCTGCACCACCACATCCTCAATCACCGCGAGCTTTACGGGCTGCCGCGCAAATTCAATATCGCCTTCGATGGCGGCGGCCGCCTGGCGGTGCTTGAGGACACCAACGATATCGGGTTCTCGGCGGTTAGGGTCGGGGCCGGCCAGGAGGTCGCGGAAGGCATCTATTTCCGCATGATGCTCGGCGGGCTGACCGGGCATATGAGCTTTGCCGCCGATGCCGGCGTGCTGTTGACGCCGGACGAGGTCGTTCCCGCCGCGGTCGCGGTCGTCAAGGCGTTCATCGCCAATGGCGATCGCACCGATCGCCACAAGGCGCGGATGAAATACCTGATCGACCGCTGGGGCATCCCAAAACTGGTCGAAGAGGCGGCGGCTTACCTGCCGTTTGCCTGGCGCTATGCCGAGCCGGAGATCAGCGAGCCGCGCGGCCCGATCGACCGCTCGGGCCATATCGGTGTGCACGCACAGGCGCAGGCAGGGCTTTGCTATATCGGCGTCGTTGCGCCGGTCGGACGGCTGGCCGTCGCACAATTGCGCAGCCTCGCCGATATCGCCGGGCGCTACGGCTCGGGCACGCTGCGGCTGACGGTATGGCAGAACCTGTTGATCTCCGATATTCCGCAAGGCGAGGTCGCGGCGGCGAGCGCGGCGATCGAGGCGCTTGGTCTCGCGATCAAGGTGAGCGCGGTGCGCGGCGGGCTTGTCGCCTGCACCGGCAACGTCGGCTGCAAATTCGCTCTCGCCGACACCAAACGACACGCGCTGGCGCTGGCTGATCACCTCGATGCACGGCTGGCGCTGGACACGCCGCTCAACATCCATTTGACCGGCTGCCCCAATTCCTGCGCGCAACACGTGGTGGGCGATATCGGCCTGCTGGCGACCAAGGTCGATGCCGGCGGCGATGACGAGATCGAGGGCTATCACATCCATGTCGGCGGCGGCAGCGGCGCCGATCAGCGGCTCGGACGCGAGATTTTCCCGTCCGTGCCGGCCGAGGCGATGCCGGCGCGGATCGAGGCGATGCTCCGGGCGTATCTGACGCATCGCTGCGACGCTGAGAGCTTTTACGACTTTGCCGGCCGCCACAGCATCGCCGAACTGACGGCGATGATCGCGCCGGTCGCCGAGGCGGCCTGACGTGAGCGCTGTGCCGCCCCTCCCCGATACCGCGCCGTTTTCGCCGACACAACGCGCGTGGCTCGACGGGTTTCTCGCCTGTCTGCTTGCTAACGACGCCGAGCCGGCGGAAGCGATCGCCGCGGCGGAACCGGACGAAGATCTGCCGTGGCACGACCCGTTGCTCTCGCTTGACGAGCGGCTGGAGCTTGCCGCCGGGCGCCAGCCCAAACACGTACTGATGTCGGCGATGGCACAACTCGATTGCGGCCAATGCGGCTATTTCTGCGATACCTACGCGGCGGCGATCGCCAGCGGCGCCGAGGCCTCGCTCTCCCGCTGCGTGCCTGGTGGCAAGGCGACCTCGCGCAAGCTCAAGGAATTGCTGAGCGATATCGGTGCACCGGTCGAAGCCAAGGCGCCGGTGCCGGCCACAGCCGCCGCGCCGGCTCCCGCATCCGGAAACAGCAGCCCCGCGCCGATCACCGCGCGGCTGCGCCAAGCGCTCTCCTTGCACGCGGCTGGCACGGAAAAGGACACACGACATGTCGTGTTGGAGGCGGTCGACGGCGAATTGCCCTATCAGGTCGGCGACAGCCTGGGCGTCGTCGCCAGCAATAATCCCGATCTTGTGTGCGCGATCATCGACCGGTTGGGCGCCGCACCCGATACCCCTGTTCAGTCGCCCGACGGCGTCGAACGGCCGCTGATCGAGGCGCTCAGCAAGAGCTGCGAAATCCGCCGCGTGTCCGATCAGGCGATCGAGGTTTTGGCAACGCGCGCGCACGACCATGCCGAGGCGCACATTCTTCAGGCAATGGCCGAAGGCTATCCCGGCGCCGGGCCGGACAATGCCGATTTGCTCGACCTGCTCGAGACGTTCCGGTCGGCCCGGCCGCCGCTGTCCGAATTGATTGCCGCGCTCGACCCGCTTTTGCCGCGGCTCTATTCGATCGCCTCGTCGCCAAAAAAGACGCCTGGCGAGGTCCATCTCGCCGTTGCCGTCGTGCGTTACAAAATTCGCTCGCGGCAGCACGGCGGCGTTGCCTCGACCTTTCTCAGCGACAGGCTTTCCCCCGGCGATACCGTCTCGGTCTATGTGAACCCGGCGGAAGGGTTTCGTCCGCCGGCGCCGGATCGGCCGATGATCATGATCGGCCCCGGTACGGGGATCGCGCCGTTTCGCGCCTTTCTCGAAGAGCGCCGCGCGACCGGCGCGCGCGGACGAAACTGGCTATTTTTTGGCAATCCGCATCGGGCGAGCGATTTCCTGTTCGAGGACGAACTGACCGGCTACCAGAGCGACGGGCTGCTCACTCGCCTCGATACCGCGTTTTCGCGCGACCAGGCTCAGAAACTCTATGTCCAGCATCGGATGTTGGAAAATGCCGCCGAGCTCTGGGCTTGGCTCGAAGAAGGCGCGCATCTCTACGTCTGCGGCGACGCCGAGAAGATGGCGCGCGATGTCGATCGCGGGCTCGCCTACATCATCGCCAAGCAGGGCCGCATGGATGGGTCCGCCGCCAAATCCTATCTCGCCCGCCTCGCCCGCGAAGGCCGTTACCTCCGCGACGTCTATTGAGCCGATCAACCGTAGCGCCCCGAGGGACAAGTACATGAGCAAGCGTGACGCCTGGATTTCGGATTGGAACCCGGAAGACGAGAAATTCTGGGAAGCCAAGGGCAAGTTCATCGCCCGACGCAACCTGATCTTCTCGATCCTTGCGGAGCATCTCGGATTTTCGATCTGGCTGATCTGGAGCATCGTCGCGACCAAGCTGCCGCAGGCCGGGTTTCATTACTCGACCGACCAACTGTTCCAGCTTGTCGCGTTGCCCGGGCTGATCGGCTCGCTGATGCGCTTTCCCTATACTTTCGCGGTGACGACGTTTGGCGGACGGAACTGGACGGTCGTCAGCGCCGGCCTCCTGTTCATCCCGACGATCGCCCTCGCCTATTTCGTGACCCAGCCGGACACCTCGTTTGGCACGATGCTGCTGGTCGCCGCGACCGCTGGCCTTGGCGGCGGCAATTTCGCCTCCAGCATGGCGAATATCTCGTTCTTTTATCCGGACAAGATGAAAGGCTGGGCGCTCGGTCTCAACGCCGCCGGCGGCAATATCGGCGTCAGCACTGTGCAACTGCTGATCCCGATTCTGATGAGTTTTGGCATCATCAACCTGTACAGGGCGACGCCGGTCGCGGGCGTCTATCTGCAGAACGCCGGATTGGTCTGGCTGCTGCCATTGGCGATCGCGGTATTCTGCGCTTACCGCTACATGAACAACCTGACCGACGCGCGTTCGACGTTCAAGGACCAGGTGGCCATCATCGGGCGTAAGCACACCTGGGTGATGTCCTGGCTCTATATCGGCACGTTCGGCTCGTTCATCGGCTATTCGGCGGCGTTCCCGCTATTGATCAAGACGCAGTTCCCGGCAATCACGGTGGGGGTCGCTTTTCTCGGACCGCTAGTCGGCTCGGTCGCGCGCCCGTTTGGGGGTCGGCTCGCCGACAGGATCGGCGGCGCGAAGGTGACCTTCTGGAATTTCGTCGCGATGGGCGCGGCGACGATCGGCGTCATTTATTTTCTCGATATCAAAAGCTTCCCGGGCTTTCTAACGATGTTCCTGGTGCTGTTCGTCACGACCGGCATCGGCAATGGCTCGACCTTCCGGATGATTCCGTCGATCTTCCGCGAGGCGAAGCTGCGGACGGCCGGGTCCGGCGCGGAGGCGCTGGCCGCGGCATCAAAAGCCGCGGGCCTCGAAAGCGCCGCGGTTCTCGGCTTTACCTCGGCGATCGGCGCCTGCGGCGGCTATCTGATACCGCGCAGTTTTGGTGCCTCGATCGCGGCGACAGGCGGCCCTCACCTAGCGCTCGAAGGCTTTCTGATCTTCTATGTGACCTGTATCGTCCTCACCTGGTGGTACTACCTGCGGCGGTCATTCATGTCGAAGCAAGCGCCAAGCCTCGCCGAGGCGCGTGTGTAGCCGGGGGCAGACGCAACCCCAACCGGCTCACCTTGCCCTCGGGCGCCCGCATGCTATAAGGCGGGGCCAAGCTGCGGAGGGCGCGCTTGCCGACCGTCTTTATTTTGAACGGACCGAATTTGAATTTGCTCGGGGTCCGCGAGCCGGCGACCTATGGCTATGACACGCTCGCCGATGTCGAGCAGCGCTGTCTCGCGCGCGCCAACGCGCTCGATCTCGCGATCGATTTCCGTCAGACCAATCATGAGGGGCAGCTCGTCGATTGGATCCATGAGGCGCGCGAGGCGGCTGACGGCATCATCCTCAATGCCGGCGCGCTGACCCATACTTCGGTCGCCGTGCTCGACGCGCTTAACGCCGCCGATCTGCCGATCATCGAGGTGCATTTGTCGAATATTTTCCGGCGCGAAAGTTTCCGCCATCATTCCTATGTAAGCCTCGCCGCGAATGGCGGCGTTTTTGGGCTGGGACCTCAAGGATATGAGCTGGCGCTCGAAGCGATTGCCAGCCTGATCGAGGTTGAAGCGGGCGAGACTCCCAGGTGAAGCTTGGCGGCCGTTCACCGCTGGCGCCCGATCCCGACCTGATCCGCTCGCTGGCCAAATTGCTCGACGAGACTGGGCTCACCGAGATCGAATACGCGATCGGCGATCAGCGCATCCATGTCGCACGTCATGCCGCGGTAACCAGTCCGCGATCGGCTGCCGTCGGGGAGACACCGGTGCACGCGCCCGCGACGCCGACGCCGAGCACGAACGGCACCGGTCATCCCGCCGCCAACGGCCATGACCATCCCGGTACGTTGAAGGCGCCGTTAGTCGGCATCGCCTATCTGGCTGCCGAACCGGGCACGCCGCCTTATGTGCGGGTCGGGGACACTGTCGCCGAGGGCCAGACCTTGATGATCATCGAGGCGATGAAGGTAATGAACCAGATTCGCGCGCCACGCGCCGGCCGCGTCTCCCGTGTCTATGTCGGCGACGCCGAGCCGGTCGAATACGGCATGGCGCTGATGCTGATCGAATAACGCGCCCGCCTTCCGACCGCGTCCGATGTTCGAGAAAGTCCTGATCGCCAATCGCGGCGAGATCGCGTTGCGCATTCATCGCGCCTGCCGCGACATGGGCATCAGGACCGTCGCCGTGCATTCGACCGCCGACGCCAACGCGATGAATGTGCGGCTCGCCGACGAAAGCGTCTGCATCGGCCCGCCACCCGCGCGCGCGAGCTATCTGAACATTCCAGCGATCCTGTCGGCGGCAACGATCACCGGCGCCGACGCGATCCACCCCGGCATCGGGTTTTTGTCCGAGAATGCCGATTTCGCCGAGATGGTCCTCGAACACGGCTTCACCTTTATCGGTCCGAAGCCGGAGCACATCCGGGTCATGGGCGACAAGGTGCGCGCCAAAATGGCGGCGAAGGCGCTCGGTATTCCGACCGTGCCCGGTTCCGACGGGGCAATGCGCAACGCCGCCGAGGCGATCGAGGCGGCGCGCGCGATCGGCTATCCGGTGCTGCTGAAAGCGGTGTCAGGCGGCGGCGGGCGCGGTATGAAGCTCGCTCATAGCGATGCCGAGCTCACCGCGCTGTTGCCGATCGCCCAGGCCGAGGCACAGGCCGCGTTTGGCGATGCCTCGGTTTATCTGGAGCGGTTTCTCGACAAGCCGCGCCATATCGAGATCCAGCTTCTGGGTGACGGGCGCGGCGGGGTGGTGCATCTTGGCGAGCGTGACTGCTCGCTGCAGCGCCACCACCAGAAAATCCTCGAAGAGACGCCATCGCCGGGGCTCGATCCGGCGGCGCGCGAGCGGATCGCCGGGATCGCGGTCACGGCGCTCGAAAAACTCGGCTACCAAAGCGCCGGAACGATCGAGTTCCTCTACCAGGACGGCGAATTCTACTTCATCGAGATGAACACGCGGCTTCAGGTCGAGCACCCGATCAGCGAGGTGGTCAGCGGCATCGACCTCGTCCGCGAACAACTGCGCATCGCCGCCGGCGCCACGCTCGGCTATCGGCAGAGCGATATCCATCTGCGCGGCCACGCGATCGAATGCCGGATCAACGCGGAGAACCCCGACGATTTCCGCCCGTCGCCGGGCCGGATCAGCGAATACCACGCGCCGGGCGGGCCCGGGATCCGCGTCGATAGCGGGCTTTATCAGGGCTACGAGGTCCCGCCTTATTACGACAGCCTAATCGCGAAGCTGATCGTTTATGGCGGGGACCGCAACGAGTGCCTGATGCGTCTGCGCCGGGCGCTTGAAGAATACGCGATCGGCGGGGTCGAGACGACGATCCCGTTGCACCAGCGGCTTGTCGATGCCGGCGATTTCCAGCGCGGCGCCTACGATATCGGCTGGCTCGAACGGTTTCTCGCAGGGAGGCAGGCCGAATAGGGCAACACAATATCCCCTAGCCGAGATGGTCCCCTTGTCGCGGCGATGCTACTGCGTCTGCACCGCGACACTGGTCGAGCCGTGGATAACGCCGCTCGAATCGGTGAAGTTGACGATGATCCGGTTGGTTTGCGGCAATGTCGCGATTGTCCCGCTCGCGGTGGCAAAGATCGCGAAAGTGGGCGTGTCGCCGGAGTTGATTGTCGTCGTGGCGCTCGCGGCCGGCGTCGCCAGACATTGGCCTGTCTGCGGGTTGGTCTGGCAGAGGGCGAGCGCGAGCGGCAACGTCGCCGTGCCGGTATTCGCGGTCGCCGTGATGGCACTTCCCGCACCGATATTATCGGTTGCCACGGCGAAGGAATTATTGCCGGTCGCCGAGCCCATGTGGAGGGTTCCATCATTGCTCGCCGTCGCGACCAGCGCGATGATATCCGGAACGGGGTTAACCGATGACGAGAACAACAGCGTGTCGAGCCCCGGCTGGATCGGCGCCGCGTTGGCGTTGGCGCAGAAAAAGGCAAGCTTGAAATCCGTCGGCGGAAAACTCGCGTTGGTCGTGGCAAACAGCACGAAGGTCTGCGAACTGTTTGCGGCGATGTTCGCAGGCGTGTTTACCGTGCCTGAAAGCGCGTTGGTCGTCGGATTGGTTGTCTGATAACCCGAGGTCACCGGCACAAAGTCGACCGCGCTGATCTGGCAACCCGTCGCCGCTGTCGGGCTTGCGTTGATGATCGTGGCAAAAGCCGTGGCCGTCGCGCTGTTTTGGACGGAACGGCTCGACGGCAAGACAGCGGCGAAAAGCTGAATCGTGCTGTTCGTCGGCTGCAACCGCGCGATTTTGTTGCCGGACTCCTCGGTGAACCACAATGCCCCGTCCGGGCCCGTCCGAAGGCCGCCGGGCGCGGCGTTCTGGGTTGGAATCGGGTATTCCGTGATGTTGTTGCCACTCTGGCCGATACGGCCGATCTGACCGGCGGTATTTTCCGAGAACCAGAAATGGCCGTCCGGCCCGTAGGCCAGCCCAGCCGGCCCGGCATTGGCGGTCGGGGTCGGAAATTCCGTAATCGCGCCCGATGTCGTGATGTTCGCGATTTTGCTGCCCGCCTTTTCGACGAACACCAGCGTACCGTCAAAGGCGCTCTGGATTCCCACCGGTTGGCTCGATGAGGTGGGAATGGGAAACTCGTGGAGCACGGTGCCGCTCGTGCTGATAACGCCGATCTTGTTGCCGGCGGCCTCGGTGAACCAGAGATTGCCGTCAGGGCCGGCGGCAATGCGCGCTGGACTGCTATTGCTGGTCGGAATGGCAAATTCGCTGACCGTACCCGTGCCGAGATTGATCGTTCCGATCTTGTTTGCATTGGCTTCGGTGAACCACATATTGCCGTCCGAACCGACGGTGAGCCCTTCCGGGCCGCTGGACGTGGTCGGCGTGTTGAAATAGGTGATCGTGCCGCTGGGGGTGATCCGGCCGACCCCGCTGCCGGATTCGAGCGTAAACCAGAGATTGCCGTCCGGCCCCAAAATGATGACAAGAGGCTCGCTCGTCGCGTTCTGGTTATTGGTGCGCACGGCATATTCGTGAAGGATAGTGCCGCTGGTGCTGATGACGCCAATTTTGTTGTTAAGGAATTCGGTAAACCAAAGATTGCCGTCAGGGCCGAAAGCCAGAGCTTCTGGTTGGCTTGCCGCCGTGGGAAGCGGATATTCGTTGGTGACGGACTGGGCGGCGGCGGGAGCGACGCCGGCTCCAAGAGCAGCGGCGATGGCGGCGAGCCAGCATAAAAACGATTTCCGATATGGCTTAAACACAGGTGTCTCCCTGATGCGCAAAGGGGCACGGCCGAGCCGGCATTCCTGAATGATCAATGTGCGCACGATCGCCGTGGATATAGCAGGGATGGAGCCAAAGAACTTTACGGTCAGCTTGAGTTTTGCTTAAGATCGCCACCTTCTCGTTGAAATTGCGGGTATTTGCCGAGGTCGGGACAGCCAATTTGGTTTGGTCATTTGACGGACATGTGCTCGATCTCGACCGTCGGGAGCTGCGACGCGCGGGAGCGCTGATCAAAGTCGAGCCGCAAGTCTTCGACCTTTTGGTCTACCTCGTGCGTCACCGGGATCGCGTCGTCAGCCAAGAAGAATTGCTGCAGGTGGTCTGGCGCGGACGGATCGTTTCGGACTCCGCCTTGACCACGCGCATCAACGCGGCACGCCGGGCGATAAACGACAACGGGAAGGCGCAACGGCTGATCCGCACTCTCCGGCGCAAAGGAATACGTTTTGTCGGTGAGGTCGGTGAAATGGCGAACATGGCGACGACGGCCGTGTCTCAGCCGCCGGCCGGCGCCCAGGTCCGTTTGTTCACCGCGGCTTCCGTCGGGCGGCCGTCGATCGCCGTGCTGCCCTTCGTCGCCCTTGGCAGTCAACTTGACGAGCGAAGGCTGGCGATTGGTCTCGTCGAGGATATCGTTGTCGCCTTAAGCCGTTTCCGCTGGCTATCGGTCGTCGGCCCGATGTCGCCTGGCGTCAAAGTGATCGACGCCAAGCGGATTGGGGCCGAATTGGGGGTGCGCTACGTGGTGCACGGCATGGTGCGTCGTAGCAACCAGCGATTGCGCATTACCGCTCACCTGATCGATGCGATGACCGGCTCGCATCTCTGGGCCGAGCGCTTTGATGGCCAGCTTGCCGATCATTTCGCGTTGCAGGACAAGGTCTCGGCGGTCATCGCCGGCAGCGTCGAGCCAGTCGTGCAGATCGTCGAGGCCAATCGCTACAACGCTTTTCCCAACCGAGCCGCGACGCCCTACGATCTGCATTTGCAGGCGCAACCGATTTTCTCGAGCGGGAAAGAGAGCGTCCTGCGCTCCCTCAATCTGCTCGAACGGGCGATCGCGCTCGATCCAACTTATGGGCCGGCCTTGGCGGATGGTGCTTTTTGCCTGCAGGTTCTGGATATCAATGGCTGGGCGCGGGACCGGCTGGCAAATCGCCGCAAAGCGGTCGATTTCGCGCGTCGGGCGCTGCAGGTCTCCTGCGATCCCGAGCCGGTCGCGACAGCAGCTTTTGCCTGCGCGTATTTTGGCGAGGATATCGACGCCGCGCTCTCTCTGGTCAACGATTCGCTCGCGCTGAATCCCAGCTTCGCAAGGGGGTGGTATATGAGCGGCATGAGTTGGCTTTATGCCGGCCGACCGGAACAGGCGATCGAAAGCTTTGAGACGTCGATACGGCTGAACCCGCGCGATCGCCTTGGGCGTCGGAACATTGCCGGGATCGGCATCGCTCACTTCTTTAATGGTCGGTTCGACCAAGCCGTATCGCGGCTGCGCGTGGTGGTTCAGGAGTTTCCGCGCTGGGCAACCCCCATTGCCGCGTTGGTATCCTGCCACGCGCATCTAGGCTTTCTCGGCGAAGCGGAAGCGGTCGCCGGACAGATGCGGGTCGCGGACCCGCTTCTGGCGCCAACCGCGAACCAATTCCGCCACGCCAAGCACCGTGAGCTGTTCATGCCTGGGATGAAGATCGCCGCCGCCACCCAGAGGATCTAGCGCCTGCCGGCACAACCGATGCGAACCGTCGCTCTCAAATAATGACCAGTGAAAGAGAACGATGCGCTCGTTTCGCCTGACTCCCGAAATTTTGCTCAAAGCCTATCGGGCCGGAATATTTCCGATGGCCGAGTCGGCCGATGATCCGGAGCTCTTTTGGGTTGATCCGGAGCGGCGCGGTATCTTGCCGCTGGACGGATTCCACCTGCCGCATCGGCTACGCCGCGTCGTGCGCCAGGGGCGCTTTGACATCCGCGTCGACAGCGATTTCGCCGGCACGCTCGCCGGCTGCGCCGAGGCGACCGAAAAGCGCGCCAATACCTGGATCAATGGCGAGATCGTCCGTCTTTACAACGCGCTCCACGCGCGGGACGCGGCGCATAGCGTCGAGTGCTGGCAAGGCGGCGCGCTGGTCGGCGGGCTGTACGGCGTATCGATCGGCGGCGCGTTCTTTGGCGAGAGCATGTTCAGCCGGGTCGCCGACGCCAGCAAGGTGGCGCTGGTGCATCTCGTCGCGCTGATGCGCACCGGCGGTTACCGGCTCCTCGACCTGCAATTCGTGACGCCGCATTTGGCCCAGTTTGGCGCGATTGAGGTGCCGCGGGCGCAATACCGCCGCCTGCTCGCCGACGCGCTGCGTTACCGGGCGCTCTTTCCACGCGGATTTGGCGGCTCCGTCGGCGGCCCGGGTGGAACCGCCGGCGATGGTGCGCTCGCCGCCTTGCAGGCGAGCAGGGTCACGTCATAGACCGGATGCTCGAGCTCGGAGAGGGCCGGGCTCGACGAAAACATCCAGCCGCTGAACAACCGTTTTTTGTCCTCGCCAAGCGGGGTTTCGTAAATCTGGATAAAGGCCGCGTTTTCCGGCGGTCCTTCGGGTGGGCTTTGCTCACAATCGCGCACGACGATCGACAGTGTACCGAACTGGACGGTCGCGCCGACCGGCGCTTCGATCTGCGAGGTGCGCGCGGAAATCTTGTCGAGCCCCTGCAGGACCGCGATCGGCTCGGGGATCATCGCTGCGGAAGCACTCGTCGCCGTTACGAACCCGGCGGCCGCGGCAAGAAGCGGCAGCCTCATTTACGATAGGGGTTGACGAGACCTGCGATGATGCCGGCCAGTACCTCGCGCAATTGCCCCTCGTCACACCCCATCAACACCCCGTCCTCAAGCGCGTCCTGCGCCAGCCCCCGCAATTCGGCGAGGTTCTCGTTTAGCACCTTGATCTTTTCGACGCAGGAGACCGGGTCGCCTTCGGGCGTGTGCCAGACCGGAAATTCGTCGGTTGCGATATCGGCCATGCCCCGCTCCTACCCTACGGCTTCGCCGGTGCCTCGCCCCCGGACGGCGCTGCGGAATCGCCATCGCCTGGCTTTTTGCTCGCAGGCGGCGAAAACATCATCTGGCCGATCAAATGCTCGAGGCTGACCGAGGATTGGGTGAACTTGATGCGTCCACCCGGCGGCAAATCCTTATCCGAGCCACCCGGCACCAGCGACAAATATTTGTCGCCGAGCAGGCCCGAGGAGACAATCTCGGCGACCGTATCGTCCGGCAATTTGACCGAGGGCTGGACACTCATTTGCACGTTCGCGAGGAACGTCTTCGGATCGAGCGTCGTCGCCAGCACCGACCCCACCTTGATGCCGCTGACCCGCACGTCGCTGCCGTCGCGGATCCCATCGATATGCTCGAAATCGGCGTTTAGCTGGTAGCCCGGCACCGAGCGTAGCTGGCTCGTGCTATAGGCGAAGAACAGGAAGAGCGCAGCGACGACGAGCACGACCGCGCCCATTACGGTCTCGATCACATTGCCTTTCATCGTGCTGCCCCGTGACGGATTATTCCGGCGACCACGGCTCGTAATCGCCCGTGGCGCGGGGGCGATGCCCGCCGCGCAGCACCGACCCTGGCGGGTGATAGGCCAGCGGCGTCCCGGTCATATTGGGCTGGTGCGGCTGTTCCCACGCATAGTGGGGCCACTGGCCGGGCACTTCATCAACCGTGTGATGCAGCCAAGCGTGCCACTCGGAGGGCACTTTTGACCCTTCCGGCTCACCTTTGTAGATGACCCAGCGCCGTTCGCGGCTGAAACGGCCACCGCCATGCCCCGTCGGCTTGTCGCCTTTGAGCCGGTAATAGCGGTTGCCATAGGCGTCGGAGCCGACCAGCTCGCCGCGCAGCCAAGTCAAGAGTCGCGTCCCAAACGTCGTCATTCGCTCGTTCCATCAGGGCACGCGACTATCGCATTGCCGCCGGGTTTGGGTAAAGAGCCGCCGCGGCGACCCTCCGCGACCGTAAGGGTTGAGCCACCGGAGCGTGAGTCGCCTCGCCTGTCAAGCGGATTTCTATATCTTGTGTCTCCGCTGTCTCGATACATAGATATTGATCCACCCCTGAGCGAGGCACATAATCAAGTGGTTGGGTTGAGCGGGAACACCGGATCTAGCGAATAACGCGGACCGGAGGCTCAAAACTGGGGGATGTTATGCATATCGCGCGTCGCTTTACCACAACCGGCCGGGACCCGTACGACAGCATCGCCTTTCGTACCGCGACGAGTGAGATTCGTAACCCCGACGGATCGGTCGTCTTCGCCGCCGAGGGGGTCGAAGTCCCGGCGGAATGGAGCCAGGTTGCGTGCGATATCCTCGCGCAAAAGTACCTGCGCAAAGCCGGCGTGCCGGCGATCCTGAGCGCGATCGAGGAGCCCGACGTTCCCGATTGGTTGTGGCGACGCACGGCGGACACCGACAAATTGGCCCTCGTTCCCAAAAACGAGCGCTCCGGCGGCGAAACCAGCGCCAAGCAATGCTTTGACCGGCTCGCCGGCACCTGGACCTATTGGGGCTGGAAAGGCGGCTATTTCGATACCGAAGAGGACGCCCGCGCCTATTTTGACGAGCTGCGCTTTATGCTCGCGAGCCAGATGGGCGCGCCCAATTCGCCGCAATGGTTCAATACCGGGCTGTTTTGGGCTTATGGCATCGATGGGCCGGCGCAAGGGCATTATTTTGTCGACTACCGCACCGGCAAGGTGCGCGTGTCGGATAGCGCCTACGAGCATCCGCAGCCTCATGCCTGCTTTATCCAATCGGTCGCCGACGATCTCGTCAACGAAGGCGGGATCATGGATCTGTGGGTGCGCGAGGCGCGGCTCTTTAAATACGGCTCGGGCACCGGCTCGAATTTCTCGCGGCTGCGCGGCGATGGCGAACGTCTGTCGGGCGGCGGTCGCTCATCGGGGTTGATGAGCTTCCTGAAGATCGGCGACCGCGCGGCGGGGGCGATCAAATCGGGCGGCACGACGCGGCGCGCCGCCAAGATGGTCATCGTCGATACCGACCATCCCGATATCGAGGATTTTATCGACTGGAAAGTCATCGAAGAGCAGAAGGTCGCCGCACTGGTCGCCGGCTCGAAGCTCTGTGCAAAGCACCTCAATTTAATCATGGCGGCGTGCCGTGAGGATGCCGAAGACCCTTATGATCCGGCGAAGAACCCGGCGCTAAAGCGGGAGATCCGCGCGGCGCGGGCGGTGCTGATCCCGGAGAATTATGTCCAGCGCTGCATCCAGTTCGCCCGCCAGGGTTATGAGACGATCGATTTCCGCACCTACGACACCGATTGGGATTCTGAGGCCTACCTGACTGTCGCCGGGCAGAATTCGAACAACACGGTGCGGATCACCGACGATTTCCTTGCCGCGGTCGCCGCCGGCGCCGACTGGAACCTGACGCGGCGCACCGATGGCAAGATCGCGAAGACCGTCTCGGCCGCCGGGCTGTGGGACCGCATCGCCCATGCCGCCTGGGCCTCCGCCGACCCTGGGGTGCAGTTCGACACGACGATCAATGACTGGCACACCTGCCCCGAAAGCGGACGGATCAACGCATCGAACCCGTGCTCCGAATACATGTTTCTGGACGACACGGCCTGCAATCTCGCCTCGCTGAACCTGATGGCGTTTCGCGGCGAGGATGAATTTCGGGTCGCCGATTTCCGCCACGCGACACGGCTGTGGACGATCGTCCTCGAAATCTCGGTGATGATGGCGCAATTCCCATCGCGCGAGATCGCCCGGCTCAGCTACGCCTATCGGACGCTGGGGCTGGGCTACGCCAATCTCGGCGGCCTCTTGATGTCGATGGGCATCCCCTATGACAGCGATGCCGGCCGCGGCCTGGCCGGCGCGATCACCGCGTTGTTGACCGGTACGAGTTACGCGACCTCGGCGGAAATGGCCTCGGAGCTTGGCGCGTTTCCCGGATATGCCCGGAACCGCGACCACATGCTGCGCGTCATCCGCAACCATCGCCGCGCCGCGCACGGCGACAGCGCCGGTTACGAGGCGCTGTCGGTGCCGCCGGTCGCGCTCGATGCGGCGAATTGCCCAGACAAGGCGCTCGCCGACGCGGCTACGGCATCGTGGGATGCCGCGTTGGTGCTCGGCGAAAAACACGGCTTCCGCAACGCACAAACCACGGTCATCGCGCCTACCGGGACAATCGGCTTGGTGATGGACTGCGATACGACCGGTATCGAGCCCGATTTCGCGCTCGTCAAATTCAAGAAACTCGCCGGTGGCGGGTACTTCAAGATCATCAACCGGATGGCGCCGGACGCACTGCGCACCCTCGGCTACAATGACGGAGAGGTTTCGGCGATCGAGCGTTACGCGCTCGGCCACGGCACGCTGAAGGGCGCACCGGTGATCAACCACGAAACACTTGCGGCGAAGGGTTTTGACGAGAGTTCGCTGGCCGCGATCGAGGCAGCGCTGGCTTCGGCGTTTGATATCAAGTTCGCTTTTAACAAATGGACGCTCGGCGAAACCTTCTGCATCGATATTCTCGGCATTGCCCCGGCAGCCCTCGCCGATCCCGGCTTCGACCTTCTGGCAACTCTGGGCTTTAGCCGCAACGATATCGATATCGCCAACACTTATTGTTGCGGAGCAATGACTTTAGAGGGCGCTCCTTATCTAAAATCTGAGCATTTGCCGGTTTTCGATTGCGCCAATCCGTGCGGCCGGCTCGGCAAGCGATGCCTCTCGGTTGATAGCCATATCCGCATGATGGCGGCGGCACAGCCCTTTATCACCGGGGCCATCTCGAAAACCATCAACATGCAGAACGCGGCGACGGTCGAGGATTGCAAGGACGCCTACATGCTGTCCTGGCGGCTTGGCGTCAAAGCGACGGCACTCTACCGCGACGGTTCGAAACTGTCGCAGCCGCTGGCCTCGAACCTGTTTGGCGATGATGAGGAAGCCGAGGACAAAGCGGCCGAGCTTTACGCCCAATCGCCGGGCGAGCGCATACCGCTCGTGGCCGAACGTATCGTCGAGCGCGTCGTCGAACGTTTTGTGATGCGCGCCGAGCGGCGTCGCCTGTCAAACCGCCGCAAGGGCTACACGCAAAAGGCCGTGGTCGGCGGCCACAAGGTCTATCTGCGCACCGGCGAATACGAGGACGGCAAGCTCGCGGAAGTCTTTATCGACATGCACAAGGAAGGTTCGGCGTTCCGGTCGCTGATGAACAATTTCGCGATCGCGATCTCGCTGGGCCTGCAATACGGCGTACCGCTCGAGGAATTTGTCGAGGCGTTCACCTTCACGCGTTTTGAGCCGTCGGGGATTGTCGAGGGCAATGACGCGATCAAGATGGCGACCTCGATCCTCGACTACATTTTCCGCGAATTGGCGATTTCCTATCTCGACCGCAACGATCTCGCCCATGTCGAACCGGCCGATCTGATGCCCGACACGATCGGTAAGGGCGTCATCGCCGAGTCGAGCCTGCGCGAAATCGATGACGAGGACAACGCGACGGTCGGCGCCGAGGTCGCCGCGATGATGCAGCGTGTCGCCTCGGTGACCTCGAACGGCTATGTCCGCAACAAGCTGACCGTGCTGCATGGCGGCAAGCGCGCGGCAACCGCGCGCGCCGATACGACCACGGTCGACATGCCGCTCTTTGCCGGCGCGCTCGCGGTCTCGACCGAGACGATCGACATAGCGGCTCTCGCGCCGGATAAGCGCCTCGAGCAGATCCGCGAAGCACGCATGAAAGGGTACGAGGGCGATAGCTGTGGCGAATGCGGCAATTTCACGCTCGTGCGCAACGGCACCTGCCTCAAATGCGACACCTGCGGCTCGACGAGCGGGTGCTCATAACCGGCTCGGGAGGAACCCGCGATGCCCGTCACTCTACTTACCTACCACGGCGTCGAATTCTCCCTAGTCCAAGAAACGCGCGGCTGGACGGCGCATATCCCCCGCTTTGGCCGGACGATGTATTTCGCCACGCAGGATGACGCGATCGACGAGGCGGTCCGGTTGATCAATGCTTTTCTGCTGCCGCGTATTCTCCGCTCGGCGAAAGCGGCCTGATGGTGCTTGCCGGACACATTCCCTAGCGATATTGATATCAGGTGGATCGTATGGGGTGCTGCCATGGCCACGCAGCAGCTTTTGTTGCATCTGCCGGATGAGCTGATCCGGCGCTTGAAACGCGCGGTCGCACCGCGCCAACGCAGCAAATTCATTCAGAGCCTCCTTGAGCGGGCCTTGCCGCCGGATGGCTTCGTCGAGACCGATCCGCTCTACCTGGCGGCCCTCGCGGTGGAGCAGGACGAAGCGCTCGGCGCCGAAATGGCGGGCTGGGAGCCAGCAACGCTGGGCGACGGTGTCGGGGCGCCAGCGGGCGACGGGACCAAGGCATAATGGCTGCCTCCGCGCCGCATGGTGAAGCCGTGCGTCGCGGTGAAATCTGGTGGGTCGATTTCGATGTCGTCACGGATGGCGAGATGCGGCGCATGCGGCCGGCGGTCGTGATCACCGCCGACGCGCTGAACCGGGCACGCCATACGGTCGTCGTCGTGCCGCTGGCGACGGGCCCACGGCCCCGTCCCCCGATCGTCGTCGCGACTCCGTCGGCCGGTCAGGGCCGCGTCGCGGTCTGCGACCAGGCGCGCGCGGTCGACAAGGCCCGGCTCACTCGCACCGCCGGGCAGCTTTCCGCACCCGATCTCAAAGCGGTCGAAGACGGGCTGCGGCGCATCCTCGAATTGTGACGATTAAAGGACGCACTAGCCGTCATCCGCCATAGGCTCTAGGCTACCGCACGATGGCGGTCTCTCGGGAGGGTGCGATGGAATGGGGCTTTGGTGCGCCGGTCAGCGGCCCACTTTCGGGCGCCAAAGATTTGGCGCGCATCACCGTCGAGGGCGAGGCGCTAGGCTATGATTACTGCACGCTCAGCGATCACGTGATCATCCCGCGCGAGCTGGAAAACAAATACCCCTACTCCGATACCGGTGAATTCCCCGGCCGCGCTGGCGGCGACCGCCACGAGCAGCTGACCGCAGTCACCTTTGTCGCGGCCAAGACCTCGACATTGCGGCTGGTGACCTCGGTCATGGTGGTGCCGCATCGCCCGGCCGTGTTGACCGCGAAAATCCTCGCAACGATCGACGTGCTATCCGGGGGAAGGTTGACGCTTGGGGTTGGCGCCGGCTGGTGCCGGGAAGAGTTCGAGGCGATCGGCACCGACCCGTTTGACGAGCGCGGCGCGGTCACCGATGAATATCTGCTCGCCTGCCGCGAGCTTTGGACCAGCGACGACCCTAAATTCGACGGCAAATACGTCAAATTCTCGAATGTCTTCTTTCAGCCGCAGCCGGTGCAAAAGCGGGTACCGATCTGGGTCGGCGGCGAGAGCGGCCCGGCGATGCGGCGCACCGCAAAGCTTGGCGACGGCTGGTATCCGATCGGCACCAACCCAGCGTTCCGGCTCGACACGCTGGAACGCTTTAAGGGTGGCATCGAGCGGCTGCAGCGCCGGTGTCGCGAGGCGGATCGCAACCCGAAAGAGGTCGTCGTCGCCTACCGCGTCACGCAGCGCGGCCCGGCCGTCCCGGAAAAAGCCGATAACGGCGACCGCCGCCTGTTCTCAGGCGGCAATGACGCGATCATCGGCGATTTGCGCGCCTTCAGGGATCTGGGCGTGGTCGCCGTCGATTTCAGCTTTGATGGCGCCACCGCCGATGAAGTCATCGCCAATATGCAGCGCTTCCGCGAGGACGTGCTGGCCAAGGTGTAACGCAGGCATATAACCCGGGCACAGGAGCAACACCGTGCTGAAAATCGGATACAAGGCGTCGGCCGAGCAGTTCGCGCCGCGCGCGCTGCTCGAATTCTCGGTGCTGGCCGAGGAAGTCGGGTTTGACTCAGTCTTTGTCAGCGACCATTTCCAGCCGTGGAAGCACACCGATGGGCATGCCCCGAATTCGCTCGCCTGGCTTGGCGCGCTCGGCGCCAGCACCAAGCGGGTCGTCATGGGCACCAGCGTCGCGACGCCGACCTTTCGCTATCAGCCGTCGATCGTCGCGCAAGCCTTTGGCACACTGGGCGCGATGTTTCCCGGCCGCGTCGTACTCGGCGTCGGCACTGGTGAATCGCTCAACGAAGTGCCGTCCTCCGGCATCGCGTGGCCCGGCCCCAAGGAACGGCGCGACCGGCTGCGCGAAGCGATCCGGCTGATCAACACGCTGTGGACGCAGGACCGGGTCACCTTCGAAGGCCAATTCTACAAGACCATCGACGCGACGATTTACGACAAGCCCAAGGACAAGGTGCCGATCTGGGTTGCCGCGTCCGGGCCACTCGCGGCGCAGATGGCGGGGCAGATCGCCGAGGGCTTTATCGTGACCAGCGGTAAGAAGCCCGAGCTTTATACCGAGCTGACCGGCAAGGTGACCGAGGGCCTCACTAAAGCCGGGCGCGAGCATGCGAGCCTCGAAAAGATGATCGAGGTCAAAGTGTCGTTCGACACCGACGCGCAGCACGCCAAGGAATTGACACGCCATTGGGCGGCGCTGGCGCTGTCGCCTGAAGAGAAGATGGGAGTCGAGGACCCGATCGAGATGGAGCGCCGCGCCGACGCGCTGCCGCTCGACCGCGCCGCCAGCCGCTGGATCGTGTCGAGCGACCCGGACGAGCAGGTCGAACGCATCCGCCCCTATGTCGAGCTAGGGTTTACGCATCTGGTGTTTCATGCCCCCGGCCCCGATCAGGCGCATTTCCTCAAGCTCTACGCCGAGCAGGTCGTGCCGCGGCTGCGCAAGGCGTTCGGGTAGCGCGCGCCGACCGTCATGGCCAATCGGCTAGAGATTATTGGGTTGCCCGGGGTGCCGATGGTGCAACCCGGGGACGATCTCGGCGCCCTCGCGATTTCCGCGCTGGTCGACGCGGCCCTCGCGATCGAGGCCGGCGACGTCCTTGTCGTCGCGCAGAAGATCGTATCGAAGGCAGAGGACCGCTTTGTCGATGTCGCGACGGTCACGCCGTCGCCGGAAGCCCAAAAGCTGGCCGCCGAAACCGGCAAGGACCCGCGTTTTGTCGAGGTCGTGCTGTCCGAGTCAAAGCGCATCGTACGGCATCGGGAGAATCTGATCATCGCCGAGCACAAACGCGGCTGGGTGATGGCCAATGCCGGGATCGACCACTCGAATGTCGCGCCCGGCGACGGACACGACCGCGTCTTGTTGTTGCCCGTTGATCCGGACGCGTCGGCCCGCGCGCTCCGCGAGGAGTTGGTGGCTTCTTACGGCGTGCCGATGGCGGTCATCATCAGCGACAGTTTTGGCCGGCCGTGGCGCCGCGGCACGGTCGGGATCGCGATCGGCGCCGCCGGATTACCCGCGATCATCGATTGGCGCGGTCACCCCGATCTCTTCGGGCGGCCGCTCGAAGTGACCGAAACCGGGTTCGCGGACGAGATCGCCGCTGCCGCGTCGCTGATCATGGGCCAGGCCAACGAGGCGATGCCGATGGTGCTGGTTCGCGGCCTCCATTGGTCCGCGGCCGAGGCCGACGCCGCCGCACTGGTGCGACCGCCGGAGCACGATCTCTTCCGATGAATTCCGCGGACCCGGTTCTGGCGTTGTCGGGCGGTGTCGGCGGCGCCAAGCTCGCGCTCGGGCTTTACCGCGTCTTGCCGCCTGACACGTTGACCCTGGTCGCCAATACCGGAGACGATTTCGAGCATTTGGGGCTATCGATATCCCCGGATCTTGACACGCTGCTCTATACGCTGTCGGGAGAAGCAAACCCGGAACTCGGTTGGGGTCGGCGCGACGAGACCTGGACTTTTATGGCCGCGCTCGAAAAATTGGGCGGCGAAACCTGGTTTCGCCTCGGTGACGGCGATCTCGCGACCCATATCGAGCGCACGCGCCGATTGGCCGCCGACGAGAGTCTGTCCTCGATTATCGATCGGTTTCGTCAGCGCCTCGGCATCGCGGCGCGACTCTTGCCGATGAGCGATGACACGATACGCACGCGGCTTGAGACGGATCGTGGCTTGCTCGATTTCCAGGATTATTTCGTGCGGCTACGCTGCGAGCCAGTTGTGCGAAGCCTCCAGTTCGCTGGCGCCGAGACCGCGCGTGCCAATCCCGGATTGCTCGCCGCACTCAGCGAACCGCGTCTGCGCGCGGTCATCATTTGTCCCTCGAACCCGTTTATCAGCATCGACCCGATCCTTGCCGTCCCCGGTGTGCGCCAGGCGCTGCGCGATTGCCGGGCGCCGGTCGTCGCGGTATCGCCGATCATCGGCGGCAAGGCGGTCAAGGGGCCGACCGCCAAGATGATGAAGGAGCTGGGCCTGCCGGTCGACGCTGGCACTGTCGCGCGTCACTATCGCGATTTTGTCGATATCTATATCGCCGACGAGGCTGATCGGGACGCGGTTGCCGGGCTGGACATGCCGGTGGTGCTGGCGCCGACGCTAATGGTCACCGATGCGGATCGCGAGACGCTGGGGCGCATCGCGCTCGACGGCGCGGATCGCTGGCGCCGATGAGCGACCCCGGCGACGTCTGGACGATCATCCCGGTCAAGGAGACGCGGGGCGCGAAACAGCGCTTGGCGCCGGTGCTGTCGGCACCGCTGCGCCAGAAGCTGGCGCTGGCGATGCTCGAAGATGTGCTCGAAGCCCTTGCCGGCGTCAGGGGCTTGGGGGGTGCGATCCTGGTGACGGTCGATCCGCGGGCGGAGGAGCTTGCCCGCCGGTACCACATGGCGACGCTCGCCGATGGCGCTCACGACGGCCATACCGGCGCGGTCAATGCCGGCGCGCGCCATCTGGTCGCCCAGGGGAGGCGCACGATGCTGACCCTGCCCGGCGACCTGCCGCTCGTTACCACAGCGGAGATCGAGCGGTTGATCGCGGCCCACGGTCCCGCCCCTGCCTTTACGATCGCTCCGGCGCATGACGATTTGGGCTCGAACGCGATCCTGGTGTCGCCGCCGCAAGCCGTGCCGCTACGCTTTGGCGAAGACAGCTTTTTCCCGCACCTGGAAGCTTCCCGCGCTCAGGGCATCGAGCCATGCGTCATGCGCCTGCCGGGGATCGCCTTCGATATCGACAATCCGCAGGACCTCCGTCAATTTTCGCGGCTCGCATCGGCAACGCGTGCAGGTACACTCATTGCCGAGCATGCGGCCGAGATCGGGTAGCCCGCGGCGAGGAGGATGGAGTGACGGATTTTTTCGCGACGATCCTGGCCCGCGCCGAAGCCGGCGAAATATTGCCGGCGGAAGACGCGCTCGCGCTCGCCGAATGCGAAGATCTGCCGGCGCTGATGCGTGTCGCGACCGGGTTGCGCGATGCCGGACATGGCGGGCTCGTCACATACTCGCGCAAAGTGTTCATCCCGCTGACCCAGCTGTGCCGCGACGTCTGCCATTACTGCACCTTTGCCCACCCGCCGCGAAAGGGAGAGCGGGTTTACCTCACCCGCGACGAGGTCTTGGCGATTGCGCGCGCCGGTGCCGAGGCGGGTTGCCACGAGGCGCTGTTCACGCTCGGCGACAAGCCGGAATCACGCTACCGCACGGCGCGCGATGAACTCGCGGCGCTCGGCCATGCGACCACCCTCTCCTATCTGGCGGAGATGGCCGGCGTGGTGCTGAAGGAGACCGGACTGCTGCCGCATCTCAATCCTGGGCTGCTGAGCCGGGACGATCTCGATGCGCTGCGCAAGGTTTCGGTGTCGCAGGGCATCATGCTGGAGACCGCCAGCGAACGGCTGTCGCAGCGTGGCGGTCCGCATTTCGGTTCGCCCGACAAGCATCCGGCGCGGCGGCTGGCGACGATCGCGGCGGCCGGCGAGGCTGCGGTGCCGTTTACCTCGGGCATCCTGATCGGCATCGGCGAGACCCGGCGCGAGCGGATCGAAGCTTTGCTGGAGCTGCGCGACCTGCACGAGCGCTACGGCCACATCCAGGAAATCATCGTCCAGAATTTCCGCGCGAAGCCCGATACGAAAATGGCGGACGCGCCCGACCCCGGCGAGGCCGATCATCTGTGGACGATCGCCATCGCCCGTCTCGTGTTTGGGCCGACAATGAACATCCAAGCCCCGCCCAATCTGATGCCGGACGCAATTGAGGCGATGATCGCGGCCGGGATCAACGATTGGGGCGGCGTGTCGCCGGTGACCCCCGATCACGTCAACCCCGAAGCGCCGTGGCCGACGCTCGATTTGCTGGCCGAGCGCACCGCCGGCGCCGGCAAGCTCTTGGTCGAGCGATTGGCGATCTATCCCGAATACGCGGTCGCGCCGGCGCGCTGGCTCGATCCGGCTTTGCGCACGCCGACCTTGCGCCTGCTCGATGGCCAGGGTCTCGCGCGCACTGATTCGTGGACCCCGGGCGCGGGCACCGAGCCCCCTGCCAGCGGCAAGCGCACGCAGATTCCAGCGTTGGTTGCGGCGGTCGAACCGATCCTCGACCGTGCCGCCGGCGGCGAAACCCTGACCGAGCGCGAGATCGTCACGCTGTTCGAAGCGCGCGGTGACGCGTTTGAACGCGTGTGCGAAGCGGCCGACCGACTGCGCCGCGAGGTCAACGGCGACACGGTCAGCTATGTCGTGACCCGCAATATCAACTACACCAATATCTGCTACTTTCGCTGCCAGTTCTGCGCGTTCTCAAAGGGTAAGCTCAGCGAAAATTTGCGCGGCCGGCCCTACGATCTCGATTGGAGCGAGATTGTCCGGCGTTGCGAGGAAGCCTGGGAGCGCGGCGCGACCGAGGTTTGCCTGCAAGGCGGCATCCACCCCGAATATACCGGCGCGACCTATCTCGGCATCTGCCGGACGATCAAGAAAGCGGTGCCGGATATCCATATCCACGCGTTTTCGCCGCTCGAGATCTGGCAGGGCGCCAAGACGCTGGGCCGCACCCTCCCCGATTTTCTCGCCGAATTGCGTGACACGGGGTTGAGCTCCCTGCCCGGCACCGCCGCGGAAATCCTCGACGACGAGGTCCGCGCGATCATCTGCCCGGACAAGCTCAAGACAGACGAGTGGCTCGAAGTCATGGAGGCCGCGCACAGCGTCGGTTTGCGCGCGACCGTCACGATCATGTACGGCCATGTCGAGCGGTACGAGCACTGGGCGCGTCATCTGCTGCGGGTGCGGGCGTTGCAGGCGCGCACCGGCGGGTTTACCGAATTCGTGCCGCTGCCGTTTGTACCGATGGAAGCACCGATGGCGCTCAAGGGCCGCGCTCGGCTTGGGCCGACCTTTCGCGAGGCCGTGCTGATGCACGCGATCGGGCGGCTCGCGCTGCATCCGTTGATCCCCAACATCCAGGCGTCGTGGGTCAAGCTTGGCGCCGCCGGCGTCGCCGCTTGCCTCAATGCCGGGGTCAACGATCTCGGCGGCACGCTGATGAACGAAAGCATCTCGCGCGCCGCCGGCGCCAGCTTCGGGCAGGAAATGCCGCCGGAAGCGATGGAGGAATTGATCCGCTCGCTGGACCGTATCCCACGTCAGCGCAGGACGCTTTACGCCGACGCCCCCGCCGAGCGCTACGCCGCGTCGTTCGGCGCCGCTCCGCTGCTGGACCCGATCAACACCCCGGCCCGCAAATACGAAAGATCGGCGGCCGAATAGCGACTACAGCAGCGCCCGGGCGATCTCTTCCCATTCGCTGTCGAGCGAGGCGGTCGACGGAGTCTTGCCGGCGCGCTTGTACCAGCCGCCCGCGTTGCGCTCGTCACCCTCGACCCGGTGCAGATAGGCATGGGCCCAGGCACCCTGCTCATTGGCGTCAGCCTGGGCGCAGCGATGCGCCGTGTGCCAGTCGCCCTTTGCCTGCCACCACAGCGCCTGCATCGCGCCGTTGATCCCGGCCGGCGGCGATGCGCCCATCAGCGATGATTTGAAGCTGTCGAATTCCATCGGACCCTCCCGCAATTTGCCGCGAGGATGATAGCCTGGGCGCCTGCGCTCAGGCGAGCATTCGATCAACCCGGTCGCGCAGCCGGTAATAGGAACCGATCAGCGGCAGGAACCACGGGTTGCCCGAATAAAGCGGGTGACCGGGAAATTCCTCGCTGTCAAACGCACAGGCATAATTGGTCGCGCGAGCGATCTTGCGGGCGGTCTGATAGCCGAGATAGGTCATCATCGCGATACCGCTGCCATTGCAGCCGAGCGTGTAATGCAGACCCTCGTCCTCACCCATATGCGGCAGCGCATCGAGGGTGAAGGCGGTGTTGCCGGTCCAGCCATGGGTCACGCGCGCCCCGCGCAGTTGCGGAAAACGCTCGGTCATATAGCTGTAGAGCACACGGGCGCAGAGCAATGGCTCGGCCTGGGTGAAGCGGGCGCGACCACCAAACACCATGCGCTTCCCGTCGGGCGACATCCGGTAGTAGCACAGCACCCGCTTGGTATCGGAAAGGGTTCGGCCCTTTGGAATCAGCGAGCGCGCCAGATCATCGTCCAGTTCCTCGGTGGCGATGATGTGGCTGGCGATCGGCACGATCCGGCGGCGCAATGACGGCGTCAGCGTGCCGGTATAGCCATTGGTCGCGATGACGACATCGCCGGCATGGGTTTCGCCGCGGCTTGTCGTGACGCGCCAGCCGGTGCCGTTGCGCGTGATGCCGTCGACGCTCGTATCGGCGCAAATCGCGATGCCGCGGCGACGGCAGGCATCGAGCAGCCCCTTGTAGTACAGCGCCGGATGCAGACTGCCCGAACGCTCCACGACCATGCCGCCGTAATAATAGTCGCTGGCGATCTCATCCCGCTGATGTTCGCGCGACACCATATAAGCGCCCGATTGGGCATTGTCGTTGAGACTGGCGAGCCGGGACCCTTGATAGGCAAAGTGTTTTGGGGTCCAGGCGCCGACAAACCGCCCCCGCTTTTGCCAGAAGCAGTCGATCGCTTCCTCGTCGATCAATCGTTCGACGAGCGCGAACGCGTCATACCCGTCGGACAGAAAATCCGCGGCGCGCTCAGGATCGACCTGCGCGGGCTTGCCGCCAAAGCTTTTGCCGATATTGACGCCGCCGCTGACCGCGCCGCCATTGCGGGTACTGGCGCCCTCACCAAGCGCGCCCTTTTCAAACACCACGGCATCGATGCCGTGCTTCGACAGCTCGAGTGCCGCCGACAGCCCGGCATAGCCGCCACCGACGATAGCGACGCGCGCCTCGCGCGGCACCTCGGTTGGTTCGCCGATTGTTGGCTTATAGGCTTCCCACCAATACGGGGTCGCCACGAAATCGGAGTGGAAGATGTCGCTGTTCACGCGACATCGAGCCTAGCCTGGCTCCTCCGACAAGTAAACGTCGCGGTTGACGGCAGCCTAACGGCCGCCGTTGCCCGGAATGACCCACACGCCCCAGAAACCTGCCAATACCAGGAAAACCAGACCCGCATCGACATACCAAGGAAACATCGAGCTTCTCCTCTCCGCGGGGGGTTATCGCGCATCTGCGACCGCAGAGTTTCGGCGCCTTATACACGCTAATTTTGTGGCAAGGTGATACAAATTGTTACAGTAACCCTAATCATCGTTACTCAAAAATTAACGACCAGCAAATATAGTTAAAGAAGTTCTTATCATTAACCTTAATGCGTAATTCCGCTGCAGCGCAACAAAAATGCCGCTCGGGAGCTCTTCTCCCGAGCGGCTGCGACTTTGAAAACGACTTAAATTCCGCGGTTAGTGGAATTTTGGCATCACGTTGTTGCACAGCAACTGCAGCGATTTCATGACCTTCTGATGCGGGATTTTGGTGCCGCAATTCATTTCTGCAAGGATGCCATCGAGACCAAGTGTTTCCTTTAGCCCCATCAACCGATCGGTAACGCTCTCCGGCGAGCCGACGATCAACTTTTCCTTGAGGGCATCCTCGTAAGTGATCGTCTGCAGCCGCTGGCCACGCGCGGCGCGATCCTCAACCGCACGCACGCCAGCGCGTGATGCGGAATCCTCAAGGCGTTCGCCGAGGTAGCGATAGAAATACATGATGCTCTCTTCGGGCTCGGAGCGCGCCGCCTCGTCGGTTTCGGCGACATAGACCGGCGCGCGCAGGAAAACCTGCCCCTCACCCGGATGTCCCGCCTCTTTCCAGGCCTTGCGATAAGCGTCGATATTCGGTCCCAGCTCCTCGATCGTGCCCAGCCGTACCGCGACGAATACGGCATGGCCAAGCTTGGCGATCGCCGGGAAGGTGTCCGCGCTGTTCGCCGCGATACGGATCTCCGGCCAGGGCTTTTGGAAGGGTTTTGGCGCCAGGGCGACATCGTCAAAACTGTAATACTTGCCGTGATACGAGAATTTTGGCTCGGTCCAGGCCTTCTTGAGAATTTCCAGCGTCTCGGCGAACCGCTCGCGGCTTTCGCCATAGGGCACGCCATAAGCTTCATAGGTCCGCGGAAACCCGCTGCGGCCAACGCCAAAGATCAACCGCCCATGACTGATCTGATCGACCGTCGCCGCCTCCTCTGCAAGGCGTAACGGATGGCACAGCGGTAGGACCTGGACACCTGTGCCGATCTTCATGCGTTTGGTGCGCGCCGCGATGGCGCTGGCCAAGGTGAGCGGCGCCGAGCATACCGACCGCTCGGGATTGACGTGGATCTCGGCGAGCCACATCGCATCGAGGCCCCAGCGCTCGGCGGCGTCGATCTGCTCGAACGAGATGGCAAACGCCTCTTCCTCGGTCATCGCGGCGGTTCGTTGAAACTCGTGAAACATGCCAAACTCGAACGCCATCGCCGCTCCTCCGTCTTACCGGGCCCGCGAGCCCGCCACGACAGTCCAAGGCGAACCCAATCAAACAGAGACTTTAGGGGCGAATGCCGGCAAGGGCGAGTCGAGAAAGCGCATGCGATACCCGCGTGCGCACGGGCCAAACCGGCGAAACAACCGCTCAACTAAAAAGAATTACCGTTGAGCCGTGCAAAGCTGCGGTTTATTGTTTCCAGCGTAATACAACCAATAAGGCACTCTCTTAAGTTGAATTTGGATCGCGATTACCCCCAAATGGCGATCGATCAAAGCACCTTTTCCCGCGCTCTGGAAAGCGGCGGGCTGGATATCTGTCTCGATTACTTGCGACGCGATGAATTCGCCGGACTGGAAACTGCACGGTTCGCCTGCTGTCTTGGCGAAAAGATGTTTCACGGTGGACGTCGCGTCGAGGCGATCGAATGCGCGCGCATCGCGTTCGCGGCGGCCGCGAACGATAACGAAATCGCGCATTTCTGCGCCTGGTTGTTTAGCAATTGCGCCTGCCACGCGGAAGCCGCCTTGGCCTATGAGCGGCTGATCGAGCACCAGCCGGATTGGATCGAAGGTTATCGCCATGCCAGTGGCGCCCATGCCGCGATCGGCGCCACGGAGCGTGCGATCGCCCTGGCCGCGACAGCGAGCAATTTGGCGCCGGAGAATTTCGATTTCGCCTATCATGCCGGGTGCCTGCTGCTCGATGCCGAGCGCGTCGAAGAAGCCGCGGTGTATCTGGATCGCGCCACCACGATCGAGCCGCAAAATCCGCGGGCAATCAAGGCGTTGTCCGCGGCGCATCACGCGCTTGGCCGGGTAGATGAAGCCATTGTCCTCGCGTTGCGCGCTACGGCATTAGCACCGCGGGACAACAACCTCGCCGGTCATGCCGCCGAGTTGCTGTTGCGCGCGGGGAGGACTGATGAGGCGCTGACACTGCTCGACGCCGCGACCGCCCGCGACCCGGCGGACCCGGTCTTGTGGCGCCTCGTATCGGCGGCCGAAAGTCAGCGCGAGGCTCTCGCAGCGGCGATCACAGCGATCGACCGAGCGCTCGCCCTCGCCGCCGACAGCGCCGAATACCATCTGCATCGCGGGCATTTGCTGTACCGCGGCGGTGATTTCGCTGCTGCCGCCGAAGCGATCAACCGCGCGGCCGCGATCGACCCGACGAGCCAGACGACCCGGCGCGCGCAACTAGACCTGCTGCTCGCCGATGGCCAGCTCTCCGAAGCAACCGCGATCGGCGGCGAATTGTTGCGCGCCTTTCCGGATGACACCGCTTCGGCGGAGGCGGTGTTGCACGTGCTGAACACCCGCCTCGACACGATCGACGGCGATTATGTCGTGGTCGCCGATCGGCGCCCGCGTCCGCCGCGACGCCCTGTCGCCGCGCCCGGTTTGGTTCAGCGCCTCGCGAGCCAAGCGCGGGTGATTCACGCGCTGATCATCCGCGAGATGCGCACCCGGTTTGGCGACTCCCGGCTCGGTTACGGCTGGGCGCTGATCGAGCCGATCCTGCACATTCTTCTGCTATCGGCGGTTTTCTCGCTGCTGATGCGCGGCCGGCCGCCGCTCGGGACGCATTTTTTTGTGTTTTATTACACCGGCCTCGTGCGGTATTATGGCGCAAATCCCTGGAAATCCAAAGCGCTGCCAACCCGCTCCGCCCCTAAAATGGCCGGATGGGCGAGCTATCGAAACCTGACAACCACATCATCACCGTGCGGGCGCTTATGGCGAAGCGCGCCGATGTGCTGTTTCTGATCGGGCAGGCCGAACGCGAAGCCGAAAGGCTGCGAACCGACCTTGTGCACCTCGACGCCGTGCTGCGGATGTACCGGCCCGACTTCGCCACAGACGAACTACCGACCCGCAAGAGCCGCCCGACGAAGTGTCCCTACTTCAAGCATGGCGAGCTTACCCAGCGCATCTATGACGCGCTGCGGACTGCGGAGACGATCACCGGCCGCGACATTGCGGCTATCGCCATGACCGATAAAGGGCTGGACCCGATCAATGATAAGACAACGAGAACCGATTTCGTGCGCCGCGTCGGGCTGGCGCTCAACGTGCTCCAGCGCAAAGGCAAGATCGAACGGCTCGGCAAGGGAGCGTCGCTGAGGTGGAAGCTGGCGGGCGAGACTTAGCGCCTCGCCCGCCTTTCGCTATCCTAGGCGTTACCACATGATCTAGGAGCGAAACCAATGGCACAATTGAAGTGCGGCTTTTGCCAAGGAACGTCGTTCGGTGTCTCTACCGAACAACTGACGGATGCGCGGTATCCACTTTCCGTCGTGCGCTGTTTGACGTGCAATGCGCCCTTTGGCGTACTTCCGCTGGAAGACCCGGTTGCTGTAACTCGCGCGATAGGGCAAGCGTTGGCTGATCGTCTGCAACAGACTGAGGATCGCCTGAAAAGTGAGATTGCTGATATTCGTGATCGGTTCCCGTCTCCGTGAGGCGAATGTATTCCTCCAGTAGATCAGGTGCGCTTTCGGGCAGCCCGGCATCATTAAAAAAGGGAATTATCCCCTTGACGTACCAAAGTTGATGGAGGTAATATCGGCTTAGTCATTGAGAAAGAAGCCGTTATGCCTCGCAACAAGGTCAATCTCGCCGCTCCGATGTTCCACGATGACGAAGCCGCGCGGGATCACCTCGAAAGCGTTCTTTGGCCGTTCGGTCCAGTCTGTCCGCGCTGCGGCATTGGCGAAGAACGCATCACCAAGCTCGCGGGCAAGTCCACGCGACCGGGCGTCTACAAGTGCAAGGACTGCCGCAAGCCGTTTAGCGTGACTGTCGGCACCGTCATGGAGCGCTCGCATATCCCGCTACACAAATGGGTGCTGGCGGCTCAACTCATGGCGTCGTCAAAGAAGGGCTTCAGCGCCCATCAACTGCACCGGATGCTCGGCACCAACTACGAGACGGCGTGGTTTCTGTTCCATCGGTTGCGCGAGGCATCAAAGGACATTGCCGGCTCTGGTCCGTTGGGCGGCGAAGGCAAGGTGGTCG
>Ga0181537_10000633_pt1 | contig 32560 bp, 25 predicted proteins | sample PEATcosm2014_Bin_39_FD_119765 | JGI IMG/M metagenome (GOLD analysis project Ga0181537, IMG submission 119765) | Peatland microbial communities from MTU Mesocosm Facility, Houghton, MI, USA - PEATcosm2014_Bin23_10_metaG | ecosystem: Environmental > Terrestrial > Soil > Wetlands > Peat | place... | reverse complement strand
GGCCAAGTTAACGAACCAGGAACCCATCGGCGCGAACGCCGCCGTCACGCAGTTTCATTTCTCAAACGCGGGAATCTCACTTCACGCCACTTTGCTCTCGCGCGGCCAGAAACTCGTCGCCTTTGCGCCACGTCGCCAGCTTCGGTTCGCTCGCGATATCGAGACCCAGGCGGAGTCCAAACCGCGCCATTTGTTCCATTCCCGCCACGTCCCAATCCTCGTGATACTCATCCGAGGGCTGGTGGTAGTGTTGCTCGTTGTAAGTCTGAAATACCGTTTTCCCGAAGTCGGCTGGCTTCCCGACATAGTCGCGGCCGCCTTCCAGAGAAAACGCGGGAACACCCACCCGCGCCAGCGAAAAGTGATCGGAGCGATAGTAGAATCCCTGCTCGGGCTCCGCGTCAGCTTTAACTTCCAGCCCCATCGTCTTGGCGTCGCGCTGCACCAGCGGCCACAGGGTGGTCCTCTCCGCCCCGCTGACAAATACGTCGCGTGTCGGGCCAAACGGGTAGAACGCGTCGAAGTTCAAATCGACCGCGGTTTTTCCAGCCGCGACCAAAGGGTGTCGGCCATAGTACTCCGACCCGAGCAAGCCCGATTCCTCGGCCGTCACAAAAATGAAAAGAGCGCTGCGCGACGGCTTATGTGGCAGAGCCTGCCAGATTCGCGCCATCTCGAGGACCATCGCGCAGCCCGTTGCATTGTCCACCGCGCCGTTGTAAATATCGTCGCCATTCACCGGAACACTGCGGCCAAGATGATCCCAGTGAGCCGTGAACAGTACCGCCTCCTGGCTCAACAACGGATCCGCGCCAGCGACCCTGCCGATCACATTGCGGCTCGAAATCTCGCGAAGCTTGACCGGAATGTGGCCGCGAATGCGCACACCCAGCGGAATGGGGTGGAAATCCGCGCGATTGGCGAGCGCCAGCAGTTCATCGAGGCTCTTTCCAGTACCGGCAGTGAGGCGCGTCCCGGCTTCAGCCGTTACCCAGGCAGCGAGCTTCAAGCCCGTCTTTCCCGGCTCGAGTTTTACTTCCGGCCGGTCCTGGCTCCACGATCCCCGCACCGTGGGCCAACCGTATCCAGCCGTGGACGTTGTGTGAATGATGATGGCAGCCACCGCTCCGCGGCGCGTGGCCTCCTCGAATTTGTAAGTCCACCGCCCGTAATACGTCAGCGCGCGGCCCGCAAAAAAGCTCGGGTCGTCGGAAGGCGGCTCATTGGTAAAATAGACCAGCACTTTGCCGCGCAGGTCGGCTCCTTTGTAGTCGTCCCAGTGGAATTCCGGCGCGGAGATCCCGTGGCCCACAAACACGGCTTCGGCATCGAAATCGTTGTCGGGCTGCTGCGCAAAAGAATTTCCCACGAAGTCCTGCGGGAACGAAAGCTCGAAGTCACTGCCTTCGGAATGAACCTTCAGGCTGGCGCTTGCCACGACAGGCATCGAGCCCACAAGCGGCACGCGCTGGAAGTAAGTTCCGTCTTCTCCTCCCGGCTTAACACCCTCAGCCCCAAGCTGCGCCGCCAGGTATTCAGTAGCCAACTGCTCGCCACGAGTGCCAACTCCCCGCCCTTCCAGCGCGTCGCTAGCCAGGTATTTGACATGGGCGCGTATCCGATCGCCCGAGACGTCAAGATCGCCGTCACCGAAGGCGCTCAGGGACAGCGTCAAGCAACACAACCATAGAATGCGTCGTTTCATTGCTTCTTATTAAATCGCACCGGTTAAATCGCACCGGCGTCCCGTCGAGGCCTGCCCGCAAGGCGCCTGGCAGCACTGAACCGCGCGCGTTCAGCAAGCGGATAGTCGTTGTACGCAAACTTCCGCAACTTGTCGCCAGGCCGCTCCTCTGAAGCGAACGCGTTACCATTAAGCGATGGGGCTTCGGGTTTCGGTATTTCTTCCCCGCCGGTGACTCTTCTTATGCCCAGGGCTATGCCTCGGCTCCGCTCAACCGCACTTTCGCTGCTAGCCGTTGCCCTTACTACCGTATTCATCTCCCGTGTCGTTACCGTGAACGCCACCACCGCCGGCCTGCTGTTTCTTCTTGAAATTCTGCTCATCGCCACCGCGGCGACCCTCGTCGAATCCGTGATCGTAAGCATCGCCGCGGCCCTCTGCTTCAATGTTTTTTTCCTGCCACCCATTGGCCGGCTGACCATCGCCGATCCTCAGAATTGGGTTGCGCTCATGGCTTTCCTCGTTGCCGCCCTGGTGGCTAGCAAACTATCCACCGGCCTGCGGGCCAGGCAGGCCGACATGCTGGAGGCCCAGCGCAACATCGAACGTTTATACGCGCTCAGCCGTTCCATGCTGCTCGCCAGCGACACCCACGAAGTGCGCCGCCTGATCATCAACAAGCTGGTTGAACTGTTCGGGTTTTCTCAGGTCGCTCTTTTTGAAACCGCTGCCGGCGCCTTCCAGCGGTCCACGCCAGACTCGATCATTACCGACGAAATGCTGCGTCAGACGGCGGTCAATGGAAATGTCACATATGTTGCGTCTCAGCGGCTTTCCCTTGTGCCCATCACACTTGGTGGAACCCATTTGGGCTGCCTCGGTTACGTCGGACCGCGGCTGACCGATGCCAATCTCCAGGCGCTAGCTAACACGATTGCTCTGGCTCTGGCGCAGTCTCAGGCGCGTGAGGCCCAAACCCGCGCGGACGCTGTACGCAAGAGCGAGGAGCTGAAGTCGATATTGATTGATGCGCTGGCGCACGATTTGAAGACGCCGCTTACGGCCATCGATACTGCCGCGGACCTGCTGGTCAGGCCCCAGTCCCTTTCCGAAGCGCAGCGAAGCGACCTGCTGGCTGTCATCCGTGAGGAAGTTGACGGATTAAAGCGCATGCTGGAGGAGGCCATTCACCTGGCGCGGCTGGATGCCAACCGGCTCCGTCTGGAATGCCGCAGTCTTTCCGTTCAGCAGATGGCAAAACAGGCGATCGATAGTTTGGGCGCATCGGTGGGCTCCCACCGCCTCGTACTCGCAATACCCTCCGGGCTTCCGCGCGTGAATGTCGACCCTGAGCTACTGGCGCAGGCTCTCAAACAACTGATCGATAATGCCGTCAAGTACAGTTCGCCGGGATCCGAGATTCGCGTCTCGGCTCAAGAAGCCGACGGCATGGTTTGCATCTCGGTCACAGACCATGGCCCGGGTCTCACGCCCTTGGAGCAAGCCCGCGTGTTTGACAAATTCTACCGGGGCGAACACGGCCGGACCGGTGTCCAAGGAACCGGCATGGGGTTGGCTATCGCTCGGGAAATCGTGGAAGCGCATGGCGGCAGCATCCGTGTCGAAAGCAATCCTGGCCTGGGCTCGCGGTTCACCATATCGCTTTTGGCGGAAGCTCAAGCCGGCGCGGGATCGGCGTCGAAATCGGAACCGGACCGCCTGCCGGCTGCCATCGGAGGAAGCGCATGAATAGCGGACGGATTCTTGTGGTCGACGATGAGCCGCAGCTCCGCCGCGTGATGCGCACGGCGCTGACCTCCAACGGATATGAAGTCTTCGATGCCCGAAGCGGCGAAGAAGCGCTGCACGTTGTCCGGGCAGAGTCGCCGGATCTCATTCTGCTCGATATGAACATGCCGGGCATGGGTGGCCTGGCCGCCTGCGCCGCGATTCGCGGGATTTCAGACGCGGGAATCATCATACTGTCGGTGCGCGGTTCCGAGCAGGATAAAATCGCCGCCCTGGATGCAGGCGCGGACGATTACATGACGAAGCCATACAGCCTGGATGAGCTGTTCGCCCGAATTCGCGCTAACCTTCGCCGCTTGCCCGTGTTGTCGGAAAGCACTCCGCCCATCGTCGTCTCCGATGAATTGACTATCGATTTGTCGGGGCGCGTGGCCATCGTCCGCGGCAAGCCGGTTCGGCTGACTCCCAAGGAATTCGACTTGCTTCAGTTTCTGGTCTCTCACCCCAACAAACCCGTTGCTCATCGCAAGCTGCTCCAAACCGTCTGGGGTCCTGACTACGGCGACGAGGTGGAATACCTGCGTGTATTCGTCAGCCAGTTGCGCAAGAAAATCGAGCCCGCACCCGCCAAGCCGCGCTATATTGTCACAGAGCCTTGGGTGGGTTACCGTTTCGTGATGCCCGCCAAGGTTCCGGTCTCTTCTTAACCGGCAATCGGCGAGGCGGCCCAGAAATGAGTGACGAGCCAATCGACAAACCGGGCACAATCGAGAACGGCTCCTCGCAGCCGCACGAACTCAAGCGCGGCAAGCTGATCATTTTCCTCGGCTACGCGGCCGGCGTCGGCAAGACGTTTCAGATGCTCACAGAAGCCCAGGAGGCCAAACTGCGAGGCAAAGACGTCGTCATTGGCTATTTTGAGCCGCATGGCCGCAAGGACACGATCGCCAAAATAGAAGGACTCGAAATGGTCCCGCGCCGCGTGGTGCAATATCGTGGCGCCACCTTCGAGGAAATGGATGCCGAGGCAATTGTCGCTCGCGATCCGGAAATCGCAGTGGTCGACGAGTTCCCGCATACTAATGTGCCAGGCTCAGCGCGCACCAAGCGATGGGAAGACGTGCTCTACATTCTCGACCAGGGAATTGACGTCATGACCACCATGAACGTTCAGCACCTCGAGAGCCTCAATGATCAGATTGCCCAAATATCCGGCGTGAAGGTCCGCGAAACCATCCCTGACTGGGTCGTAAAACAGGCTGACGAAGTCGTCATGATCGATTTGACGCCGCGCGCTTTGTTGAACAGGCTCGAGCGCGGAGTCGTTTATCCCGCCGAGAAGGCGCAGCAGGCGCTATTGAACTTCTTCAAAGAATCCACTCTGGTCGCGCTTCGGGAAGTGGCTTTGCGCCAGACCGCCCACGAGGTCGAGGAGCGCATTGGACACTCCGGACTGGAACAAAAGGCCTCTGACGGCTGCGAGCCCGCCGCGCCGCCTAGAAGAAGTCAGGAAGCCGTGGTGATCTATATCAGCGACGACCCTTCCACAGCCATGCTGGTTCGTCGCGGCAAACGCATGGCCGACTATATGCAAGTCAACTGCTTCGCTGTGTTTGTTGCGGAGAACGCCGACTTGGGAACCCTGCCGCTGGGGCGCCGCGAGGCCGTGGAGCGGCATTTGAACTTTGCCAGAAACCTGCATGTGGAAACGCGAGTGCTTGCGGGCAGCGATGACGCCCGCGCCGTGGTTGAGTTCGCCCGAATGCACAATGCGCGCCAAATCTTTCTGCCGCGCATCGTGGGCCGCGGTTTGGACCGCCTGCGGGGAACGCTCGTGAACCAGATCGTTCAGCTCGCCGACGACATGGAGATTACGATTGTGGCAGACCGCGGGCATGCTCACTTGAGCGTCTAGGACAGCCTGGCCTGCGGCGTTACCGCGCACACGATGTTTGTGATGCGCTGTGGCTACAACCAATGAATATCCAGCGGATTCCTGCTTAAGCATTCGGCGCTGCGATAGACTAGTGTTTTCGGGCCGTGGCGCAGCCTGGCTAGCGCGCTTGCTTGGGGTGCAAGAGGTCCCGAGTTCAAATCTCGGCGGCCCGACCAAATTCCTCAAAGGGTTACAGAGACCGCATCCGTATCAAGTTGGTGCTTATCAGTGTGAGATCGCCGTTCAGCCGCCCGATTTCCTCCGCCGCGCCCGCCTACGTTTCGGGCGTCTTCTCGGAGGGCTGGCAGGCCTCTTCTATGCCAGCGTGAACGGCTAAACGCAGTCCCAAAGCCGCATGCAGTAGCGCGCAGGAGAATGATCCACCAGACCGGGAGGCGCGGGCACGTCATCGAGCCTTTTCAAGTTGCCCATGAGATCCGCTGGAAGTCCACCGACAACGCGCTCAAGCACTCCCAAGTCCCCGACTAAAGTACCATCATGTTCCAAGTCGAGCCAGCCCGCTTCGTCGAACCGATAGCAGTTCTGTGGAGCATGCAGATAAAGCGCACTTTCCAGAGGAATGTGCGTAACGAAGTCGTTGAAGTTCACACACCGAAAATGCCCCCGGCCTCCAGCAGCTACCCGCGCGCCGAAAGGCGCATTTCCAACGCGCGGACAGCCGATCGTGTACGCCGATACGTTCCCATCGCGAAATCGCGAGTACGTCAGCAGGGCCAGCGCGCCGCCAAGACTGTGTCCCGTAAGGCAGACTTCCGCGAGAGGATTCTCACGGCGATACTGGGCGAGCTGTTCATAAACCTGATCCCACACCCTGTTGAGCGCTTTCTGAAATCCTCTGTGAACGAGGCAGGGGTCGGAGAACAAGTGCAGAATCGCGGATAAATGTCCAAGATGAGGGGATGCGGCCGATCTGTAGTCGGGTTCGGGTACCAGCACGATCTCAAGGTCATCTTGCAAGTTCTGGGGATCATCGGCCTCGGTCCCACGAAAGGCAAGAATCGCAAAACCGTCGCCAGTTGCAAAGAGCGCTTGTGTGCCGGGCGCGTTCCAATTCGTGGGGTCCTCGCCAATCTTTTTTCGGAGCGTGAGCCCGCCGACTGCGAGGCATCGTATGAGGTCGTCGTCGCTCATCCGTAAGAGGCCGTAGCGCGCATAGCAGAGCATCGATGCGTCTGCAGCCCAAGCCGCTTTGGCAACGTCATCAGCGGGGTTGGCGGTGAAAGGAACCTCCTTCGCGCGACCGAAATACTTGTATTCATCCTTTTCTGGGGGAAAGAACAAGTTTTTCAGAGAACCTTTCAAAAGAGGCGTGTGCTTTTTGGGTGGGATATGTGGCATTCGGGCCTCGTCTCAGCATAGATTCACAAAGTATTTCGCATTCAGTGATCACAGTCAAACCGATGGTCTCGCAAATGCCATTTTGACTGATAAATTGGGGTATACGCCCGTCGTTGCATCGCTGTAAGGACTATCGCGATGTTGTCTGTTGACGACTGACACCAGCAATTGTTATTGGAGTATGGCGATCTGTGGTTTCCTATGGATGAAGTCATTCTGGAGCAGAGATGACACAGACTGCCCAACAACTTGACGCCATGTTCCCGAAGCTCGACGATGCGCAAATCGAGCGTCTTGCGGCGTTTGGCAACGAGCGGCGCGCCGAACCTGGCGAAGTTCTCATCGATCTGGGAGATGCGGGCCACGGAATTCTCGTGGTATTGGCCGGAGGCATCGAAGTCAGTAGCGTCGCGAACGGAAAGGAGTCCGTACTGCGCGAGCTGGTTCGCGGGGAGTTCACTGGTGAAGTGAACCAGCTCTCCGGCCGCAGGAGTCTTGGGCGGTGCCGGGCGCGCGAGGCCAGCGCGCTGCTCGAAATCGACCGGCCAAATCTGCGACGGATTATGCAGACCGACGCCGCACTCGGGGAGACATTCCTGCGTGCGTTCCTGCTGCGGCGTGCGTATCTTATTGCGCATTCCGTTGGCGATGCGGTACTGATCGGATCCAGCCATTCAGGCGATTCACTGCGTCTCCAAGAGTTCCTCACGCGAAATGGCCATCCGCACACCTATATCGATGTGGAACACGACCCCGGGGTGCAGGCTATACTCGACCAATTCGAGATTAGCGTGACGGAGATTCCGGTCCTGATCTGCGGCGGGCATTTGGTGCTTCGAAATCCCAGCAATGTGGAAGCGGCCGCTTACTTCGGATTGAATTTGGGAATCGACGAGGGTGACGTATACGACCTGATTGTGGTGGGTGCAGGGCCGAGCGGGCTGGCGGCGGCGGTTTATGGCGCTTCCGAGGGATTAAAGGTGCTCGTGGTCGAGAGCACCGCCCCCGGAGGACAAGCCGGCACCAGCTCCCGAATCGAAAACTACCTGGGCTTCCCGACTGGTATTTCGGGGCAGGACTTGGCTGGCCGCGCATTTGTCCAGGCGGAAAAGTTTGGCGCGCAAATTGCCATCGCTCGAACCGCTCGCGCGCTCAAATGTGAGCGTCCGCCCTACACGATCGAACTGGACGATGGAGGATCAGTGGAGGGCCGCAGCATTGTTGTGGCGGCCGGGGCACAATATCGAAAGCTGGATCTACCTAACGTCGCTCAGTTCGAAGGCGCCGGGATCTACTATAGCGCGACGCGGGTGGAGGCCCAACTGTGCGGCAACGCAGAGGTTGCCATCGTCGGCGGAGGAAACTCAGCCGGGCAAGCGGCAGTTTTCCTTTCGGGATCAGCCAAGCATGTGCACCTTGTGGTTCGCGGGTCAGGGCTGGCCGAGACCATGTCACGATACTTGATCGCCCGGATTGAATCATGCCAAGAGATCACCCTCAGGCCAGAGACCGAGATCGAGGCACTCGACGGAGACAAGCACCTTGAGCGCGTTCGCTGGCGAGATGCAAAGACAGGGCTAACTGAGACGCATGAGATTCAGCACGTTTTCGTGATGACCGGGGCCAACCCCAACACGGCGTGGCTCCAAGGATGCCTGGCGCTGGACGAAAAACATTTCATCAAGACCGGGGCGGACTTGGGAGTCGACTGGCTGGCGGCCCGGCCGCCTTATTTTCTCGAAACCAGTGTTCCCGGCATCTTCGCGGTTGGAGACATTCGGGCCGGAAGCGTGAAGCGGGTCGCCTCGGCCGTGGGCGAAGGATCGATGGCTGTTCAGTTCATCCATAAAATCCTGGGGGCTTAAACTTACCGGCCGTTGCTTCATCGGGGTCGACATGGCTTCCTCGGCAGGAACCGTGACCTTGATGAACTCCGCGTAGTCTTTGATCGGGCATCTCTTGCCTGGCATTCAGGGGGCCCAGGGCTTCGTGTCTATCAACCTTCAAATCACCGCAGTGCGAACGCCGGCAGTCGAGGCTTGCATTGTCGCGGACCTCGAATTGGTCAAGCAGGCGGGCTAGAGCCGTTCCAGCCGCGTTTGTGAGTCGCCAAACTGCTCCAGCCTCAACCCGAACCGATCCATGAGCGACAGGTATAAGCTGCACATCTTGCGCTTGTCTTCGCCGTCATTCAGATAATTCAGTGTGCGCCCGGTTTCGAGTGTGCCGCCAAGTCCGCCGGCCAACACCAGCGGCAATCTGAAGTTGTCATGCTTGCGCCCAATCCAGAGATTGGAAAGGAACATCAGACAGGTATTGTCGAGGACTGTGCCATTTCCTTCTTTCATGCTGTCCAGCTTCGACGCCAGGTAAGCATACTGGCTGACATGAAAACGGGCGATGCGCTCGTAGCCCTCTGAATTATTGTTGTGAGATGCAGCATGATGCCCTTCCTTGACCTCGAGGAACGGGTAATACATGGCGGAAAGATCGCGGGAGATAATTAGCGACGCGACTCGGGTTTTGTTGGTTTGAAAAGCGATGGCAATGATGTCGCACATCAAGCGCGCGTGATCGCGAAGGTCTTCGGGCAGCCCATTTGCCGGCCGGTCCATCGTCGCCGCGACGGTATTCTTTGCTTTGGCCGCGTCCTCCGCGCTGGCTTTGCTTTTGCGCGTCCCCTCCACCCGTTTCTCCACTTCGCGGACGCTGGTCAGATACTCGTCCAACTTACCCTTATCCGCTGAACTTACTTTCCTGGAGAGGTCTTGGGCGCGGTCTTTCACTCGATCCAGAATGCTGATATTGAGCAGGTTGCCGCGGTTGTCAAAGAGGTTATCCCACGCGAGCGAAGGGTAGATTTCTACCGGGACGGGCGACTCCGGAGTCTGCCATGAGATGTGCGAACTGTAAGCCATCGAGAAGTTCGTCTCGTGATAACCCGTCATGGGCTGGTCACACGCCAGAACAATACTGGATTGCTCCGTGTCGTCGCCCACATGATTGGCAATCATCTGATCGACACTGATGCCTGAGTGGATGATGGCGCCTTTCGAAATGTGCGCGCCTGACAACAAACTACCGGTTTGCCCGGGATGGATGCCCTGGCCGGTAAGCGCCTGGACGTAGAGCCCATCAATTACGTTGATCTTCTGTTTCAGCGGCTCCAGCGGCGCCAGCGTTTTGCTGAGCGTCATCGCGGTTCCCTGGCCTTCGGCGCTCCAATGGTCTTCATTGATGCCATTTCCCAGGAAAACCACGCCGAAGCGTTTCGGAAATGCAGCGGGCGTTGGCGTATCGGCCAAGGCATGGAGAGACTCAAGCCAGGGCAATGCCATCGTGCAACCGGCTCCGCGAAGCACAGTACGGCGCGAAATCCGACGAGCGAGGTTCTTCGTCAATCGAGACATTTATTTCGTCTTTCTGGATTGCAATTCAGGTTCGGGCGCATCGGAAATTCGTCTGTTCAGAAACTGTGGGCTGGTAACGATAGTCTCCACCAGCGAGTCGAAGCGATAATCTCTGGCCGCGAGCTGGCTTTCCATACGTTCGACCAGAGATTCGTCAGAAAGCTGCAGCGAGCGATTCAACGAATAGACGAGCAGTTTACGGCAAAGATTACCCACGAATTCCTTTTGCCGGTATTCGCGGATGAAACTCTTGAGACCGTCCAATCCAGTGCCCGAAATGCCGCCCGGATAGATTACCGCGGTGTCTACGGGCCGCCCCGCGAGATCTTTCGTCCTGGCATCGCCCACCGGTCCATAACCTTCAAATGCCAGGCCGAACGAATCGAAACGCGAATGACAGGCGGCGCAGATCGGGTTGGCCCGGTGTTTCTCGAGCATGTCGCGCACGGGCAATTCCGATTTCGACTCATCGCTGGGCAATTCAGGCACCACTGGCAGAGGCGGCGGGACTCTCACTCCCAGCACTCGTTGAACCACCCAATTTCCGCGCTTCACGGGACTGGTCCTCAAGCCGGGCGAATTCTGAGTGAGAAACACCGCCATTGGCAACAGACCGCCGCGCCCGTACTGGGAGGCATCGTCCACTCGAACCCACGTGTTCGCGTCGCCTATCACTGGGGGCATACCGTAGTGTTTGGCCAGCGTAGGATTCACAAACGTGTAATTGCCATACACAAGGTCGAGCACCGAGCGGTTATTCGAAACGGTGTCTTCCATAAACCGGATCGGTTCCTGAAACATGGCCTCGCGCAAATCGCTGTTAAAGCTGGGAAACCGCTGGCGGTCGACTGAGTTGTTGGTTTCGAACTGGTGGAAACTGAGCCAGTTGCTCGTGAATTCCGCTGCCAATCCGTCCACGCGGGCATCTTTGAGCATGCGCCGGGCCTGCGCCAACAGGACGCTGGGCCTTTGCAGATCGCCCGCCGCCGCGTGCCGCAACAACTCGTCGTCAGGCGTGCTGCACCAGAGAAAGTAACTCAACCGACTGGCCAGAGCATAGCCGGACAATGGCCGGATCGGCGATCGCGAAGAAGCCGCGCCAGAGTCGGATAGGTCAATGCGATAGAGGAAGTCAGGCGACATCAACACGCTCACCACCGAATCCCGGAGAGCCTCTTCATGCGACAGCTCATTTTTCGTCCGCAGCGCGTGATAATAGGCCAGCAAATCGTCCCGTTCCGCTTTCGTAAGCGGTCGCCGGTAGGCCCGGGCTGTGAAGCGGAGCAGCGCCTCCAGATGTTTGGGCTCTGCTTCCATCCGCTCTTTTTCCAGTCTTCTCAGCGTGCTGTCGATGGAATCGAAGTGAGTACGGATCGCCCGCGGGGCGACGGGGTCGTTGGCTGGGTCGGCTGCTGCCTTCGCCAGGTAGGCGTCTCGCATCGCGGTGATGACGGCGGAATCGGTAACCTGGTGATCCACGGGCCGCGCCGTCGCTGACTCTGCGCCATTACCCTGCACCTCTCCGCTCTGATTAAAGAAATACTGGACCCACGTTCGCTCGGTGAAATTTGCGATGAAATCGAATTCATCCCACAGGCGGTTGATTTCCTTTTGGCCCTTTTCATCCAGGATTAACTCCATCAGCGGAGTGTCGTCGCGGAAGAAACCCACCACACTGTGATAGCCCGCGCTCAGCAGCCGGCCCTTGTCTTCCGAGTCGTCCGGAAAATAGCGGCCACGCTCGGTGACATAAAACGTATCTGGAAAAACAGATGCGAAGCGTGCGAAGGCAGCTTCGTAACGGCTGCGCTGCCCGGCGGGAACTATCAGATCGGCGTCTCCCGCGCGGGCTCGAGCTGACAGAGCGGCCCAACGCGTAGCCGCTTCCTTGTGAAGTCCGGCATATTTGGGAATCTCCGGCAGAACTGCCGGAGGGTCTCCCTCGTTACGCAGATCGTTCGGATCGCTATCGCGGCGATGCGTGGCATACTCCCGCAGCTTCCAGTTCAGCAGCGGCTGCGAGGCGGGAGGCAAGCCATCCACCACGGGCGCGGCGAACTGCATGGCCGTGTGTGCCCGAATTCTGACCACGAAATCACGCATCTCCACGCACTTCGCGCGTAAATCGTCCGGCTTACCTTCACCCGCCTTACCCCCACCCGGCGCCGGCAATCCCTGCCACATTTTCTGGAGAGTCAAGATTGGACCAACCGCATCTTTATCGTTCAGAATCTGCCACACCAGGGGCAGGTATTTTCCACTCACCTTCGATTCCGCCGCAATTGCCGCAAGCGTGGCAGCCGATTTCCCAAGATCGGTTCGATACCGGAACCGCCAGGCAGCCTCAAAGTAGTCCGCGTAGTTCGTCGGCTGGAGGGCATAGAAGTTCAAAATGCGCTGGATCGCATATTTCTCGCGATCCGTCTCCACCAGCATTGGATAGGGGCCGAAGTCGATGCCATCAGGCAACAAAACCAGGTGGTCTGCCACTTCGCGAGAGGCCTGCAAATACTTACTCAGCAACGAAGGCGACATGGTTAGCGATTCACCCGAGTTGTCGAAACCCGCGGGATTGGCTGGATCGACAGGAAACTCACGGGTGATCTGCATATTCTGCCCGGTCAAATCACGAATGGTGTAGTTGTATTCCGCGTTCGTCAATCGGCGGGCAAGCACGATCCCTGGGTCACCCGCGGACTTCCTGATCTCCTCCGCGCGCACAGCCTGAATCCAGCCGACTACCTCGCGCGTTGCTCCCGCCGGTGGAGGAGGCATGGGCTTGGGCGGCATTTCCTTCGCCGTCAGTCTTTCCATCACAAGCGCCCAGCGAGGATAATCGGCGGTGACCATATCCACCGTGGTGTATGCCTTGAGGTCGAACTGTCCGGCGGGCATCCGGCCGCTGTGGCATCCGACACAATATTTCGTGACAAAAGGCCGCACGCTCTGCTGGAACTGCTGATCCAGCACCGGAGTCGCGGCTTCGGCAGCCGGAAGGGCAGCAATGGCGAGCAGGATGAAAACGGCTCGATGCTGCATCACAAACCTCATTATTCCATCGTAAGGCTCAGAGGAATTGAAATATCTGAGCGGCTGCCGACAGTTGTCCGCAACCGGTGAGTTTTGCAATTGATCGCCTGGGCCCTCTTATTGGTGACCAAGAGCATGGAGCTTCTGTCGCAGCCCGCGGGGCACCTGCGACTGCAGGCTGGCATTCTGATCGCTCTACTGCTCGCAACAGCGGCGTGGACATTGGCGCCAGCCCGGGGGTCGCGCCGGTCGCTTGTCAAATGAGTCGTTTTCCCGCCGCATGCTCCAAAAAACTGGAACTGATTAGCCGCTCCCGCCGGCCGGCACTTGGACACCCTCACGATCTTGCCGATCTATCCAAGAGCAGGCGGATGGGACGTATCAAATAGTAAAGAGCCTCGAGTGAAGGCGGCAAATCGACGGCCATACGATCTCTCTCATTTGGCCGCAAGAAATCGAGTGACAGGGGCAACCTAACGCGGTCTTTGAACCCCAGCAACTGGACTCTATAGGGGATGCGGCAAGGGGGCGCGCTTCCCGGCGCGTCGAACCAGGTTTCTTGGGTATGCCGCGCCAGGCTCCAGGCGACAGCATCCGACTCGAACCGCCGCAACAGAGTCTGAGGAACTGTTGCGCCCGCGACTTGATGCGCCAGCAGTACGCCAAGGGCAAGCGTTCGCCATAAACCGACCCGTTTGGCTTCCTGAGTTACCTCTTCCCAATCGAGACCGGGAAACGAGGCCAGCAGTTGCGCGACGTCGCAGATCCAGATAAGCCGCGACCACACATGCTTGCTGCCATGCATGCAAAGTACCAGCAGTGCGATTTCTGGGCTCAGATTCGGAACTTCCGCGCCCGCTAGCATCGCAGTTCGCCGCCGCGGCCATACCCAGTCCATGCCGAGACTGCGCCTGAACTTTGGCGTAAAGTCAAATCGCCAGCGAAGCTCAATCACCATTCCGTCCGCTTGCCGCTCGAAATGGTATTCGTAAGCTTCGGGAAGGGCCGGTGTTCCATCCGAGCGCACGGGGGTTTTCAGTTCGTAGCCGGTTTCCAGCAGGACAGCCGTGGCTCGCAGCAGGTGCCGGTAATGGATGAGCACATCCAGATCGCCGGCGGGGCGTGTTGTGAGGTCCCCGTAGACGGACGCTCCCAGCACAACACCCTTGAACGGCATGGCCGGAATCGCCTCGCGATCGAACGCTTTGAGGAGGCCGATCAGTTCCTTTGCATTCGCCAGGTTGTGGAACACGTTGCGGTGGTATTCGGCTCGCATCTGTTCTTGCACCTCTGGCGGGACTGACGCGCCCATTTCCGCGAGCTGCGAGAACAGCAACGGCAACACGCGGTGCTCCTGCGCCAGCCCAAGCAGAGAGTCCCAATCGCGTACGTTCCCCGCAAGCAGATCGATGTGCTGAGCGGCGCGATCGACCGGCCGCCGGATAACGGCGCGCAACAATTCGCAAGACTCCCGATCCGCCGGCATTTTCCTCCACTCGAGCTCACTGCCTGCGCCAGAAACACAGCCTGAAGGCTGTGCCACAAGGCTGCTGAACCAGGCTGCCCACCAACTTCGGAAGCTTTTGATTCTTGTGGCACAGCCTTCAGGCTGTGTTTCTGGCGCACGCTTCTCCGCCCGCCCCACCAACTTCGCAGGCTTTTGATTCTTGTGGCACAGCCTTCAGGCTGTGTTTCTGGAGCACGCTTCTCCGCCCGCCCCACCAACTTCGCAGGCTTTTGATTCGCAGTGCGAGTACTAGAAGTAATGTTTCCAAAGACAACGGGAGACTCTCTCGTTAGGGGACGAATGCCGGGAACCGGAGCTATTCTACTGATTGAAAGCGATGGGGGGTTCTCCTTTGGAATTGCATCTTTTTCGTGGGTTTGTTTCGCAGACGGTCGGCCTGCTCGTACTGGGACTTCTGGGCTCATTCGCGTACGGTGCTGGGACCATCTCGCTAAGTGTTGACGCCAGACAAAGTCCCCAGATGCTGCTGCACGCTACGGAAGTCATCCCAGTGAAGGCGGGGCCGATGGCGCTCTACTATCCGAAATGGATTCCTGGCGAACACGGGCCTGACGGGCCCATCGCCAGCCTGACGGGTTTGCGATTTGAGGCCGGCGGAAAAACGATTCCGTGGCGGCGCGACCTGGTGGATGTCTTTAAGTTCCATGTCGAGGTGCCAACCGGCGTCAGCGAGTTGCGAGTGTCGTACGACTACCTGGAGCCAGAGGGCAGGAGCGCATCGGACAAGCTGCTGGTGCTGGAGTGGAATGAGGTAGTGCTGTACCCCGCCGATGTCCCCGCGGCGCAACTGACGTACGAGCCGCGGCTGACGCTGCCGGCGGGATGGAAGTATGGGACGGCAATGAGTGTGGCGTCGCATGCGGCGAATCAAGTCGTGTTCGCGCCGATCTCGCTCGAGATGCTGGTGGATTCGCCGGTGATCGCGGGCGAATACTACCGCGTCATCGACCTGACGCCGCCTGGCGAAGCGATTCACCACGAAATCGACCTGGTAGCCGATAGCCAAGCGGCACTGGCGATGAGCCCCGGGGTGCAAAAGGGCATGACGAACCTCGTTGCGGAGTCGGGGAAACTTTTCGGCGCGCGTCACTACCGGGAGTATCATTTCCTGCTGACGCTGAGCGACCATGTGGCGCATTTCGGACTGGAGCATCACGACTCGAATGACAGCCGGCTGCCGGAACGAGTGCTGTTGAAGGAGGACGAGGCGGGTCCGCGCCTGGGCGCGCTGCTGCCGCACGAGTTTGCGCATTCCTGGAACGGAAAATACCGGCGGCCGGCTGACATTGCGACGCCAAATTTCGAAGCGCCCATGAAGGATGAATTGCTGTGGGGATATGAGGGACTGACTGATTTCCTGGGACCGCTGCTGGCGGCGCGGAGCGGGCTGTTCACGCCCGAGCAATACCGCGAGTATCTGGCAAGCACGGCGGCCCTACTGGGCCCCGGGCGGCCGGGGCGGAAGTGGCGGCCGCTGGTGGATACAGCGACGGCAGTTGCAGGACCGGGTGGAGGCGGTGGGTGGACCAACTGGCGGCGGGCGGCGGACTATTACGATGAAGGCAACCTAGTGTGGCTGGAAGCGGCCACTATCATCGACCAGCAGACCAAGGGACAGAAATCCATCGATGACTTCTGCCATCTCTTTCACGGCGGCGCGAATCACGGCGCGGAGGTGAAGCCTTACACCTTTGACGAACTGGTAAACACCTTGAACGCGGTGGCGCCGTATGACTGGGCCGGGTTCTTTGAACAGCGGGTGAACTCGATTGCGCCGGACATGCCAGATGGCGGCATTCGCAACGGCGGCTGGCGGGTGGAATACAGCGACAAGCCGGTGAAGTTCCCCGGCCGGCACGGGGCGCCGGACGATATTTACTCGATTGGTATGCGCCTGGGAGAGGACGGCACGGTGGAGGATTCGCTTGTCGGTGGACCGGCGTTCCAGGCGGGCGTCTCACCGGGCATGAAAGTGGTGGGCGTGAACGGCCGGCTGTACAGACATGACCTGCTGGAAGACGCTATCAAGGCTTCGAGGGATGCGAAAGATCCGATTTCGGTGCTGGTGATCCACGACGATTACTACCGGACGTGCGCGGTGGAATACCACGGCGGGCTGCGGTATCCGCACTTGGTGCGAGACGAGTCGAAGCCGGATCTTCTGGATGAAATTGCCAAGCCACGAGCCGCAACTCCGGGCGGCTAGTAGGCGTCAATCGACAACGATTCCTTCAGAGGAGGCGACGAATGCCCCACCCGCAAACTTCCCGACTGGCGGATTGCGTCCGGCAGTGTTTACATTCAATTGTTCGGAACTATGCGGCACTCAAAGCTTGCCGAGTCGCTCGTGTCGCCCGAGCCTTTATACACGGCAATTTGCGGGTAGGGACATAGCGGCCGGGTCATTTTGACCGCCTTCGCGGGGTTGTCATCCGCATACTGTGTGGCCACGATGGGTCCCGGCGCTTGGCCCTTTTCGACCCACTGCTCCAGCGCATCGTACATGCCATGCTCGGGGCCTTTGGCCGTCGTCGTGCCGAGCTGCCCGAACCAACTGGGGCCCGGACCACCGATGCAATGTTGCATCCCTGGAACCATATATAGGCGGACAAAGCCTTCAGCGCTCTCCCGGCCCATCGCGTGCAAAACGCCGTTGTAGTAATCGATGGTATTGGCCGGCGATATGGCGGGGTCGTTCCACCCGTGATACAGAATCAATTTGCCGTCTCGCGCCTGAAACGCGTGCAGGTCGGTCTCCACGGCATTCAACGCGTGCGCGGTTTTCTCATCCGCCGTCTGCAAAGCCACATCGACATTCGCCGTCAGCGCGTTCCAGACCGGATCTGCGAAGACCATGTAACGGAAGTAATTCTCCATGTAGACCGAACCGTTGCTGCCGCCCGGTCCGTTGCCGATGATCCAAGGAACCCAACCGCCGCGCCCCTCCTCCGCCCCCGGCGCATAGCCGGGAAAGATAGCTGCACCCTTTGAATTCCGGCCGCCGGCGTATAGCTTCTTCAGACTGGCCACCTGCGGCGCGGTCAGGCAGGTGCGCGAGTCCTGACCCTGGCAAAGCATCGATGCCGGATCGAAATGGCAGCGCGAGGGATCGTTTACGATGCCGTCTTTTACACCATCCTGCGCGTCGCAGGCGGCCAATACAGCTGCGCTGATCGCCGGGAACTTGATGCTCGGAATGTAACCGGCCGGATCGGAGTAGATGCTCTTGCTGATATCCAGACCCGCTGCCAGCAGATGCGTCCAGAAATTCGCGGGCGCCCCGGCCAGAATTCCATCGTAATCCGCCGGAAAACGCTGCGCTTCCATCAGCGCCTCCCGGCCCCCATCGGAGCAGCTATCGAAGTAGGAGTGCTCCGCGCCCTGCCCGTAAAATGCCTGTATCAGACTTTTGGCATTCAGGGTGGTCAGATGCAGCGCGCGGTAGCCGAAGTCCGCCACCTTCTCCGGATGGTGGAAAGCCCAACTGGCGTCCTCCGCATCGGCCTCGTGTCCGGTATCCGTGCCCGCGGTGGCGTAACCGCGCTTGAGGTTGCCGCCCATCGAGCCAAAGCCGATGGACCCGGCAAAGCCCCCGTTGCCCACGCCCAAGAATTTCCCGTTCCAATCCGACGCCGGCATCCAGGCCTCGAAGCGGATGTAGGAATCGGCCGTTGGAGTAATCACGCCCGCCACGCGGCAGAACGCCGGCATCTTATCGATCGGTCCGCCGTACGGAGGCGTAAACATGCCAGCGGGCACTGCTTGCGCGACAGTAATCGAAGTATCCGGCAGTTTTACGCCGGCAAGGCTATCGCAGGTCGCCGCGGCCGCCAACGACGCGGCGCAGGCAGACAGAATCATTCCAACCAGGATTTTCATTATGGCCCCTCGGGTAGGCTTACGCTAATTGCCGGTCGCCTCTCTCGTAAAGCCCTAGTATCCAATTTTTTGAGTAACAGCTGTCCACGGCCTCGATCAAGAAATCAAGCACCCCGCCCGTATATCCGACAGCCATATTGAGGGCAATGCGAAATGGCATGGTGGCGTCTATTATGCCTCAAAGCCGCTTTCCCGAAAATCACTGTCATTCCGTTCCCCGCGAGGCCATTCGGATGGGTCGCCGGCGAGACTTGGATTCGGCGGCTTATCGGCTGCCTTCTGGTGGAAGTTGGTGGGATCTTCACGGTCGGCGTTATCTTGGTTTAGCGGTTCACCGTGAAACGGGATAGGAGACAAGCATGAATCGAAGAGAGTTCGGCGCCGCGGCGCTGGGTCTTGCAGCGACGTCATTGGCCAGCGCGCAATCGGCGGAGGCGCCCGAAGTGATCCGGGCGCTGCGTCCCATGACGGGTGGCATATTAAGAGGCTGTTGGAGTAGTAATGCAAATCAGGGGATGATTCCCGCTACGATAGACCCATGCGATTGCTTCGCTTTTCGACGATCATTATTTCCTTAACTTGCTTGGTATCTGCTCAAGACGCTGGCCGCGGGCGCGCCCCCAACCCTGCGCCGCCGGCCATGACTTTAACAATTCAGGGATTTCCCGACGGCGGCCAGATTCCCGTTAAGTTCAGTCAGGCAGCTCCGGGCGTTGCCCCCGGCGAGGGTACGTCGCCGGCGATGAGTTGGGCCAACGTGCCCGCCGGCACGCAGAGTTTCTTCCTCAACATGCACGACATGGATCTCGCCCGCAACAAGACTACTGACGATCAGGCGCACTGGGTCCTTTGGAACATTCCGGCCTCCGCGACCGGCTTGCCCGAGGGCGTCCCCAAAGGATCGCAATTAGCCGACGGAAGCTATCAGATCAGCGCCACGGGGCCCATGTACCGCGGTCCGGGAGCGGGCGCGAACGGCCCGTTCCACCACTACGTGTTTGAGCTGTACGCTCTGGACACTTGGCTAGACGTGAAACCATCGGCCGACGCTTTCGAGACGCGCGCCAATGTGATCAAAGCGATTCAGGGCCACATTCTGGCGAAAGCGGTCTACGGCGGCCTGTTCCGGCGGCCGCAATAATTCCCAGCAGTCGAGGCGAAGCTGTCCTTGGAGTATGGCTGTCGATTGCACCCGGCAGAAGTGTAGGCGCGCCGTATGAAACTGTAGGGATTGTGATGAAGCCTTTGGTCTTTGCTCTCTTCTTTGTGTTTGCGCTTGGAAGTCTCAGCGCCCAGAAGCCTGGCTGGCAGCCGTCGCCGGGCCACACGCAGGTCCCGATATGGCCGGCGGCGCCACCCGATGCGCAGTTTGGTCCGCCTCCAAACACCGAAACCGTGCCGGAACCGGGAGACGTGGAAAACGTCTCACGACCCACGATGACGGTCTATTCGCCAAAAGGCAAAAATACTGGCGCCGCGGTAGTTGTGTTTCCAGGCGGAGGCTATTACGAGCTGGCGATCGACCTCGAAGGCACGGAGGTTTGTGACTGGCTGACATCGAAAGGCATTACGTGTGTGCTGTTGAAGTACCGCGTTCCGAACTCGGGGATGCATGGGGTTGGGGGGCGCCAGGTAAAACCGAAGGCTCCGATGGCGCTAGAAGATGCGCAGCGGACAGTGGGGCTGACACGCTTTCACGCCGCGGAGTACCATATCGATCCGCATAAAATCGGCGTGCTCGGATTCTCGGCGGGCGGGCACTTGGTAACAGACATCAGCACGCATTTCGAGAAACGCATGTATCCCGCTGTAGATGAGGCCGACAAGGTAAGCTGCCGCCCGGACTTCGCAGTAGCTCTTTATCCGGGACATCTGTGGATCAATCACGAAAAGTTTGAGGTGAATCCGGATATTGTTGTAACGCGCCAGACGCCTCCTACATTTTTGCTGCAGGCCGAGAATGATCCCGTCGACAATATCAATAATTCGTTGGTCTACTACATTGCATTGAAGAACGCGGGCGTCCCCGTAGAGATGCATTTATACGCAGAAGGCAAACACGCTTTTGGGCTGCGTCCCACGAAGTTTCCGATAACGCGATGGCCGGCGCTGGTGGAAAGGTGGCTCGGGACGATCAGCATGATTCCGGAGTAGGTGCAGCAACAGCTCACCCATGAGGCCCGCGGCGATTCCGGTTTGGAGTCTGGCAACGGCAACCGCCGACCGCCGGAATCAATTCCTAATCGTATGTTGAGCCTTTGTTCGGTCGTTCGGTGATCCCAAATTTCACCTCGTCCACTGGGCCGCCGCCGGCGCTGATGAGCATCATGGCACCTCTGTGAAGCGCTCCGGGATTGCGCGATTCGCGCCACTGCATGTACGCAAAGCCAATGAGGAGTGCCGCGAGAAACAGGTAGGGCGTCATGTTGTAGGGCCAGGCTGGTTCCGGCCAAACGGTGACAAAGAGGACAGGCAGCAAAGCCAGTGTCGCGATCCATGGGGCCACTACGTGTTGCCAAAGCGTGAATTTGTCTGGGTGTTCCCGGCGCATATACCGAGTCAAGGCCAGGTTGGCCATCACATACAGGACGATGGCCGCTAGCGTCGTGATGGTTTCCAGGAAACCGAAGATGGTGTCGGGTTGCAGCAGGAAGCCGACCAGCAGAATTGCCGCGAGACCAGAAATCTGGAAAAAGGCGATCGCGAACGTAGGCGTCCGGTGGATGGGATGGATGCGCCCGAACTTAGCTGAGAGCGTGCCCGCCCGGCCCATCGTATACATCACGCGCGACCCGGAGTTGGTGCAAGCGAGACCGACGCCTACGGCGCCGTTGATGATTGCGAGAACCACGAACCACCAGCCGGCGCCCCAAAGCCGCTGGCCAAGAACGTAATACGGATTGGGACTGGAGGCGAAAGCAGCCATGTCGCCCGTGCCCCAGCCGATGGCGCTTGCATAGGAAGTAAGAATAAAGACCAAGCCGATGGCGCCGAGGGAGAGCATGATCGCCTGACCGACGAACTTGCTCGGACGCCGGGCTTCCTGGGCCATAGGCGCTGGAGCCTCGAAACCGCTCAGCGCGAGGAGCGAGAACACCATCCCCGCCAGGATGCCGCCGAAGTGATGGGGCGAGGAAGAAGGCTTTAGCGGCGCAAGGTATGTGGAACCCGGTCCGGGATGGATCAGGCATGTGATCCCAAGCAGCAACATAATGAGCAGCTCAAGGCCTCCTAGCAGCGCGGTAATCCGTGCCGACAGTTGGATGCCGTGGTGGGTGAGCGCCCAGATGAGGGCGGATGTCGCCAGCACGAAAACCCACCATGGGATATTCACGTGGAACTGGGTTTGCAGTATGTCCGAGAGCAGATAACCCAGGAAACCCGTAGTGCCGGCCGTCCCGAGGATCTCATAGATGATGTAGCTCCACGTCGCCATGAAGCCGCTACGGATCCCGAGTCCACGAGTCGCGAATGCATAGTAGCCGCCACTCGACGGCATGTAGCGGGAGAACTGGGACACAGTATTGCCGATAAAGAAGCAGACGATTGTGGACAGCAGGAACGAAAGCGGCATATCCGGTCCGGCCTTAAGGGCGATGATCGGAAACGTGAACACGATGTTGGTCGCCGGTGCAATGTGCGTGACACCCTGGAACACCAGTTCTAGAAGACCGAGCGAATTGCGTCGAAGCTGAGGATCCGCATTGGTGCTCTCAGTGATCATTTGAGGATCTCCTTCAGTAAACGATACAAGGTGACCCAACTGCTCTTCCATTTGACTTTCCTTTTTTCTGACAGCAAACTAGTGAAGCGCGTTCAAAGCGCGGAAGAATCCACAATTGGAGGGAACCCTCGATGGTTAATTTAGAAGATGCCCGCAGAGTGATCGCCGCGGCGGAGAAGGCGGCACACAAGATCGGACAACCGATGAACATCGCCGTGGTTGACGAAGGCGGGAACCTGGTGGCACACGTCCGGATGGATGGAGCCTGGATCGGCAGCATCGATATTTCTCAGAAGAAGGCTTACACGTCGCGAGCTTTCGATATCGCGACCAAAGATCTGGCGGCTCATTCGCAATCGGGCGGGCAGTTCTTTGGAATACACGCTTCCAACGGCGGAAAGATAATGATCTTCGCGGGAGGAATTCCACTTAAGAAGAATGGAAAGGTCGTAGGCGCAGTCGGAGTGAGTGGTGGCTCGGGAGATCAGGACCACGCTGTGGCTGAAGCCGGTGTGGCTGCTTTCTAGGCAAAAACTATTGCCCTCGATGTATCGCCTGAAATCGACTGAAACTCACCGGCGTCCCGGAGGGCCTGAATGCGGAGACAAAATATCCCCACCGCTGTTTGCCCGTCATCCAAGCCCACTGAGCACCCCGGCGCTCTGAAGGCTAATTGATGTCCACCACTTTGCCGTCTTTGAACGTCACTTTCATGTCTTTGTAAATGTAAATCTTCTTGGCTCCTAAGTCCACGATCTTAGTGGGCACCCCATTCGCGGCCGTTACTTCGTCAATCGTCAAACCGAGGGTAAGCTCAACCGGCGGCGCCGCCGGCGCGGCAATTGGAGCCGGTGGCCCGGCATTCGCATCTTGCTGAGTTTCACTCGACGCCTCTTTCACGGCCTGATCCGCTTCTTGCGTTTGCTGGTTGATTTCAGCCGCGGCATTCGGGTCAGGCGGAGGCGCAGCCGCGACAAAGCTGGCTTGCACCGTGGGGCCAACGGCCGACTGCGGAATCGGGCTGACCTTCTTCGCCTGCAGATCGGCCATGCCGTCATCGATTGTTTCGCGCATGTGATTCTGCATCTCCTGCAAGTCGGCAAACTGCACCGTGACGGTGGAGTCCCGCCGGCATTCCGGGCCGCCCTTTGCCGACAACACAACCAAGGTTGCCGCGGTTGCATCCGGGGCCGGAGGCCCGGCGAGTTGTAGGGCATCGCCCTGACTGACGGCGCATTCCCGCCCTGTGGCGTCAACCACGTCGAGGTCGCGGCCAACCACAAAGATATGCCGCGTTCCATCGGTCATCATGCGCTGAATGCTGCTCGAAGCTGGGTCGGCAGGCCCGCTTTGCGCACCCTGAGCCTCGGCGTTTTCGAGCGCAATCTGGCGCTGTACCTCAGCCGCGATCAAGGCTTTTACCTCTGGCGTCAGAGGAGCCGCATCGGGCGGCAGCGGGGCCGGGTTCGCAGCCGCAGCCGCCTGAGCCTGATACTCAGCAGTGAGGGACGCGGAAATCAGGTAGTCCGTCAGCCAAAACGAGGCGCTGGCATATACCGGATAAGGAGCGAAGAAACCGCCGTAATATCCATACCAGGGATTTCCAGCCCACCCCCAGCCAAATGCTACCGGTGTGATCCACGGATTGTAAGCCCATCCGTAAAACGCTGGCCTGTAATAGAAGCCGGGAGTGTAGTAATCGAGATATCCGCCGCGGTAAGCGTAGCGCCCGTAATAACGGTCGTAGGCGCGGCCGCCATAGTAGTAAGACCGATGAGCGAACTCTCGGTTGCCATACCGAAACGGATGCTCAACATAGCCTCGCCCACCGCGCTCGGCATAAACCCGGCTGCCGTCGCGACCTTCCCTCATCACGCTGCGATTTCCATTCAACCCCTGGTGGATTTCCATCCCACTCTTCGTGCGGATTTCGGCAGGTCTCCCATTCGAGCGCAAGCGGACCTCTTGACCACTTCGAGTGGTAACGACTCTGTTGCCGGTTGGGAGCGCTTTCGAGGTCGTGGAAGCGTGGCTAGCCGCTGCGCCCACGCCAGCGGCCTTGGCCGGAGCCGGCGTCGTCGTCGTTCGAGGTCCCGAGGTCGTGATTGCCGGGCGGCCAGCGGTTGTGGCGCCTCCCGTAGCGGGCCCTGCCGTCGTAGGTCCATGGCTTGCCGGCGCGGTCGTAGAGTGGCCCGCCGCTGCACCTGCACCACCGGCCTTTGATGGGGTTGGCGCGGCTTTTGCAGCGGGTTTTGCTGGCGGTGCCGAAGTTTTCTTGTCGTCGGCATGCGCAACCACTTGGAACATCGCCGCGATTGCCAGCGCGGCTATACTTTTCGCAAAAAGAGTCTTACTAACCCCAAAAACCCTCATACAATTCCTCCCTTATTGGAAACCCGTTTGACGTCGGCCCACTCGTCATCACTCGACGTTGGAGACTTTACCGTTTACAAAGGTCACCTTCATGTCCTTGTAATAGTAAATCTGCTTAGTGGCGAGCTTGACGATTTTTTCCGGCTGTCCAAAGTTACTCACCACTTCGTCAACCGTCTGCCCTATCGAAAGCGTCTTTGGGTCGGCTGGCGGAGGGGGCGGAGGCGGGATGTCCTGAGGTTTGGCCTGGGCATCGGGCGCAACCGGGGCTGGTGGGGCAATCGCAGCCGGAGCAGCCGGCGAAGCAGGCGCGGCACTGGCCGGCGCCGTATCGGCTGCAGCCTTTTCCTGCGGCTGGACATCGAACACTTCCCCAACCAACGCAGCCACTTGATCGACGGAGGGTGTGGAACCCTTCGGGAACGGGAAGCTGAGCGTTGCCGTGTACCGGACGTCGGAGTAAGCATCCGTGAATAACGTGAAGACAACCTCGGTTGGCCTAACGTCGATTCCGGTCACCCACACCTTTTCACCGTTGACGAAGGTCCGGTTCGAGGAGGTAGGCGCCATGCCGCCCACCCTGGGGATCAGCCCGGCGTGCTTCATGAAACTGGCGCCGGCATGGTTGATCTTCCCATCCTTGTAAGTGTTTTGAGAAGGAACTCTGCTGGCAACGGCCACCGTTAACAAATCAGTCTTCTTCAGCACCAGGATTGCGCCTGCCGTCACAATGTCGGTCTTATCGGCCGTGGTTGTCGTGAGCGCGTACTTCGTAACCAGCGTCTGTTTAATCGTCTCCGGTGAGTTCTGCTGCTCTGTCCAGGCCAAAACAGAAATTGTGAGCAGTAGTGCGGCCAGTGAGGCTGCCAATCTGGTCTTTTGCATTTGCAAACACATATCCTCTAGAAATCTTGCGAGATTCAGCACAGGCGCTTACCAACTACGCAGGGACATCAGTATACATCAGTTTCGAGTGGAAGTGCTCAGCTCGCGGCCGGACCCTCGTGGAGGTAATCCGGGCGCGTCGCCGGGGTCGCTTGATCAGGGGGAGCGCGTTCATGCGCCGACGGAAGCAGTTCCTGTACAAGGCGCCGGCAGCGGCAGGTTCCTCACTGCATTTCTCTAACTATCTCCATAGCCGCGCCCTCGGGACCGTAGCACATAGCTTTGTCCGGCCCGGTAAGTTCCAAACGGAAACTCACTGGCGGATCGTTCAGGGTCCGCGGTGGATGCGCGTGGCGATGGCTCATTTTGAACGTGAGAGTTTTACCCTCGAAGGTCGGTGAAATCATCGGCGTTGGAAAGCCGGGTGACGCGCTTGGGGCTGCGTTCGGGTCCCGGCGTATCAAATAAAACAAGGCCGCGCCCGTTAACTTGCCGTCCTGCTCTTCGATCGTCATGCGGAGGTAGGTCAAACCCTCCAGCTTGCCGCTCCAGAGCCCTACGATCGCGGAGTTATCTGCCGGGGCCGCAGCGGTCCACGCAGCAATCGACAGGAATATGAACAGTTTTTTCATTGCAGTGTCCTTACCCTCTGACCGAACGCGAAGGCGGAGTTGAGTCGAATGGTTTTCTTGATTCAGTTAAGGAAAACCGCTACCGATAATACCTTAGCTGTGCGAGCCGCCGATTGCACTGAACCGCGCGCGTCAACAAGCGGACAGACTCTTTACGCAGACTCCCGCAACTTGTCATGAGGTTCGACGGCCCCAGGGAATCAAGCGCGTCTCCAGGCCGCGCAACGCGACGTTGAAGAGGAGTCCGAGGAAGGCCGTCGTCAGAACCCCGACGTACAGCCTTTCAGTGGAAAGCGTCTGCCATGCCAGCCAGATCATGCTGCCAAGCCCATCTCGCGGACTGACCAGCTCAACCGACACTGCAATGATCAGGGCGCGGCCCACGGCCAGGCGCATACCCGTAAAGATCCCCGGCAGGCAAGCCGGAATATAGACCTTCCTGAGAATCGCCACACGGTTCGCTCCGTAGTTCGCGGCGAGCTCGACATAGGCGTGATTTACACGGCGCACTGCGTCGAGCGCGTGCGTTGCCACGAGAATAAAACAGCCGGTGGCAATCAGGATGATTCCGGCAGTGTTACCTACGCCGAAAAACATCATGAGCAATGGCAGCAAGGTGAGATTGGGAGTGGAATAGATCGCCGAGATCAACGGCTCAAGCGATGCCTCGACTGAGGGAATGCTTCCCATCACGAGACCGCAAAGCAGGCCCGCCGCCGATCCCGCCGTGAAGCCGATGAACATACGGACCAGGGTGTGGAGCGTCTGTTCGGTCAGTTCGCCTTGCCGCAACATCTGCCAGGCGACAGAGAGTAACGTTGACGGTGCCGGGAAGAATAGAGGGTCAAGCCATCGAAGCGAAGTAAGGATTTGCCACACCCCCAAGAGCGTCACTGGCAGCCATAGCGCCAAGCCGGCCCGCTTCATTGACATGCTGCGCCCCACATAGCCTTAGTTGGCGGCACTCGCCTGTTTGCCGGCTCGCACCGAATCCAGGAAGCGCGTGTCGACCAACTGCGCGGCTTCCACTCGCTGTTGACAGAAGTGGCGGGCGACCATCCAATCGACCGAGCGGCGCACGCTGGAGATATCGATCTCACCGTTTCTGGCAAACCAATCATGGCAACCCAACCGGAGTCTATTCGCGTCAAGCCGCGAGCTGCGTGCGTATTCGTCGAGGAACTTGGGCATTTTCCCCGCCATAAAATCGTCCGTGCCTCGCAGATACATTGCCAGAAAGTTGACCCCGGTCTGAGGAGCGGCCTCCAGGAGCAAAGGGCCGAACATCATATAGGAGGCCTGGAAATTGGGAAGAATCGCCGCCAGACCGATACCTTTGATCACGGCGGGCGATAGTGCTTCGAGAGCGTAATCAAATTGCGAAACGACGATCGCATCCAGTTTTCCGGCAATCAGTGCTGCGACCGATTCCTGCTGGCGAAGCGCGACCCGATCGACATCGTCGGCACTCAGCCCGGCTGTCGCCAGAAATGTATCCAGGCAGAACCCGGTAAACGTCGTCGCACTGGTCACCGCAATGCGTTTCCCCTTCAAGCGCCGGAGATCGGAAATTCCATCGGGGAAAGCGTTTCGATTTCCGTAGAGCGTCCCGACCGAACCACAGGTGGGCGAGGCAATTTGCCGGCCGGCCACAATCCGAAGGTGTCTGCCTTTCGCGACGGTGTTTACGAAGGCGGGAGTCAGGGACGCCAGGGCGGCATGGATCTGGCCCGCGGCTAGGGCTGGAACAGTTTCGGCATCCGAACTCAGTGGATGAATCTCGACCCTTAAACCGGCCTGCGTGAAATAGCCGAGCTCGTTGGCCAGATGCAGAGGAGAAGCATAGATTCCAGGAACCGTAGCCACTCGCAGCAAGGAGCTCTCGCGCTGGCGACTGGCGCTGCAACCGGCTACGAGGCCGGCGGCGCCCAATGCGAGTGAGCCCAAGCACTCTCTACGACGCATGCTAGGATCCCTGTCCTGGGCCGAGGAGATGAAGGGAGAGCACTTTCCCCGCCGGAGTCAGAAACGGTTCGGCGCTTACGACCTCGACTCCTTCGGTGTACTTCCAGACCCGAGCGGCCAAGGTGCCGCCGTAGAGCTTGCGAATTTCGTCCAGGAAACACTCCCCGACCGCTTTCGTGGACGAAAATTTAACACGCGGACTCACTCGAAGCTCGAGCTTTGTCTGGGATTTTTCCTCGCGCTCGACCAGTTGATAATCGCCGGGGCCGCCGCCAACTCGCGCGGGAAGCACCTCTTCGAGCACGCGCAGAACGTCGGTTCCGACAAGCGTCATGCCTTGGCCGGTCAGTTTTCCGAAGCTGTAAACGTCGCGGATTTGCTCGGTAAATCCGGCGCGGGCGAAAGCGCACTTGCAGGGGGCCGGTTCGACGACGCCGCAATCATCGATCTCCGCGTTAATGAAAATGTGAGGGGCCCATGGTGAGACGGTAGTGAAGAGCAGAGAGCTCACCTCGGCGCCCGAGAGTGGCGCCGGCCGCCTGTGCGTAATCACGGCCACGGAATCGCGGAATAGGTGAACACAGTTACCTTTCATCTGGCTACAGGCGAAGCCGATGGGGCCAAGCTCCGTGGTCGCGTAACGCGTATAAATCCGCGTGCCGGCGGCCTCGACGCGCACACGCTTTGCGGCCGTCAATGTCTCATCGCCCGTCAGGAACAAAGCGCCCTGAATGTCCAAACCTTTCTCTAAGGCCGCTTCCGCAACCCGCACGGCAGTGCTGACCGAGCTCCATACCGCACAGTCGATCCCCTCGCTGTGGCGCCGGACGATCCATTCCGCCACCGGCGCAAAGTCATTCGGGGGCAAGTGCCTCGGAAACGGCATGGCAAGCCCGAACCGGCGGGCCATCAAGACACAACTGTTAGCGGCGATGCGGTGGTGCAGCGATTCATCCCTCAAACCCGAAACCGAGAACCACTCATCAACGCGGCCGCCCAAGCGCAGGTGGCGGAAGCATTGTGAGATTGCCGTGGTGGAGGGCAGGCTCGGCCGGACCATGATGTGACAGCGGTTCAGGAGATCAAACTCGAGGTTATTCAGCAGGTGGTACGCTTCCTCGTGAATGCGCTGAGCGGTACTGATGCGGGTCCGCGTACCCTTACTGCGGCTGCCTCCGCTGATGCTATCGGTTTTGCCTTTCACTAGAGGATTGGCGAAACTGTTCGCGGTGGATGCAATGCGCTCACCCGATCGCACAATCGTCTCTCCGCCTTTAAACTCGTTGTGGCCCAGCCACACGCCCTGGCGATGAAGCGCTTGGAGCGCGGCCTCGAGTCCGTCGCGGCGCACTGCTTCCTCGAGGTCGCCGTAGCCGCATCCGGCTAGACGGAACATCTTGGTGTACGGGTGCTCCGGGTTGGCGAACACCCCTAGACGCACGGTTTCAAGGAATCGCGACTCGCGATTCGCAAGTCCCTCCTGAATCACGGACTCCCAGCGGGCGGGCGGAGGGGTTCGCAGATATTCATACATCCCCGATAGAATCCGAGTGTAGTCGCGCGCACCGGCCTTGAGCCGCGCGAGACTGTGAGGAGCCGGATTCATTTGACTAGCCCGCTGCCAGAGCCCGGGATTCGCGCTCCGGAACGTCCATGCCCAGCAAGGAAGCGATGCGTTTCTTCAAGTGAAGAAACTCTTCCTCCGTGGCGGCGCCGGACTCTCGCGGACGGCCGAATCGGATGCGAAATTCGGCGACTACCGTTCCCGGCTGCGGGCTGAGAACCAGGATCCGGTCGCTGAGCAGGATCGCTTCCTCCACGTCGTGAGTGACAAAGATGACGGATCGCTGATTCAGCGCCCACAGCTCAAGCAGCTCGCGCTGCAAGACGAACCTGGTCTGGCAATCGAGTGCGGCGAAAGGCTCGTCCATCAGCAGCATTACAGGGTCGCTTAAGAACGCGCGGATCACGGCCACACGCTGCTTCAAGCCGAGCGACAACTGATGAGGATAGGCGGCTTCGCGGCCCGCCAAGCCGAAGCGATCGAACAGCCGCCGCGCCAGCTCGTTGCGCTCGGCTTTGGCGACGCCCTGCATCTCGAGGCCGAGCGCCGCATTCTCAAGCGCAGTCATCCAGGGCAGAAGCCCGTCTTCCTGAAATACCATCAGGACGCGATCGCTGGTGTCACCTGGCGTGGGAATGCGCTCAACCGATCCGTGCTGCGGCTGCAGCAACCGGCCGATGACGCGCAGAAGCGTGGTCTTGCCGCATCCACTTGGGCCGATGACCGAAAGGAATTCTCCTGGGTGGGTTTCAAAGCTCAGGTCGGAAATAGCCTGAACAGAGCCGCTTTTTGATGCAAACGTAACTCCGAGAAAGGCGCACTTTATTCGCATCCGAGTTGCCCTTGTATTAAAAGTGACTTTATCACGGGACTGCAGGCGGATTCCGCGCCCTGACGTTAGCAGTAGGTCAATTAGTGAGGGATATGGCGAGATCCCAGATCGAGAACCCCAGTGCAGGATCTCACGACCGACTCAAACCACGAAGCAAACTCTAACGTTTCCGTACAGCGCGAAGAACCAGGAAGCCGCCTGAAAGCAGCGCCAAGGCACTCAAACCGGTGCCTGGATCGATTTCAGGAACAGGAGGAGGAGGACTTGCCATCAGAGATGCGGCCATCACGAGAAAAAGCAGGGTGAGACCAAGCGTTTTTTTCATTCCATCGAATTGTATAGGCATTCATGAGCAGGGTCAAGAGAAAGCCCGAAGAAAGGATGGCTTCCGGCGGAAAGCAGCGCCGGCGGAATCAGCGAGGGAAAATCGGGAACCTGAGAGATCAAGAACGGGATTTTACTAGAATCCAATAGATGTTGACAGCCTACCGGTAGGCAGATGTAGTATATAGGTGTTGGCAGCCAACATGTCTGAAGACAAAACCGACGTCCCTTACGGAACGCTGGATCTCCTGATCCTCAAAACACTGGATACGATGGGGCCGATGCATGGCTACCGCATCGCCAGAAGAATCGAGCAAATCGCCCAGCACCTCTTGAGATTGAACCAGGGGTCGATTTACCCCGCCCTTATACGCCTGGAGCAACAAGGCTGGATTCGCACGCAATGGGGCATCTCTGAGACAAAACGCAAGGTCAAGTTCTATTCGCTGACCAGGGCCGGAACGAAGCAGCTCAGCGTCGAGGTTGCGAACTGGGAGAGGGCAACGGCCCTGGTGGCCCGGTTCCTGGAGGCGGATTAATGAAACCTCGATGGGCGGCAGCTCGTCTGCTGGCGCTGTTCCGGAAACGGACTCACGATCGGGAGTTAGACGGCGAAGTTCTCGCCCACCTGGAGTTGGCCGAGCACGATGCCATCGCCGCGGGTCTAACGCCAGAGGAAGCGCGTCGGGCGGCGCGGCGCAGTTTCGGAGGGATCGAGCAAATGAAGGAAGATCATCGCGATCACCGAAGCGTCCTGTGGATGGAGAATCTGCTGAGAGACTTTCGCTACGGCGTGGCTTCGCTGGCGCGGGATCCCGGATTCGCCGCCGTCACCATCGGATTGCTGGCTCTGGGCATCGGCGCCAACTCGGCCATGTTCACCATCGTTGACGCGGTCCTGTTGAAGCCGCTTCCCTTCCCGGAGCCGGAGCGCATGGTCAGGGTGTGGGAATCGCCTCCAGAGGGGCGCAACGGCACCACCACACTTACCTTTTTGGACTGGAAGCGGCAGAGCGATATCTTCGAGGCTTTGTCGGTGGAGTCCGATACCAAAGCCGCGATTGCGACTAGCGGCGATCCGGCGCGCGTTTCGGGCAAACTGGTTTCGGCCGATTACTTTCAGGTGTTCGGCGTGAAGCCTCAAATCGGGCGGACCTTCGCGCCAGGAGAAGATCAGCCCGGAGCGGCATCGGTGGTGATACTGAGCCACGCGTTCTGGCGAAAACATTTCGCGGGCGATCCAGGCGTTCTGACACGCGATTTGGTGCTCGACGGCGAACCGCACAAGATCATCGGGGTTCTACCGCCCGGCAGTTTCGATCGGGACGAAGCTGTGTTCTGGAAGCCGCTGATCTTCGCACCCGATCAACTGAATCGCGGTCAGCATTGGCTGAACCCCATTGGACGTCTGCGCGCCGGCGTGAGCCTTGAGCAGGCGCGAGCCAAGATGACGATGTTGAGAGCCAGTCTCAATGCGGTTATTTTCCAAAAGGACTGGGGCTTCGCGGTGGATCCGTTCGGGCAGATGCTGGTTGGGGATACGCTGCGCCGCTCGATCTACCTGGCGTTTGGAGCGGTTCTGATGGTGTTACTGATCGCCTGCGCGAACGTCGCGAACCTGGCGCTGACCAAAGGGACAACCCGGCAGAAGGAGATGGCAGTTAGAGCCGCGCTGGGAGCCAGCCG
>Ga0181537_10000632_pt1 | contig 32571 bp, 30 predicted proteins | sample PEATcosm2014_Bin_39_FD_119765 | JGI IMG/M metagenome (GOLD analysis project Ga0181537, IMG submission 119765) | Peatland microbial communities from MTU Mesocosm Facility, Houghton, MI, USA - PEATcosm2014_Bin23_10_metaG | ecosystem: Environmental > Terrestrial > Soil > Wetlands > Peat | place... | reverse complement strand
CGTTGTTGAGGTGCAAAAGCAGTTTCCGTGTGTGTTGCAAGGCGTTTGTCTGCACGCCGCATCCGATAAAGGTGTTCAAGCAGTTGGCGCTTAGTTCTCGTTGAGAGGCCGGAGTAGTGTCCGGCCTCTTTTTCTTTCCCCGGCCCATGTCCCGGCGGGCAAAGGCCGGCGGGCATTGAAAATTTTGCTTGCAACCCACGGGAGAATGGTTATCATTCCCGCGTCTGTGAGATAACTAGTCATTTCAGAACATGGTGGATCTTCAAGTGAACATGGTTCAGTGATGATTTGAAACCCGGCAGTCGGGAACAGTCCGAAATCAGTTAATTGAGCAGCGAAACGTTAAATGAGCAATAAATTGTTTGTTGGGAATCTTTCCTTCAACACCACGGAAAATGACCTGCAGGAGGCGTTTGCAGCCCACGGCACGGTCGTCGAGGCCAACCTGATGATGGATCGCATGAGCGGACGCTCACGCGGCTTCGCCTTCGTCACCATGTCCACACCGGAAGAGGCGCAAAAGGCGATTGCAGCCATGAATGGCGCCACGCTGGGCGAGCGCCAGTTGACGGTCAATATCGCACGCCCCAAGGAAGAGCGCCCTCGCGGCGACCGCGGTCCGCGCCGTGACTTTCGCGGCGGCGGCAGCGGTGGTGGTGGCGGCGGTGGCGGCCGGGATCGTTACTGATTTTTGAAACCAATCCGGCCGGGGCGGCGCTCAAATGGAGTGCCGTCTCGCGCCGTTGTTCGCCGCGAAGTTTTCCACTCCCTTCGACGGCATCCCATCGGGCGGGTTTGCTTGATTCATGGAAGAACACATCGAAGTTGAGGGGCGCATTCTGACGGTTCTGGCCGGAACGATGTTCCGGGTAGAGCTGGACAACAAGCATCAGGTGCTGGCGACCATTTCCGGCAAAATGCGCAAGCGTTTCGTGCGCCTCACCATCGGCGACCGCGTAAAGATGCAGATGTCTCCCTATGACCTGAACAAGGCCCGCATCGTCTGGCGCATCGGTTGATCGCGTTTGCCTTCCGGGAGAATATTGTTTATCTGCCGCCGATATGAAACCATCCGAACTCTTTGGCGCTGTCATCCGAAGCGTCGGCTTTCTCGTCATCCTTTACGGCCTGTATGACGTTTTGGGCGGCTTCGACAACTTCTTTGAAAACCTCCTGCAATCGGGCGGCCAGGACAGCAATTCCGGCTCCACCTCCACCTTGAGCTATTTCGTGTTTGGCGTCCCGGAATTCATCGTCGGGGTGCTGTGCTTCTTCCTTGCCGACTGGATTGTCAGGCTTGCCTACCGTGATTCCCCGCCGTGATGCCGTCTGCGGGGCTGCAAAATCCGGGACAATTCGTTTTCTTCAATCTTGTTGCGATTTGACTGGTTTAATCCGGCGATTCCGCGCAGAATCGGGCATGAGGAAAACCGAACCTAAAACCAAGCCGGCCCGCCGTGCCCGCATTAAACCGCTGGCAGACGGTCAAGTCTGGCGCATGGCGGAATTGAATCTGAAGGTGGAATCGGTCGGCAAGTTGCTGGTGCATTACAAACTCGCCAAGCCCAACGCCATCCGCATGCCCAATCTGGTCAACGGCATTACCACCATCCAGAAATACCTGAAGAAAAACAAGGCCGTCCTGGTCAAAGCCTGAACCTTCGCGCCGGGATGCCACAACTTTCAAACGCTCCATAATGGTTTCTCCGGCAGATGACCTGCTGGTTCAGTTCAATTCCAGCGCGTGCGAAGAAAATGCTTGCGGATCATCTTCCAAATAAATCGGGCAGCCGCGCCATGAAGGAATCGTGTTGCGATTTGTCTGGTTTAATCGGCACTTAAGGCGCACAATGAACCATGGGAAAAATTAAATCGGTTCATCGCGTTCGTCCCCAACCCCTGGAAGCCGGCCAGCTCTGGCGCATGGCGGACGCGCATCTATTTGTGCAGGCGGTCGGAAAACTGCTGGTGCATTACAAGCTGGGCAAGCCGGATGCCGTCCGCGTCTCCAATTCCTGCAATGGCATCAAAACCATTGAGAAATACCTGAAGCAGCACAAGGCCGTTTTGGCTGCTTGAGCGCGTCGGGATTTAGGGACTGGCAGGCTGTTCCGGCGGCGCAGGGCGGATGGTCAGCGTTTTCAGCAGCGTGCCCGGCTCGCGACCGGCGAAAATGAGCGAGTGCGCTCCCGCCTCCAGCTTGAAAACTTTTGGTGTAAATTGATCGGTGCTGGAATCTCCGTTACCGCGCCAGCTAATTGTGCGCGTCTCAAATCCGGTGGTGACCGGAATATCCCAAATCATGTCCGGATCCACCGGCTGGGCGTCAATGTTCACAAAAAACGAGTTCGAGCTTTCGTCCGGCGCGCAAACAGCCGTCTCGATTTCATAATTCCCGGCGTTCGTGATGGAAAAATTGAAAACCGCCTTGCCGCCGTCCGGCAGTTCCGCCTGGGCCGTCGTCAGGTAGATGTAATCATTGGTCAAAGCCAGCGGCGGGGTCAAAACCGCCGCGGATGCAGTGAGCGACTGGCCCGACGGCTGGACGCCAGCAGTGACTGAATTGGTATTTGAATCCTGTGCCAGGGCGGTAATCGCCACCGCACAGGCCAAAATGATGGAGGGAAATTGCTTCATGGGTGTATTTCTACGCCTCCGACAGAAAAGCATCAATACAAAAAATGACTTATGTCATCCACAAATGCATTTCCAACAGGACAGATGGAATTGGTGTGATTGTTTCACGGCAATCCTGTTCATTCTGTCAATCCCGTCAAAATGCCCCGCCAAATTTCCTTTTCTTCACCCGTTTTCCGGTTATCCTGATGCGCTCGGATTCGCCTTTTGAAATTCGGGATTGCGATTAAGATTACGATTGGAAAACACGGATGGACGCGGCACACATAAGAAATTTCAGCATCATTGCCCACATTGACCACGGCAAGACGACGCTTTCGGACCGGCTCCTTCACCGCACCGGCACCATCGCCACGCGCGACATGGAGGCGCAATTGCTCGACGCGATGGATCTGGAGAAGGAACGCGGCATCACCATCAAGGCGCACCCGGTCACGATGCTTTACAAGGCGCGCAACGGCGAAACTTACGAGCTGAACCTGATTGACACTCCGGGCCACGTGGATTTCGCCTACGAAGTGTCGCGCAGCTTGAGCGCGTGCGAGGGGGCGCTGCTCATCGTGGACGCGGCGCAGGGCGTGGAGGCGCAGACCGTCGCCAACATGCACCTGGCGATGAAGCAGAACCTCGAAATCATTCCGGTCATCAACAAGATTGACCTGCCGCACGCGAACGTCGCGCAGGCGATGCAGCAGCTTGAAGACATCCTGGCAATTGATTCGGCCCTGGCGATTCAGGCGAGCGCGAAGCAGGGGATTGGCATTGACGAAATCCTGGAGGCGATTGTCGCGCGCATTCCGCCGCCGAAACCGACGGGGCACGCAAGCCTGCAGGCGCTGGCGTTCGATTCGCTGTTCGACACTTACAAGGGCGTCATCACGCACGTGCGCGTGTTCAACGGCGAATTGAAGGCCGGCCAGCATGTGAAGCTCCTGCATTCGGGAAAGAACGTCGAGGTGAAGGAGGTCGGCAGCTTCAACCCGAAACCTTACGTGCGCGAACGGCTGCAAGTTGGCGAGACGGGCTATTTCACGGCCAACATCAAAACCGCGCAGGAAGTGAAGATGGGCGACACCATCACCGACGCGCGGAATCCCTCGCCGGTTCTGCCGGGCTTCAAGGAAATTCATCCGATGGTGTTCAGCGGGATTTATCCCATCAACACGGCGGATTACGAGCACCTAAAATCCTCGATGGGGAAATTGCAGTTGAACGATTCGGCGTTTGTCTATTCGGCGGAAACGTCGGTGGCGCTGGGATTCGGCTTCCGCTGCGGCTTCCTTGGGCTGCTGCACATGGAAATCGTGCAGGAGCGCCTGCGCCGCGAATATGACATGGACATCATCGCGACGTATCCGAGCGTGGTGTATCACGTCACGATGACCGACGGCACGTTCAAGGAAGTGGACAACCCGGCGTTCCTGCCGGAAGTGACCTTCATCGAGAAAATCGAGGAGCCGATGGTGAAGGCGTTCGTGATTTGCCCGAACGAAAACATCGGCGACATGATGGCGCTGATTTCCGAGAAGCGCGGCAGCGTGGACCACACCGAGACGCTCGATTCCAAGCGCGTGATGCTGACGTCGCTCGTTCCGCTGAACGAAATCCTGATTGATTTCCACGACCGCATCAAAAGCATGACGCGCGGCTACGGCTCGATGGACTACGAGCAGGCCGGTTATCTGGAGAGCGACATGGTGAAGCTGGACATGCTGGTGAACACCGAGCCGATGGACGCCTTTTCGTGCATCGTCCATCGCACCAAGGCCGAGGGCAGGGGACGGACGCTGGCCGAGAAGCTCAAGGAAGTCATTCCCCGGCAGCAATTCCAGGTGAAAATCCAGGCGGCCATCGGCGGCAAGATCGTCGCGTCGGAGACCGTGAGCGCGTTCCGCAAGGACGTGACCGCGAAATGCTACGGCGGCGACGTCTCGCGCAAACGCAAGCTGCTGGAGAAGCAGAAGGAAGGCAAAAAGCGGATGAAATCCATCGGCAACGTGAACATCCCGCAGGAGGCGTTCATCGAGGTCTTGAAGGCATAAAACGGAATCTCAAGGGGCATTGGCCTTTGGCTCCGGCGCGATGTTAGGCGTCATATCGCTCATCTCACTGTTCTGGTGGCTTATTCTTTGAAAGCTGGCCTGATAACAATAAAGCCAAAAGGAGTCCTATCGTGACGCCCTCAAAGTCTATGCGAAGCTGTTGAAGGAAAGCCGGTGATATCCAAGCATCGGCACGCCGGTTGACAACCAAAGCAATAGCTACTCCTGCTAATGTGGCAGTAACTGCCGAAATGAGAAGGCACGCCTTAGCCCAACGCGCGTGTGGCTTCTCGCGCTCCATGAACTCACGAAAGGCAATGAGAGCCCAAATTATGTTAGCGACTCCAACGAACATTGTGAATGTATTGTGCATATCAAGATTGACGCCTCACGCAGAAAGCCGGGCCGCCGTTCAGTTCTTTGATTTTGGGTTGCCGGGTGCTTTTGCCTTTGAAACGGGATTGGCCTTCAATTCCGCCGCCTTGAGTTCCTCGGGCGTCAATGGGACGGCGGAGGATACCAGATTGCAATTCACCTCCCTGGGAGACAGCGTGAACATGTCTCCTGTCGCCGGGTCAACGATGACAATCCCTATCAACCCGCCAAAGAGGACGTTTCCCAAATACCAGCCGTCCAAGGTGGATTTGACGTGGAGTTCGTAGGGATAATAACCGGGGTTTTCAAACACCAATTTGTAATCTTCCGGGTTTAGATAACCGTGGACGCGCTTCAGGGCGACGCTCGCAGGCGTGTTCTGCGAATCAATTTCTTTTCCCGTCTTGTCATAAATGGACACCTTCGCGCCCGGGGGATTGGAGCTGATTTGAACAATTTTCGGGCCGCCATCAAGGATGGACGCGCAGCCGGTGAGAAGCAGCGGCGCAGTGAGTATGACAATGAGTGATGTTATTTTCATGAGTCTGTATTTTATGTTGTTTTGTGATGTGAATGTGGTCTTACAATTGTTCGGCCAGACTCTGGTCCGGCTTGAGCCGAAATCAGTCATGTCTTGGTGGCAGCCGCTCACGGCACGACGATGGACGCGGTGTTGCTGGGCGCGCTTTCGCCGGCAAAGTTCACGGCGGTGATCTGGACGTTCACCGTCTTGCCGGAGGGCAGGCCGGTGAAGGTGTATTCCGGATCCGTCGGGCCGGCCACCTCCTTGAAGTCCGCATCCACGCCCGCGACCTGCCTGTAGGCGCGGTAATGGCCGGCGCGGGCCGCCGTCGTCCAATTGGATTGGACGGTGCCGGCCGGGCCGGCGGTGAGGGTGAGCGCGGTGGGCGAATCCGGCGTGGCATCCGAGCCGGGCGTGGTGAGGCCAAAGGCCTGCCAAAGCGGGTCGTTGTCATCGAGCAACTGGCCGAGTTCGTTGATCAAGCCGCGCATCCGGACGCGAAGGGCCGATTCAGCGGCGTCGCAGGCCATTTTCTTCGCGCCGGTGTCGGTGATGCCGTCGTTGACACCCTTGCGCGCGGCGTCTATGGCGTCGTGACAGGCCTGGGCTGCGGCGGCGGTGACGATGAGCTTGGGCGTGTTGATTTCCATGGCCGGGTTGGCCGTGAAGAAATCCGCGAGCGACTGGCAGAGGCTGAAGCGGCCGTCCTGCGTCTTCGGCACGCCGGTGGACTGGTCGGGGAAGCCGGTGGGCTGCCACGCGGCGCTCCAATACTGGCCCAGATTTTGGGCAAGCACCGCGCTGGCGGCCTTGATGAACTTGTAGGCATTCGTGTCCGCAAGGAGCAGGGTGACGTGGAAATCCGCGCTGGCGCCCCGCGCCTTGTTGTAATCGTTGAAGGCCGTGCGGGCGGTGGCCAGGTCGGCGCGGATGGCGGCCTCGTCGTTCTGTTTGAGGTTGATGGCGGCGCCGTGGTCATGCGCGCCGTCGGCCATGTCTTCCGCGAGCGCCAATAGTATTGGAAGGGGGTCTGGGAGTGGATTTGCTGCCATAGTTTTGTGGGTGTTAAGTTTTGGTTTCTGGGTTTGGATTCAAATTGGCGTATAAACGGTCAAAAGGCTTGAAAATCGGGGTCTGCGTCCCAAAACCGAAAAAAAAAAGCGTCCAATGGCTCGTATTGGAGGCATTTTTTTTCCAGAGAGCGTCCAATGGCCCGAATTGGAGGCAATTTTTTTCCGAAGAGAGGCCAATGGTTCATATTGAAGACAGTTTTTTTCCAGAGAGCGTCCAATGGCTCGTATTGGAGGCAATTTATTTCCAAAGAGCATCCAATGCCTCGTATTGGGGACATTTTTTTTCCTAAGAGAGGCTGGGACCGCGTATTGGAGGCTGTTTTTTTCAAAAGAGACTCCAAGACGGGGCGTCTGGGGGAGTTTTTTCCAAGAGAGGACCGGACGGGAGCGTTTGGATGCCGCCCGGCGGCGCGGCGGGCTGGAACGGCGGCGTTTATGATGGAAATGGAGACCGCGCGGCCTAGTTGCCTTCTCGCATGGAAGGAAAATACCATGCGGCCCCCAAGGACTGACCGCGCGGTCAGAGCAGCCTGGTTTTGGGCATAAACGGGGTGTGCCGGATGTCCCATGCAACTGGAGGACGCCCGGCCAGGGTGCGACAGTCATTGCCGCGTAAGTGAACATTTGGGCCTCGCCACCGATTCCACTTTTTTTTGGAAAAGTCGGCTACACCTATTTTGCCAAATCCTGTGTGTTTTTTGCAGCGCGCCGGAGGCGGTTGCAAGGCGGCGGGGAGAGAAAGGGAAGAACTCACTGGACGATGTCACTTAATTCAGGTGAAACTTTTTCAGGCCGAACTTCAACTGCCTGTCGTAAGGCAAGGTGCGATGAGGCAGCGGTATTGCTTGCATCCAGCTTTTGGCGCACGATTTGCGCGAGCTTGCGCGCTTCAAACGGCTTGGTGAGAAAGTTGACACCTTCCACCAGGAAGGAATCCTTTCCGGCAACATCCGCGCTGTAACCGCTTGCGTAAATTACTTTCAATCGGGGATTTTCCTGCAAAAGCCTTCCGGCCAAATCCTTTCCACTGATGCCGCCGGGCATGACCACATCGGTCAGCAACAAATCGACTTCACCTTGATTCTGTTTCCAGAGTTCCGAGGCTTCGACACCATTGACAGCTTCGAGCACGCGATACCCAAGTTGTCCCAGCGTTCGGCGCATCAGAATGCGCAGGGGCGCCTCATCTTCAACGAGCAGAATCGTTTCATTGCCGCCGGGCACCGAAGGCGATGTAGTTGGTTCTGTTTTTTGCCAGGTCATTCCGGCCAATCGCGGGAGATAAATTCGGAAGGTCGTCCCGTGACCGGCTTCGCTGTAGACATTAATCCAGCCCTTATGCTGTTGGACGATGCCAAAAACCGTGGCCAATCCAAGGCCGGTGCCTTTGCCGATGTCTTTGGTGGTGAAGAACGGCTCGAAAATATGCGAAAGAATTTCCGGCGGCATGCCGCAGCCAGTATCGCTCACGCTCAAACACACGAACGAACCGGGACGGGCATGGATTGATTGCGCATGGATTGATTCATCAAAATCCACGGGGGAAATCTCGATGATAAGTTGCCCACCCTTGGGCATGGCATCGCGGGCGTTCACGGCGAGGTTCATCAGCACTTGATCCATCATGCCCGCGTCGGCGTGGATGAACTGCGGTTGCATGGCAAACTTGACCTGCATCTGGATTTGTTCACCGAGGGTGCGTCGTAACATTTTGGCCACGTCGCCAATGGACTGGTTCAAATCCAAATTTGACGGCTTCAAGACATTTTTCCGGCTGAACAAAAGCAACTGGCGGGTGAGTGCGGCGGCGCGCTGTGTGGCCGCGCCAATCTGCTCGGCCAGATCCGATTGCGCGGGGGAAAGATTGCCGCCGGATTTTAACAATCCGGTCTGTAGTTGGATGACCGCCAGAATGTTGTTGAAGTCATGCGCCACACCGCCGGCCAATTGGCCGATGCCCTCCATCTTTTGGGCCTGGCGGAGATTTTCCTCCAACTTCCGGCGTTCGGTGATGTCCTCCGAAATGCCCATGAGGTAGAGCAATTGCCCGGCGTTGTCGAAGATCGGGATTTTCTTGGTGTGCAGGATGCGTTCTCCTTTGTTGCGGGTTTGCACGGACTCTTCCGGAATGTCCACAACTTCCTTCCCGTTCAGAACCTTCTGGTCATTCTCCGTAAAATGATCGGCCAGTTCTTTCGTAAATGAATCGTGATCGTTCTTCCCGGCCAGCTCCGCCAGTGAGTATCCCAGCAGCTCTTGTCCCGCCTTGTTGAATTTCAGAAACCGGAGGTCCTTCGCATCCTTGACGAAAATCATGTGTGGAATGTTTTCGATGACGGTGTTCAGGAACGCCTCGTTGTCACGCAGTGCTGTCTCCGCCCGCTTACGTTCGGTGATGTCATGCCCAATTCCCACCAGGCCGCAAATCCGCCCCTGGCCGTCACGGAAGGGCAATTTGACCGTCAACATCGTGTGCTTCTGGCCATCTGGAAAAACCAATGTGTCCTCATGGCCGATGAGCGGCTCTCCGGCAAAAACCTTCAGCTCCTCGGCTCGAAATTTGGCTGCCACTTCCGGGGGGAAAAAATCGGCGTCGGATGAGCCAATAAGCTGGGCGGGCGTTGCTTTGCCGTTTTGTTTCGCCAGGACTTCGTTGGCAACCAGAAAACGGCTGTCCAGATCCTTGACGTAAAAGGTTTCAGGCAGCACATCAACCAATGTGCGAAGCAGTTGACGCTCACGGGCAAGCGCGTCCGCCGCCTGCTTGCTCTCGGTGATGTCCTGAATGGCCGCGCGAATGCCGGTGATGACGCCGTCTGCCCGTTTCAGCAGCCGATCCTTGATCCACACCGGAAAGGTGGAGCCATCTTTCCGGCGGAACCTCCGCTCAAAACCTTCCGACGGTGGCTCTTCTCCCTTCAATTTCGCCAGCGTGGCTTGGCGGGACAATTCTTCATTCGCGGAAATCTTCCAGACAAATTGCCCCAGCAATTCTTCGCCGGAGTATCCCAGCATTTTCAGCTCGGTGTTGTTGATGCGGACCAGCCGCCCTTCTACGTCCACCTCATGAAAACCAACCGGGGCATTGTCGAATAAGTCTTTGAATTCCTCTTGGCTCCGGCGCACCGCCTCATCGGCATTTTTGCGCTCGGTAATGTCGCGAGAAATGCCTATAATGCCGATAATCTTCCCCGTGTCGTCAAGCCACGGCATCTTCGTGCTGGACTCCCATGTGATGTGCCCGGCCTTCCGCTCCTCCCACTCTTCCTTGGCAACCATCGCCCGGCCTGTGCGGATGATTTCCTGTTCGTCCTCAAACCTCGGCCGTGCGTCCGCTTCCCTAAAGAAGTCAAAATCTGTCTTGCCCACCAGTTCATCGGGGGATGCCATCCCAAAGAAGCGGGCCTGGGTATTGCTGCATTTGACAAAGCGGGACTGGGTGTCCTTGAAATAAATGTTGTCCGGCGAATTATCCAGCAGCGTCTGCAACGAATCCCGTTCGTGTTTCAACTCGGCTTCCACCTGTTTGCGGTCGGTGACGTCGAATTGAATGCCTTGCGTGCCCACGATTTGGCCATCGGAGCCGAATACCGCTGATTTCACCACGTGCAAATACCGCTTGCCACCATCGGCGGCAGGATAGACTTCCTCGACGTGAATCGGCTTGCCGGTGCGCAAAATTTCTTCGTGGTGCTTGCTCCCATCACGCAGTAATTGGAGAATTTCTGGACGTGTTTGACTATGCGCCGCCGCTTCCACAGCCACGAGTTCGTCTGGCGTCCGCCCTACGATCTGATCCGCTTTTAAGCCGCGAAGCTGGCAGAACCAAGGGTTGGCAAAAACGTAGCGACCCGCGCGGTCCTTGCGAAAGATGCCGGCGGGCATTTGATCGACAAGGGAATGATAGAGCGCCTGCAATTCTTGCAGTGCCGCCGACGCCTCATTATTAGTGTTATCTTCGTTCACTGTTCACCTGTTGCAACCGTAATCGAACTGATTCTTGAGCATTTATGATACCGGAATAGGTGTTCACTCCACCTTCTCTTCAGGCCAAGGCAAAAGTTTACATTGGTGTGCCACTCACGCGCTTATGTCACCAGTATTCGGAAGGCCTAACTCATCCGACCTTGGCACTTCAAATGCTTTTCCGAGCTGTTAATGATGCAGAGCGACACTACAATGCAATTTGTCCAATTTCAGGACACAACGTGTCTCAATTCTGGGTTTGGATGTATTCCGTTTAACTGTATCAATACCGTAACAAGGGGAGGCGCAACATGAATTCCACAGAGGTTACCAGTTTCATCATTGGTTTGCTGCAATTAATTGTTGCAGGCTATGCGTTACGACTGAACCGGATATTCGGCACATTGCGCGTGGGTTGGTCGCTTTTTTTGGCCTTTTTGCTTCTCGCCCTGCTCCACTTGATGCAATCCCTGATGCCGTCCAGCGCTGGCGCAGAGTTTGGAATTAAAGTGGATGTGATGTATGCGCTGATTTCGCTCCTGTTACTGACCAGCATGGTTCACATCGAAACCCTCCTCAAGGAACGCATTCGGATGGAGCGCGAGGAACAGCGTTTGCGTGCCGGACTGGAATCGGAAGTTAAAAAGAAGACGGCCTATTTGATGAGGGCCATTGAGGAACTGCAACTCGAAATAGACGAACGAAAACAGGCAGAAGCGGAAGTCGAGACCACGCAATTGAAGCTTCGCGCCGCTTACCATAAGGCTGACCTGGCGCAGATAACCGCCAGCGTGCTGCGCAGCGTGGGTAATATGCTCAAAAGTGTCAACGTCTCCGCCAATCTGGTTTCCGACCAAGTGAAACAATCCAAGCTCGCCAACGTCGTCAACGTCGGCACCCTGATTCGTGACCACACGGCGGATTTGGGCGGATTCATGACGCACGATCCTAGGGGCCAAAAGTTACCGGTTTATATTGCGCAACTGGCCGAGCATTTGACGGAAGAACGGACTGTCCTCTCAACCGAGTTGGAATCTCTCCGAAAGAACATCGAGCACATCAAGGAAATCCTGGCAATGCATCAAAAGTGCGCCAGTCTCGCCAGTTTGAACGACACGACAACTGTCACCAACTTTGTCGAAAAGGCGCGACGCATAAGTGCGTAGCGCATATTGTCGTCTAACTGTCTATTCGGCCAAGATGCGTGCACTTTACCTGCATGGATCATGGATTGATGGAAGCGGATTTGCGGATTTCCTTCAACCATTATTTCCCCAGCCATCTCCGGGCCAGCGCCAGCAGGGCAATTCCGGCGCAGCCCCAGCCGAACCAGTCGCCGTGGGCATTGTAAAAGGTCGGCGCATGGTCTTGCAGCGGCAGGTCAATCGTCAGCGCGCCCGCGCCATAAACGCTCCCGCCGTTGTCCCGGAAGATTTCGCGGACGCGGCCATGGGCGTCAATCCAGCAGGTGACGCCGTTGTTGCAGCAGCGGACGAGCGGCACGCCGTTCTCCACGGCGCGAAAGACGGCGCCGGCCATGTGCTGCCATTGTTCGGCGCTCCGGCCAAACCAGCCGTCGTTGGTCAGGTTCACCAGAAAATCGGTGCCGTCCATGGCGGCTGCCTTGCGCCCGATTTGCGGGAACATGTCCTCGTAGCAAATGAGCGGGCAAGCTTTCACAGCTTGGTGGGGCGAGGCTCCTGCCGAGCCTTTGTTTAACTCGATGATTGGCTCGCGGGGACGCTCGCCCCACCGGTTGATTTGAAACTGCACCGGTTCGTTGCCCGCCTCGAAACCGCCGGTGATGGGCGTGAACCACTTTACGAACGGCAGCCAGCGCACGAGCGGGATATATTCGCCAAAGATGACGAGTTTTTGCTTGTGATAAACGCCGCCGAACAGTCCGGCGGGGTCGAGCAGGAACGCGGCGTTGAAATCGTCGTTGTCGTATTCATTGGTGGCATTCGCGCGCGGCACCACGTCCTCGGCGTTGAAAATCAGCCAGACGCGATGCGCACGGATGAGGTTCGTGATGGCGATGTAGTTCGCGTCGGTTAATTCCGGCACGGCGGATTCAGGCCAGATAAGGAGGCCGCTTTGATTGGTGAGCGCGGATTCGGAAAGTTGGAGCAATTGCCTGAAGCGGTTGGTGTTTTCGCTTTCATCCCACATCAAGGTTTGCGGGATGCTGGGCTGGATCAAGGTGACGCGCAGGGTTGACGCCGGCGTATTGTCCGCGTCCATTTGGGCGAAGCTGAAGGCGAAGAGGATGATGACGACGGTCAGCGGCAGGAAAATTTCCGCCTGCCAGACGAGGCGCAGCGCGGGCTTCAGGAAAATCATCCGCGCGGCGGAGTAAAACGAGAGTGAAACCCACACGACGAGAAAGGAGACGCCATAGACGCCGGTGACGGACGCAATGTGAATGAGCGGGATCATCCGGTATTGGGACGCGCCGAGAAAATTCCACGGAAAGCCGCCGAACAGCCGCGCGCGAATCATTTCGAGCGCGACCCAGACGGCGGCGCCCGCGAGCGACCACAAAGTCCGCCGCGCCCAGCCGCCTTCGCCGATTTTCCCCGCGAGAATCCAGACCCAGACGGCGGGATAGAGCGCGAGGTAGCCGGACAACGCAACCCAGCCGAGAATCGGATAGCCGGCCACGGGCATCAGCAGCAGCCAGTAAAGCGACGCCAGCCAGAAGAAAAGTCCGGCGACGCAACCGATGCGAAAGCTGTCGGCGCCGCTTTTGCCAAACGCGCAGGCGAGCATGAGCGCGGGAGCAACCCACGCGCTCCCGGCGATGCCGGGATTGGTGAACGCGCTGCCGAGCAACAGTCCGGCGCCAATGGCGGCGAGATAGCGGCTGCGGATGAAAAGTTCGTTGAGAAAACTTTTTGCCTGGAACAGCGGCGAATAATTCTCCGTGAAAACCGGGCCGGGCCTGGCGCAATTGGCCGCCTGGTCCACCAGCGCACGGCTGGCGTTGACGACGATGGCCTCGCGCGAGCAGCGCCAGACGGCGAGATCCGCGGATGAATTGCCGGCGTAATCAAAGCCGCGTTCGCCGAACTTTTTGACCAGCGCCGCAAGTTTGTTCCCGCTGCGGAGGTTGGTCTTGCCGTCGCTACCCAGCACTTCATCAAAGAGGCCGGTAAAATCGGCGACGGGCTTCGCCATCTGCAAATCGGAGGCGGTGGCGAGAATGATTTTACGTCCGGCGTTCTTTTGTTCCCGGAGAAATTTCAGGAAGGATTCATTGTAGGGCAGGGCGGCGGGATCAATCCGGACGCGCGCCGCCAGTTTCTTTTTCAAGAACGCGCGACCGCGTGTCCACCAAAACAAGATGGCGAAGAGCGCGAACGGATTCCGCCGCAGCAGGCGCGCGATGGATTCCCAGAGCAGGTCGGTCTTGATGAGCGTGCCGTCCAAATCCACGACGAGCGGGACTTGATTTTCGGGCGGCGGCGACGGCGGCATGGCTTTGATTAGCCGTTGAGCGCGCGTTGGAGCAAGATTTTTTCGCGCGGGCCGTAATCCAGCTTCAGCGCCTCGGCGCGGGCGTCGTCGGTCATTTTCTGCCAGGATTTTTGGAGCGCGTTGATGGTTTTATCCTCGGCGGTCTTGGCGGCGAGGTCGGCGAGCTGGAATTGGAGGAACACAAGGCAAAGCGCATCTTCGAGCACGCGCGTTTCGGGATCGTCGGGAAAATTCTTCTTGAGGTTCAAATCCTGCACGCGGCGGATGACGGTTTCGTCGTAGCCGATTTCGCGGAGAATATCGCCCGCCTTTTGCGCGTGAAACTTTTTCAGGTCGGCGCGCCATTTCAAATAACCAGGGCGGGTCATCGGATAGGAGCTGCGCGGAATCTGCCAGCGGCAGATGTGCTGGCAGCGCGCGGCGAGGCGAAGTTCCTCGGCGGCGTCCGGACAAAGCCGCAGAACCCAGCCGGTCAGACGCCGGGCGTAGAGCAATTCGCGCGGCTGGTTGTTTTCATGGTTCGGGTCGCGGGAATTTTCCTCGTCAAAGCGGTGGAGTGCCGCTTCAAATTTGTCTGGCTCGCGCGGTTGAAACATTTCGGACACGCGGAAAGTCTTGCCGAAGCGCGCCGGAGTGCAAGACAGATTCGCCGTTATTGACAAACGACGCGGATATGAGAAGGTATGCGCTCTTTGTTGATGCCTCGGTAGCTCAGTTGGTAGAGCAGTTGACTCTTAATCAATTGGTCCAAGGTTCGAGTCCTTGCCGGGGCACCAACCTTCAACTTGCATCGCGCTGAAAAGCGCGGAAGGCGGCTTTTTCTTCAAGGCTTGACAGTTAATCCATCCGATGTATCAGTATCGGCGACCAAACACCAACGTCGAAACACATCAGGCCGAAAACTTCCAAGCCATGAAATTCATCCCACTGTCCGTTCTCCTCGCCCTTGTCACGACCGCCGCCATGACTGGCTTTTGCGCCGACACCAATTTCGTTGCGCCGGTTGCGGCAGGCAACGCCGTTTCTTATGCGCCCGCCGTTTTGCCGGGCAAGGGACTGGCGCAGCATGATTTCCTTTACGCGGGCGAGGGAAGGCAGGAACGGATGTTTATTGTCCGTGGCGGCCAGGTCACCTGGTCTTACACGCATCCCGGACGGGGCGAGATCAGCGAGGCGGTGTTGGAGCCGAACGGGCACATTCTTTTCGCCCACCAGTTTGGCATCACCGAAATCACCCTGGACAAAACGGTGGTCTGGAATTTTGACGCGCCGCCGGGCACCGAAATCCACACCGCGAAACCCATCGGCACGAACAGCGTGATGTTCATCGAGAATGCAAATCCCGCGAAACTCATCGTCATCAACAAAACCACCGGTGCCATCGAACATCAGTTTGAGTTGCAGGCGAGAGACACCAACAGCGTCCACCGCCAGTTCCGCCGGGCGCAGTTGACGGCGGCGGGGACGGTCCTCGTCGCGCATCTGGATTTGGGAAAAATCGCCGAGTATGATTGGGACGGCAAGGAGCTTTGGTCGTATGATTTGACGAATTGCTGGTCGGCCGTCGAACTGGCCAGCGGCGACATTCTGGCCGCCACCAGCGGCAACCAGTTCGTGCGCGAAATCAACCGCAAAGGCGAGACTGTCTGGGAATGGACCGCTGCCGACGCGCCGGGATACAAGTTTTCCAACACGCAGATTGCGACGCGCCTGCCGAACGGAAACACGCTTATCAACAACTGGTTCAGCCAGCCGGTGGACAAGATGGCTCCAGGCAACGCACCGGTGCAGGCCATTGAAGTGACGCCCGACAAAAAAATTGTGTGGGCCTTGCGTTCGTGGATGCCGCCCGACGACTTCGGCCCGTCCACGACGATTCAGATTCTCAACGAACCGGGCGCGACGGGAGGATGATGAGTTGCAGCGGCGATGTTTCGCCGTTCGGTTGAGAGTCAGTGATGACAGCCGCATCCTTGACCGCAGGAACCCTCTTCCAAATCAGCCTCGGTCGGAATGCGGCCAAGCTCGAAGGTTTTGGTAACCTGCTTCTGGATGGAATGCTGAAGCTGGTGCAGTTCTTCCTGCGCGTCCAGAAAGCCGCGGGCGGCGGGGTTCGTCAGCAGCGCGTCGCGGTGCTTTTCAAAATCGGCGATTTCCACGCTGTCGAGCGTTTGTCCGTTGTGCTGCTTTTCGTGAAGCGCGTTGCCTTTGCTCATCACCGTTTCGTATTGGCCGCGCGCTCCGGCATCGGCCAGAAATGTGTCTATGCGCCGGCGGATGGACGCCATTTCCGGCTGTTCAACGATGGTCTGGCACAGTTCGCGTGTTTTTTCTTCAATCTTGGTCGGCATAGATTTTAATTTTGCGCACAATAAACCACATCCGCCGGTGGAATGCAATGGCATTGACATCGTCCCGGCAAATCTGTAAAAACTGCGAACTCTTATGCAACCAATACACCTCGCCTGGGTTGATTATACCATTTTAATCTCCTACGTCGTCTTTGTCGTCGGCATCGGTTGGGCGCTGTCCCGCTACATGAAAAGTTCGGCGGACTTTCTAACCTCGTCGCACTCGATTCCGACGTGGGTGACCGGACTGGCGTTCATATCCGCCAAACTCGGCGCGCTGGAACTGGTCGGCATGGCCGCCAGCGGCGCGAAATACGGCATTGCCACCGCGCACTTTTACTGGGTGGGCGCGATTCCGGCGATGATCTTTCTCGCCGTGTTTATGATGCCATTTTATTACGGCTCCAAGGCGCGGTCGGTGCCGGAATATCTGCAAATGCGGTTTAACAAACCGGTGATGGGATTGAACGCCATTGGCTTCGCCGTCATGACCGTTTTTGCCTCCGGCATTTCCATGAACGCGCTGGCCAAGCTGCTCAATCAGTTGCTGGGGTGGAATTATCACTTCGCCCTGTTCGTCTGCTCCGGCGTCGTGCTGATTTACGTTTTGAAAGGCGGACTGACCTCGGCGATTTACACCGAGGTGCTGCAATTCTTCATGATCGTGCTCGGCTTTGCGCCGGTGGTTTATCTCGCCTTGAAAGACGTCGGCGGCTGGAGCGCCATGACCACCAAACTGCATGCCGTCGCGCAAAATCCGATGGCGCTGGATTTGAACACCAAAGCGTTCGCGCCGGATGCCTGGACCAGCGCGTGGAAACCGCTGCTGGGCGGACCGTCCGCCAACCCAATGGGTGTGGACGTGTTTGCCATCGTCTTCGGCCTCGGTTTTGTGCTATCGTTCGGTTATTGGTGCACCAACTTCCTCGTCGTCCAGCGCGCGATGGCGGCAAAAAATATGACGGCTGCACGCAACACGCCCATTGTCGCCGCCATTCCCAAGATGCTGTTCCCCGCGCTGGTCATTCTGCCCGGCATGTTGGCCGTCGCCTTGACCGCGATGCCGGATAAAGATTATCGCATCCCGCCGCCCATCATCGCGCCGGAGAATTACGCCAAGGCGGTGGACGTCATCAAAAACACCAATCCGCCGAATCCCACCGCCGAAATCAAGGACGTCAGCGGCGCGCTCGGACAAAAAGTGAATGCAGATAAAATCACCGCGCTCATCACCGCCAATGCCGCGACGAAACTTTCTGACGATCAAATCAAGGAGGGCGTTTACAACGCCGTGGCCGCATACGACTATGACAGCGTCATCTTCTCGCTGGTGAAAAAGTATTGTCCGGCCGGACTGCTCGGACTGGCGCTCACCGCCTTGCTCGCCTCGTTCATGTCCGGCATGGCGGGCAATGTCACCGCCTTCAACACCGTCTGGACTTACAACCTCTACCAGGCCTTCTTCGTGCCGAACAAAAGCGACGGCCATTATTTTTGGATGGCCAAGTTCATCACCGTCGTCGGCATTGGCTTGAGTATCCTCTGCGCCTACTTCGCCCGGCAATACAACAACGCAATGGACATCATCCAGCTTGTGTTTGGCTTTGTCAACGCGCCGGTGTTCGCGACGTTCCTGTTTGGAATGTTCTGGAAACGCACCACCAGCATCGGCGCATTTTGTGGTTTGCTCGGCGGCATCCTGGGTTCAACGTTGTTCCACGCCTTCACTTTTGCCCACGGCAATTTGCCGGGCGTCAAGGGCGGTTACCTCGGCATGAAAATTGAATTCCCCAGCGAAATGGCGCAGAACTTCTGGCTGGCGGCATTCGCTTTCACCGTCTGCTTCGTGTTAACGCTGGTGATTTCGCTCGCAACCAGCCGCACCAAGACCGATGAGCAGTTGAAGGGCCTCGTCTATTCGCTCACGCCTAAAATCGTGGATCACGACGTGCCCGTCTGGCAGCGGCCCGCCGTCGTCGGCACCGTCCTGCTCGCCGCCTGCGTCATCCTGAACTTTATTTTCTGGTGAACCATTAACAAACGAAAGGAACTGATTTTATGGGACTCGATATTCGCTGGCCAATCGGCCTCATGTTCACGCTCATTGGCGTGCTGCTCATCGGTTATGGCGCGGTTGAATACGCCGCCTCGATGCGGCTCGGCATGAACATCAACCTCATCTGGGGCGTCGTGCTGCTCGTGTTCGGGGTGCTGATGCTGCTGGGCGCCGCGCGCGGACGCAAAACACCGCCGCCAGCTTGATCGCCGGAATTTTGTCTGGCCGTAAATTCAATCAATTATTATCACTTCATGTCATATCTGGATTTGGCCGTTCAAGTTGCCCAACAATTCGCCCAAACCTATGGACGCCCCCCGCGCTGGATTGTCGCCGCGCCCGGCCGCGTCAATGTCATCGGTGAACACACTGATTACAACGACGGCTTCGTCCTGCCGATGGCCATTGACCGCCATGCCGTCATGGCCGCCGACAAAGCCGCCGACGGCAACAGCGTGATCCAGATCCGCGATGTCTCCGGCGTCGAGCCGGTGCTGATTGATTTGTCCGCGCCCATCAAACCCGGCGTGCCGAAGTGGGGGAATTATCCGCGAGGTGTCATCGCTGGCTGCCTCGCGCGCGGCATCAATCCCGGCGGCTTGGACGTGCTGCTGCATTCTACCGTCCCGCTGGGCGGCGGTCTGTCCAGCAGCGCCGCGCTCGAAGTTTGCACCGCGACATTGGTGGAAGCCGTCACCGGCAAAAAATTGGATCCGGTTGAGAAGGCGTTGCTTTGCCAGAAGGCCGAACACGAATTTGCCGGTGTTCCCTGCGGCATCATGGACCAGTTCATTTCCGTCATGGGACGCGAGAACCATCTCCTGCTGCTGGATTGCCGTTCGCGCAAAACCGAGCTTGTGCCCGTGAACGATCCTTCAGTCCAATTGCTCATTGCCAACACGAATGTGAAGCATGAGCTTGCCAATGGTGAATACGCCAGCCGCCGCGCGCAATGCGAAACCGCCTCACAAATTCTCGGCGTGGCCTCATTGCGCGACGCCACCGCCGTATCGCTGGAAAATGCCGGGAGCAAAATGGACGAAGTGGTCTTCCGCCGCGCGCGCCATGTCATTGGCGAAATTGAGCGGACGGTTCATGCCGCGGAGGGCATTCGCGCCTCAAACTGGCCGACTGTCGGCCAGCTCATGTATGCGAGCCATTATTCGTTGCGCGACGATTACGAGGTCAGTTGCAAGGAATTGGACGCCCTGGTTGAAATTGGCGAGTCCATCGGCATCAATGGTGGTATTTACGGTTGCCGCATGACCGGTGGCGGCTTTGGCGGCTGCACCGTGGCGCTGGTTAAACGCGACGCCGTCACGGAAATTAAAAAACGGATGGCCGCCGATTACAAAAAGAAGACGGGCATTGATGCGGCCATTTTCGTCTCACGTCCGGCGGGCGGGGCAACGGTTGTCAAAATCGCAGGAGTAGCTTAATCACCCAGACAGGTTCCGACGTGCCGGGCGGTTTGCACCCACGGATGATCGGGCGCGACGATTTTACGTTTCCCGGCGACTTTCTCAAGCGGCACCGGCTCCGTTCCATCACCGCGCGCCGCCACCATCACGCCGTAAATGCCCTCGTGAACCAAATCCGCGCAAGCGCCGCCAAGCCGGGTCGCTAAAAGCCGGTCTGCCGCCGACGGCGTGCCGCCGCGCTGGACGTAGCCGAGAATCGTCACGCGGGATTCAAGGTGCGTGAGTTCCTCCAATTGGCGGGCGAGGCGCATGGTATTGCCCGTGTGCCGCGATTCGAGCGCGGCCAGTTCCATCTTGGCTTCCTTTTTGTCATGCAACGTCCGGGCGCGTCCGCGCTTATTCTCGGCGGCGGTAAAGGCGCGGGCGTCATCAATGCTCATGGCGCCTTCGGCCACGGCCACGATGCTGAAATTAGTTCCGCGCCGGCTGCGGCGCTTGATGGCCTCGGCAATTTTCTCAATGCTGTAAGGGATTTCGGGAATCAAAATCACGTCCGCGCCACCGGCGATACCAGAGCCGAGGGCCAGCCAGCCTGCGCGATGTCCCATGATTTCCGCGACGATGATGCGGTGATGGCTGTGCGCCGTGCTGTGTAGCCGGTCAATGGCGTCGGTCGCGATGTCGAGCGCGGTGGCGAAGCCAAAAGTCGAATCCGTCAGCGCCACGTCGTTATCAATGGTCTTCGGCAGGGTGATGATATTGAGACCAGCCTCGGAAAGGTGCAGCGCGCTTTTTTGAGTGCCGCCGCCGCCAAGGCACACGAGCGCATCGAGGTCGTATTTCTTGTAATTCTCGACAATGACGTCAGTCATGTCGCGCGTGCGGCCATCCACCAGCATCCGGTGCGGCCGGTCGCGACTGGTGCCGAGGATGGTGCCGCCAATGGTGAGAATGCCGGCGAGCGCGGCCTTATCCAATTTGAGCCGGCGTTCTTCCACGAGGCCGCGAAAGCCGTCGCGGAAGCCGAGAATCTCCATCCCGTAAAATCCCAACGCGGTTTTGCCGACACCGCGGATTGCGGCGTTCAGGCCGGGAGTGTCGCCGCCAGCCGTCAAAATGCCGATGCGTTTTGTTTTTGCCATTTGCCGTGTTCTTTTTGGATTCAGGAACTGCTTTTGTCGAGAAGAAGTTTCGGAAATCTTAATTGAATTTTTCTTTTCGACGATCGAAACAAGCAAATCAGGCAGCCCAGCCATGAGACAATCGAAACCATTCCGCCGGTTTCAAACGCGCGGTCTTCGTAAACCAGGCGGATTTGATGCCGCCCCGCCGGGATTTGGACGGCCTGAAACGCATGGTTCGCGCGCAGCAAAGGCGTTTCATGTCCGTCCACATAGGCGTGCCAGTCGTGATAATAGGTTTGCGACACGACGACCAGCGACGGTTTGGCAGCTTCGGCCTCAATGTCCACAGTTTGATTGCCAAACTTTGAATCAAGGATTTTGGCGCCGGTTTGATCTGAAACCGTGACGAGTGATTTATCCTCCTGCGGCAGAAAAGCTATTTTCCCCCCCTCGAAATCCGGGTGCGTCAATGCGCGCATCGTGTCGGCGTCGTCCAGAAAAACCGGCTTTTGGCCGGCGGTCACCAGCGGCAGAAAGTTCGGGCGCGATTGCCAGTGGTAAATCTGGTCCGGCGCGGAGGTTTGAGAAACACCCATGAAATCCTCCAGCCCTGGGAAATCGGCGTTGGTCCGGGTGTAGAACAAGGAAAGCACGTCGTCGTTTTCCCGAGGCGTCAATGAAAGGAAGCCATCCACCTTGGGCACGGCGTCCAGCAGATTGCAGTCCGCGCCGTAAGCCAGCCGCCCAATTAGAAAGTTATTCTGTGGGCTGGAGATGGCGGAATGGACAAATTGCCACTCGGCCATCGGTGTGAGCATCGCGCGCGATTTGCCGAGTTCCGGCTGGGGATTCATGGCCAGCTTTTCGCGCGCCAAACCAAATGTGTAAATCGTCGGAGGTGCGGTTGGATTTTGTGCCGGTTCGTGGGTGAGCACGTCGAGCCATGCAATCAATATGAGAAGCAGCGGTGCGATCCGGCAAAAACCAGATTTGGAGGGTTGCGCCAAAAAAACCAGCACCGCGCCGGTCATCAGCAGGAACAAGGCGCGGCTTGCCCCATTGAGCAAGGTTGTGCGAACGTCGTCGGTTGAAAATGGAAACCGCCAAACCCAAAAAAGTATTCCTGCGAGGAGCGTCAGCAGAATCGAGCCGGCCAGAGCCATGCGCCCGGCAGAGATTCGCCTTTCCGTCGCTTGCAAGTTTTGCTGGCGTGCCAGAGCGAATGCCGCGAGTAACGGCGCGAAGAATGCAACGAGTGTAAGGTATTTGACCGGATAGGTTATCAAGCTCAACCGCGGGATGATTCGCCGCAGCGCGGGATAGATGGGCGTGTTTTCGCCGAAGGCAAAAAGCAGCGCCACGGCGGCGCAAGCGCCGAGAAGCCAGACGCGCCGCTCGCGCAAAGTCCAGACCGCAAGCAGCGCCAGCCAGAGCGTCCCAATGCCGAGATAATAGGACGACGTCCAGTTCTGTCCGTATTGGAAGAAAACTCCCATGTCCTGGGTGCTGCCAAAGGCCATCGGCACAAGGAAATTCACCCAGCCCCAGGCCGGCATGGACCAGCGCGTGTCGGCAAAGCCGGTGTCGCGTTGCGAATGGGCGGCAAGGTCAAGGAACGGCAGCAATTGCGCCGCAACCAGTAACATTACCACTGCGACAATCACCGGAAAGCTCCAGAGCATTCGCGCGCGCGGCGATTCGCCTTTCGCAAATTGTTGAATCCACAATAGCAGCAGGAAAATCCAGGTGAGCAAGATGGTTTCCGGGCCGCCGGCGAGCATTTGCATCGCGCCCACAAGTGCCGCCAGGAGTATCTTCCTTCCGCCTTCACGCCATGCTGACTCAACTGCCAGAACGACCCACGGCATCCAGCTCAAGGTGGCGATGTGGCTCGGCCACATGAGCAGGTTCAGCGTGAGACCGTTGAAGGCGAAGGCCACCCCGGCGAACGCCGCGGCGAAGTTACTGCCCGTCCACCGGCGCGCGAGGCGATACATCCCAAAACCGGCAAACCAGAGGTGCAGCAGGCAGAAGAAACTCAACGACCACGTCAGCGGCAGCAGCAGGTAAATCAACGCCGGCGGGTAGAGCGGCATGGTGTTCCATTCAGCCAGAAACGGCGCACCGCAATAATTGTAAGGATCCCAGAATGGCAGTTCACCGTGCCAGAAACAGTCGCGCTGGAAATGGGCGAGGGGATACGCAAAAAATCCGCAGTCACGGATGACAAAGGTTTGCAGGCCGAGCAGAACCTGCGGGAACGCGGCAAAAATGAGGATGGCGAGCAGAATGCCGAAGCGCGATGGCGTGAACCAGTTGAACGCGCGGTTTTCGGTGGTGTCGCTCATGAATTTTCCGGGACAAGTCTATTCCGGAAGCCGAAGCGACGGCAAGGTTGGAGAAGGGCGCAAGGGAAAAAGCTGAAAGCTGAAACACTGAAACGCTGAAAGCGTATGGAAAACGCTCGACACTCAACCTTCAACCTCCAACCTTCAATCCGGGAACTGTGCCAGCGAGTGTGACACAATTGGACAGAAACAACCTTTGGGAAGGCAAAAAAAGTTCAACCCCGCCCTCGAACTCATCACGAACCTATCTCGAACCGAACATGAACCTGACACGAAACCAGCCCGACCCCGGCCAGGATATCCACAAACAACCCAAAATCACAGCCTGGACAGGGACAGATTGGCGCACATTTTGAACCGCTAATGAACTCGGAGGGCGCAAAGCAATTCTGGACGTCTGAAAAACCATTGCCGAGGCAGTGACACGGGCGTAGCATCGCCGGACAATCTGCACGGCGAGCCGAAGTCCAGCGAAGGCTGCCCATCAGGAAAAGTGGCTATGAAAGATTACGTTCTGAAGGATAAACCGGAAACGGCTTCAGGTGAAACCGTCTGGGCGTTTGACTTGGGCAAAGGCTCCATCGGCGAGGCAGTGCGGCGCGGCAACGAATTTCTGCACAAGGCATCCCTGCCCTGCCGAGCCGTAGCGCAGCGAAGGCTGGTCATCCCGGCGGAATTTGCCGAAACCAAAACCGCCGCCGGTCGCCGCTGGATGTGGCGCACGCGGCAGGCACGCGAGGGCGCGTGCGCTCCCAATCTGATTCTGAAATTTCCATCGCGCAGCCGTGCCGGAACTGTTAAACCTATTTGCGGCGAAATGAATCAGCTCCATTACGGCGACAATTCTTTGCCAGCGCCGGGAACATTGTTTGGAACCGGTTCACCGGCCCGGGCAAAGTCGCCCTGCAATCCATGTATTTCCACATGGAAGGCGGGGAATAAGATGCCCGCGGCAAACCCGATGGCCAGTCCGGCATGGCCCGTTTAAATACAAACCAGATTCCTACTTGACCTCGCGAATAAAATCTCGTGTCCTATATTCAAATGATCCGGGTTGTCTACACTGAATGATCAATATGGCTTTTTTTGCTATAGTAAAATCGAAAGGTTCGGATTTCAGTGTAATTGAGTGTCATCTTAATCTTTGGTGTCTGCGCGGTCTGTTCGGCCCATCTTTTTTCTTCGATGTTGGATTGAGATTGAAAGTCATTGGCGAAGGTGAACTACAAGAATTCAAACTTTCGATTCCATTTGGGACGGACCAGATTGAGGATTTAGCCGATCGGTTTCAGGATACATATTTGGCAATGGCCATTTTCGGAAGCAAAGTCGACGGCTCGTTCCCCAACCTAACTTACTATAAAGCAGGAGAAGATTCCAAGCCAGTTGCCCAAGCGGTCGAAGTTTTGCGAATTATTCCAACTCGATGCAATCAGGATTCCGGACTCAGTGCGAAAAACTATTCTTGTTGGACTATTGTCCCGGCGGCACCCCTGAAGCAGTCTGAAGTGGATTTTTACCTGCGTTTCAGATTTCCAGTGACTGATGCAAACAGCATCTGGATTCAGAAAAAAAAGTGGTTCACAAGCTATGGAGCAATCTTTGACTTCCCGATATGAGCAGCCGATGATGCTTGAATATCTTTGTCCTTCAGCTCGCCCACCTCAATCGTTTATGTATTTGCCAACTTAACTGTAAAGGTGTCATAAAGGTGTCAGTCCCAGAATGAATCTCGATCCATGACCGTTCCCCAGCCATTTCAATATCAAGGCAGCAAGCGGGCGCTGGCACCGTTGATTCTGCAATATCTGCCCATCAGCACCACGCGGCTGGTGGAGCCGTTCTGCGGTTCCGCCGCGTTGTCCATCGCCACGGCGGCACGCGGGCGGGCCAGGGAATTCTGGCTGAATGATTTTAACGCGCCGCTGGCCAAGCTGCTGTCTTTGATCGTCAACAGCCCGAAGGAGCTGGGGAAATTTTACCAGGAACTCTGGCGGGCCGACCACGCGGATGCGCTGGAGCATTATTATCAGGTGCGCGAGTCGTTCAACCGCACGCAGGATGCGCACAGAAACGACTTTAGAATGATTTTTGAAGCCCTTTGAGAGTCAAAATAAAGGATTACCAATGGTTGAAGTTCAAGCACACGGTTTCAGTTTCGAGAAATGGGTTCGCGACCATTTCTTTTCCGGCTACGCTGGCACCTACATGCGGAAGTGGGACGTCCATCCTGACCACAATATCCATGATGCCGTTCCCATCCAGTTTCAGAAACTGCCCGTCTCGGTCAAGACCGCCAAACTGGGAAGCCCCATCGGCTTGGGCGATGTCCTCCGGCAACGCCAGATTGATCACGACTTTTTAATGATCGTCGGCTTCTGGGAACAACGGACCACAACCGAAAAATGGATCGTGGACATTGGTTGTGCTGCGTTTCTAGCCGCCGACTGGCAAGTCCTATGGGGCCAGTTGACTTTGGCAGAGATTCAAAAAATTGATGGCGTGGTGAAGAACATGGGCGAGCATTATTCGACCGTTCGCGCCAAAGCCCAGCAGTGGAAAGGGCTGCCGGCAGTTGGCACCAGCACTCTGGTGATTAACCCCAAAATTGATTCCAAAACTCAGCGGCGCATCCAATGTTCGCTCCCATATTCGACCTTCTGGAAATATGCCGGACGCAAACCAGCCCCGCAGGATTGCCCGGAATTGTGGGGACATGTTTTTCCCAACCCCATCAAATCATCCGCCCGCACTTTCAACTAACCATTCGGGACATGCTGCGCCGCCGCTGGGTTTTAGCCTGAGCGGTTACGCTTTCCAATACCAGATTATTTGACCGAAGAAGGTTGGAGGGGATTCTCAATTCCGCCAGAGATGACTTGGAAACACTAAGTGTTCCCACGCCTTTCGCCAGCCGGCGCACCTCGGTTCTTCCGGTCTCGCTATTGAACCATTCAACCAGCCTATTGCTGTCCACATCTGCCAGCGGCGTGAGCACATGAATCCAATCGTCAGCTTGCGCTTCCAATCCTGGCGGCATCAACGCCGTCCGGCCATAACAGCCAGCACCCACGCGCACGAACATTATTTCGCCGGGCCGCACTACCGATTGTTCGCAAAACATTTCCCCGTCGCTGGGAATGTAGGCGCAGTTGCGATCCAGTCGCAGCCCGCCTTCAGGCGCGACGTTCTTTGCGCGGATCAGGAGCAACCGCTTGTCGCCGGGGCCTTCCAGAAACTGCCGCTTGTCGCCATACAAGGCGTAGCCGGTTCGCAACTTGAACAAGTCGCCCAGCCGGACGGTTTTGTCACCCAATATCCGTCGGTCGCCACTTTGCGCTTCCGGTCGCCAGTCTTCTGCCTCCGCCAGAACGATTTTCTTCCAGCGCGGATCCATTTTTTCCCAATCGCCCAGCCGAAGCGGTTTTAATTCGCCCAAATCCTTGCACTCCAGCAAAAGGGTTGCATCACGATAGGGCTGCGGTGCAACGGAACGCTTTTGGGCAATTAAAATGTTTGTTTTCGCCGTCGTTCGATTAAATATCCCCCGGGGTAGGCTGATGATGGCTTCCATATGCGCACGGCGCAGCAACCAGTTCCGCACATATTGAAATGGTTTATTGCTCAATGGCCCATCCGGCAGAATGATAGCAATCCGCCCATTTGGCTTCACCAGCTTTAAAAAAAGTTCCAAAAAAAGCACTTCCAAGCATTGTGAAGTCCGGCCCGCGCCCAAATCAAAACCCTGTAAAATCTCCGGCCGTTTTTCTAGGCTGGCTTGCGCACTAAAGGGGGGATTCCCGATGGCCAGGTCGAATGTTCCCCAGACGTCCACCAGACTTGTCATTGCGTCACCTGCAACAAATCGTTTGGCCGGCACCAAAAACTTCGCCATCGCTGCATATTGGGGATCAATTTCGCAGCCATACATTTCTTGTCCATTCGGAGCGATTCTCAAAAAAGAGCCGTCGCCGCAGCTCGGATCAATCACGCGTTGGCGACCATGAACGCCGGCCACTCGAAACATACAGTCCGCAACAATTTCCGGCGTGAAGAATTGGCCAATCATTCTTAAAATGTACCGAATTCTGTACACGCGTCAAATAATAACTTTGTTTAACCACTCAACACCGCGCCTTGTCTCCGTTCAATCTGCCTCGTCGCCGAGCGCTATAGTTATACGGTTCGCCTTGCCGGGTGACGATCTCGTCCAATTTTCTTTCCGGCCTGCTGGAGACGGATGCCATTGTGCTGCATTGTGACGAGCGGTATCAGCCCTGCGGCTGGACGGCACCGCTGGCGCGGACGGTGGATTTGAAGACGTTTCAAAACCATAAAGGTGTCAGTCCCAGAATGAATCTCGATCCATGACCGTTCCCCAGCCATTTCAATATCAAGGCAGCAAGCGGGCGGTGGCGCGGGACAGGCATGGACTTACGCGGACGATTATGAATGAGCCGGAAAAGCTGATTCCGCTGCATGGCGGCTACCGGAAGTTGAAAAGTTTTCAGGTGGCGCAACTGGCCTACGACGTGACGGTGCGGTTCTGCGACCGTTACATCGAAAAGCGCAGCCGCACCCACGACCAGATGGTGCAGGCGGCGCGGAGCGGCGTGCAGAACATAGCGGAGGGCAGCCAGGCCAGCGGCACGTCCAAGAAAACGGAACTCAAGCTGACCAATGTGGCGCGGGCCAGCCTGGAGGAGTTGCGGCTGGATTATGAAGATTTTTTGCGGCAGCGCGGGCTGGCGCAATGGCCCCCGGAACACCCGGCGCTGATGCGCTTCAAGGCGAGGCGGTGCGCCACGCTGGAACAGGTCCGGGCTTGGGTGGAAGAGGAACGCGGTGGACAAACACGGACTGACACCGACAAACAAGGACGGGGAAAAGCTGGGAAGTTGTCCGTGCCTGCGTCCGTGAAAGTTCGTGAGCGTCCAAGTGTGCCCGGCTCGGCGGAACTGGTGGCCAATGCCGCGCTCTCGCTGCTGAATCTCGCGTGCCACCTGCTGGACAAGCAGCTTGCCGCGCAGGAAAAGGCCTTCGTGGAGGAAGGCGGTTTCACGGAACGGCTTTACCGGGTGCGCAGCGCGCGGAGAAAATAAGGCCGGCCAGTTTCTGCCGCACTGATTATACATGCCGAGACGCTACCGTTATCCAATGGCTTTCAGCGGTTGCCGTTGGATGATGTCCGGGCGGTCATCATCGCACGCGCGGGGTGACGATCGGTCAAATTTTCTATCCGGCCTGCTGAACGGATGCCATCGTGCTGCATGGCGACGAGCGGTATCAGCCCTGCGGCTGGACGGCGCCGCTGGCGCGGACGGTGGATTTGAAGACGTTTCAAAACCAGACGGCCAAGCCCAAACGCCTGAATGAAAAACTCTGGCACGAAATGTTGCGCGGCAAGACGCTCATTCCCGGGAGCAGTAATCCGCGTAATCTGCGGTTCAAAGGATGGTCGAAGGCAGAAACGCACATGAGGGGAATTAAACTTAAAAAGCAGCGGGGCTGAAATCGTAAAAAATCGTTCGCGGAGCATTTGACAGACATAAGAGGGGCAGTGCTAGGTTCAGGTTGAGGCGAGACAATGTAGTGCCTCACCGGTGCTCGCGCAGGCCGGAGCAAGGAGCCTGGCGGCACGGGGCCGGCGACCCAATGACGGGCGCATCGTGTTCGACAGGTCAAAGTGTTTGAACGGGAGGCGGGCAGGACGGAATCTCACCCTGGAAGGCCATATTATGGCAAAAATAACCTATGCACCGGCCGTGAAGCACATGCACGGCCATCTCGGGAAAATGGTGTTCAAGGAGCGAATGGGCCAGGACATCGTGGCGGAAAAGCCGGATCAGGTGAACCAGCCCAACTCACCGGCACAAATGGCGCAGCGGCAGAACTTCCGCGACGCGGCGGCGTATGGCAAGGGCGCGATGCAGGACGCGCAGGCGCACGCGGCATACGCGGCGAAGGCCAAGGTGCTGCATTCCAGCCCGATGGCAGTGGCAATCCAGGACTGGATGAACGAGCCGGCGGTGACGGCCATTGACCTGTCGCACTACAACAAGCACGTCGGGGACGTGATTTCAATCACGGCGGTGGACGACTTTGCGGTGACGGGCGTGACGGTGGTCATCAAGGACAACGCGCAGGCCGTGGTGGAAAGCAGCGCGGCGGTGTTTGACACAACCAGCGGGTCGTGGAAATACACGGCGACGGTGGATGCGTCGGCCAAGCCGAGCGTGACGGCGACGGCGACGGCGTCGGATCGTCCGGGCAACACCGGGGTGTTGAGCGCGACGAAATAAAGGTTGAAACATGACACCGACACCTCACCCCGGCCCTCTCCCCAACGCGGAGAGGGAGAAGAGGCGAAAGGCGGAAAGCCAAAACAAAAACCGACACCTCACCTCGAATCCTCTCCCCGGTCGAGGCGGAGAAGGAATGTCGGGGCGGAGGGGAGACAGAACACGGGCGCGGCAACGGGCCGCGCCCTTTGCATTGGAGCGGAAATAAAACGTCCGGCACGTCACGGATTATTCCGAAGTGAAATGGCGGGCAAGTATTCACCGATGAGTTCGCGCTTCCACCATGCACCGGTCGCGCGCCGCCCGGCGAAGCTGGTGAAATGGTAATCGTAAAACTCGGCGCGAATGTAGCGCGGTGGATGGTCGGGAAACGGATTCCTGGCCATCAACGCCAGCACGTCCGGCGAACCTTGCAGCAGCCGCTCGCAGAAATTCAAAAACCACGGATTTTGCCGGGCATTTCCCAGCGCCGCGAACCACATCTGCCAGTCCAGTCGCGGTTGGAAAGGCGCGATGAAACCGGGACGGCGGTTCACGTCACCGGGCTTGTATTTGAATTCGTAAGGCAGCCAGTTCACGCCGTCGTCGCTGCCTTCGACGATGATTTCGCGCCGGCTGGTGGTCATGACGGCGAAGAGGCCGTAGTTGTTGATGGTGCGGAGCGGGGCTAGCTGCTCTGCCACCCAGCCAAACGGGAAGAGCAGGGGAGAGCGGAATCCCAGCGTGGCGGCCAGTTGAAACCCCGAGGCGGAGAGGATGATAATCGCAAGCACGGCGATGAGCGGGCGGGGCCAGTGACGAGAAAGGTTGAAGGCTGAAGGCTGAAGGCTGAATGGAAACAGCCGCCGGAGTTTGCTCGGCATGATGCTTTCCAAAAGAAAATCATCCAGCAGCAGCAGGCAGAGCGCGAGCGTCAGCAAGTTGAAGAAGGTGTAATTGCCGGTGAGCAGGATCAAGATTTGAAGCGAGGCAATGGCCGTGGCGCCGAGAAACCGCAATCTTCGCGGCGCGAAAATCAGCCACGGCGCGCCGAGTTCGATTCCAAACATGGCGACGCAGGAGAATTTCTGAAACCACAGCGGCAATTGGTTCGCATACCAGCCAATCCACGTAGGCAGCGGCTGGGTGTAATAATGAAATGTGAGCGCGGTGAGATTGCGCCAGTTCGGGTCACCGCTCAAATGCTTTACGCAGCCGGACGAAAACATGAGCTTGAACAGCAGCAACCATAGCAGCCAACGGACAACGCGTGATGGGGAAGCTTCCCGCGAAGAATGAGGCAGCAATTGAAAGGGCGCAAAAAAAATGGCGAGAAAGCCGGCTTCAAGCAGCAGGTTGTCCCACTGGAAGCCGAAGAAATCCAGTCCGACGGTCACGAGCGACAGGTAAAATAACCAAAGCAGGAAAAGGCAGGGCGCGGGCGCGACGCCGGCCATCAGCAGAATCGCCAGAACGACGCCGGCGGCGCATTGGAAATGAAGAAATCCGTCGGAGGCATCGAACCAGCTCAAAGTTGGCAGGAGGTGGAATTTTTCCACGCCGACGCCTTGCGCGGCATAGTGCTGCTGCATGGCCGGCAGAAACTGGTCGGTGGGCAGGATGCCGTTGTGGCCAATCAGCCCGCTGGTCTGCGTCCAAAGCGAGACGAAAGCAACCAGATAAACGACGCCGAGCACGCGCAGGAAAAGCCAGCGCGTGAGGAAATAAGTCGGCTGCTCGACATGCCTGCCCCAAAACCACCGCGTCAACAGGGAGAAAAATGTTCGGTTCCCGGCGACGAGACGGTAAGCCCAATCGGTGATGTTGGAGAAGGCCGGTGACATCTGATAAAGTTGCAATGGCCAGCTGCGTTTGGGACTGTGCACGAGCACCCGGAAGACTGCCTCTGCGCCGGAATGAACCAAGCCGTCGGGTTCGATGAGATGGACGGCGGTGTCAAATTGTTTGCGGGGGATTTCCGGGAATTGCTCCGCGATGCGCGGGTCTTGCGCGGGCAGATAATCCACCGCGTCGCCGGTCATCTGCTGCCAGCGCCGGATCCAGAGCGTGCAGAAATTGCAGTCGCCGTCGAAAACCATGAGCGGTTTTGGCGGTGGCGTGGCGACACGGATGCCGCTGTTCATGTCCCGACGTTAAACCAGCTTCGTTGTAGCGTCGAGCCTGTGGCTCGATTGTCGGCGCACTGATGGATGTCGGGCGGCGCGCCGAAGGCGCATTGATTCCAAACGAAGTTTGGCTTACGCTGAAGTAGATTTATGAGCCAATTGCAAGATTCACTGGTCGAACTCGTCCGCCGCACGTCCGCTGAAATCCCCAGTGATGTGCATCAGGCCATTCTCACTTCGCTGGAGAACGAGAAGAAAAATTCCCTCGCCGCCAACGCCTTCAAGATCATTGACCAGAACGTCGCGCTGGCGAAACAGAAGTCGCAACCGATCTGCCAGGACACCGGCAGCGTTTTGTTTTATGTGGATTGCCCGGTTGGCTTCGACCAGATCGCGTTTGATGAAACGGCGAAGGAAGCGGTGAAGCTGGCGACGAAAAAAGGTTTCCTCCGCCAGAATTCCGTGGATTCGCTGACGGGCAAGAACGACGGCACGAACTGCGGGCCGGGCGCGCCGGCGTTTCATTTTCATCAGCATCGCTCGCCGGAAATCAGCGTGAAGCTCGTGCTCAAGGGCGGCGGCTGCGAGAATGTCGGCGCGCAATACTCGCTGCCGAGCGAGAAGCTCAACGCGAACCGCGACCTCGACGGCTGCCGCAAGGCGATTCTGGACGCGGTGTTGCAGGCGCAGGGCAAGGGCTGCGGGCCGGGCATCCTCGGCGTGTGCATCGGCGGCGACCGCGCGACGGGCTACGAGATGAGCAAGACG
>Ga0181537_10000631_pt1 | contig 32574 bp, 44 predicted proteins | sample PEATcosm2014_Bin_39_FD_119765 | JGI IMG/M metagenome (GOLD analysis project Ga0181537, IMG submission 119765) | Peatland microbial communities from MTU Mesocosm Facility, Houghton, MI, USA - PEATcosm2014_Bin23_10_metaG | ecosystem: Environmental > Terrestrial > Soil > Wetlands > Peat | place... | reverse complement strand
CAGCAAGGTCGGGAACGTCGCGATGCCGAGGGCCTCGGGCACGTAGAGGACGACGAGCAGGATCGCGACGGCGACCGAGAGGTTCGTGGCGATGAGGACGTCGAGGACCCAGGTCGGCAGGGGTACGATCATCAGCCCGACGACGAGGACGACGAGAGCAGCCAGGGCGACGTCGGCCCCTGGAAGCAGCGAGAAGGTTCGGCGTGCCATTTGTCAGACATCAGGTATAACACGCAAAAGCGACGGCGCTAGAGTCACTTCCTGGCTCCCGGATCTTTGACAGCCCGAACCGCGTGGTCGCACGGATGCGCGACGAGATGTCGAAACTCCGTGCGCCGCGTGGCGTCCTCGCTCTAGCGAGGTGTTCGTTGCTCTTGCACTTTGTGTCGCGGGTACTTCCGCGGCTGTTTCGGCGAAAACTCGTGCGTTCTCGAAGTGTCGTGCCCACGTACGCGTGGATGTTCCGTCGAAGAAGGCCAAGGCCGCGGAAGCCGCAGCGTCGTGCCCACGTACGCGTGGATGTTCCGCGCCCGCCGCTGCCCATCACCATCTACCAGGACGTCGTGCCCACGTACGCGTGGATGTTCCGGTCGTCGTGCCGGGCCTAGAGGCGATGGCGACGTCGTGCCCACGTACGCGTGGATGTTCCGCCAGCGCCACCACCCCCGAGCCCGCTCTTCGGGTCGTGCCCACGTACGCGTGGATGTTCCGAACAGTTTCGTCGTCGTGCCGTTGGAGCAACAGGTCGTGCCCACGTACGCGTGGATGTTCCTAGAGCCCCTTACCGTCGCCGCCCGGGGCTTCGAGGTCGTGCCCACGTACGCGTGGATGTTCCGACGATCGTCTCCGTCTCGCCACGCAACCGCGGGTCGTGCCCACGTACGCGTGGATGTTCCGGTGGGGTCGCCGCGGCCCAGGCGCCAGGATTCGTCGTGCCCACGTACGCGTGGATGTTCCGTTCTAGCCACGCTCGTCGACGGCAACTCTGAACGTCGTGCCCACGTACGCGTGGATGTTCCGCGCTCGGGGTCTAGCGCGGCTTTGTCTAACGAGTCGTGCCCACGTACGCGTGGATGTTCCGCACCCGGCTCCCCACCATCCGAGGCTGGCACCCCAGTCCTGCCCACGTACGCGTGGATGTTCCGACACCTTCGGACCCGGTTCCGTCCACCAGCTCGTCGTGCTCACGTACGCGTGGATGCTCCGCCAAGGCCATCGTTCTCGCCGAAGGCGACATCGTCGTGCCCACGTTTTAGCGCGTGGATGCTCCGTCGCTGATGTTGATCGACCGCCGAATACCAACGTCGTGCCCACGTACGCGTGGATGCGCCGGTTCGCAGATATACCGCCCGCCGACCACGCTCGTCGTGCCCACGTACGCGTGGATGCTCCGACTGGGAGCAGGCTGCTGTCGAGGCAGCGGAGAGCCGTGCCCACGTACGCGTGGATGCTCCGGTCGTCTGTGGTGAACCGTCACGAGGACGGCGAGTCCTGCCCACGTACGCGTGGATGTTCCGCTACATTGAAGTGGTAGCAAACCGCGGAAATGGTCGTGCCCACGTACGCGTGGATGCTCCGTACGTGCCGCTGCCGCTCTGACTCGGCACGACGTCGCGCCCAAGGCAATGACGTCCCTGACGGCGGGGACCGTCATGCACAAGACTGTGCCCCACGCGCGCGTGGATGATCCGTACCTGGTGATGCCGCCGATGAAAGCTGGCGTCGTGCCCACGCGTCACGCGCGCATGGATGCTCCGAGATCACCGCCGCCATCGGGCTGGTCCCCCGGGTAGTGCCCACGTCCGCGTGGATGTTCCGGCCGTCTACCGCGAGCAGATCGCCACCGCAACGGTTGTGCCCGCGTGCGCGTGGATGTTCCGCAGCCCTCGACTTCGCCATCGAGACCAAGGTGGTCGTGCCCACGTACGCGTGGATGTTCCGTCACCGCTCTGGGCGCCGTTCTCGATCGTGAAGTCGTTCCCCCACGTCCGCGTGGATGTTCCGCTTCCCGCAGTTCGAAGCGTCGTCCACCCCATGTCGTGCCCACGTACGCGTGGATGTTCCGAGCGTCTCCTGGGTCAGCCGCCTCCGCGAGACGGTCGTGCCCGCGTATACGTGGATGTTCCGGGAAGCGACTTCGGTGACCAGAACGACAGCAGGGTCGTGCTCGCGTACGCGTGGATGTTCCTTTCGGATCCTGGCAAGCATGTCGCAACTGGTGTCGTGCCCACGTACGCGTGGATGTTCCAGCAAGGGCGTGGTTGAACGCGAAACGAGTCTGGTTGTGCCCACGTGTGCGTGGATGTTCCGGGACCGAAGACTCCGGCCCCCGACCCCGGCCGTCGGCCGTCGTGCCCGCGCGCGTGGATGCTCCGGACTGGTCGGTCTTGACGCACTCCCAGAGCGGTCGTGCCCACGCGCGCGTGGATGTTCCGGACTACAACGGCATCTTGGTGTGTCGGGAGCGACGTGGTGCCCATGTACGCGTGGATGTTCCGGATCTCGATGTCGAACTGGCGGTACGTAATGAAGTCGTGCCCATGTGCGCGTGGATGCTCCTGGCACGCCATGCGCGCTCACATCGCCAGGGCGTCGTGTCCACGTACGCGTGGATGTTCCGCCAGCCAGCGCGAGGAATCTGCCGAAGAGTGAGTCGTGCCAACGTACGCGTGGATGTGCCGAGCGACTTTGCCTCCTCGTCCGACCCGCAAGACGTCGTGCCCTACGTACGCGTGGATGGTCCGTTTGCCGCTAGGCTCTTGAAGTCGATTCGCCCACGTCGTGCCTACGTACGCGTGGATGTTCCGGGAAGCGACTTTGACGACCAAAACGACAGTAGGGTCGTGCCCACGCACGCGTGGATGTCCCGTGCCAACCGGGCGCTTGGCCGTGCACGAGTGGGTCGTGCAGGCAAGTTTTCCCCGCTCTGCGCGGACCGCCAGTCGTGCCCACGTGTGCGTGTATGTTCCGCAGGCGGAGCCGCGGGCCGCCTCGCTCAAGTCCGTCATGCCCACGTACGCGTGGATGTTCCGGCCACGGCCGGGCCTATGTCCTGGCTGACCGTCGTGCCCACGCGTGCGTGGATGCTCCGAGCTTCATGTTGGCGGGCTTCTGTCGAAAAGTCACCGTGACCACGCGCGTGTGGATGTTCCGCCATTCCCGTTGCGGCCGAATTTCGGAGAATACGCCGTGCGCCGTGCGCCGTGCCAACGCGCGCGTGGATGTTTCCGGATGGGTCGGTCTTGACGCACGCCCGGCGTGGATGTTCCGAGCCGCTCGTGCGAGTGGCAGTGGTTGGCGAGGTCGTGCCCACGCACGTGGATGTCCCGGGGACCGAGGTCAGGCATCCGTTGTCGTTTAGGTCGTGTCCGTGTCATCTTCGCAACGAGTCGTGCCCACGCGCGCGTGGATGCACCTACGAAGAACGATGGCACAAGGGTCGGATGTAGATCGTGCCCGCGTACGCGAGGATGCCCCGCTGGACCGACTCTCTCCGTGGTTTCAGCAGAAGTGTAGCCATGCGCGTGGATGTTCCTTCGACGATGTTTCCGAGTCGCTGGCCATCTCTGTTCGCGTGCGCGCGTGGATGTTCCGCACCAGGTCACGTCGTCGTCGACCGATGAGGCGGTGACCATGGAAGTTATCCACGCGCACGCGTGGACGTTCCGAGCCGCTCGTGCGAGTAGCAGTAGTGGACGATGTCGTGCCCACGTGCGTGAGGATGTTCCGGAGATCAACGGCGCCTTTGACGTGCTCGTGGACGCACACACGCGTAGGCGTGATGTTCCGAGAGCACCTTGATGCCGCGAGCCTTCGGCCTTCGGCCTATTCGCGTCTAGTCGTGTCCGCGCGGATGTTCCGCCGGTCGTTATGATCATGTGCTTCCTGCGGGTACGTCGTACGTCTACCCACGTGCAAGTGGATGCTCCGCACATGGCCGAGAACGACATCGGCTACATCACGTCGTGTCCACGCCGTGGATGGCCCACACTTGTACGTTGTTTCGCCGGCCACTTGCGGGTCGTACCCATGCACGCGTGGATGTTCCGACGGCCTTCAACGCGTGCGGCGACACCACCGTGTCGTTCCGCGATGGTCCCTACGTCAGGGTGCCAGTGCCTAGGCATCTCGTCGTCGTTTCCACGTGCCTGTGGATGCACCGCGGCCGATTTTTGGGAAGCCCATTGTGGAGTGTGCTTGACACTCGGTATGTCGTCCCACGCACGCGTGGATGCTCCGGAGTGGACGATTCGAACCTCGTTGAACGATACATCGCCACCGTGACCACGTGGATGATCCAAAACGGGGCCCAGGTGGCCATGGGATCTCCGTGTCGCGCCCACGTACGCGTGGATGTCCCGAACGGTACGGGAAGCTCGATCTCCCGAACGAGTCCGCGCACGCGTGCGTGGATGCACCCGAGTACATCGCGCGTCAGCGCATGCATGGCTCGGTCAGTCGCCACGATCGCGTGGATGCTCCCAACAAGGACAAGCCTGCGGAGATCGGCCGACCCTGTTCACCACATGCGCGTGGATGCCCCGATGGACCTGCCGCCCCTCACGCTGCCCACGGTCCTCTTTCCAACGCTCCGCGTGGATGTTCCGGCGATCTCGATGGACGAGCGCGACCCGCTCACGTTGCGGCCACGTGCGCGTGAGGCATTTGACAGTGCCTGGCACGGGCCGTATGTTATACACCATGTCTAACATCGCTGGTCTCCGCACCTTCGTGCGGATCTGCGCCGTGATGATGCTTGCGCTCGTGGGCTTCGGCTGCGCGGTGCCTGTCGCGAGCGGTCTGGAGGACACCGACGCCAATCGGATCGTCGTGGCCTTCGATCATGCAGGCGTCGATGCGGTCAAGGAAGCGGATCCGGGTGGCGAGGGCAAGTGGCGGGTGACGGTCTCCCATGACGACGTGCCTGTGGCGCTCGGCGTACTGCGTGACCAGGAGCTGCCGCGAGCCAGTCCTGCGGGCGTGCTCGATGCTGTCGGTAAGGGCTCGCTCGTACCGAGCGAGGGTGCAGAGCACGCGCAGCTCATCGCCGGGATGGGTGGCGATCTGGAGCGGACGCTGGAGGGGGTCGATGGCGTTCTGTCGGCGCGCGTTCACCTAAACCTCCCAGTACAGGGGCCCATGCGCGAGACACCCACAGCGCGCGCGACGGCGGGTGTTCTCTTGGAGTACAGCGGAGCGACGCCGCCCATCGCGTCCGAGAACGTGCAGCGCCTCGTGGCGGGTGCGTGCAGTGGGCTGGCGCCGGCCGATGTGGCGGTCGTGATGGTGTCGCGCCCCGCGCCCGTACGAGCGAGCAGCACCGAGATCACACACGTCGGCCCGTTCGCCGTGACGCGTGCGACGTCGCGGCTCTTGACGGGTGTGCTCGTCTCTGCGCTCGTCGTGGCGTCGACGCTGCTCTTGGGCGTGCTGTTTCTTGGCCGCAAGCTCGGCCAGCAATCGGCCGAGCTTCGAAACCTCCAGGCGGCGATGCCGCCGGCAGGGTCGGTGCGTCGATGACGGGGTACGTCCTTCAGACGATTGTCGTTCTCGTCCTCGTGTGCGGCCTGGCCTTTGCGGTCATGGTGGCGGCACGCAAGCTCGGCGTCGGTCGCGGTCGTGGGCCGGTGTCGCTTGCGGGCTACCTCCCGCTCGATGCGCGTCGCGGCATCTACCTCGTGCGTGTCGGCGGCAACGTGCTCATCGTCGGTGCGAGCGAGGCGGGTCTCGTGAAAATAGGCGAGGTGGCTGCGAGTGAGCTGCCGGTGGAGGTGCCGTCGCCGTCGCCGTTCGCGAAGCTTCTGTCCGGCAAGCTCCTGGCGTCGATCAAGGGTGGGAACCGCGAATGAACCACGACGACCTGCTCTCTCGTCCGATTGTTCTCGTCATCGCGCTCGCGCTGGTGTCGCTTCTGCCGTTCGCCTTCATGACGATGACGGCGTTCGTGAAGATCGCGACGGTGCTCCAGATCGTCCGGAGCGCCATCGGCGCGCAGAGCGTGCCGTCGAGCAGCGTGATCATGGCGCTCGCCGCCGCGCTCACGGTGGTCGCCATGGCGCCGACCGGTGACAAGATCATGGCGCGCGCCGCGCCCATCTTCGCCGGGAAGACGCCGGACACGGCAGCGCTCATCACGCGTGGCGTAGACGCCGTGCGTGAGCCGATGCGCGACTTCCTCAAGAACAACGCGAGCCCGGGCGAACGGGCGCGCTTCCTCGACGTCGTACGAGAAAGTCGTCCCGAAGCGGAACGTGCCGGCGTCAGCGGCGAGGATCTCGTCGTTCTCGTTCCGGCCTTCGTGGTGACGGAGCTGACGGAGGCCTTTGCGATCGGCTTTCTCATCTACCTCCCGTTTCTCGTCATCGATCTGGTGGTGGCGAACGTCCTTCTCGCGCTGGGGATGCAGATGATGAGCCCGACGCAGGTGAGCTTGCCGTTCAAGCTGCTTCTCTTCGTGGCCATCGACGGATGGGGGCTCTTGGCTCGGGCTCTCGTGTCCGGTTATCAAGGCTGAGGTGGAGGTTTCGAATGACGACGCCGGACAAGTCCGAGACGAACGTACAAGAGCAGGAGTCGCTTGTTGTCATCGGGCGCGAGGCGGTCCGCTTGGTGGAGACCTGGGACACCAAGTCCCACGAGTCGATCCTTCAGGCCAAGGCGTGGGGGCGCGTCCAGAACCTCGTGAGGGCGCACCTGGCGAGGTTTCCGGCCGCGTCGCCAGCGAAGGTGGGGCGCTGATGGCCCACGAGGCTCAGGCCGCGCTCTTCCTCATGCTCGCGCTGTCGCTTCCGGTTCTGGCTGTGGCCGCGCTCGTTGGACTCGTGGTCGCTGCTCTTCAGGCGGCGTCGCAGGTCCAGGATCCGACGCTGTCGCACTTGCCGCGCATCATCGCCGTGGTCGTGGCGCTGATGTTTCTCGGGCCCTGGATCGGCCACGAGATCGCCGCGTTCGCCGTGCAGATGTTCACGAGGCTGCCGCCGTGAGCGACAAGACCGAGGAGGCGACCCCACAGCGACTCAAGAAAGCTCGCGAGGACGGCGACAGCGGCAGCAGCGCCTATGCCGCGCAGGCGACGGGCTTCGTCGTGGCGGTCGCGATCGTGCCCTGGGCGGTTCGGGCGCTCGTCCTTCAGTCGTCCGAGGCGCTCCGCGTTGCCATCGCGGATGCCGCGAGCGAGCACCCCAGCGTGCGCATCGATCCGTTCGAGCTGGGGCAGAGCGTGCTCATGCTCGTGGTTCCCATCGTGGCCGCGGTGGGCGTGGCCGCGGCGGTTGCGCACCTCGTGCAGACCGGCGCCGTGATGGCGACCACGCGTTTGGCGCTCAAGCTCGAACGCCTCAACCCGTTCGAGGGCCTGAAGAACCTCTTCTCGACGACGCGGCTCTTCGCGGTCGTTCGGGCTCTCGTCGCGGCGCTCCTCGTCGGATGGCTGGCCTACCGCGGGATCCTCGATCACGTCGTCGACGTCGCTCGTCTCCGCGGCCGCATTCAGTGGGCGGGACCGCTGGTGGCGGAGTTGGCAGGGACGCTCGCCTGGCGTGCGGCGCTCCTTGGCCTGGGCCTTGGCCTGCTCGACCTCGTCGTCACCCGCAGCGCTTGGCGCAAACGCCTGCGCATGGGCAAGGACGAGGTCAAACGGGAGCGCAAGGATGCTGACGGCGATCCACAGCTCAAGGCCGCGCGTGAGCGCGCGCGCCACGAGATGCTCGCTCAGGTCACCGTGGCCAACGTGCGGCAGGCGACGGTCGTCGTCGTCAATCCGACGCACCTCGCGAACGCTCTCCGGTACGACGTGGACGCGGGTGACCAGGCCCCGGTGCTCGTGGCTTCGGGCCGTGGCGATCTTGCGGCGGCGATGAGGCGTGCGGCCGAGCAGTGCTCCATCCCGGTGCTTCAGGACATCCCGCTCGCGCACGTGCTCATCGAGCTACCGGTTGGGCAGGAGATCCCCGAGACGCTCTACGAGGCGGTGTCCGAGGTGCTTCGTGAGGTGGGAGCGCATCGCCGGTCGAAGGAGCAGGATGTCGCCGTCGATCGTCAGTAGCGTCGCGAATGAGCTGGCGGCCGGAGGGGTGGACCTCGCGGCACTGGGCGTTGCGTGGGCGCGTGCGATGCCGCTGGTGACGCTTGTACCGGCGTTCGGACTGCGAGCCCTGCCGGTACCGGCCCGGATGCTGATGGCGCTGGCGTTTGCGGGGTGCATCTTCCCGGCGATGCCTGCGCAGTCGACCCTGTCGCTGCCGTGGGCGATGACGCTGCTCGTCGAGGCTGCACATGGCCTTCCGATCGCGGTCGCTACGGCAGTGCCGCTCTGGGCCGCCACGATGACGGGTGGGGTCGTCGACACCCTGCGCGGCTCGCAGGCGACGGCCAGCGCTCCGACCGTGGAGGGCGAGGCAACCCCGATCGGCATCCCGCTCTCTCTTCTGGCGTGTGGGACGTTTCTGGGTACCGGTGGACCTGCGCACGTTGTCCGGGCTCTCGCAATGCCGCCGAGCACGCACCCGCTCATGGACATCGCTCAGTCCGTTGCGGACGGCGTTTCTCTCTCGGTGGGTCTTGCGGCGCCGCTCGTGGCGGCATCGATCATCGTCGAGATCACAACGTCGCTCATCGCGCGCTCAGCCTCCCCTGCGCAGGTGCACCAGCTCTTGGCGCCGCTGCGTTCGATCGGCATTCTGGCGACGCTGGCGATCGTCCTGGAGCGGATGACGACGATGCTGACCGTCATGGTCAGCGCTACGCCGTGACGTCCTACAGGTCGAAGTCGGAGAACTCGTGGTACGGGACCTCCTTCATCCCGAATTCGGGATGGTCGTCGTACCAGCTCACCCCATGCCCCATTGACTCCATGGCGAGGTAGTGGCCGAAGTCCCCAGGATTTGGCTCCTTGTCGTGCTTTCCGGGAGCTTCGGCCGCCTTCACGTACAGCTCCCCGAGCGTCTTGTGGTTCTCGCGTTCGATCTCCCTGGCGACCATCTCGGCGTGCTTCTGCGCGTTGCGGCTCGTCGGCGGCGCGACGGCCATGATCTCGACGCCGCGGCCGTGTCCGTGGCCGCCGTAACCATTCTTGGAGAAGTCCGGTTTCTCTTCTTCGGCTTGCGCCCAGGCGCTCGCGAAGAAGGCGCGGGCCATGGAGTCGACGATCTGCTTGCGAAGGCCCGGATCGCGAACGGTCGCGCGGGCTCCGTCGCGGTGCTGGGCGAGCGCCTGCTTGAAGGCGTGGAGCATGTACCGCAGCTCATCGATCTCCGCCTTGGAGAAGGTGCCCTTCCCGAGTTGATAGCGCCCCTTTCCGAGCGGCTTGACGCGGGCGACCTCGGTCTTGAGGTCCGCGATGGCTCGTTCGAGGACCGACACAGGCACGCGACCATCGTTCGAGCCGATCGCGTAGAGCACGTTGCCCGGGCCGTGCCAGCCCTCGGTGAGCCGAACGGCCTGGGAGTCGCCGACCGTGACCATGTCCTCGTTCGCGGCGTTGCCGAAGCGATGGCGGCTACCGCGGTGCATCGAACTCATGACGCCAGGCTATCCGAGGGCGGCGCGGTGCTCCATGCGAATCGCACGGCTCGCGCTCCGAGGAGCGTTCTACGGGCCGGCGGGCCGCGGCCTTGACGCACTGTCAAACGCGACGTAAAACACTGGAACCGCCATGAGTCTCGGTGTCACCCACCATGCCGTCCAGCGCTTCATGAAGTACTGGCGCGTGGGAAGGTCGCTCGACGACGTGGAGACCGAGTTGCGGGCTCTGGCGGCTGAAGCCGTGCCGACGCGGAGGCGAACGCTGCCTGGTGACGCCTGGATCTACTTTGCCCACAGCCAGAGTGGCGAGCGGATCCTCCTTGCGGTGCGCGACAGCGCGATCGTGACCGTTCTTGCGCCCGATGTAGACCAGGACAAGCGCGTCGAGGCGGACATCGAGATGTTCGAGGATAGCGAGGCGACGCGCCTCGCTATCCGGACGATGCTCGAAGCCGATGCGCGCGAAGAGACCGAGAGTCGTGCTCGCTTGGCCGACGAGCGCGATCGAAAAGACAACGCGCGTGCGTGCATCGCTCGTTGGAAGAGCGGCAAGGTCATGGTGAGTCGAAAGGCGCTGGCCAAGGCCCACCAGATCCTGGGACTTCCCTTCGAGGGCCTCGAAGGCCTCGTGGGCGACGTGACCGAGACCGCCGACACGCAGCTCGCGTCCGAGGCGGCCCGTCGTCAGTCGGCGTTGCAGCTCGTCGCGGAGTGGCGTAGCGGCAGGAGCTTCACCCCGAAGGCGATCAAGCGCGCGCACGACATCCTGGGGCTGCCGCTGGCGCTCAGCGGCGACACGCCCGAGGAACGTTTCCTTCTGGAACAGCAGACGTTCGGCGAAGCCTTGGCGACGAAGCGCGTGCAAGCTCGCGCGCTCATCGAAGCGTGGAAGGCCGGCAAGAGCAACGCGAGCCTGAAGGCTGTGCGTCGTGCTTACAAGCTGCTCGATCGGCCGTTCGACGACGAGCGACTCGTCGCCGCGGATCCCAAGGCGTCGCCGTGAGAGGTTGCCGAAACGGAGGCCTGATGCTCGGCTGGTGTCGCGGGCTGTCACGATGGTTGCGCGGGTACCGTATGACGCGCTGCTTCTCCTGCGATCAGAAGCTCGTCCTCGTACGCCCCGGCGCGCCGGCCGTCCACTTGGCTCCGGCTTGCGGCGGATGGTGGGATGCCGTCAAGGCCGACATGGCGATCCGAGGGGAAGAGCTGTCGTGAGCCGCAAGATCGTCGTCGAGGAGTTCTGCACCGACTCCGACTGCCCGCGCGAGGAGACGCACTGGCACGCCCTCACGATCCAGTCGCTGGCCGCGGAGAAGCCCGGCGAGTACACCATCACGGTGCGTGTGAGGGAGATCAAAACGAAGCGTGCGCGCCGCGCCAAGCGAGCGAAGCTATCGACGAGAAGAGCAATGTCGAAAAAGGACCGCTAGCGCGTACACGACGGGAAGCGCGGAGAGAGGCGACTGACCGTGCACGGCAAGCTTCCGAAGGACGTTCGCGCCTGCGCCGTTCGTGAGCGTACGGCGGATGGTGACTCCGTGGGCCGGTGCTGGTTCAACGTCGTCGCGGGTCGTTGCCCTCGGCATGGGGACGTGACGTCGGTGCAGGCCACGTACGCGACGACCGGGCGCCTGACGGACGAGATGGACCTGTACGAAGCGCGTGGGGAGCGTCCCCCGTGGTGGGGGATTGCGAAGAGAAGCAAGCGCTGAGGCTCATGCTTGCCGTCGAGTCGTGGTCTTCGCGGCGGCGAGGTCTTCAAGCGCGCGCTGGTGAAACTCCCACCACGCCTCTGGCATCTGCGCCATCGAGCCCCGCGTGCGCCAGGCTTGTTCCTCGGCGCGTACGAGCCACTCGTCGAGGCCGGGGAGATCATTCGGCTTGAGTCGGAAGTGCTCGACGGTCTGGGCGGGGCTTCGTGAGCCGAGGACCGCCGTCCAGTAGCTCGTGTAGTCCCAGCCCTTGCGTGTCGGCTGCGACCGCGTCGAGCCGGGAGGGTCGAGCGCGGAGCCGAATGCGTGCGCGGCCGCGTGGAGGCGGATGACCGACTCCTTCGTGGACGAAAAGGCTTTCCCGTCTCTCTGCCACACACCGAAGACGAGCGCGCGCTCGGTGAGACGACCGTCGTCCTCGACGCTTCGCGTGACGACGGCGATATCGAACCCCTCCTTCTTGACGAGCATTCGCGCGAGCGTGATGGCGAAGCTCTTGGAGTGGGCGGGCGTCACTTCCCCCGGAACAACGACCGAGTAGAGGACGCTCTTGTCCATGACTCACGCTATCACGGAGCACGTGTCTCTTCCGAGCTGGTACTCTCGTCGGCATGGCGCGTCACGAGTTGAAGCAAGGGCAGATCGTCCAGTATCTGGGCGAAGAACACCGCGCAGACGGGATGGAGGGGATCATCATCGGCTTGGCGCGCATCGGTCCGCCACGGACCTACCTGATGAGGCTTCCGTGGATGCGTGAGCCGCAGCACCTCGAAGTCGCGCCGTCGCAGGTGCGCAAGCTGCGCTGGTTCAGCGCGAGCTTCACGAAGCGGTATCCGCACGTGGAAGCGTTCGCGAAGGAGTGGGGCGTGAAGCGTCCTGAACGACGCTCTCGTCCGAGTCGGCGATCGCGCTAGTACGTATTGACGTGCGTCGACTCGTACGCTCGCCGTACAAATCGTGTGGACAGCGCAACCAAAGCGCGCGTAGCATCGGCGCCATGGCACACAAGAAGGGCCACCATGGTGGCAAGTCCCGCAAGTCTCGTGGCGTGAACAAGAGCACCGTCAAGGCGCTCAAGAAGTCCGTCAGCAAGACGAACAGCCTGCTCAAGAAGGTCCTTCGGCAGTCGCGCAAGTCGCGCTGACCCGGGGTCGGGGTGCGCGCGGGCTTGCCCCGTGCGCACGCCGCTCGCGTCTCGACGACCGCGCGAATGGTTCGCGCGTGGTTGGCTTGCATTCGTTCGAGTGCTGGCTCTAGCCTTGGGGCATGGGTCCGATGCGCTTGAACGTCGGTGACATTGTCATCGTGATGCGAGGCAAGCACGCCGGCCGTCGTGGTTGCGTGACGTCGACGTCGGCTGGCCCGCGATCGACGGAGATCGCCGTGGCTCTCGATCACCCCGTGCAGCGCACGGTCACCGTCGATCCGTTCGATGTGGCCAGCGCGGATGATCCAGAGCGCGCGTCGATGGCACGGATCCGGTGGATCCGTGCTCCGGGTCGTGTTGCGTCCATCACGCGGACGCCTGGTGGTGGTGTCTACGCCAGGAGCGAGGACGGTCGGTTCGTCGTGTGGACGCGTCGCCATCTCGGTGGTGTGCGGGGTGAGAGGTCGTACCGCTACTCGTTCGAGGCGACCGACTACGGCGTTCCGAGCGGCGGTCAGCGGTTCACGACCGTGCCGATCGATACGACTCGTACGGAGAGCATGGACGTGCGGCGCGTCATGGCGGCGGTCGATGCGTGGGCGGCGCAACATCCGGCGACGGTGGTCTGGCATTCGGAGTAGAATGACGCTGTGGAGATCCTCCTACTCGCCCTGATGGGCCTCGGCTACATCGTCTACAGGGCGTCCGAGCACTCGCTTCCGCGCGCGTGGACGAACGAGGAGGCTCAGGCTCGGGAGGGCGTTCTTCCGCGAGAGTGGATGAGCGCACTGGACGGCTCTGCCTCGCCTCCGGGGCCTCCGCCTGGGTCTCTGGTTCCCCCGCCGCTGCCTCCGCGCCGTGGTCCGGCGCCTCCGCGCGGTGCTTTGCCCGTCCGGCCGCCTGCGCCGGTGCCGGCGGGTGCAGGCGTGCAGCTCACGCTCGCGCCGGGGAAGATGGCGACGAGCGCGCTTGCAGCGGGTGGTCGGCTGGTGGTGAATGTGCCGGCGGGCGCGCATCTGGTCCCGTCCGGCATCACGAGCATGCCACCGGCGGGTTCGATCAGGCAGCTCTCGGCGACGTCAGCGGCGATCTTCCCGGCGGGAAGTGGTCCGTACGGTCAGTCCGTCACGGTGCGCTGGATCGATGGGGCGGGTCGCCCGCAGACGACGCTCGTTTCCTTCGCGGTGCTTCCGGCGTACCGCGGAAGGAACAGTTAGATGAGTCTCATGCCTGCGTCGCCCGACCACCGCGGCATTCCCGGCGCGCTGTCTCCAGACCAGCTCGCGGCAGCGAACGCAACGGCGCGGAGTCGGTCGACGTCCAAGGGCGGCAACATGGTCAAAGAGCCGAAGGACAACGTCTACGGCCGCTTCAAGCTGCTGCAACGCACCGACGGGCTATTCGTCGTTCACGACACGGAGGAATGGCCGCCCAATGGGCCCGTCTTCCACAGCGAAGACGAGGCCCGTGAACACGCTCAGGCGAAGTCGAGGACGGCGGTCGCAGCCAAACGGTAGCGTGCTGTCATCGGCGTCGAGACCGGTCGACGAAGTCTGCGCGTCCGCGAACGTGAGTTCACCGGCCGGCGCACCGCGGGTGGTCGTGATCGCGTTCTCTACCGCTTGGATTGCGCCCGCGCTTTGGCGTCCACGTCCCACATCTTCGCGGCGAAGTGGAGAAACCAGGCTCGCGTCGTGCCGTCGAGGTCTCTAGCGAGGTCGACGGCGACGGCCATGGCGATGGCCAGCGAGTGGTCCGGGGCTGCCGCCTGCAAGCCCTTCTTGATGCCCAGTGCCAGCATCGCGCGATCGAGCGAGGAGGCATTGCCGTAGGAGCGTCCGGACTGACTGCGGTGTGAGGAACGGCGAGCGGCCATGCCGCGATAGTACGCGGCATGGCGACAATGGAACAAGCGTTAGTAGCCTGCGGTGTACGTGTCGACCAAGTCGCCGAGGCCGAGCATGTAGTGGCCGATCTTGTGGGCCAAGAACCGCGCGTCGCTTTTCGTGAAGAGCGCGGCGCCGAGACCGTCGACGAAGTCCGCGCGTCCGCGAAACGTGAGGCCACCGGTAGGCAGTCGTGTGACCGGGTGCCCCATCACGCCGAGGGCCCATTTCGAGCCGATCTTGCGGATCTCGATGGGCTTGCCGTTGGCCCAAATCTCCGCATGCGAGGGTCGGCGTCCAGCGGCCCATCCAGTCTTTGCAGCGTTCCCGTGGCGACGAGGCGATGCGCTCGGGCGGCTGCGTCGTGAGCTGCGCCGACTGCTTCGTTTCTTGGTGGCGGCCATGACCCCACACTACCACGGTGAGAAGAGCCTCGTCCGTCCTGCTAGGCCCACTTGCCGTCGCGTACCTCGTCCTTGTTCGGGGTCCCGAGCTTGACGACCTGGTCGCTCTTGATCGCGACCGACTCGTTCTCGGGCAGGATGCTGAAGCCCTTCTGAAAGCCCAGCTCCAGGACGCTCTTCAGATCCTTCGTGAGCTTCGTGCCATCGAGGGACTTCCTCAACGCACGCACGCCATCGGCGTAGTGCTCGAACCACGGCAGCCCGTGGCTCGTGTAGTCCTCCGCGGTCACGGGCACCGTGGGGGGCTCGTGCTTGGTGATGGCGCGCCAGGCGAGTGAGTTCGTCAGGTGCACGAAGCACCGGCCGTGATGGCCCTGGTTCCAGTCGCTGAATTCGTATGGGTCTTCGAAGACCTCTTGCTTCATCCTGCCGCCGGGTGCGAGCCCCATGTCCGGAGCTGCCGCGGCCGCGGCGGCAAATCCCATCATGTTGTAGGACGCGCCCTGTTCGTTGAGCTGATCGCTGAGGCTCATCATCCCGCGGAGCATGCTCGTCTCCTGCTTGGGGAAGCGGCGATCGAAGACCTCGCGCTTCATCGGCATGACCTCGATCTGAAGGCCACCGAACTCGGCCTTGCCCGTGATCTGCTCCTCGGCCGTGAAGCCCATGCCGAGCGGCGCCGCCACGAACTGCCGGATCGTGTCCTTCTCGACGACGTAGCCGTCGAGCCAAGGTTGGGTGGGGACGACGCAGTAGTCCTTCGCGCGAAGCTCGGACGTCCATGCCTCGCCCGTGAGCGCGCTGCGCTTGCCCGTGGCCACCTTGACGACGAACGGGTAGGCGCCATGTCGCTGAATGTACTGGCTGCTGAAGTTGAGCCACATGGCCTCCGACTGGAACATGGGCAGCATCACGCCGCCGTGCTCCTTCCACGACAGAGGGATGCGGTCCTTGAAGTCGTCGACGAGCCGAAGGGGGAAGGTGCTCAGGCCGGGCGGCAAGGGGTAGGTCTTGCCGTCGTCGGGGATGCGCAGCGTGCGCATGAAGGAGATGCGGACCTTCGCGTCGGGGTGGACGTCGGGGAACGAGAACACGAGGGAGTCGTGCGTGAGCTGGAGCATGGCGTGAGTCCTTTCACCACTTGCCGTCCCGCACGTCGTGCGCGAGGCGGTCGATCGTTTTTTCGGAGCGCCCACGCAGCTGGCGCAGGAGCGCCGCGAAGGCCTTTGGATGCGTCTGGATGATCCCAAGGAGGTCGCTGGAAACCTTGCCGCCGAGCGCGAGCAGCACGTCGGGGTCCTCGCCCAGCACGGCGGCGAGCTTGACGATGACCGCCTCCGACGGGGGAGGGAGCTTCTCGGTCTCGATCTTCGAGAGGTAGGTGGGCTCGATCTCTACGCTCTGCGCGACGGCTCGAAGGGAGAAGGAGCCCTTGCCCGAAGCCAGCAGCTCTTCGCGCGCACGCCGGACGTAGGGTCCGAAGTTCAAGGTGTGTAGTGTTTACTCACTACACACGGTTGCGTCAAGCGCGAATCGCGGTGACGTCGACAGCGCTCTCCGAATCGGCAGCCCTGATGTAGCATCGGCCCATGGCTGCCAAGAAACGCGCGCGTCGCTCTCGCACCAGTCGGCCGACGTCAGCAGGCCTCTCGCCGTCGATCAAACGCGAGGTCGAGAAGGCGCGCTTCGCGGGGTTCGAGGAGTACGTGGTTCGCCATCTCGTCAACCAAGGGGATGTGGTGACGACCGCCGACGGCTGGGACTTCGTGCGATCGCACCCTCGCCACGTGATGGCGTGGTTCCGGAAGCACTTGGCGCCGAGGTGGGAGCGGGCGACGGATGCCGAGATTCGGCGCGAGGCGGCCGACGCGGCGCGTTCCATGAGGCGCTGGCTCTAGTCTCCCGCTCAGCCGACAGGCGGGTAGCTCGGTAGCGGCGTCGGCCACGGCTGGTAGTGACCCGCATGCATTTCGCCACCGGCGTCGAAGAAGTCGACGACGGACTGAACGTCGCGAACCATGATCGTCGTGCGTCCTTGCCGTGTTGCCTCGACGATCTCGAAGACTCCATCCGCGAAGCCAGTGACGAAGTAGACGCGGCCCGCAACGTTCGTGTTCATGACGACGGCGCAGTTCGGGTCGTGCTCCATCGCGAACCAGGAGCCGAACCGGAAGCCGCGGATGGTGGGCGGACGTTGCGCGTCCTCCCATGGGCGGTACCTGTCTCCGAGGCATGCCTGAAACACGTCGAGCAGCTCGTCATAGGTCCGTTTGTACGACTGCTGGCACATCGCCCCGCGGGTAACGTACCACGAACGGTAACGATCCAATACGAGTGCGCCGCCATTCGGCCCATGGGATGATGGACATCCTCATGGGCCGAAGTGGGACCTACTCTGTCCAGAAGCTGGTGAGTACGCCGGGTCGTGGAGAGCGCTGGTCTGCCGTCGGACTTGGGACCGCCGCTCTCCACTGGGATTCGTGTGCTGCGGTGACCAAGTCGATCCGGTCGCTTCAGCCGCTTGCCCATCGGGACCCGGCATGGGCGGGCGTCTACCGCGTTCGTTGCGGCGGTAAGACAATGGCTACGGTCGTCCTCCTCTCGCGCAAGAAGCGACCGGCGGGGAAGCGCTACGGCGATGCGCGGTTCCCGGCGGAGACCGCGGCGCGGATCACCGCGCTCGAAGATGAACGGGACGAGATCCAGCAGATGATCGAGAAGCTGGAGGACTTCGTCTTCATGGAAGAGACGGCGATGAAGGTCTCGGCGGACATCCAGAGGCTCGCCCACAAGTACCCCGCGTCCAGGAACCTCGCGGCGGCGGCCTCTGTGGCTGCTCGCGGGTTCGAGCGCTTCCATCACGGCGTGCTCGACAAGCTCTCCAAGGCGCTCGATGAACTCGACGACGCGGCCGATGTCCGCGCGACTGAACTCTACGATCTCGAACAGTAGGCCTCGGCGTGGGCCCATGCGGCTCGCGCGGATGGTGCTCGCGGAGCCGCATGGGCCTTCGGGGCCTTTGCGTTCACTCGCGTTGCAAGACTTTGTGCCAGCGCATGGTCATGGGGTCCGAGTAACCGAGCCACGTGAGGATCCCTGGAATGAGAGCCGACCAACTCTCGAAGGAGCCCCATGGGGTGGTGCGCCCAGGACGGTCGGCCACGATGTAGCCACGTACGACGGTGAGCGCGCAAGCGATGAGGCGCGGCTGCTCCCTCTTCACCCAGGACGATAGATCGCGGTGCATGAAGTTGTTCCGCTCATCGTGCTGTTCATGCTTGGGCGCTACCAGCTGGATGACGAGCGTGCGCCGCGCGAGATCGTCATCCATGGCGAGGTGATTGCCCGCTGCCCACCAGACGGTGCGCATTGGTCTCGTCTTGTGATGCGAGCTGCCGAACGCTCGGTAGGACCACTCTCTCGCGGTGAGAGCCCCGCTCAGTGCAGGGCTTTGGAGCTGCCGACAGACGTTGTCGATGAGACAGAACGGGATGTCGTTGTCGACGGCGAGGGTGATGCGCTTCTCGAACGTGCTCTCGTCGGGCGGCGGTGGAAAGCAGACGGGCTCGTGTCCGAAGGCGATCTGCGAGGCCGTGGCAGCGAGTCGCGTCTTGCCCGTTCCGAGGGAGTTGGCGGTCACCGCGAATAGCGGCGTCGGCCCTTCGATCGCTGATCGCGCCACGCACGTGAAAAGCCCTGCCATCCAGGCGCTGAGCGATGCTGAGGCTCCGGCGAAAGGAAAATCGCGCACGACCTCCACGAGCGCCTTGGCGCACTCACGGCAGGTGTCGAGGCTTGGGCTCTCCTCGATGTGTGGGAAGTCGGTCGACGGCTTGTAGAGGACGCCGGTGGCGTCGTCGTGGCCAGGCTTCTGAAGCAGTGAGCCGTCGGGCCTCATGGTGGGGGCCGTGATGACTTTCGTGACTGTTCGGACCTTGTCCCAGTCGGGATCGGGCATGGTGTGTCCTCCTCGGACTGGGTCTACACCAGCCGTCTCCGTCACGCGACAGGCATTCGTGTTCTATCGTTCGAATATCGCTACACAAGTTGCCCACAGCCTGTGGGCAATTGGAGAGGACGCCTCACGCGTTCGGTATCGACTCCCCGACGGTTACGGCGAGTGTGTACGGTCCCGTCATCCGCCCGTTGGGATCGCGAAACACCACTCCGATGGCCGCGACCCCTGTTGCGCTCGCCGTGATGCTGAGGAGGCCGCCTGCCGTCGACTCCGACGTCACTTCGCCCATCGGATCCGACTCCGGATCCACAGGGTGATGGACGCTCGCCGCGACGCAACCGCGGCACGGGGCGCAGAAGCTGAGCGTTTGGCCTCGCGCCATCACGAGATGCCCGCCGCTTGGCCAGGGCAAGCACGCGCCTCCGGCTCCCGCGGCGAACCGAGCGGTCTGCGAACGACGGCGTCCGAGCAGGCCCACAACCACGAGGCCGGCGATGATCGGCAACCACATGGCCCGCGCCGACTAGCGGTACATGGGTGCGGGCCCGTACATGTACCCCGTCTGCGCGACGGCGGGTGACGATGCGACGGTCGCCGCTTGCTGGTAGAACGCGAGCATCTGCCTTGCGAGGCTCTGCGCCCGGGCGGCGTCGAGAGGAGTCGATGTCCGACCGTTCCCGATGATCTGGGCGGAGCTGCCGAGGCCCTGCCAGACCGTGTCGAACGTCGTCGGGATGCTGCGGAGCGTGCTGTAGATGGCGTCGGCGGATGCCGCGAGCGACTTGCCGGTGTCCCCCAGGTGGTCGATGATCATCGGCGAGAGCCGGATGTAGCCGAGCGCGCCCGCCGTCTTGTAGCTCGCGACGGCGAGGTTCTGCTTGCCCTGCGCGATGTACGAGTCGCCCTGGCTGACGAGGCTTCCGAACTTCGCGACGCCGGTGGCGATGTCTGGGAGGGGAGCGGGCAGCGGGCTCATACCCGCGGGAACGCTCGTCTGTCCCGTCGCGAATCGAGTCGCGCCGACGGCGTGAGGCGGAACCTGGGCCCGACCCGCAGGCGGCGGCGGGAGCGCGGGGGGCCGCGTACGAGTCGGGGGCGGCAGGAGCGGCCTGGCGGCGTAGCCGCCATCCCTGCGCATCATCTGGATCTCCGCCTGGTAGGCGGCTGCCAGCACGGGATCGTACGAGTTGAGGACTCGCACGTAGGAGTCGGCGAGGCTCTGATCGCGTGCCACAGGTGCGAGCGTGGTCTTGACGCCGGAGCGGTAGCCGAGCAGGTACCCGGCCACCGCGCCTGCGGCGCCGCCGATCAGCAGCGAGATGGGGTGCATTCCCTTGATCGGACCACGACTCGGCCCTGCTGTCCAGGTACCGTACGATTCGTTCAGTGCCGGATTCACGCCGCTGCTTCGTCGAGGTATCCGCAGGCCGTGGCCTTGGAAGCGCGCTGGGCGGCGCCGCAGACGGTGCACGGCCGGACCTTGGCCTTGTAGCTCCCCTGGATGAAGATGGGGAGCATCGGGTTCTTGTGGCCGCGGACCGAGCCGTCCTTGTTCTTCAGGGTGCGGAAGCCCATGATCGAGAGCTTGATGCCGTTCTTCTGCGTGGGCGGCTTGTTCGCCTCCAACTCGGCGATCTTGCGGAAGACCTCGGGGCGTTCGCGCTCCAGCGTCTGCCAGTCGCCCTTGCTCGCGTAGGGGCACATCATGCACGCGCTCTTGCGCGGCACGGGGTAGCCGGCCGCGCGGACGAGCGCCTCGCACCGGCAGCGGCAGAGGTTCCACTCGATGAGCGGAAAGCGATTGCGGCGGAGGATGTCCCCTTCTTTTCGGGCCCGCTTGCCTCCGGCGTTCGGGTCCTTCTGCGCGCGCGCTTCTTCTCCGGCCTCGAACCCGATCCAGACCTCGACCTCGACGGCGCCGTACCGGTCGCGCGCCCACGCCTCGAATCGTTCGACCTCGGCCACGGTCGTGCAAATGCGATTCGGCCCCGCGACGGGGATCTGTCCGCGCTCGGCGAGCCACGCGTAGAGGCTTCGCGCGTCGCGCACGGGGTACGCGTCGGAGTCGATGATGACCAGCTCGATGCTGTGCTTGGCGCACAGCGGCCGAACGACCTCCTCGATGTGGCGGTAGGTCCCCTCCCACTCTCCCGGGTCTTCGTGCGCTGGGTCCCCCACATCCGCGAAGACGACCACGTCCGGCTTCTCTCCGCGCCGGATGGACTCGACGAGCACTGCGAATGAGTCGAGTCCGCCGCCGTAGGACAGAAGGCGTGGCATCACAGGAGCGCTCGTTGCCACCTAGTACCCCAACTTCAGCAGCTCGTTGACGATGCTCTGAGCTTCGGACGAGGTGAGAGCGCGCGGCAGATAGCTATAATTCCAGTACTCGCGCGCGGACTGAATCGACTCTCCGATCGACCGCACCGACGCCTTGTAGGCGTCCTGAATCTCGGGGCCGTACTCACGGCTCCGGCCATCGGCGGACATGGTGTAGGGGATCCCCTCGGTCTCCCTGGCGTTGGCGCGCGCGTCCAAAGCGACATTTTCGAGGATCAGCGTGCGCATCGCCTTGCTCAGCCTTGCCATGGTCCTTGCCTCACCGATCTCAATCTACCCTGGAGCCGTCTGGCTTGGTGCGACCGAGCGCCTACCTCTTTTCTTCGGTCGCCGGACCAGTCTCCGATGCCGGCTCGCTGTCCTTCGCGACGCGCCGTTTCGCCATGCCCCCGCGGCGTCCGGCTTCGCGGGCCTTCTCGGATGTGAACTTGTACGCGGTGCCGCCCTCGTGAGCCGCCTTGGCGCCCTTGCGGGCGATCTCCTGGACCTTCGTTCGGTCGAGAAGTGCGAACCCGATCTTCCTCTTGCCGCTGGTCATCCTCGATTCCCTCCAAGTGACGGCGTGTCGTTCTCGGGCGCCGCCGTCCCGTCCGAACCACGAATGCGCTCCACCGCAGACTTCAGCTCGGCGAGCGTTCCGGCCAACAGGCTGCCTCGGCCGTCGGAACCAACTTCGCCGAGGATCGTGAGCAAGAGGTCTCGGTGGGATGGATGCCAGACCATCGCACGGTCGTAGAAGCCCTCGCCGACATCGGCCGTCCCGCACGTTTCGCACGGGCATTCCTGCCGGATGCGGCATCCCATGGGCCGCGCGACTGGGCAGTCGACGTCGTCGCCGTACTTGCACCCGTGCTCGGTGCAACAGTGCCAGGCGTGCGTTCCGTCGTTGCTGTGTGCGTCGCGCATAGCGAGCAGGAGCGGCTTGAGCGCGAGAAGCGATCCGCCCTTCTGGAAACACTTGACGCCGAGCGCGCCAGCGATCGCCGGCAGATCGGGGTTCGAGGAACAGAGTACGACCGGGATTTGGCGAAGCACTTCCGACCCGAGGATCTCGCGGACCATCGTGGCGCCGTCCATCCTGGGCATCTCCAAATCGGAGACGATGACCGTCGGTAGCACGTGAGAGTGCTCCAAGAGATCGAGAGCCGCCTGGCCGTCGCTGGCGTGCGCGAAGGCCTCGAACTCGCCCTTGAGCATGCGCTCGATGAGCGCGTGGGTCATCTCGCTGTCGTCGACGATGAGGAGATGCGCCATCACGACCTCCCGAGGAGCAGTACTGCGACCATGTCGATGTTATACGCGGCGTCTAACAGTCGCGCAAGTCGTTTCCTCGTCGGTCTCTTGGTGTACGCTCCTGCGAGTGCACCGGCTCTTTTCCTGGCTCGTGTTCGTGTGCGTGCGCCTTCTCGTGCTCGTCGGGAGCCTGCTCGCCTTCTTGGTGGACTGGAGGCCCCAGTGAGCGTGGCGGCGCGGCCGCCCGATGACGCTCTCGGCGAGGCGGCACGGCATCGTGTTCATGAGCCGCTCCTCCAGGAGCGCGTGGTTGCCTCGGACGTCATCTACGCCACGGCGTCCGGTGTGCGTGAGCCGTGGGCGCTCGTCGTCACGAGGGGCAAGGCGCCCCCGTACGGCTACCTCGATGCGGGGAGGGTGCTCGTGCTTATCGAAGGCGCGGACCTGGGCTCGGAGCCGCTTGCGGGTCTCGTCTGGGCGCGGGAGCGTGGCAAGCTCTTCATCCACAACGTGTGGGTCGATCCGGACGCGCAGGGGCATGGTCTCGGCCGAGTGCTCGTCGAGGCGTACCGCCAGCACGTGACCCCCAAGGTCGTGATGAGCGGGCCGTTCAGCAACGCTGGCCGAGGGTTCGCGCGATCGATCGGTGCGAAGATCGTGAACGACGTCTGAGCCATGGCGATCGAGGACATGGATCGCAAGATGGCCGAGCGCGTCTTCGGTCTGCGGCTGGAGCGGCTCAAGGATCAGATTCGAGCGCTCCCGACGGCGGAGAAGCTCCTCCGGTCACGACGTACCTCATTCGCTGCAACTCGGCCGGAACATGGGAGCACGTGACGCTCTCGTAAAAGGAAGAGGTGACTGTCGCGCGTCGAACGTGGGGTAGGATGGCTCCCATGAACGGTGGCACCTTCTGGATCGGCGACGACAAGCACGCTCCGACCATGCAGACGCGCAGCGGCGGCAACGCTGTGGACACGTCGAGCGAGGCGCGTGCGGAGATCCTCCGGGCCTTCGGTCGCGATCCGAAGTCGGGGCCCGGGAGCATTCCGGCGGCGGTCGCCACCAAACGCCTGACGCAGTACGACTTCTCGAACGAGACGCTGCCGGCCGCGGCGGAGCTTCTCTCGCTCGCCCGGAAGTCGAAGACGACGTTCGGCGCGATGCTGCGCTGGCTATGAGACGGCGTGAGCGACGATGGCGATGTACCGCCCCTCGGCGAGACCTTCGCTGATCGAACCCACGTTCCAGATGCCCCGCTTCCACCTCGGGCTCGTGAAGTAGTCCGCGAAGAGATGCTCGGTCAGCATCTGCGGGTGTCCGGGATCGTTGGGGTCTGTGTCGAGCCACTCGAAGATCCGGACGGAGGTCCCGGCTTTCGACACGGCCTCGATGCGTTGCAGGATCTCGCGCGGATCGCGGGTGTGCTGCAAGCAGTTGTACATCCAGACCTCGTCGAACTTCCGGTCGACGGGCATGGTCTCGGCGGGCATGGAGAGCACCTCGACGTTGGCCTTGCGGTAGCGCTCTTTGGTCGCGTCGCTCATGGGCAGCGGATCGACGCCGCGCGACGGACCGTGCTCGGTGCGTTGGAGGAGCGAGACGGGTCCGCAGCCGACGTCGAGGATCTCCCGGTTGCCGAAGTTACTGCGGTCGATCCCGATGAGGCGGCAGTAGACGCGCTGCTTCAGGATTTCCTCGTCCCAGCGCCGGTTCCAGTCGAGACCCCACCAGTCGGTCTCGAACTTCTGGGCGACGCTCCATGCATCCGGCGGCGGTTCGGTCGGTGGCGTGGGAGCCAGGTGCGGCCGCGTGAGGTCGATGGTCGGTTCTGCAACGGCCTTGGGGTACTTGCGCACGAGCCAGTCGAGCTGCGTCCGCTCTGGGAAGCGTTCGTAGAAGCCGGTCGGTGGGTGGGCCGTCTTGTGGAAGTCGCGGAGGTTCAGGATCTGCTGGAAGAACTCCTCGTACATCAGCGCGACGCGTTCGAGTGAGAAGTTGGCCCGCGCCCACTCGGCGCAAACGCGTCCGTCGATGCGGTCGATGTTCTTTGCGGCCCACACGAACTGCTCGAACGATCGGCAGCGGTAGCCCGTCACGCCGTGGAGAACGGTCTCGGGGAAGACGCCGAAGTCGGTCGTGATGACGGGCGTCCCCGACATCATGGCCTCGACGTGTACGCCCCCGAAGGGCTCCACGTACTGGGTCGGGCAGAAAACGGCGTACGCTTCGGCGTAGAGCTTGCGGCGGTCTTCGATGCCGACGGGTGGCTGGTAGATGGCGTGGGGGTTGTCGCGGAGGAAGGGCGTCGGATCGCCTTGGCCGACGATCCGGATCTTGCGTCCGACCTCCTTCGCCACGGCGATGGCGATCGCCACACCCTTGTCCTCTTGCAGACGCCCGAGGTAGAGCAACTCGTCGCCGCGCTTGTCGGCGGGCGTGAAGTTCTTGAGGTCGAAAGCGTTGGGGATGACGCCCCAGTACCACTTCTTGCCGCCGAAGAGATTGTCGCGTCCGAGGTGCATGTGCAGCCACGCGTAGGACTCGTAGACGCGCCACTCGGCCCACGAGTGCGGGTAGCCGATTCCGCTCTCCACGAGGAACTGGTCGATGCCTTCGCAGGCCGTCCGCTGCGCACCGCCCCAGGTCTGGCAAACGATTTCCGTGCACGTCGGCGCGACCCGGCTGGCGAGTGCCGCGTGCATGTTGCGCGCGAAGAGGTCGTGGTAGGGCGCCAGCGGACCATCCACCTTGGTGTTGTAGAAGTTCGTGCCCGGATGACCGCCGATGGTCGTGCGCCAGGTGTCCTCGGGCATGACGCTGACGTTCTCGGTGCACTCGGGCGAGGAGCCCTCGACGCCGTAGTGGATGACCTCGTGACCACGGCGGTGGAGCATCTTGCAGAGGTTCAGGGCCTTCTGCGTGAACGCACAGCTCGTGAAGTTCTCGTTCGTCTGCGTATGAGGTAGGCCGAGCACGTGAATGCGCATCGCGCGCGATCTTGGCACACGAGCCGTCGTGCATACAAGTCGATAGGTAGCGCGCCATACAAGTCGTCGGCGCACGAGTCACTGCGTACGACGGCGATACATGTATCGACCTGAAAGTAGCTGCGTTCGCCGTTCGATACTGCGATCCTCGTCGTCATGGGACGGAACCGGCTTCTCGGAGCGCCGTACGAGCAGCAGCTCGTCACGACGAGTTGTACGACGGAGCCGCAGGTCGACCGCTACATCGTCGCGACGCCGTCCGGTGGGCCGAATGTGACCATCACGCTGGACCCGAACGCCTTCAACGGCGATCAGGTCAGCATCGTCGATGGCGCGGGGAACGCCGGGACGCACACGATCACGGTCGTCCCGAGCGCGGGACAGACGATCGATGGCCCGAGCACGATCACGAGCAACTTCGGATCGCTGGAAATCACGTTCAGCTTCAGCCTGGGCAGCGTGTGGCTGACGACGACGTCCGGCGGCAGCTCGGCGGGTACGACGGGCGCCACGGGCCCGGCGGGCGCGACGGGCGCGACGGGCGTGTCTGGCGCGACAGGCGCGGGTACGACGGGCGCGACGGGTGCATCGGGAACGCAAGGAGCCACGGGGCCTGGTGTGGGCTCGACGGGCGCCACGGGCGCGACCGGAACGACCGGCGCCACGGGAGCGAGCGGCACGACGGGCGCTACGGGCGCCGGCACGACGGGCGCGACGGGTGTGCAGGGAGCCACGGGGCCCGGTGTGGGCTCGACGGGCGCGACGGGCCCGACCGGAAGCACAGGCGCAACGGGCGCGGGCACGACGGGCGCGACGGGTGTGGGAACAACAGGGGCGACGGGGCCTTCTGGAACCACCGGCGCTACAGGTGCGACGGGCGCGGGGGTGACGGGGGCCACGGGCACAACGGGCGCCACGGGCTCGCCTGGGACCACCGGCGCGACGGGTACGACGGGCGCCACGGGTGTGGCCGGCACGACGGGGGCGACGGGATCCGCTGCGACGAGCGTGCTCGTCAGCACGACCTGGAATGACGCCGCGGCCGTCACGATCCCGAACGAGTCGACCGGGTTCACGGGCCTCATTTCCACGTCCGTGGTGACGTCGGTGACGAGTGAGTTCATCATCACGAGCACCGTGACGGTCCTGAAGGACTCGAACGCGGGCGCTGTTTACATCCAGAACACGATCGACGGAAGCCCTGTCGGTCCGACCTGGAACGAGACCTTCGCGGCGAACGAAGAGAAGACCATGACGATGGTCTACAAGTCCGTGGGCTTCACCGCGGCGACCCACACGCTCGGGATCCAAGGTCAGGTCGAGCCCCTCACCACAGGCGGAACTGCGACAGCGCAGCTGATCTCGACGGTCATCCAAGTCGTCACCAACTGATCGGGCGTCGCCGCGCGCGACGCGCGTGCAAATCGTTTGCAGCAACGATGATGGTCGATACACGTATCGACCTGAAAAGAGCTGCGTTCGCAGCTCGTTGCTGCGATCCTCGTCGGCATGGGTCGCAACCGGCTCCTCGGCTCGCCATACGAGCAGCAGATCGTCGAGGCGAGTTGCACGACGGAGTCGCACGTCGACCGTTACATCGTAGTGACGCCGTCGGGTGGTCCGGACGTGACCATCACGCTCGATCCGAACGCCTACAATGGCGATCAGGTCAGCATCGTCGATGGCGCAGGCAACGCGGGGACGCGCACGATCACGGTTGTGCCGAGCGCGGGCCAGACGATCGATGGCCCATCCACGATCACGACGAACTTCGGATCGCTGGAGATCACGTTCAGCTTCGGCCTCGGCAGCGTCTGGCTGACCACGACCTCCGGCAATAACAGCACAACCGGCGCCACGGGCCCGTCGGGTGCGACCGGCGCCTCGGGCACGACCGGCGCGACGGGTGCAGGGACGACAGGTGCTACGGGTCCATCGGGAACCACGGGCGCGACCGGCGCATCGGGCACGACGGGTGCGACGGGCGCGGGAACGACAGGTGCCACCGGTCCGTCGGGAACCACCGGCGCCACGGGCCCGTCTGGAACCACGGGTGCAACGGGAGCGCAGGGCGCGACGGGGGCCGGGGTGGCGGGGGCCATCTATCCTCGGACGCTCACGAACACGGGGGGTGGCGCGTCGGCCCTCACGCCGCGGGCAGGCGTTCCGGTCGGGACGATGTTCGCGGCGACGAACGCGGGCGCCTCGAACCTCGTCTTCGATCCAGCGACCTTCACGCGCGGCATTGCGCCGGACGAGAAGACGTTCGGCCCATCGGTCTGGGGCGTCTACGCCTTGGGCGCGTCCGCTTTTCACTTCGACCTGTCCTCGAACCTTCTCGACATCGTCCCGCTGAACGATGTGTCGATCGATGCGGCCGTCTCGCAGGGCGACTGTCAGGGCGGCCTCGCGATCGATGGCTCCGGCAACGCGTGGGTGATCGAGACGACGAGCAACACGCTCTGCAAGATCAATGCGGAGCCTCCCTACGTCATCTCCACGTTCGCGATTCCGAACTCGGTGAAGACGGTCCTCGCGTACGACGCCACGAACAACGCGCTCGTCCTCTACAACGCACCGCTCGGGAACACGACGGGGCCGACGCAGATCGCGCGGTTCCTCATCGGGAGCAGCACGTTCACGTCGGACGTGACGGTGGCGGTTCCTGCGGGCGAGTTGCCCTCGGCGGGGATCCTCGTCGCGGGCGGTTTCGTCTTCGTGGGGTCCTCCAACACGGGCACGACCTCCACGCACGTCTTCAAGCTCAACCTGACGACGCTCGCGACGCTCGGCACCGCCTCTGTCACGACGGCAGCTACGGCCGCGAAGCCCATCGGGTACGCCTACCTCGCGAACGGCGGGACCCCGAAGCTCTTCGTCACGGTCCTCACGGACCAAATCTTCCGCATCGACGTGACGGCGATGACGGTGGACACGAACTTCACCGTGCCGGGGCCCGGTGGCGGAGACACTCCAGGACTGCAAGGGCTCGCCTTCCATCCGACCGACAGCTCGCTCTGGGTGTGCGACGACAACAACGCGGTCGTCTACCAGCTCGACAACGTGACGAGCACGATCGCGCTCGAAAACACGTTTGTGACGTCGTCGCTGGACCCGGGGTTCTTCCCGGATACGAACAGCATCGTCTGGGACACGGTCAACAGCCAGTTCGAGGTGGCGAGCGCGGACCTCGACGAAATCTACGTCATGTCGGCGACGGGGACCGTCACGTCGACGAGCGACATCACGGGCGGCATCGACGTCATCACCCCAGGGACCGCGGGGCAGGTGATGACGACCGCGGGCCCCGGGCTCACACCCAGCTGGGAGAACAGCGGCGCCGAGGACTATCCGAATCTCCCTGGAACCTCGACGAACACGTACACGGGGACGGGGACGATCGCGGAAATCGTTCCCACCGAGACGAAGCTCGCGTGGAACACGGCCTACGAGGTGGATGGTTTCACCGGGCAGTTCACCACCACCTCCGCCACGCCTGCCACCGCCGTGACCATCGCGATCCCGTCGACGGGCGCCATCGACGGCTCGATCTCGGTCCTCGCCTACGACACGGGCGCCGCGGGCAACGTGTACCGCGCGGACCTCACGTTCACGGCGGCGACGGGCGTCTATCTTCCGGCGTCGGGCAACCCGCTCAACGTGCGAAGCGCGGGCACGGTGACTGGCTGGGCGGCGACGCTCGTCCAGAGCGGCTCGAACGTGCTCGTCCAGCTCGCGGGTGTGAGCCCAGAAGGCGCCTCGCACCCCGTCAACTGGACGGTCATCGGCCAGATCCAGTTCGACACCTGATCGGGGGCAGGACGCGAACCAATGTCGCCCCCGATGGGTCTTGTGCTGAAGCAGCTCGTTCCGGAGTCGGTCCCGACGCCACCGCCCGACTTGCCCACGCTCCGAGTGTCGATCGTGGACATCATGGCGGGCAACGTCTTGAACCTCGGCGATCTGCTCTCGGGCACGACGCAGGTGGGGGGCGTCTACACCGGCGTCACGAGTGGCTCGTCGTTCACGGCGACGGCCAACGGTCACACGTGCACGGGCGTGCGCTTCTACCGTGGTGACACTCACCCCGTGCAGGTCACGCTCTGGCAGAAGGGCGTCGGCGCGCTCGCGACGGCTACGGGCACAGGGACGGGCGGCGTGACGACGATCTCCTTCACGTCCGCGGTCTCGCTCACGCCGGGCGCGCTCTACTGCGTGACGGTCTTCGACACCACCGCGCCGACCACGAACTTCTCGCTCGCACCGACCTACTGGTACGCGAGCGCGGGTTTTTCCACGTGGGGCAAGAGCGTCCCGCAGGGCGTCGGCAATTCGAGCGTGCTCTGGGATGCGGGCGCGATGGGCGTCGACTTCTTCAACAGCCCGGGGACGTCGACGTTCCAGGCCTACCTCTGCTGGTACGAGAACAGCGGCAACTGGGGGTACGGAGAGCCCGACGTCACCTCGTCCAACGTCCTCTTCCCCGTCGAGCCGGTCATCACATGAGCATGACCCTCTTTCTCTCTCCGGTGGACATGGCGATGGCCGTTGGCCTCTCGCAGGTCGCGAACCAGTCTGGCAGCATCACGATGTCGCTCGGCTTTGCGGCGACGCAAGCCGGTCACTCTTGCACCGGGGCGCGCGGCTACTGGGCGGGCCCGGCGACGACGCTCAAGGTCTCTCTTTGGTCTGCGGGCACACGCTTGGCGAGCCAAACCGTCTCCGTGAGCGGCGCAGGTGTCTTCACGGCGAGCTTCGGCTCATCGGTCGCTCTGACGGCCGGGGTCCAGTACGCGATCTCCGTCTGGGACACCGCAGGGCTCAACTACACGACGATGCTCGTCAACGCGGGCTCAACGCTCTACTCCGTGCTGCCAGCCGTCGAGACGGGTGTCAACGTCGTCGCTGGTCAGTACATCGAGTACTGCCCGTACATCAGCAGCAGCACACCCTACGGCGCCCAGGGATCTGGAGATGCCAATCCAAGCAGCGGCAGTCCATTCTACGGCTGCCCCATCGAGCCGACGGTGACCTGATGCCGGCATCGACCTACCTCTACGTGTCCATCGTCGACATCGTCATGGGCTCCGGCCTTTCGGGTGTCGTGAGTAGCTCTGGCAGTCGCTCGGGGGGCATGGCGTTCGCGGCAACGCAGGCAGGCCACCAGTGCATCGGTGTGCGCGGTTACTGGGCCGGCGGCGCGACGAGTCTCAAGGCGTCGTTGTGGCTGCCGACCGGCAACGTTCGCGAGGCCAATGTCACCATCGCCGTGTCGGGTGCAGGGCTCTGGAGCGCGGTCTTCCCGAGCTTTTTTACGCTCACCGCGGGGCAGGCCTACGGCATCACCGCGTGGGACACTTCTGGTGGCAACTACACGACGTACAACGGATCGACGACCGGCACGGCGCCCATGGCGGACATCATGCCTGCGGGTGTCGGTGGTACGGGTCCAGCGATGATCGGTCCGTCTTCCGAGGTCGCGTACTACGCCAGCAACAATTCCGACGGTCGCTACGGCATCTACGGCAACGGTGACGCGGCTCCAACGCTCGTTTCGACAGGACTATGGTATCCCATTGAACCAATGATCGTCTAGCTGGCGCGAGCCGCGAGCGAATCGTGTTTTTGCGTGCAATTGTGTCGTAAGCGATTCGTGTCGTTGTCTAACATCGTGTGATACGACTCGTACCGAGTCGTTGCTGACGATCGTACGATTCGTGTAGGCTCGCGGTTACGTGCCGCTGTGGCCAAGATCCTTCTGAGCACAAGCGGCGTCACGGGACCTACCGGTCCCGGCGGCTACACCGGCCCGACCGGTGCGAGCGTGACCGGTCCTGCGGGGCCGGGGTCCACGATCACCGGCCCGACGGGCCCGGCGGGTCCGACGGGTGCGGGTGCGCAGGGTCTCCAAGGCCCGACGGGCGCGACGGGCGGCCAGGGCCCTCAAGGGCCGACGGGCGCGACGGGGGCGGGCGCGCCGGGCCCGCAGGGTCCGACGGGTGCGACGGGTGGTCAGGGGCTCCAGGGACCGACGGGTGCGACCGGAGCTGGAGCCCAGGGTCCTCAGGGGCCGACGGGTGCCACGGGCAGTCAGGGTCTCCAAGGGCCGACGGGCGCGACGGGTGGGCAGGGCTTTCAGGGCCCTACGGGTGCGACAGGCGCTCAGGGTCTTCAAGGGCCCACGGGGGCGACCGGCGTAGGTGCGCAGGGCCCCCAGGGGCCGACGGGCGCGACGGGTGGGCAGGGCCTCCAGGGCCCGACGGGCGCGACCGGCACGCAGGGCGTCCAAGGTGCGACGGGCGCGACAGGTGCGCAGGGGCTTCAGGGACCGACCGGAGCGACGGGCGCCGGAGCGCAGGGCCCTCAGGGCCCGACCGGCGCGACGGGAGGTCAAGGGCTCCAGGGTCCGACGGGCGCCACGGGAGCGCAGGGCGTCCAGGGTCCGACGGGCGCCACGGGCGCCCAGGGCGTTCAGGGACCGACGGGTGCGACCGGCGCTCAGGGGCTCCAAGGACCGACGGGGGAACAGGGTCTCCAGGGTCCGACGGGCGCCACGGGCGCGCAGGGCGTCCAGGGCCCGACGGGGTCGACGGGCGCCCAGGGCGTTCAGGGACCGACGGGATCGACCGGCGCTCAGGGTCTCCAGGGACCAACGGGTGCGACGGGCGTTCAGGGGCAGACAGGTGCGCAGGGTCTCCAGGGTCCGACCGGCGCGACAGGGGCACAGGGTCTTCAGGGTTCGACGGGCGCCGAGGGTCCGACCGGCGCGACAGGAGCACAGGGCCTTCAGGGCCCGACCGGCGCGACGGGTGCAGGAGCGCAGGGGCCTCAGGGCCCGACGGGTGCCACTGGTGGGCAGGGCGTCCAGGGCCCGACCGGTGCAACTGGAGCACAGGGCGTCGAGGGTCCGACGGGATCTACAGGCGCGCAGGGACTTCAGGGTCCGACGGGCGCGACAGGAGCGCAGGGCGTCCAAGGTTCAACGGGCGCGACTGGCGCGCAGGGCCCGACGGGCGCCACTGGCGCTCAGGGCGTCCAGGGCCCGACGGGCGCCACGGGTGCACTGGGGCCGACCGGTACCCAGGGCATTCAAGGTCCGACCGGTGCGACGGGAGCACAGGGCCTTCAGGGTCTCACGGGTGCGACTGGTGGGCAGGGCCTTCAGGGTCCGACGGGCCCAACCGGTTCAGGAGCGCAGGGACCTCAGGGCCCGACGGGCGCCACGGGTGCTCAGGGCGCGACGGGTGCGACTGGTGCGCGGGGCCCGACGGGCGCGACGGGAGCGCAGGGCATCCAGGGTCCGACGGGATCGACGGGCGCTCAGGGCGTCCAGGGCCCGACGGGCGCGACGGGAGCGCAGGGCATCCAGGGTCCGACGGGAT
>Ga0181537_10000630_pt1 | contig 32574 bp, 28 predicted proteins | sample PEATcosm2014_Bin_39_FD_119765 | JGI IMG/M metagenome (GOLD analysis project Ga0181537, IMG submission 119765) | Peatland microbial communities from MTU Mesocosm Facility, Houghton, MI, USA - PEATcosm2014_Bin23_10_metaG | ecosystem: Environmental > Terrestrial > Soil > Wetlands > Peat | place... | reverse complement strand
TTGGGATCGTGTCCCATGTTCGGCGCTCCGCCGAATCCGGCCAGTCGGCCCAGCGTGACGGTCGACGAGTTCGCATCCGCGTCCATCTGCAGCGTGGAGCCGATGAACAGGTCCACGCCGTACTGGCCGGCGAGCTGGCACAGGACCCGGTTGGATCGCAGGCTGCCGTCGTGGCCGACGAAAAAAATATCGGGCCGCGCGCGCACGTAGTCTTCCATGCCGACTTCGCTGCCGAAGCAGTGCACGCTTTCCACCCAGCCCGATTCGATGGCCGGAATCAAGGTGGGGTGCGGATTGAGCGCCCAATTGCGGCAGATCTTTCCCTTCAAGCCGAGCGATTGGGCGTAGGTGGGCAGCAGGAGCTCGATGGCCGCCGTGTCGAAACCGATGCCATGGTTGAGTGTCGTCACGCCGTGGCGCTCGTAGATGCCGCGGATCACCATCATGCCCATGAGGACCTGGAGTTCGGTGATATGGCGCGGATCGCGTGTGAACAAGGGTTCCATCGCATAGGGACGATCGGCCTGCACGATGAAATCGATCCAGGCGCCGGGAATGTCGACGCGCGGCAATTCGTCGACGAATTCGTTGACCTGCGCGATGACGATGCCGTGGCGGAACGCGGCAGCCTCGACGATCGTCGGGGTGTCCTCGGTGTTGGGTCCGGTGTACAGGTTGCCCTGCGCGTCGGCTTTCTCGGCGCACACAAGCGCGATTTGCGGTGTCAGGTCGACAAACATGCGCGCATACAGCTCGACGTACGTGTAGATCGCACCGATTTCGAGGCGGCCATCCTCGAGCAGTTGTGCCACGCGCAGGCTCTGCGGCCCGGCAAAGGCGAAATCGAGCTTGCGCGCGATGCCGCGCTCGAACAAGGTGAGATGCTCGGGGCGGCTCACGGTACCGATGAGCAAATGCAGGTCGTGCAGCTTGCCCGGATCGGCCTGCGCCAGCGAACGGGAAAGAAAATCGGCCTGCTTCTGGTTGTCACCTTCGAGGGCGACGCGGTCGAATGGTTCGATCAGCGCTTCCAGGGCCTCGACGATCGAGTCCGGGCGCAGGCGTTTGCCCTGCGCGAGATTACCGAGCCGGGCCTTGCGTCGCGCCTTGGCGTCCCGCAGCCGCGTCCACGAACGAACGACGCCGGGGGATTCGCTGACTTCCATGATGAGTATTGGCCGCTCGAATCGATCCGGCAGTTCGCCTGCTCATGTGCCGGCGTCGCCGCCGGCCTTGCGTTCCTGGATGCTTGCGCGCGCGGCGAGGTGGCGCGCGACGTAGTCGCCCAATAGTTCGCCCGTCTTGAGCAGGTGTTGCTCGAGGAACAAGACCGCCTTCTCCACGTCTCCGGCGCGAACGGCCTCGAAGATCTGGCGGTGCTCGTCGTCCGACTGCTGCTTGTGGATGTCGCGCTCGAGCTTGAGGCGCAGATAACGCTCGCCCTGGCTGTGCAGCGAATCGATCATCGAGAGCAGGCGCGGCCGTTGCGCCGGTCCATACAGCGCGAGGTGGAATTCTCGGTTGTGCTGCACGTACAGGGACTGGTCCAGCTCGTCATGCGCCTGGTCCAGGATGAAGCGGATGCGCTTCAAGCTTTCCCCGGTGTGGCGGGGAGCGGCGAGCCGCAGCGCCGTTGCCTCGAGGGACGCCCGGATTTCGTAGATCTCGCGCACATCGTCTCCGCTGAGCTCGCTGACCCGTGCGCCCCGATTGGGCTGAAACACGATCCAACCTTCGCTCTCCAGTTGCCGCAAGGCCTCGCGCACCGGAATGCGGCTGACGGAGAAATGCTGCGCAAGGTTTTCCTGGTGCAGCGATTCGCCCGGGCCAAGCTGGCCTTCGATGATGGCTTGGCGCAATGACTCGGCAATCACTTCCGGCGAGCTTTGGCGGCCGATCAGTGGGTTGTCGAAGCGGTAATTTGTGTTCACCATGAGTATATTGTATACAATATTCAAAACAACACAAGAGCGCCGTCGCTGGCATGCGAGGGCGGAGCACCAAGGAGAACCGCATGAGCGTCCTGCCCGGGGGAACGGCGAGCGCCGCCCCTTCGCCCCGCAAACCCGAGCGCACACCTCTTTCGAGCGCACAGCGAACCGGCTTCTGGGCGGCCTGGTCCGGCTGGACGCTCGACGGCATGGACTCGTTCATCTACGCGCTGGTATTGAGCCCTGCGCTGACGGAATTGCTGCCGAAGTCGGGCATGGACAGCTCGCCGGCGAATGTCGGCCTGATCGGCTCGATCCTGTTCGCGCTCTTTCTCGTTGGTTGGGGCCTTGCTTTCATCTGGGGGCCCATCGCGGACCGGTTCGGGCGCACTCGCGTCCTTGCTGCGTCGGTACTCGTCTACGCGGTGTTCACCGGCGCCGCCGCGCTATCGCAAAACGTCTGGGAGCTCGGCCTGTTCCGTCTGCTCGCGGGCATCGGCATCGGTGGCGAATGGGCTCTCGCGGGAACGTACGTGGCCGAAGCGTGGCCGGAAGATCGCCGCAAGATGGGCGCCGGCTATTTGCAGACTGGCTATTACGTCGGCTTCTTTCTCGCCGCGACGCTGAACTACACGGTCGGCGCCCACTTCGGTTGGCGCGCCATGTTCCTGTGCGGCATGACACCGGTCTTCCTTTCGGTTTACATCCTGATGCGCGTGAAGGAGCCGGAGCGCTGGACCAAGACGGCGGCGACATCCGCGCAGCGCTCGTCGCCGCTCGCCGCCATCTTCCGCCCGCCTTACCGGCGGCGCACGATCGTCAATGCCACCCTGCTCACGGTGGCCATCATCGGCCTGTGGGCCGGCGCCGTGTATGAGCCCACGGCGATCATCGCCCTCGCGAAAAAGCAGGGAATGGACCTGCCTTCGGCCGTCAAGACGGCATCGCTGGGCACGGCCCTGCTTTCGATCGGCACGATCCTCGGCTGCCTGGTGGCGCCTGCGCTGGCCGAGCGATTTGGCCGGCGCAGTGCGCTCGCCCTGTATTTTTTCGGCATGGCGTGCTGCATCGTCCTGGGATTCGGCTGGGCGTTTTATCTACCCGACGGCCTTTTGCCCTTCATTGCGGTGCTGTTCTTCCTCGGATTCTTCGGCGGCAACTTCACCCTGTTCAGCCTCTGGCTTCCCGAACAATATGGAACCAAGGTGCGCGCAACGGCTTTCGCGTTTTGCACTTCCTTCGGGCGCCTGATCGGTGCGGGCGTCAACTTTCTTCTCGGCGCGATGATCCACAACTATGGCAGCGTCGGCACGCCCGTCGCCGGCACCGCGCTCGCATTCCTGATCGGCTTGATCGTCATTCCCTTCGCGCTCGAGACCAAAGGCCAGACCTTGCCCGAATGAGGCCCCTGCGCGCCGTCGGTGTGATGCGGCGCACCTGCGCGGGCAGAGTATCCTGACAGCCTGGTAGTCACGAGCCCGCGCGCCCACAAGGTGTCACGGCTCGACAGCCGACTTGATGCAGATGTCCGCGTATCGGCCGGGCCGGACTCATTGCCCCGACCCATGGCCTGCTACGCGCTTCCAAAAACAAAATTTTTGGTGCAGAGGTTGTTGGAATGAACGCTCCCATCCCGGACGCGGCGCGCCTGCCTTTGGCGAATGCCTCCCTCGACGACAAGTGGACGGTCGAACGCGGCCGCATCTACCTGAACGGCACGCAGGCGCTCGTGCGACTGATGATGCTGCAGCGGCAACGCGATGTCCTCGCCGGGCACAACACCGCCGGTTACATGACCGGTTATCGCGGCTCGCCGCTGGGCACCGTCGACATGACGGCGGCCAATGCGCGCAAGCACCTGGAGCGCCATCACATCCGCTTCCTTGCGGGCGTGAACGAGGACCTGGCCGCGACGGCGGTGTGGGGCACGCAGCAGACCAACATGTTCCCGGGCGCGAAGTACCAAGGCGTATTCGGCATGTGGTATGGCAAAGGGCCGGGCGCGGACCGTTGCGGCGATGTATTCAAGCATGCGAATGCCGCCGGCACGAGCCCCTTGGGCGGCGTGGTCGCGGCGGTCGGCGACGATCACGCATCCAAGAGTTCGACGCTGCCGCATCAGTCGGACCACCTGCTCAAAGCCTGCATGATGCCGGTGCTCTTCCCCGCATCGGTGCAGGAGTACCTGGATCTGGGCCTGCATGCCTTCGCGATGAGCCGGTACGCCGGCGTATGGGTCGGCTTCAAGTGCGTCACCGACGTGGTCGAGGACGCGTCCTCGGTCATCATCGACCCGGAGCGCGTCGAGATCTGCCTGCCGCGGGACTTCCAGATGCCCGAAGGCGGATTGAACATCCGCTGGCCCGACACACCGCTGCAACAGGAAGCGCGCCTGCTCGACTACAAGCTGTATGCCGCGCTCGCCTATTGCCGTGCCAACCGGCTGAACGCGACGGTCATCGATGCGCCCAACGCGCAGTTCGGCATCGTGGCCAGCGGCAAGGCCTACCTCGATACGCGCCAGGCGCTGCTGGACCTGGGGCTGGACGAAGACACCTGCCGTCAGGTCGGCATCCGGGTCTTCAAATGCGGCATGGTGTGGCCGCTCGAAGCGCAGGCGATCGAGGCCTTCGCCGAAGGCCTCACGGAAATTCTCGTCATCGAGGAAAAGCGCCAGGTCATCGAGTACCAGCTCAAGGAGGAACTGTTCGAGCGCCTCGCGAGCGGCAAGCGCACGCCGCGCGTGATCGGCAAATTCGACCAAAAGGACGGGGGTGAGTGGGCCGTGCCGCAGGGCAATTGGATCCTGCCCGCGCACTACGAATTCTCGCCCGCGATCGTCGCCAAGGCGATCGCGACGCGCATCGGCAAGCTCGACCTGCCGGCGGACGTGCGTGCGCGCATCGACACGCGCATCGCGATCATCGAGGCCAAGGAGAAGGCGCTGGCCGCACCGCGCGTGATCACCGAGCGCGTGCCCTATTACTGCCCTGGTTGTCCGCACAATACTTCGACGCGGGTGCCGGAAGGATCGAGAGCCCTCGCCGGCATCGGCTGTCACTACATGGTGAACTGGATGGACCGCAATACGTCCACGTTCAGCCAGATGGGCGGCGAAGGGGTGCCCTGGCTGGGGCAGGCGCCGTTCACCAACACCAAGCACATCTTCTCCAACCTGGGCGACGGCACCTACTTCCACTCCGGCATCCTCGCCATCCGCGCGGCACTGGCTGCCGACGTGAACATCACGTACAAGATCCTCTACAACGACGCGGTCGCGATGACGGGCGGGCAGGCGGTCGATGGCAAATTGACCGTGCCGCAACTCACGCGCCAGCTCGCGGCCGAAGGTGTGCGCCACATCGTTGTCGTCACGCCCGAACCATTCAAATACAAAAGCGATGATCCCTTCGCGCCCGGCGTGCGTGTCGAGCCGCGCGTGCGCTTTGATGCGATCCAGCGCGAAATACGCGAGGTCGAGGGCGTGTCGGCCTTGATCTTCGACCAGACCTGCGCGGCGGAGCTGCGCCGGCGGCGCAAGCGCGGCACGGAGCCCAATCCCGCGCGCAATGTGGTGATCAACGAATTGGTGTGCGAGGGCTGCGGCGATTGCGGGGTCGTCTCCAATTGCCTCGCGGTTGAGCCCGTCGAAACGGAATTCGGCCGCAAACGACGGATCAACACTTCTGCCTGCAACAAGGACTTTTCCTGTCTCGACGGCTTTTGTCCGAGCTTCCTAACGGTCGAAGGCGGCAAGCTGCGGCCGCCGGCCGGAGGCAAGCAGGTCGCGCCGGAAGTTCCCTTGCCGCATGTTCCCGAGACGCAAGCGGGCCGCACCTACGGCATCGTGGTCGCGGGGATCGGTGGTACCGGCGTGGTGACCATCGGCCAGTTGCTTGGCATGGCTGCGCACCTGGAAGGCCGCGGCGTCTCGGTACTGGACATGGCGGGGCTCGCGCAAAAGGGCGGCGCGGTGCATTCGCATATCCAGATCGCCGCCTCGCCCGATCGATTGTTCGCGACGCGCATCGCCATGGGCGAAGCGGACCTCGTCCTGGGCTGCGACATGATCGTCGCCTCGGGTGCCGAGGTGCTGGGCAAGTTTCATCGCGGGCGCACGCGTGCCCTGCTCAACCAGGCACAGTCACCGACGGCGGCATTCGTGAAGGATCCCGACTGGCAATTCCCCTCGCGCAACCTCTGGACCCAGATCCGCGATGCCGTGCAGGACGATCGCGACCTCGTCGAAATGGATGCGCAGTCCCTTGCGACGCGCCTGCTCGGCGACGCGATTTTTTCCAATCCGCTGATCCTCGGCGCCGCGTGGCAGCTGGGTTGGATCCCGCTGCGCAGGGAAAGCCTGCTGCGCGCGATCGAGCTCAATGGCGCGTCGGTGGAAGCGAACCAGCGCGCTTTCCAATGGGGACGCGCGGCAGCGCACGACCTCGCGGCGGTAGAGCGACTGGCGCGTCCGCAGGAACAGGATGCACCGGCCACGCCCGCGACAACCGTGGAGGAAATCGTCGCGCGCCGCGCCGAGTTCCTGGTGGATTACCAGGACGCCGCGCTCGCGCAGCGCTACCGCGACTTCGTGCAACGCGTCTCCGAGGCGGAGCGCAAGCTCGCCGGTGCATCCGGCAAACTCACGGAAGCGGTTGCACGCTATTACTTCAAGCTGCTCGCCATCAAGGATGAATATGAGGTGGCGCGCCTGCATCGGGACCCGAAGTTCCGGGCGCGCATCGCCCAGACGTTCACGGGCAACTTCCACGTGCGCTACCACCTGGCGCCGCCTTTGTTTGCCAAGCGCGACCCGCAAACGGGACGCCTGCGCAAGGCGAGCTTCGGCCCATGGCTGGGAGGCGTCTTTGCAATCCTTGCACGCATGAAATTCCTGCGCGGCACGGCGCTGGACATCTTCGGCCACACGCAGGAGCGCAGGATGGAGCGCGCACTCGTGCGCGAATACGAGGACGTGGTCGGCGAGATCCTCGCGCGCCTGGACCGCGACAATCTCCCGCAGGCGATTCGGCTGGCGCGCTACCCCGAGGATATCCGCGGCTTCGGGCACGTGAAACTGCAACACCTCGAGCGCGTGCGCCCGCAACTCGCGAAGATGCGCGGGGAGTGGACGAGCGAACGCTCGGCGCCGGCCGTCATCGAAGTCCGGCGCGAGCCGGCAAGCGTCTAGGTCGGTCGAATCACTCGCTGCAAATACGCGCTGCAATCACACGCTGTAATCAGAAAATCTCGGCCTTCTGCAGCACGGAGTCGATGACCGACTGATTGCGGTCGATCATCTTGATCCGTATCGGCATCCAGTCGACGTCGGCGCCCAGCCAGATATCCATCGTCTCTTCGACGCCGTGCACCGTGCGGCGCGCGGAATAACGTGTCGCGCGCATCGGGCCCATCCCGGTTGCAACCGACTCCTCCACGCTCACCGTGAACTTCCAGGGATCGACGTCATGCGTGCCGATCAGCAGCACGTCGTGGGTGGAATGGGGCGCGAACCGGTCTGGATATTTCTGGCGCTGGCGCACGATCTCGAACTGCAGGCTCAGGCGGTCCTGCGCACCGACGGCCGGGGACTTCACCGCGGGCGCGCTGCCGAACTGAATCTGCTCGTGCGGCCAGTCGATTGTCACGATTTCCGCGCTGTGAAACGGCTTGGTCTCCGAATAGCGCTCCGGCGTCACGATGCCCTCGGGACGCAGATTGCCGCTCGAGGTCTGGTCGAATCCTCCCGTATCCATGTGCAAATGCGCTTCGTAATGTTCGCCATCGCGCTTCCAGGTCGTCGTCGTACGCGAACGCAGGGTGATCGGCAGACTTCCCAGGCGAAACGTTGCGCTCGTCTCGTACACGAGCTTCGCATCCGAGGGCAACCCGAAGCGCATGTCGGCGATCGGCTTGATCGACGCGGGCGCGGTTTGTGCGGGGCTCGCATCGCCGTCGGCGTGCGCGAGGCCGGTTGCGAACGCCGTCAGTCCAATTGCCGCGATGATCGCTCCAAGCCAGTGCCGATTTCCTGTGAGCACCATGGATTCCTTTCCGGCGGGATGATTTTTCCTTCTTGCCATTTGCCAGTCGCAAATCGTTGAGATAGTCTGGCACAGCTTGCCCGCAAGCCTTGCGGCGCAAGCTTGGACACATTGCGTGCTTTGCGAATCATGACAAGCGACTCCAAGCAGGCTTCCCCAATGCCACTTCCGGAGGCGATGGCGGGCAACTTCCAGGATGCGGCCCGCTGGTTTTCGCAATTCTGGTCTGCCGGACTGGACAGCACGGGCGCAGCGCGCTCCGCGGCCGGCGCTGTGCCGTCCATGTTCCTGCCGACGCTGGATATCAAGGAACTGGATAAGCGCATCGCCGACCTGCGCGGCGTCGAGCAGTGGCTGACGTTGAACCAGAACATGTTGCGCACGACGATCCAGAGTCTGGAAGTGCAGCGCCAAACGCTCGCGGCATGGCAATCGATCGGTGCGGCCGCTGCGGCTCCGGCGACCCAGGCGTCCGGCCCGGCGAAGGGCACTGCCGAAGAATCGAACACGCCCGGGGCGTCTCAAGGCGTCCCGCCGCCCGCGTTCCAGCCCGCACTCTGGTGGGCGGCCTTGCAGGAACAGTTCGCGCAACTGGCCGCGGCCGCAGCCACGCAGGAAGCGCAGCGAGGTAAGGAAGCTGCGCCTCCCGAGGCACCGTCAGCGCAGTCGACGCAGGCCAAGTCCGCGAAACCAAAAACACCCGGAAAAGAAAAGCCCTAGCGAATCCAGTTACCTTCGCGCGTGAGGCAAGAACGACTCAGGACGCGACTCCTTCGACAATTCGCAGTTCCCGTTCGACGCCATCGCCCAGCACGAACAACGCCTTCTGATACTCCGGGCTGTCGTGGGCGGCGACCGCCTGCTCGACGCTCTCGAATTCGATCAGCACCACACGTTGGTTCACCGCCTGCTCGTAGACCTTCGCCGGCATACCCCGCGCCAGGAACTTCCCGCCCTTCGACGTGAGCACCGGCCCCGCCATATCGGCGTATGCCTTGAATTTTCCAGGATCGTTGATCGTGCGATATGTCGCAATCCAGTAGCCTTTTGCCATCACCTTGCCTCCCGATTCTCCATCAACGCTTCGTCTGCCTGCGCGCATACTGTCGCACATGAGCAACTTTCGCGTGCAAGCCCTGCAAGTGATTTGCGCGCCCCTTCTTTGACAGGCTACCTGACCAAGCTCGAGTCGATCGCCGTGGAGGGGGTGAGCGATCTGACGATCCGCTCCTTGCTGGACCGGCAGCAGTTCCACGACCCGCTCGGCGAAGCCGAACGCCGCGGCATCTCATCCGCTTCATGGTGTCACTTCGGGCTCCTCTGGCCCTCCGGCGCGTGGCTTGCAGCGCGACTCGCACGGCGCGCGATTTCTCCCGATGAACGTATCCTGGAAATCGGTTGCGGCTTGGGTCTGGCAAGCCTCGTGGGACACCGGCGTGGCGCGGACGTTACGGCGAGCGATTGCCATCCGCTTGCAGAGCAATTCCTGCTCGAAAACCTGCGGTTGAATGGTTTGCCGCCGATGGCTTACCGACATGGGCGGTGGGGCCCGGACAGCGCGGGGCAGCAGGGACCCAGCATTGCCATGCCACTGCTCGTCGAAGGCCGATACGACCTCATCATCGGCAGCGACCTGTTGTATGAACGCGATGTCCAAGGAACCTTGGCAGCATTCATCGGGGCCCACGCGTCGCCTACGGCAGAGGTCTGGATCATCGACCCCAACCGTGGCAACCGGCCCGCGTTTCATCGCGCGATGGATCGCCAGGGATTTCACATGCATGAGGTCAGGATCGCGCGGCCGCCGCTTGGCGGAGTCGCCGCATACAAAGGGCGGATGCTGACGTACCGGCGACACGAACACGCGATTTGCAGTTAAGGTACCGTCGGACAAAAACTACCGGCCCGGATGAAGCAGCGCGCAGCGTGGGCGCTCGACTCCGCAGGCAGGTCGGAACCCATTGGAGAGCGGAGGCAGAAGGATGGATGAGGGGCGCTTCAGGACGTTCAAGTCGCTTGCTGCGATATTGATCTTTGGCTTCGCGGGTTCGTTTTCCACCACGGTTCTTGCCGATCCGTCCGGCGAAACTCTCCAGCAAATGGTGGACCAGTTGCGAAGCCATCCCGACGACAAGGCCCTGCGCGAGCGAATCGTCAAAGCAGCCCGCGAGCAAACGCCTGCGCCCGCGGTTCCCGAAGAGGCCCGCCGGTTTTTCATTCGGGGCAACACCGCGCTGGAGGACGCCCAAGGGCAGGACGGATATCTGCGCGCAATCCGGAACTACAGCGAGGCGATAAAAATTGCGCCCTGGTGGGGGGACGCGTACCACAGCCTGGCCAAAGCGCGCGATCTGGCAAAGGATTATCCGGGTGCGATCGATGCGCTCGGCCTCTACCTGCTGACGGGGCCCGCACAAGCGGATGCGCGGCAAGCGCAGGACCGCATCTACGCCCTGGAGGAAAAGCAGGACGAGAAGCGGGAGCGGGCACCCGAGCAACCTGCGCCTGCGGCTGCGGCTGCAGCTGCGGCTATTGCGGCGCCTGCGGCGACCGTCGAAGCCCCCGTAAGCGTGAAGCAGGAAACGCCGGTACAGATCAGCACCCAAGAGACCACCAGGAGGCCAGGAACGGTATTTCGGGATTGTTCCGATTGCCCGGAAATGGTCGTCGTCAACCCGAGCTATGCGATGGGGAAGTACCTGGTCACGCAAAAGCTGTGGCGCGATGTGATGGGCAGCAACCCCAGTTTCTTTCCCAATTGCGGCGACGATTGCCCGGTAGAGCATGTGAGCTGGAAAGACATCCAGGAGTTCCTCGCCAAACTCAACCAGAGAATCGGCAAAAGCTACGGTCTGCCGACCGAGGCGCAGTGGGAGGCCGCGTGCCATGCGGCATCGCCGACCGAGTTCTGCGGTGGCCGGCAGGCCGATGCGGTCGCCTGGTTCCTGCGAAACAGCGGTGCAAAGACGCATCCGGTGGGCCAGAAAAAGCCGAACGATCTTGGGCTATACGACATGAATGGCGACGTCTGGGAATGGACCAACGATTGCTCGGACGTGGATTGTCTCTACCGGGTGCTGCGCGGCGGGTCTTGGACCTACGATCCCCAGTTTGCGGGTTCCAAGAAGCGCATCGCAATTGATTCGTCGATCCGCTTGAACGATTACGGGTTCCGACTCGTCAGAACGCTACCGTAGATGCAAGCAGGTAGCTAATCGCGCCAGAAATACAAGGCGGCGCAAAGTGCGACGCCGATTCCGTACAACAGCCACACCTGGGAAACGAAGTACGGATACGCCATCAAGGCGGCGCCGATCCCCATCGCCCGCCAGGCGGCGGTCTTACGCCCGTATGTGAATGCGGCGAGACCGACAAGGCCAAACGAAATGTAGGCGAAGATAGCGGCGGGAGGCGGCATCGGTCGGTTTCGCTGGAAGGTGTATCGCCGCGCTCGATGTGGTGAACTTCGGCGCGGTACGCACGCTGGTGCATGCGACCGCCTGACGGGCGAGGCACAACATGTCCCTGGTAGAAGAATACCGCCGCCAATTTCCATGGCGCGATTGGCATCGCGCCCTGGACCTTTGCCCCATCAGGCAAGGGCAGCAAATCCTCGACCTCGGCTGTGGCCCCGGCGACATTTCCGCCATGCTCGCGGCGCGCGGCGCCGTGGTTACGGGTATCGACCGGAATCGAGAGCTCCTCGATGCCGCCCGCAGGCGCGCCCCGAACGTGCACTTTGAAGAGCAGGACTTGAGGCAGCTTGCGCTCACCGCCCGCTTCGACGGGATCTGGTGCAGCTTCACTGCGGCGTACTTCGTCGATTTTGCAACGACGTTCGCTCGCTGGTGCGAATTCCTTAGACCTGACGCATGGGTCTGTCTCATCGATATCGAGGATCTTCTCGGTCAGGAGCCTCGATCGGATGCGACCCGCGACGCGACGGAGCGCTTTTACGCCTACGCGTTCGATAAGGGCCACTATGACTTCCGAGTCGGCGGGCGCCTCGCCCCCACGCTGGAAGCCCAGGGATTTCATGTCGCAAGCGCCGAACTTGTGGATCGTGAGCTCGCCTTCGACGGCCCCGCGTCCGACGAGGTACTCGGGGCTTGGCGTACACGTTTTGCCAGGATGGGAGGACTCAAGACCTTTCTGGGCGATGGCTTCAACGATTTCACCGACAGCTTTTTCGGCGCGCTAACGTCTCCTGCGCATCGAACGCTATGCAAGGTCGTGTGTTGCGTGGGACGACAGGGCCAGTTTTGAGCTCAGGCGCGGACGGCCATGCGCTGGTTCTTGCGCCAGCGCACCAGGGCGGGGCCGATGTCGGTGAGCAGTCGCAGGCGCGACACACCATCGAGCAATCGACGATCGAGAATCGGGCAGCTGCCGCCCGTCCACAGCTCGACATGTGCCGGCAATTGCGCGCGCAGCTGCGCAACGCCGTCGACCGCATGATTGGTACTGGTCGCGTCGCTGAAGGACAAGGCAACGATCGAGGCCTTGAGCAGGTTCGCCGCGCGCGCGATGTCGGGCACCGGTGTCTGCACACCCAGCGAAATGCAGCGGCACCCCTCGAGGGCAAAAAACGCCTCGGCCATCAGCAGGCCCAATCCGTTGGGTTCGCGCGGGAAGGTGGTGAGCAGGACGATGGGTGGATTCACGCCCGGACGGGGAATGCCCGCGATGGCATTGCGCAGGATGCTTTGCAGCAACTCCGAATAGAGGTGTTTCTCGAAGATCTCCAGCTTGCCGCGTGCCCAGGCTTCTTCCACCCTCGCATTGAGGGGTGCAACGAGCTCGGCCACGAATTGCGCCAAGCCCAATCGCAATAGGGATTGACCCAACTGGCGCCGCAATTCGTCGGTCCGATGCGTTTGCAATAACGCCAGGAAGGACTCGATATCGGTGCCTTCGGCCTCGCTGCCGACCCGCACGAGCGTCGGCGTGGCGACCGAGTTGACCAGTTGCAGCAGGCGGTCCGGGGGGTAGGAGAGGATCTTGCCCGGGCGGTAGCCGTAATCGAGCAGGCGTCGCGCCAGACGCAATTTGGTGATGTCGTCGATCGTATAGACGCGCTGGCCCGCCCCATCCCGCTGGGGTGACGGGAACCCGTAGCGGCGTTCCCATACCCGAAGCGTGTCCTTCGACAGCCCGGTATCACGTTCGACGTCTGCAATATTCACCCATGGAACTGTGGCGGCATCCAGGGTTTTTGTCCAGCCTGTGACGCAAGATATCGGGAAAACACCCCTACCAAGCTGGGGGTCGGTTTCCGTCTAAAATTCGGGATTCCCGACAGTACCTATTCGGACGCGGGCCCAAGTCCGCGCCGCAGCAGGAACGAATTCCATGAATGCACCTGAACACGTCCCCTTGCCCGACGTCCAGTCGGCCGTCGACGCCCGGAACATTGCCATCAACCGAGTCGGGGTCAAGGGGCTGCGCTATCCGCTCCTCGTAGCCTCGCAAACCGGCGCGGTTTCGACCGTCGCGCTGGTCGACATGTTTGTTGCGCTGCCCGCCGAGCGCAAGGGAACGCACATGTCGCGCTTTATCCAGGTCCTCCAGCAGTTGGGCAAGCCCCTGGGGCGCGAATCCCTACGGGATCTGCTGACCGAAATGCTGCGCCAGCTCGACGCAAGCGAGGGCTCGATCCGGGTGCAATGCCCGTTCTTCATCAGCAAGGTGGCGCCGGTTTCGGGCGTCCAGAGCCTGATGGATTACGAGGTCGTCTTTGAAGCGTCCCAGTCTAACGGCCGCCTGCAAGTGCGCCAGAAAGTGGTCGTACCGGTCACGAGCCTGTGCCCCTGCAGCAAGGAAATTTCGGATTACGGCGCGCACAACCAGCGCTCGCATGTTTCGATCGACCTGGAACTCGGCGCCGACATGCCGATCGAGGCGCAGGTGCGCATCGCCGAGGATGCGGCGTCGTGTGAGCTTTGGTCGGTGCTCAAGCGCTCCGACGAGAAGTACGTCACCGAGCGCGCGTATGACAACCCGAAGTTCGTCGAAGACACCGTACGCGACATCGCCATTGCGCTGCGGCGCGATCCGCGGGTCCTCGCGTTTCGCGTGGAGTCCGAGAATTTCGAGGCGATCCACAACCACTCGGCATACGCCTTGATCGAAGGTGAACGGCGCGACGCCCGCTAGCTTCCTCGCCGCTGCGCCCCGCTTTCCTCCTTCGGACTGCACCATGATGGATTCCTCAACGCCGGTACCGGCGCACGTGCCTTTGCTATGCACAACCCGCGGCTTTCCGGGCCGCGCCAGTGCCGAGCGCGTGCATTTCGGGTCGATCGCGATCGTCGACCGCCACGGCAGCATCGTGGCAAGTGTCGGCGACGCCGCTGGGCTGAACTTCACGCGCTCGACGCTCAAGCCGATCCAGGCACTCCCGTTCGTCGAGGACGGCGGACTGGGCCGTTTCGGCTTCGGCTCCCAGGAGCTTGCCTTGCTATGTTCGAGTCATAGCGGCGAGGACATGCATACCCGGTTGGCGGCCAAGATCCTGGCGCGCGCCGGCGCGGGACTGCAGGACCTGCAATGCGGATCGCATGCGCCGCGCTTCTATGCCGCAACCGGCGAGGAACGCCCCGGCGGCCTTGCGGTCACCGCCCTGCATCACAACTGCTCGGGCAAGCACAGCGGGTTTCTCGCCTATTGCCGCCTGCATGGGCATCGCTTGCGCGACTACCTCGACCCCGAGGCGCCGCTCCAGGTGCGCATCCGCAATACCGTTCGCCGTTTCGCAGGCGAGGACGCCCTCGTGGCGGGAACCGACGGCTGCAGTGCACCGAACTTCGCACTGCCGCTGCGTCGCATTGCGCAGATGTATTGCCGCATTGCCTGCGACGACGCGCCCGAATTGCGCGCGGTGTACTACGCGATGACGCGACATCCGGATCTCGTCTCAGGGACCGCACGCACGGACCTCGCGCTGATGCAGATCGGCGCCGGGGATTGGGTCGCGAAGATCGGCGCTGACGGCATGCAGGCGATCGGCATCCGTTCGCGCGGACTGGGTATCGCGATTCGCATCGCCGATGGCAGCACAAGCGCCCTGCACATCGTGACCGCCGAAGTGCTGCACCAGTTGGGCTTGCTCGAGAATCCGCAAACCGGCGCCCTCGCGACGCATTTCCGGCCGGCGGTGCGCAACGCACGTGGCACGGTGACCGGCGCCAGCATCCCGCTGTTCCAGCTCGGACGCATTGCCGGGACGCAGTGAGCGCTTTGCGCTTTGTTCCCGCAATGGGGGGCTCCGGTACACTTGCCGGCCCCGTCCACCAACCATAAGCCCTTGATTTCATGCTCGCAGAACAGCGGCACGCCATTGCCGAACTGATCCGCGAGGCGCTCGCGACGCTGTGCGCCGAGCCCCCGGACTTCGAACTGCAACGCCCGAAAGTCGCCGCGCACGGTGACCTCGCCTGCACGGTGGCTCTTGCGCTGGCCAAGCAATTGGGCCGCCCGCCGCGTGAGATCGCCGAGCAGATCGCCGCGCACTTGCGCGCGGACGAGCGCGCGCGTTCGTGGATCGAATCCATCGAGGTCGCAGGTCCCGGCTTTCTCAACCTGCGCCTGCCCGTGGCACGCAAGCAGGAGGTCGCGCGGCGGATCCTGCGTGAGGGAGCGGCGTTCGGCACCGGACACGAGGGCGCGCACCGTCGCGTCGTGGTCGAGTATGTCTCGGCCAACCCCACAGGCCCCCTGCATGTCGGCCATGCACGTCAAGCCGCCATCGGCGACACGCTGGCCAACGTGCTGGCGGCGCGCGGCTGGACCGTGCAGCGCGAGTTCTACTACAACGACGCCGGCGTGCAGATCGAGAACCTGACCAGATCCGTTCAGGCGCGGATGCGCGAGTTGCAGGGACAGCGGGTCGAAGCGCAGGAGATCACGTACCAGGGCGCGTACATCGTCGATGTCGCACGGGCGTACCTCGAGGGCGCAACCGTGCGCGCGCGCGATGGAGCGGACGTGACCTCGCCCAAGGATCCTGCCGATGCCGATGCGGTGCGCCGCTTCGCGGTCGCCAGCCTGCGCCAACAGCAGGACCTGGATCTGGAAGCGATGGGCGTGCGCTTCGATCATTTCTTCCTCGAGTCTTCGCTGTATGAGGACGGGCGGGTCGCGGACACGGTGCAGGCGCTGGTCGATTCCGGCATGACCTTCGAGCAGGAAGGGGCGCTCTGGCTGCGCACGACCGAGGCACCGGATCTGGACGTGCCGGACGACAAGGACCGCGTCGTGCGCAAGTCCGACGGCACGTACACGTATTTCGTGCCGGACATCGCCTATCACGTCGCGAAGATCGAGCGCGGCTTCGCGCGCGCCATCAACATCCAGGGCTCGGATCATTTCGGCACGGTCGCGCGCGTGCGCGCGGGCCTGCATATCGTCGCGCGGGCGAAGGCCATGAAAATGCCGCGCGAGTTTCCCGAATACCTGCTGCACAAGATGGTGCGCATCTTCCGCGAAGGCGCGGAGGTGAAGATGTCCAAGCGCGCGGGCGACTTCGTTGCCCTGCGTGACCTCGTCGATTGGGTGGGCCGCGATGCCACGCGGTTCTTCCTGGTTTCGCGCAAGGTGGACTCGGAGTTCTCCTTCGATATTGACCTCGCCCTGTCACGCTCCGAGGACAATCCCGTCTATTACGTGCAGTACGCGCATGCCCGCATCTGTTCCGTGCTCGCACAGGCGGCGGAGCAGTTCGGCGCGGCGCAGGCACGGCCTTACGATGAAGACTGGGCGCGGGAAGTCGACCTGTCGCCCCTTGCGAGTACGCGCGAACTTGGCCTGCTGGCGCGGCTGGCAGAATATCCCGATGCCTTGCGCGTGTCGGCGCAAGAGCTGGCGCCACACCAGATCGCGTTCTATTGCAAGGAGCTCGCCGCGGACCTGCACGCCTTCTACAACGCGGAGCGCGTTCTGGTCGACGATGCGAAACTGCGCGCGGCGCGGCTCGCCTTGCTGCTGGCCACGCGCCAGGTGATTCGCAATGGCCTGACTCTGCTGGGTGTAAACGCGCCGGAGCAAATGTGATGCATGGTCCACGAACTCTTACTCAATCGCGCAGGAACGCCCCATGAATGCAACCCGGCCGACCATCAGCCTGTTCGGCTTCCTCGCGGGCATGGTCTGCGGGCTGTCAATCGCGGTCGCGGTCGCGTTGTACCTGACGAACTCGCCGGTACCCTTCGTCAACAAGGTGCAGCACTCGAACGAAACGTTCACGCCCGACGCCGGCGACCCCAATCGTTCGATGTATTCGCCCTTGATTCCCAGCGCGCCAACGGCCGCGGACGCGGGCAAGGTCGGCGCCCCGACGCCCGAGGCACCGGACACGTCCGCCAGCAAGGCGGCGCCGGCCCCCGGCAACCCGGCGGTTCCCGCCGGCGCGGCTCCGACGGCCCAGGCGCCTGCCGCCCCTGCGCCAGCCCCCGCACAGGCGCCGCCGGTGAGCGTGGCAGGAAATGCGGCGGCCGATTCGCAAGGCGACGAGGGCCCGCGGCTGATGCTGCAGGTCGGCGCATACCAAAGTCCGGACGATGCCGACGCGATGCGGGCGCGTCTGGCCCTGCTGGGACTCGACGCAAAGGTTTCGTCGGTACAAACCGAGCATGGCACGATGTTTCGCGTTCGGCTGGGTCCTTATGGCCGCCTCGACGACCTGAACGGAATCCGCCGAACCTTGTCCGAAAATGGACTGGAGCCGCAGTTGGTCCACGTCAAATAGAGACGATCCTGCTTTGAAACCACCGAGGAACACCATGTCACCATTCGCACGCCGTCGCGGCCTCCTGGCCGCGCTCTGCGCCAGTCCTTCGCTGCTCCTGGCGCGTCCAGCCTTTGCCCAGGGACCCACGGTCCCCCAGGAGGGCACGGATTACACCGTCGAAGCCAATCCCCAGCCGACGAATACGCCGGGCAAGATCGAGGTGCTGGACTTCTTCTGGTACGGCTGCCCGCACTGCTACGCGTTCCTGCCGTCATTGGAAGCATGGCGCAAGCGCCAACCCTCGGATGTCCTGCTCAAGCATGTCCCCGTGGCATTCGACAACTCGCGCGAGCCGCATTCGAGGATCTTCTACGCCTTGGAGGTGCTGGGACGCATCGATGGGCCCGACAGCCTGCACGTGCGCGTATTCGACGCCTTCCATCGCGACCGCATTCGCCTGAACGATCGCGACGAGATCGCCGATTTCATGGAAAAGCAGGGGATCGAGCGCGCCAAATGGCTTGCCGCCTACGACTCGTTCTCCGTCGCCGGCGACGTCAATCGCGCGCGGATGATCACGCAGGCCTATCAAATCGACGGCACGCCGACTCTCGCAATCGACGGACGCTACCTCACCTCGCCCTCGATCGCGTCGAGTCACACGAACGATGGCACCTTGTACGTCGTCGACTACCTCATCGAGAAAGTGCGCCGCGAGCGCCCCCGCAACAAGAAAGGGTGAACGTATTCCTGACCGGCGCCTCGAGCGGCATTGGCGCCGCGCTGGCGCGCGAATTCGCGCAGCGCGGTGCCACCTTGGGCCTGGTGGCGCGACGCACCTCGCTCCTGGAGACGCTGGCGCAGGAATTTCCCGGTCGTTGCTCGATCTACCCGCTTGACGTCACGGACCGGGCGGCATTGCTCGCGGCGGCGCGCGACTTCGACGCGCGCTCGGGTGGCGCGGACGTCGTCATCGCCAATGCCGGTGTGTCGGTCGGTACGCTGACGGAATTCGCCGAGGACCTCGACGCATTCGACATGGTGCTGCGGACGAACCTGAGCGCCGCGGCATCCACGTTCCACCCCTTCATCGGCCCGATGCGCGCACGCGGTCGCGGCAGGCTCGTGGGAATCGCGAGCGTCGCGGGCGTTCGCGGAATTCCTGGCGCTGGCGCATATTCGGCTTCGAAGGCTGCGCTCATCGCCTATTGCGAGAGCCTGCGCATCGAGTTGCGCGGCACGGGCGTGAAGGTCGTCACGATCGCACCCGGGTTCATCCGCACGCCGATGACCGCGCGCAATCCCTACCCGATGCCCTTTCTCATGGATGTCGGTGCCTTCGCCCGGCGGGCGGCGGACGCGATCGAGCGCGGCGACAGCTACGTCGTGATTCCCTGGCGCATGGGCGTACTCGCCAGGATCCTGCGCCTTGTGCCCAATTGGCTCTTCGACCGCGCGATGGCGCGGCGCCCACGCAAGCCACGCATGGCAAAAGCGCCCGATTAGATCTCCTCGCGCTTGACGCCCGGCACGATCGCCAGGAGGCGATCGGCGCCTGCTGGGACATGCCGGCTTGGCGGACGCGCGCCGCGCGCATCGGGCGGCGCATCCGGCGTGGGAAACGGCGGTGGATTCCCAGGTCCATTTGTGCCGAAAAAGCTTGGGTGGCGGCCGGTCGAGCGTGCGGCACGGTCCACGACCAGGGTCAGCGCCGCGACATAGCGATCCTTGCCTTCGCGGATCGAACCGATCGCCGTGGGTCCGGCCTCGACCGCAACGTCGTCGGTGCGGTTGAGCGTGTCGCGCAGACGATCGCGGCGATACTGCGTCAACTCCGTATACAAATATTCGCTGAGCGAGTCGGGCAGGAAGAACTGCGTCGTGAGCAAGGGGTGGTCGCCGTGGATCACCTTGCAGTGGATGTGCGTGGTGCGGCCGGAGTACCAGCCCGGATAGACCGTGTGAAATGCAACCGTGCCCTCGGCTCCCGTGAGTTGCGTTCCGCGCAGCCAGGTTTTGCCGCGGGTGTCGACCTTGCGATCGTCACCCTGATGCGCATAGCCGGAGTACACGCCGCGCGAATCGCAATGCCAGACGTCGATCCGTGCGCCGGGCAGCGGCACGCCGGTTTCGTCGAGCACGGCGAGCGAAATCTGCAAGGGAACCCCGGCCAGCCCTTCCGTCAGGTCGCCCCGCACGAGATTGAGGTCGAGATAAAACGGACCTTCTTCGACCTCTGCCGTCAGGGCAGGTGTTGCCGCACGCACGGGCGCAGCCGGCAGACTTGCGACCAAGGCGCCGCCCAAGCCCAAGCGCAACATCTTGCGGCGGGAATCTTGCGTCTTCTCGGAATTGCCAGCCACGATGTATTCCCCCGCTGCAGACGGGAGGACGCAGCGCAAAGCGGATGCTATTCGCGTCGGCACGTCGGGGAAATTACATCCGCCTCGACGTGAACGCAATTTACTTAGGTTTACAAAACGCGGACGTGGTTATTCGGGCGCGGCCTTGCGATGCTGGAATACGATGCCATCGCGGCGCAGGCGTGCAATCTCGCTCTCGGAATATCCGCACTGTCGCAGGATGGATTCCTCGTCCTGCCCGAAGCGCGGCGGACCAATGCGCACTTTGCCCGGCGTGCGGGAAAGCTTGATGGGGGTGCCGATCGTGCGCACGTCGCCCGCCTGCACGACGGTGCCGCGCGCCCTGGCATGCGGGGAATTGAGCGCTTGGTCGATCGGCATGACCATCCCGGCCGGGACCCCGGCACGCAACAGTTTCTCGGCAAGGACATGTCCATCGGCGTGTGAAAAACCCTGCGCCAGTGCCACGCGCAACTCGTCGCGGTGCACGAGGCGCTGTGCATTGCTGGCAAAGCGCGCATCGTCCGCCAGTTGCGGTTGGTCGAGCATTTCGACGAGGATGCGAAACTGGCGGTCGTTGCCCACGGCAATGAAGATCTCGCCATTCCTGGTCGACCACTTGTCGTACGGCGCGACGTTGGGATGGGCATTGCCCAGCGGCAGCGGACGCTTGCCGCTGAGCAGGTAGTTCGCGCCCTGCGGGTGGAGCAACGCACTGGCGCTGTCGAACAGGGTGGAATCGACGAACTGCCCACGTCCGCTCCTCGTGCGCTCCTGCAGGGCCATGAGAATGCCGATCGCCGAGAACATTCCCGTCGCCAGGTCGATCATCGGCGTGGCCATGCGCACGCCCCCCTTGCCCAACTCGCCGTTGACGCTCATCAGGCCGCTCATCGCCTGCAGTACGGCGTCGTAGCCCGGCAGGCCGCCCAAGGGCCCATCCGCGCCGAACCCCGAAACACGGCAGTGGATCAGGCGGGGGAAGCGCTTCTCGAGGACATCGCGGTAGCCAAGGTTCCATTTTTCCATCGTGCCGGTCTTGAAGTTCTCGACCAGCACATCCGCATCTTCGAGCAGGCGCAGCAGAACCTCGCGTCCAGCCGGCACGCGCAGGTCGATCGCGATCGCGCGCTTGTTGCGGTTCACCCCCAGGTAATAACTCGCATCGCGCGAGCCGTCGTCGTGCTCCTCGAACGGCGGCCCCCAGCTGCGGGTTTCGTCGCCTTGCGGAGGCTCGACCTTGATCACGTCGGCGCCGTGGTCGGCGAGGATCATCGTGCAATACGGGCCGCCCAGGACGCGGGAAAGGTCGACGACCTTCAATCCCGCCAGCGCCCCTCCCGTCTCCTCTGTTGCCTTCGCCTGGGTCACTTCGTGATCTCCGTCATCTGCACGACTAGCGTGCGGCCCGCAGCCGGGCAAACCCATCCTCCAGGTCCGCGATCAGGTCTTGCGGATCTTCCAGGCCGGCGGATACACGCACGAGTCCGCCGGATTCTCCTGGCGCCGAAAGGCTGCGCTCGTGGTGCGAGGGAATCATCAGGCTCTCGAAACCACCCCACGAGAAACCACGGCCAAACAAGCGCATGCCGTCGATGAACGCGTGCAGCGCAACCGTCGCGACGCCCGGACGCAAGGCGAAGCCGAACAGTCCGGTCGCCCCGGAAAAATCGCGCCGCCACAATTCGTGCCCGGGATCGCGCGCGTGCGCCGGAAACAGGATGCGTTCCACTTCCTCCTGCTGCTCCAGCCACGCGATCAGCCGCTCCGCATTGGCCCGGTGGCGCGCGAGGCGCGCCTCCAGCGAGCGCAGGCCACGCAAGGCCAGCCAGCAATCGTCCGGGCTCGTCGTCAGCCCCAGCGAACGCACGATGGCGCGCATCGCCGGCGCGCAGGCCTCGTTCGTCGTCACGGTTCCGAGCAGCAGATCCGAGTGGCCGCCGACGTACTTGGTGATGGCATGCACCGACACATCGACGCCATGATCGAAGGGACGAAAGTACAGAGGCGTTGCCCAGGTGTTGTCGATGATCGAGATGGCATCGCGTCCGCGCGCGATGCGCGCGAGCAACGGCACGTCCTGCACTTCAAACGTATGCGAGCCCGGCGACTCGAGATACAGCAGGCGCGTGTTCGGGCGAAACAGCGATTCGATCTGCACGCCGATGCGCGGTTCGTAGAACGTGACTTCCACGCCGAAGCGCGCGAGGGTCTCGCGACAGAAGCTGCGCGTGGGTCCGTAGGCCGAATCGGTGACCAGCACATGATCGCCGTGCCGGACAAAGGCGAGGATCGCCGTGGTGCACGCCGAGAGACCCGAAGGCATGGCCCAGCTGCGGTAGCCGCCCTCGAGGTCTGCCATGGCATCCAGGAAGGCGTGGTGCGTGGGAGTGCCGTAGATGCCGTAGTTCACCGGTCCGCGGTCCTCGCCCGATGCGAGGCGGCGCGAGCGCGCGCGCATGTCGGCCAGATCGTCGTGCAACACCGTCGAACCGCGTACCAGCGGCGGATTGACGAAGCCGGCGCTTTCGACGGATTTGCGGCCGAGGGTGACGAGGCGTGTGGATGGCTTCACGGTGTGGGCGGGCAATTGTAGTACGGCGGTAATATGGTTATCGGCGGCGATGCCTATTGTTGCCATTGTTCGCCGCGGGAGGTGACCCCATGCAGGTTTCGGGATTGGATTTCGATCTGGGCGAGGACATCGACGCGCTGCGCGACACGGTGCGCGCGTTTGCGCAGCGCGAGATCGCGCCGCGCGCCGATACGATCGACCGCAAGGACCAGTTCCCGGCGGACCTCTGGCCCAAGCTCGGTCAACTTGGCGTGCTCGGCGTGACCGCGCCTGCCGACCATGGCGGCGCCGACATGGGCTATCTCGCGCACATGGTTGCCATGGAGGAAATCTCGCGCGCGAGCGCCTCCGTCGGCCTGTCGTACGGAGCGCACTCGAACCTGTGCGTGAATCAGATCAACCGCAACGGCAATGCCGCCCAGAAGAAGCGCTACCTGCCGGGACTCATCGCGGGCACCGCGGTCGGCGCCCTGGCGATGAGCGAATCGGGATCGGGTTCCGATGTGGTCTCGATGAGCCTGCGTGCGCAGGAAAAAGGCGGCGTTTACGTGCTCAACGGCACGAAGATGTGGATCACGAACGGGCCGGATGCCGATGTGCTCGTCGTGTACGCCAAGACCGATCCGGAGCTTGGCGCCAAAGGCATCACCGCCTTCCTGGTCGAGAAGAACATGCCCGGCTTCTCGGTGGCACAAAAGCTCGACAAGCTCGGCATGCGCGGCTCGCACACGGGCGAGCTTGTATTTCGCGATTGCGAAGTGCCCAAGGAAAACATCCTGGGTGAACGCAACCAGGGCGTGCGGGTGCTCATGAGCGGGCTCGATTACGAGCGCGCGGTCCTCGCCGCCGGGCCGCTGGGAATCATGCAGGCTTGCATGGATCTCGTCGGTCCGTATATCCATGAGCGCAGGCAGTTCGGCCAGCCCATCGGCGAGTTCCAGCTGATCCAGGCGAAAATCGCCGACATGTATTCGGGGCTTTCGTATTGCCGCGCCTATACCTACGCGGTCGGCAGGCATCTGGACCGTCTGCGCGGAGCCGGTGGCGATCACTCGCGCGCCGTCCGCAAGGATTGCGCCGGCGCGATCCTCGTGACGGCCGAGAAAGCCACCTGGATGGCGGGTGAGACGATCCAGATCCTCGGCGGCAACGGTTATATCAACGAATATCCCGCGGGTCGCCTGTGGCGCGACGCCAAGCTGTACGAGATCGGCGCGGGAACTTCGGAGATCCGGCGCATGCTCATCGGCCGCGAGATCTTCCAGGAAACGCGCTAGGACGCATTTCCTTTCTGGCGAACCCGTGGATACCCACCTGCCTTCGCCCGGAGAACCCGAGCTTCCCAACGATTCCGCGCCAGGGGAAACGGACGAGAACGACCCGCGCTTCGACCACTCGATGCCGCAGCCGCGTGCCATGGCGCGCGCGATTCTCGAAGGCTTCGACCTGCACTACCGGCGCTTTCGCTATGTGGCGCAGCAGGCCAAGGGCCGTTTCGAACGTGGCGACTGGCACGGCATGCGCGAGTCGGCGCGCGAGCGCATCGACTATTACGACCAGCGCGTCCTCGAAGCGGTCGATCGGATCGAACGCGGTTTCGACCTCGCCTCCTTGAGCGAAACCGAGCGCGACCGCCTTTGGCAGGCGGTCAAGCGCCAGTACGTGTCCCTGCTGGCCGAACATCGTCAGCCCGAATGCGCCGAGACCTTCTTCAATACCGTGTGCACGAAGCTGCTGCACCGCATGTATTTCCAGAACGCGTTCATTTTCGTGCGCCCGGGCGTCGCCACCGACTATCTCGATTCCGATCCGCCCTCGATCCGCAGCTACTATCCCGCCGCGCGCGGACTGCGGCGGGCGCTGCGCACGATTGCCATCGACCTTGGCCTGGCCGCGCCCTTCGTGGATTTCGAGCGCGACCTGCGCTACGTCCTGCGGGCGATCTGCCAGGCACACCGCGCCGGCGCCCCCAACGCACTGGTACGTCCGTTTCACGTCGAGCCCGATTGCCAGATCCAGGTGCTGTCGAGCCTGTTCTTCCGCAACAAGGGTGCGTACCTCATCGGCCGCTTCGTCAATGGCACGCGCATCACGCCGCTGGCCGTGCCGCTGCTGCGCGACGAACGCGGGCAGGTCTACATCGACACGATCCTCTTTTCCGCCGAGCACATCACCACGCTGTTCTCCTTCACGCGCGCGTATTTCCTGGTGGACATGGAAGTGCCCGCGGCCTATGCGACGTTCCTGAAGTCGATCCTGCCGCACAAGCCGCACAGCGAGCTCTACACGATGGTGGGCCTCCAAAAGCAGGGCAAGACGCTTTTCTATCGCGATTTCCTGCTGCACTTGCGCCAGTCGAGCGACCGCTTCGTCGTCGCACCCGGCATCCGTGGCCTGGTGATGTCGGTCTTCACGCTGCCCTCCTATCCCTACGTGTTCAAGATCATCAAGGACGTGATTGCGCGCCCGAAGGAGACGGACCGCGCGCAGGTAATGGGCAAGTACCGCCTGGTGAAGCTGCACGATCGGGTCGGGCGCATGGCCGACACGTGGGAGTACTCGGAAGTGACGCTGCCGCGCGAGCGCTTTTCGGCGGAGCTGCTGCGCGAGCTGCTGCAGACCTGCCCGAGCGTGGTCGAAGTCGATGCCAACACCGTCCTGTTGCGCCACGTATACATCGAGCGGCGCATGACCCCCTTGAACATCTACCTGCAGCACGCTTCCGATGCGGAGGTCGAGCACGCCGTCGGCGAGTTCGGCAATGCCATCAAGGAGCTTGCCGCAGCGGACATCTTCCCCGGCGACATGCTCTTCAAGAATTTCGGCGTCACGCGCCTGAATCGCGTGGTTTTCTACGACTACGACGAAATCGAATACATGCTCAATTGCCGCTTCCTGGCCATCCCCGAGGCGCCCAATGAGGAAGCCGAGCTCTCCAGCGAGCCGTGGTTTCGCGTCGAACCCGGCGATGTCTTCCCCGAGCAGTTCGCCCCGTTTCTCCTGGGCGACCCGCGTATCCGCGCCGCCTTCCTGCGACAGCATGCGGACCTGCTGACCCCCGAGTTCTGGCAGACGCGGCAAAAGCGGATCCGAGCCGGAATCATGGAGGACGTATTTCCCTACCCGCAGTCCCTGCGCTTCGGCCGGGAGTAAAGTCGCTTACCTGATCTACCGCTTCCAGGAGAATTTCATGGAAGATTCAATCGTCATCGTCGGTGCGGCGCGCACGCCGATAGGCGGGATGCTCGGTGTTTTCGGCGGAGTTTCCGCAACACAACTGGGCTCGGTCGCGGTGCGGGCGGCGTTGGAACGCGCCGGCGTACCGGGCGCGAACGTCGACGAAGTGCTGCTCGGCAACTGCCTGCCTGCCGGCCTGGGACAGGCGCCGGCGCGCCAGGCCGCGATCGGCGCGGGACTGCCGGCGAGCGCAGGCGCGGTGACCATGTCCAAGATGTGCGGCAGCGGCATGCGGGCCATGATGTTTGCGCACGACATGCTGGTCGCGGGCTCTGCCCGGGTTCTGGTCGCGGGCGGCATGGAGAGCATGAGCAATGCCCCCTACCTCGTGCCCAAGGGTCGCCAGGGATATCGCTACGGCCACGCGACGCTCTACGACCACATGGCGCTGGACGGCCTGGAAGACGCCTATGAACGCGGCAAGTCCATGGGACTGTTTGCCGAGGAGTGTGTCGCGAAATTCGGTTTTTCGCGCGCGGACCAGGACAAGTTCGCCATCGCATCCACCGAGCGTGCGGTCGCCGCCAACCGCGATGGCAGCTTCGCCTGGGAGATTGCGCCGGTCGCAGTGCCTGGCAAAGGCGGCGATACGCAGGTCGACCAGGACGAGCAGCCGTTCAAGGCCAAGCTCGACAAGATTCCGCAACTCAAGCCCGCGTTCAAGCAGGACGGGACGATCACTGCGGCCAACTCTTCGTCGATTTCGGATGGCGCCGCTGCGCTGGTGCTCATGCGGGGGTCGACGGCCGAGCAACTCGGCAGCAAACCGATCGCACGCATCCGGGCCCATGCGGTGCACGCACAGGCGCCCAACTGGTTCACGACCGCCCCCATCGGCGCAATTGCCAAGGTCCTGCAACGTTGCGGCTGGCGCGCGGAGGACGTGGAACTTTGGGAGATCAACGAAGCCTTTGCTGCCGTGACAATGGCGGCCATGCACGAATACCGCATTCCCCATGAAAAAGTGAATGTGCATGGTGGCGCCTGCGCGCTGGGTCACCCGATCGGTGCGAGCGGCGCACGTATCGTTGCCACGCTGCTGGGGGCGATGCGCAAGCGCGGTCTCAAGCGTGGCGTTGCGGCCCTGTGCATCGGCGGCGGAGAGGCAACCGCCCTTGCCGTGGAAATGGCCTGACTTCCGAGGCTTACAGCAAATGGTCACCTGCCTGATCGTCGGTGCGTCGCGCGGCCTGGGCCTGGAAATGGCGCGCCAATATTCGCAAGCCGGTGACCGCGTCTTCGCCACCTACCGCCAGGCAAAGGACGGCGAGCGCCTGGGCAAGCTCGGCGTGCACGCGATCGAAGCGGACCTCCTGCAAGCAGGCTGGGTCGACGGCGTGCGGCAGCAGGTCGGCAAGAACAAACTCGACCTGGCGATCATCGTGGCCGGGGTCGTCGGTCCGCAGTCCGACGGCCTCGTAGCCCCGGCCGGCGCCGAATTCGATGCGGTCATGCATACCAATGTACTGGTCTCGATGCAACTCATCCCGGCCCTGGCCAACGACATGCTCGCACCGAACGGCAAACTGGCCATCTTGTCGAGTCGCATGGGTTCCATCGGAAACACGACCCAGGCCTCGAGGTGGCTCTATCGCGCCAGCAAGGCGGCAGTCAACAGCGTCTTGAAATCCGCAAGCGTCGAATTGGGCGCCCGGGGTACCGTATGCATGGCGCTGCACCCCGGCTGGGTTCGAACGGACATGGGCGGCGCGGGCGCGGACCTGAGCGTAGAGGAGAGCGTGACATCGCTGCGACGCGTGATCGCCGCCGCCAATCGTTCTCACAACGGACGCTTCCTGAACTATACGGGCGAGCAGCTGGAATGGTAAGGTAACGCCCCGCGAGCATCCTGCTTGCGAATCGGGAAGCCGAAAATCGGGTCTTCCCTTTGTCACATGCCTTTGCCACCATGATTTCTCCCGCGATGATCGCGAGCCTCGTCTTCGGTGCCTGCGGACTGCTGGCAGCGGCGGCGGTCCAATGGATTCTCAAGGCCGTGGCCGAACAGGCCGGAGTCAACCCTTGGATCTTCGTCACGGTTCCGGGCCTCTTCGCGATGTTGTTTGCCTTGCTGCTATTCCAGGATGCGCGCAAGAAGATCAAGCGCGTCGGCGAATCGGTGTCGCGTGGGATCCTGATCGCCCTTCTGAGTTGGCTATCGTTCTCGGCCCTGGCGACCGGGGTGTGGTGTCCGTCGCAAGGCATCGGCGAATGCTTCAGCCATATCCTTCTCGTGGCCGCCGTTTTCGGGGGTGGCCCCATGCTGGCGGCCGCACTCATCGCCGGCATATTGACGGGTATCCTCATCATCCGGCCTCCGTCCAAAGGCATTGAATAGAAGCTGAAGAAGCCCGGTGCCGGCCGTATTGCAATACCAACGAAGGAATTGCGCGCGATGAAGTCCGCGCCTGACCCCACGCAACGCTTCGGCGCGCGCGCGGATGCGTATTCGCGCGCGCGCCCCGGCTACCCCCCGGAACTCGTCGCGACGCTGGCCCAGGATCTTGCTCTCCCGGCGCACGCGCAGGTTGCCGATATCGGCTGCGGCACCGGGATTTCCTCGGAGCTCTTCCTGCACGCAGGGTTTCGCGTCATCGGCATCGAACCCAATGCGCAGATGCGCGCCCATCTCAGTGGCCTGTCGTCCCGATATGCAGGGTTCCGGGCAGTCGACGGGCGCGCAGAAGCAACGGGGCTGCCCGACGCGTCGGTGGACCTGGCGATCGCGGCGCAGGCCTTCCATTGGTTCGATGTCCCGGCCACGCGCCGGGAAGCCTTGCGGATCCTGCGGCGCCCCGCGCGCAGCGCGCTGATCTGGAATGACCGGCGCACCGAAGGCTCGGCGTTTTCGCGCGGCTACGAGGACATTCTCCTCGAGTTCGGCACGGACTATCGCGAGGTTGCGCACCGCCACAACCTCGACGAGCGCATTCACGCGTTCTTCGGCCATGCGCTGTGGCGCAAACGCCTGTATGCACACGCAACGCCACTTGATTTCGAGACCCTGGCAGCGCGGCTCAACTCCGCCTCGTACGTGCCGGGCCCCGAGAACGCGCGCCATGAACCCATGATGGCGAAGCTGCGCGCACTGTTCGATTCCACGCAGGTCGCCGGACAGGTCTCGATGGAATTCGAAACGCGCGTCCTTTTCGGTGAAATGGGCGTCGAAGAATGAGCCGCGCGAAGCGCCAGGCAGGCGTGCCGTTCATCATGGTGACCGCACTGCTGGACATCATCGGCATCGGGCTGATCATTCCTGTCCTGCCGATCCTGGTCGGCGAATTCACAAGCGGGCGCGACACGCAGGCCTATTCGTACGGTGTGCTGATCGTCGCGTTCGGCCTTGCGCAATTCCTGTGCGCACCCTTGCTGGGTGCGCTGTCCGATCGATACGGTCGCCGCCCTGTACTGCTGCTGGGCATCGCGGGGCTGGGCATCACGTTCCTGGTCACCGGTCTTACGAATTCCCTGGCGGTCCTGGTCGCCATACGGCTGCTGGGTGGTGCCATGTCCGCAAATCTTGCGGTCGCGCAGGCGTATGTCGCCGATATCACGACGCCCGAGAATCGCACGCAATCGCTCGGCAAGCTGGGAGCCATGTTCGGGCTGGGCTTCGTCCTGGGCCCGATGCTCGGCGGCCTGCTCGGTCACCTGGACCTGCGCCTGCCGTTCTTCGCCGCGGCAGGGATGTGCGCCGTCAACTGGCTGTACGGACTGCTGGTGCTGCCCGAGTCGCATGCGCCCGATCCGAATGCAGCGATCTCGCTTGCGCGGCTCAATCCGTTCTCCGCGCTCTCCGGCCTGGCGCGGTTGAAGGGCGTGGGCCCGCTCGTGTTCGCAATCGTGGGTGCCAACCTGGCGCAATTCCTGCTCCAGTCGACGTGGGTACTGTTCACGGGGTTTCGCTTCGGCTGGGGTCCGCGGGAAAACGGCATATCGCTGTTTGTCGTGGGACTCGTCGCAATCGTCGTGCAGGGAGGTTTGCTACGCATCCTGCTCAAGTCGATGGGCGAGCGCAAAGTCGTGACCGCAGGCCTCCTCTCCGGGACTTTTGCTTTCGCATGCTACGGACTCGTGCCACAGGGGTGGATGCTGTACTGCGTGATCGTCGCGAACTTCCTCGCATTCGCCTCGACGGTTTCCATGCAGGGCATCGTCTCCAAGGCCGCCGACCCGCGCGCGCAAGGCCGAACGATGGCGACGCTCACGTCACTTACAAGTATCGCCGGCATGGTCGCCCCTCTGCTGGGAACATTCCTGCTGGGTCAGGTCACGGATCTGCCACGCGACGACCTGCGCGTCGGCGCGCCATTCTTTGCGAGTTCCTTCATTGAACTCGTCTCCTGCGCGATTGCCATGTGGTATTTCGCACGTCACCCTGCTGCCGAGCAGCGCGATACCTCTCTACCAGCATCTCCGTAGCTCATCAGGATTACCCGCGACGCGGGAAGTTTTTACAAATTTTGCACCTGCACGTGGTTCATAGTTGCCGCCCATGCCGCACGCATGAAGCACAGCGTTTTGCTGCACGCGCGCGGGAAGATCGACGCCACATCATGGGGAATCGCGATGAATCGTAAAATTCTGTTAACCGCCGCCGGTCTCGCGCTGGCAACCGTCACGTTGCTGGTCGCATGCGGAGGCGGCTCCTCCTCCGGATCCTCGGCCTCGAGCAGCGGCGCCGCAGGGTCGACACCCACTGCCACGACGGCAAGTGGCGTGCTCAGTTCTTTCGGCAGCGTCGTCGTGAACGGCGCCGAATATGCCGTTGCGAACAGCACGTCGGTGGTCGATGGCGACTCCGACGACGCTACCTCCGGCACGGCATCCTTGCAGGTCGGCATGCGCGTCGACGTCGACGCAAGTTCGGGCACTGCGAGTCTGATCCGGTTTACCAGCGCGGTGCGCGGCGAGGTCGATGCCGTCGACACGACCGCAAGCACGCTGACCGTCATGGGGCAGACCGTCAATGTAACGAGCGCAACCGCGTTTGCCGGCAGCAAGCTCTCCGGCAGCACGAGCAGCGCTATCAGCGGTCTTAGCAACGTGAGTGTTGGCGATTACGTGGTCGTCTATGGTTTCGAGGAATGCACGGCATCGACAAGCTCCTCGTCATGCACGTCGGGCACGACGAGCGTGCTCGCCACGCTGGTCTACGAACCGGCAACCGCGGGAAACTACCGCGTGGAGGGATACGCCGAAAACGTCACGAGTTCGTCATTCACGATCAACGGTCTGACGGTCGACCTCACCAGCTCCACCGTATGTTCGCCTTCGCCTTGCGCAATCGCGGCCGGCGAATACCTTGCCGCGCGCTCGTCCACGGCACCCGTGAGCGTGAGCGGCGTGCTCACCCTGACGGCGACGCAGGTGAAGGCCACTTCGCAAGTGCCGGTGCTGGTTGCGGGGGCGACGGTTTCGCTGGAAGGCCCGGTGGCGAATCTCGACACCAGCACGAACACCTTCACGCTGCGGGGGATCACCATCGACGGATCGGCGCTGGCGTCGACTGTTGCGTCGCTCAGCACCGGCGATATCGTCGACGTGACGGGCACGGTGAACGCCAGCGTGTCGATCACCGCGAGCGCAATCACCGTCGAGAAACATGCCACCTTTGCCATCATGGCCCCCCTCGGCGCGGCCAGCGGCAGCGCGGATACACTTACCGTCCTGGGTCAGACTTTCACGGTCAATGCCAGCACGCACTTCGTCGATTGGGCGAGCAACGTGCGGCCGTTTAACATGAGCAACTTTGCGACCGTGCTTTCGATGGGTAATCAGCTGATCGTGAGCGGCTATTCGGGAACGAGCGGGTACATCGCGACCAGTGTCCAGCGCATTCCGACGCCGACGACGTCTGTCGTGGGTGTCATGGGCCTCGTCGGTGCCGACTCGAGCACGGCTGACACGCTCGACATCGGCGGGGTAACGGTCGACGTTTCCTCGGCCACGATCCTGCGTTACCCGGGTTCCCTTGCGGGCGCAACCATGGCCGGCTTCTTCTCGTCGATCACGCCCAATACGTCCGTGGTCGCGGTGCTGGGCACCGCGGGCAGCGCATCCGGCACGGTGAATGCGGCCGTGGCCGATGTCTTCTCGTCCAACTGTGCATGGGCCGCTTACCCACGCTGATCCGCTTTGACCTCCGCCTGCCGACAGCGCTGCTTGCGCTGTCGGCAATTCTGGCGGCTGGCTGCGCGGAAGGCCCGAATGCCACGTCGACTTCGGCTCCTCGCGATGCCAACCCCAAGGACTCACAGCCGGGTGGCGTGTACTCGCTCTTCCATCGACCGCTGAAGAGCCCCGACGGGGTTGCGGAGGTCATGCGCCTGCATGGGCAGGGCGTGCAGATCTTCCGCTGCGAGAACCTGCAAAGCGGCCTGCACTGGTCTTTCCGTCAACCCGAAGCCGAGCTGCGCGACGCCGACGGCACACCGGTCGGCCACCACGGCGCCAAATTCTCCTTCGAGTACGCGGACGGCAGCAAGCTCGTGAGCGAAGTCGTCGATCACGTGCCCTCGCCCAATGACGACACGCTCCCCTGGCTCTTGCTTTCGTCGCACTCCTACGGCAAGGGCGTGCTCGCAGGCGTGACCTACGTGCAGCGGATCGACACCGTTGGCGGCATGCCGCCCACGAGCTGCCAGCAGGCGCAGCTCAACCAGGTGCTGCGCGTGCCGTTTCAGGCGGATTTCGT
>Ga0181537_10000629_pt1 | contig 32660 bp, 30 predicted proteins | sample PEATcosm2014_Bin_39_FD_119765 | JGI IMG/M metagenome (GOLD analysis project Ga0181537, IMG submission 119765) | Peatland microbial communities from MTU Mesocosm Facility, Houghton, MI, USA - PEATcosm2014_Bin23_10_metaG | ecosystem: Environmental > Terrestrial > Soil > Wetlands > Peat | place... | reverse complement strand
TTCCTCGAGCGCCCGGTCCACGTCCGCCTCCGTCACTTCCATTGGCGGCAGTTCCAGCGTCAAATTTTTGTAATTCCCCAGCTCAAACTCCGGCAGCACTTCAAACACCGCCGTAAATTTCAGCGGCTGCCCTTCGTTAAAGTCCAGCTTCTCCACCGACGGCCGCGACACCGGCTGCAGCCGCTGCTCGTTCACCGCTTTCTCCAGCTTGTCCGGCACCAGCGTCTGCAACACTTCGCCCTTGATATCGTCCGCGAAGCGCTTGCGGATCAGCGTCAGCGGCGCTTTGCCCTTGCGAAACCCCGGCACGTTCGCCAGCCGCGCAAACTCTTTCGCCACGCGCTCCATTTCCTTCGACACATCTTCCGCCGGTATCTCCAGTTCCAGTTCCCGCCGGCAAGTCGCTTCCGCTGCTTCCGCCATAAGAACAACCTTTCCAAAACGTGATAATTCGATGTCGCGCAAACCGAAACGGTGCAACGCCGGCTACCCAGCGTTCACGAAATCCTAAGTAAAAGGTTTACTCGGGATGCTAACAGAGAGTGCCACCAGGCGAGAAAACTCCCACGGTGCAAACAACAAGTATAGGAGACCATCACAGTACCGTCAATGTATCCGCATGCCTCGCATCATTGCGCCTAGTCGAAAAACCAGTCCCAGACCCGCCAAGGGTCATAGTGATTGAGAAGCCCAAAGGCAGCGACGCCCACTGCGAACAAAACTACACGGGAGCGTTATCGCCAATCGCTGGCAACCCTTCGCCAGTTCCGCGCTGCAACAACGAACACAACTGGCATGGACACGGCGAACATAAGCAAAAGTAACTGCAGAACTACATGAAACGGCACGGTAATCAATTGTTTTGGGTCGTCGTACGATGGCAGAGCCCACCTCGACAGAACGAGCCGCGCCATAATCGCTTCCCAATAAGCGCCTACCATGAGCAGACATGGGACAACACACAATGCTGAGAACCATGGCTCAATTCGCGGTCTATCAGTCATAAAACGCGATTTACGCTGGATGGGAAATTGGTTTGCACTCGTCAGCCAAGGGTCCTTTCCGCAACTCGCTAGCGCTGCTATCACGCGTCAGCCAATCTCTGCGCGGCACAGGTCATTTCGCCGCGGTCGCTTGGCTGTTCGTTTTAATATTGACACGTCAGCGCTCCATCACTAAACTCCCCGCAAATTCCGCGAGCCACTCTTCCGGAAACGTAGAGGTCTGCCATGGCCAGCGACACTATTCCCACTCCGGCTCCCGGCGTAGCAGGCGCCGATTCCCCGCGCCAGGTCGCCGTCATCGCCATTCACGGCGTCGGCCGCCACGCCCCCGGCTCGTCCGCCGAAGCCATCGCCACGCTCCTCGCCAGTATCGACCGCGCCGACAATTCCCACGCCTATCAGCACCTGCCGAAGGGCCCGCGACGCTGCTCCGGCTTCGATATCGACTCCATCGAAGTCCCGCTAGCCGCGGTGGCCACCGAGCATGTGCCCGCCCAGCCCAAGCGCGGCCTGCTTTCCCGCATCTGGAGCGTCTTCGACGAGCGCCGCGGCTTTCTCGATCAGCAACGCCGCCTCTCCGCGCGGCGTCCCGCAAAGCAGGACGCCGCCCAGCGACACGCCTCCCAGCAACACCGCCTCTCCGCGCGGCGTCCCGCAAAGCAGGACGCCGCCCAGCGACACGCCTCCCAGCAACACTCCGCCGAGCAACAACACCACGAAGCCCCGCAAGACAAACGCTTCGACTATAAATACATGCTCATGCAGCTCGCCGAATACCAAGCCGAGCCCGAGCGCACCTTCTCCACCAAGCGTTTTGTTTCCCGCCGCTTCAGCCCCATTCCCGGTGACCCCGTTCCCCCGCCCCCAACCCACATCTACGATGCTCACTACTCCGACCTTAGCAAGAACGAAAGCTCCATCGTCGGCTTCTTCTACGCTTTCTTCCAATTGCTGTTTCACTTGGCGGCCCTCGGATTAATGGGCGTCTATTGGGCCGAGGCGGAAAACTCGGAACCGGGCCCCGGCGGCTGGCCCTGGCGCTTGCTCTCCTCCTTTCATGCCACGGCGGTGCGCTTGCTCATCATGTTCGTCCCGCTCTTGAACCTCATCATGCTCGCCATCGGGCTTTCCGCCTTCGCCGATAAAGCCACCACGAAAGAGGGCGCACCCAACGATCTGGTCCTTGGCATCATTGGCGCCAGCATCGCTGCATTGTTCGGCGTGGTCGTCACGCTGCTCGCCACCCGGAAATGGCGCCCCGCGCCAACTCCGTTCCTGTGGTCCTTGTTCCCGCTGCTTGGCGCCGCGCTCTCCACCGGACTCTTCTGGACCCTCGCGAAACTCGACCATCAATGGGCGCCCCAAGTGTCCGCCCCGAAATGTCTGGCACTCATCAATTGGCTCGTCCTCGCCGGTCTCGCGGTCTTCTGGATCGCCCAAAAGCTGGCCGAGATGCGCCCCGGCGCGGACTGGGTCGGCGGCATTTTGTACGTGCTCAATGCCGGGTTCTACTTCTATTTCCTTGCCTGCGATCCGCACCCGGCCTCGCAAGCCGCCACCGCCTCGCTCCTGACCATCCAGCTCATCTTCGGCGAGCTGGTGGTCTGCTGGGTCGCCTGCCTGGTCACGGAACTTCTGTCTTATCCGATCAGCGAGATCTGCCTCTACATGGTCGGCTGTCCCGGCCGACGCGCGCGTGTACGCGCCGCCCACCGCACCGGCCGCTTCGCCTTTGCCATTTCCGCTTCGTTCTTTCTCATCGTCGTCCTGGCCATCTGGAGCGGCATCTGCAGCTACGCCGGCAAAAAGCTGCATGTCTTTGACCGCGTCGACACCCAATTCCTCGCTGCGCACACCATCGGCGGAACGCACTTGCGGGTTGCCATTCCAGACGCCTGCCAATTGGTAGCCCGCATCGATTATCTGCGCTCCAAGGCTGACAGCTGGCAATCGCCGACCGAGGATAGCGCCTGTGACGCCACGAAGGTTCTGCAGGAACCTGACGCACAGAAGCAGCCGGATACCCCGAAGCCGGTGTCTGACTATCTCGATGGGCTGCTACTGGTCAGCGTTACGCCCGGCTTGCCCATCATTCTGGCGCTCATAGGCGTCAGTTTTTTCCTCTTGCTGTGGGCCGTGGCCCCTTCGGTGATCTATGAAGTCTCTCCGCAGCGCACCCCGCCCTCCGATCCGCACGCCACCGCTAATGCCGGAGAGTGGCTCTCACGCGGCCTCGACAATACCGCCGTCCTGATCCGTGTCTTGTGGTTCGCCATCGTGCCGGTTCCACTCTTTTTCGGCACGCTCAACTTTCTGGTGTGGACCAAGTACTCGGGGGTTCCCGCTCCCCTCAAGCAATTGCTGGAGCGGTTCAACTACTGGATACTCCCGCTCATGGACTGGCTCAGCCACGTGACCCTGCCGCTCATTCAAGGCACGGGCGCGGAAGTGACCGTCTCGGCCGCCGCCATCGTCGCCATCATCCTCAAATACGGTGGCGCGGTGCTCGATACCTTGCTCGATGTGGACAACTATCTGCGCACCGTCCCTGTCGACTTGACCCCGCGCGCGCGCATTGCCGAACGCATCACCTCGCTGCTGCGCTATGTCGCCGCCTATCGCGACCCGCAAGGCCGCCCCTACGAACGTTTGGTGATCGTCGCCCACAGCCTCGGCACCCTGGTCGCCGCCGATCTGTTGCGCTTCATCACCGGTTCCCGCGCCAATGATCATGACCCCGTCTTGCATCCCGATGGGCTGCACGCCGGAGAAACCACTCCCGCCATTCCCATCTATCTCATGACCATGGGCAGTCCGCTCCGCCCGCTCCTGAACCGTTTTTTCCCGCACTTATATGAATGGGTCACGCCCATGCCGGACAATTCCTCCCGCGCCAACCGCCTCAAGAAAGCCCAGACCGCCCAACCGGACTTCATCCCCACCGACTCGCTGTTGCCCGATCCCGGTGGTCTGTGCGTCAAAGGCTGGTGCAACGCCTACCGCAGCGGCGATTACGTAGGCCGCTACCTCTGGAACATCGGCTGGCTGAAACGCAACAAGGATGTGCATGTGGCTGGGCCCGCCCCCCAACATGGCAACCCACATCTCAGCAACCCCGCCACCACGCCAGCCCCGACGCAAATTTCGCTAATCCAGGACGCCTCACCCAGCACCCGCGCCGAAATGTGCATCGGCATCGGCGCCCATACCCACTACTGGGACCGCAATGCGCCGGATATAGCCCACGTCCTGGCAAAACTAATCCGCGACCCCACCCAAATCTTTCACTAAGCCGCAGATTTTCCTGGGAACGCCAATCTCCGTATTGGCGGGTTTTTGTTTGACGTCAGAACAGGCCACGGGAACGGAGGTTAGCACCCTCCTATCCCCAGCGCCGTGCGAAATCGGGGGCGGGCAAACATCCCATTCGAATGGTTACTCAAAAATAAAATACCTTGACAACTGAACAGCCCCATGCTACCGTGCGGTATGTTGGCAAGCTTCACCCCCGCCGTTCCGCCCCACCAACCCTTCCCGGCAGCCTCCTCCTCGCCGCTCAACCAAATTTGTAGCCCGCAAATTTGCCCCTTTAGAATGATAACGATACGAATTGCTCCCCGCGTAAACCCTTTCCCCTCACAACGATACAAAATACCCTACCGTACACCCATCCACTGCTCCACCCAAATCACCAAAATTGAATCAACTCGTTTATTATCAGTGATATATGCTAGGTCAGCGAGACGGCCATTTGCGCTGCGACAGTTGTCATTATTAATCCGTTCCTTCCGCCGCCCTCACCAAATCTCTATGCAGCAACTGGTGAAACAGGTGCTCCCCACCCTCACGCCGCACCGAAAGCCGACCCGCCACATACGCCCGCGAACCCAGCCCGCGCTGCACCGAATCGCAGATCGCCTCGTCTTCGTCCTGCACCTTTTCGCTCACCGCAATGCTCTCGCGATTCCGCTCCGCCGCCCCGATAGAAGTGTCGGCAAAATAATAATCAAAAACCACGGCACACTTATCCACGCCCAGTGGCAAAACCAGGTTCGTGTCCATCACCCCTTCATACGCGTTGATCATGAAATTCGGATACACCCACAAATAAAAGGCGCGCCCCTGCCGCGTAGCCGCCACGCCCGTCTCCGAACCAGCATCCGCGGACAGCGGACTCGACTGCAAACAAGCCCTGGCGAAATTCTCGATCGTGTATTTGGTGTACTCAATCACGCTGCTGAGCCCTTTGTGCGCGTGCGGCACGTGGTACCCGCCATCCAGATAATTATCGACGTACACCTTCCAGTTGCACTGCAAGGTGTAAACACGCCGATCGAAAAAGGTAAGTTTCTTGCTGATTCCGAGCGGCGCCACAATCCCCGACACCTCCCCGAGAAACTCCAGCAACGGCGGCGCCTGCCCATCCAGATTCACGAACACAAAGTTTTCCCAGGCGTCGACGCGGATCGGCACCAAACCATTCTTTGCGCGGTCAAAATCGCACACGCCCTCAAACTCCACCATGCCTTTCAGCGCGCCATCATTGCCGTAAGTCCACCCATGATAAGGACAGCGAAACTGCTTCGCGCAGCCCTGCGCTTCCGTCACCACCGCCGCGGCGTGATGCCGGCACACGTTGTAGAACGCGCGCAGCACACCGTCTTCTCCGCGCGCCACCACAATTGGCTCGCCAGCAATCTCCGCGGTGAAAAACCCGCCGCGCTCGCTGACCTGCTCTACGCGACCCACCGCCTGCCACGAAGCCGCGAAAACGCCGCCGCGTTCGAGCTCATAGAAATCGCCGTCAAAATACCAAGGCGCGGGAATCGTCCACGCCTTCTCCAGTGGATTGCAGGGGTTATAAAGCTGCAGCAGGGAACCCACGCTTCGCGCCATAGCCATCCTCGCGATAAATTCGCGCCCATTATAGTCGCGAAAGTCGATGGAAGTCGTTGTGCGAACGAAGAGAGCGTCGGCTGCGGAAGAAACTTGGTGCGGGAGAAGGGATTTGAACCCCTATGGCCTTGCGGCCGCCAGCTCCTAAGGCTGGTGCGTCTGCCAGTTCCGCCACTCCCGCGCGGTCGCCACTATCCTTTAACTATACCCAAGTTCCAAAGCCCGGCGCTATCGTCAGTAGGCGCCGTCGCTGCGAAGGCCCGGCCGGAGACGCCATCGCGAACGGTGCCGTCGCCACGCACGGCAGCGCAGAGCACGTGCCGTCGCCCTGTCTGCCCAACCCTGGCATCTACCGCGTCCGTTATAACGCGAAAGCTATGGATTAAGGGCGCCAATCCTGCGCATAATGAAGGTTCCCGCGAGGCGCCACAGACTTCTCCCCAGTCACAGGCCTTGCCGGGGTTAGCCATCGCCGTAACGTCTAACGGCAACACCTTGCTGCTCCGCGAGGGCGGCACCATGATCATCCAGAACCACGCCGACCATCTCCTCGTTATCCGTCAGACGGACCACGCGCTGCTGGCCGGCTTTTTTGCGCGCGAATGGGGTAACGAGGTGTTTTCGCGGCCGGAACCACTCACGTCCTTTCGGCTGGCCGCCGCCGAACACGATAACGGCTGGCAGGAGTGGGAGCGCTTCCCGCAAGTGGACCTGGCGACGTTCTCGCCCTACACCTTCATGTCTATCCCCACGGCGGAACATATCGAAATCTACCGCCGCGGCATCGAGCGAATCGTGCAGGAAGATCGTTACGCCGGCTTGCTGGCGGCCATGCACGCTTCGGGACTGTATGACCGCGCACGCGCTACGATTCCAGGCTACTCCGCCAAATATGTAAAGTCCCACGAGACGCAACTGGTGGCCGATTTTGTTCAGCGTCTGCGGCTGCAGCAGTTGCGGCTCAAAGTGGATCTGCGCGCCGATCCGGCGGTTAAAGATTTTGTGGACGAGAAATTGCTCCAGAGCAACTTGCAACGGCTCGACGCGCTGGACCGACTGTCGCTGTACTTTTGCATGGCGCCGCAGGAGAATGCGCTGATTGACGCGGTGCCGACCGATGAACGCGGCGGGGAAGTGGACTGGGAAGTGCGCCCGCAAGCGGATCGATCTGTGGTCCTAAAGCCGTACCCCTTCCGGCGCGATCCCCTGGACATCAGCATCCTCGCGCGGCGCATCCCCAAGCGCCGCTATTCCGACGATGGCGACTTGCAGCAAACCCTCGCCGTCGCCGAGTACTTCGCTCTCCATTTCACCTTAAGCGCCGGGACGACCGACGTGCGCACACGCGCCGCCGGCGTGTGAAACACTCACTGCGCCGCAGGGCGCGCTCCACTGTGCTGGCTGTCATGCTTTCCTTTAGACTTGACTTTATTCCCTGCTGACCGCATCGTAAAAAGCTTCGTTAGCGGCGTTTCCGCTAGCGTATGGCTCGAGACCAGCGTAGGCCCAAGAAAGGTTCCGCCGCGTACCGATGACCCGCGTCCGCCTGTGTTACCACGACCGCTGTTTCGATGGCACGGCGTCGGCTGCGCTGTTCTATCGCTTCTATCGCGAGCGTTTTGACGCCGCCGCGGAGTTTGGCTTCACCGGCATGACGCACCGCGCGAAACAGCCGTGGGAGGATGGGCTCTTCGACGGCGACGAAAACGCCATCGTGGATTTCAAGTATTCCAACTCCCCGAAAGTCACCTGGTGGTTCGACCACCATCAAAGCGCGTTTCTGACGCCGGCGGATGCGCTGCAATTTCGCGAGCATCCCGGGCGGCACATGTACTACGACCCGACCTATAAATCGTGCACGAAATTCATCGCCACTGTAGCGAATGAGAAATTCGGCTTCGACATTTCGCCGCTCGCCGAGTTGATTCATTGGGGCGACATTATTGACGGCGCGCAATACGCTTCAGCGGAAGCGGCGGTGGAAATGGTCGAGCCGGCGACGCAACTGGCGCTGGTGATCGAAGCGGCGCCGGAAGACGGCTTGCCCGCGCGGATTATTCCGGAACTGGCGTACCGGCCGCTGGCGGAAATGGTGCAGTTGCCACTGGTTGCGCAGCACCTGGGGCCGCTGCTGACGCGGCATCGCGATTCCATTGAGATTCTGCGCCAGCGCAGCGATTCGCGCGATGGCGTGGTGTTCTTCGATGTGGCGGACATGGACCTCGAAGGCTACAACAAATTTATTCCATATTTGCTGCACCCGGAAGCGATCTATTCGGTAAGCGTGAGCGCTTCCAAGGTGCGCGCGAAGGTTTCCCTGGGCACGAACCCGTGGAATCTGTCGAACGCCAACGCCAACCTGGCGACCCTCGCGGAAAAATACGGCGGCGGCGGCCACCAGCGCGTCTCCGCTATTTCGTTTGACCCCGCGGATTTGCCGCGCGCACGCGAAGTGGCCGCCAGGCTGGCGGCGCAACTGCGAAAAGCGTAAGTCTGGAGCGCGCTTGCGTGTGCGATCGGTGAGTCGCTGACGTATGCGCGGCGCTAGCCGCTCGTTATCGGCAGCACAATAGCGGGCAATCGACAGCGCGCTGGCGCGAACGCACGCGTTTTTCGCGATTTCGTGCAATCGACAAATATCGCCGCGCCATGTAAAATTATTCGGTTGCGGACCGGTAGCTCAATGGTAGAGCAGCTGACTCTTAAACGGTGATTGCGCGACGGGAACAAACGGGATAGCCGAAGTATCAATAACTTGGCAACCCGTCATACCCCATCGCTGCCTGTCATTTGCCCACATACAACGCAAAAACAACGCAAAATTTGAAGGGCGTATTTTCCGTCCAGAAGTTCCGTCGGTGTTCGTGATGTCGCAGTTATTCGAGAAAAGTAGACACGCAGGTGGCTGGCAAATCGGAGGCATGGATTCGATTTCCATCGTCCCTCTGTGCATTTCAAGGGCAGAGTGATCAGTCTCTACGGATAATCGAATCCTTCCAATCCTCGGACGTGGGTTCGATCCCCACCGCCCCTACCAATCTTTCCTCATGAAAAGAAAGAAGTTCTGCGGTTCGCTCGCGCCGTGTACCCCGCGCGTACCCTACACGTGTGCGCTTCGCGCCAAAGGCTCGAGCAAGGCCGGGACCGCTGCCGTGACAGCGTAGCGTGGATTGGTTTTACAACAACTTACAACGACGCGGGGACTGCCAAAATACCTGGAAGTCGTACAAGACATCATCTTTTGTGGGTTGGGATGTGGGTTGGAAAAGCAGCGGCCAAGGCCCCTGCCCGCTCCGGGCAACCGCCGCAACGCCTGTCAGATTTTACGGCCGACACTGTGGGCCAGCGACTCAGCCAGCACTTTTCCCAGCCCGGCTTCAATTGCCCTGCAAGCGTTGCCCACTCCGTCCTCCCTAGCAATTAGTTCTCCTACTTCGGAGGCGGTTTTGGCATACTGCGGAGTTTCGAGAAGCAGCTTCAACTCACCTGCAACACTATGCGCCGTATAGTGTTTTCGGCTGATGACTCGTCCCACGCCAATCGCCTCAACACGCGCAGCGTTGTCGGGCTGATCAAATCCGAATGGCATTACGAGCATCGGTCTGCCCGCACGCAACGCTTGTGCGGTCGTACCCACACCGCCTTGATGCACGATGGCTCCCGCGCGCGGCAGAACCTGCGAGTATGGCACATAATCCGCAGCCAGGATGCTCTCTGGCAAAACTTCTTTTGGGCGATTGCGGGGGTCTCGCCCAATAAGCAGAATGGCCCTCCTGCCCAGCCGCTTCGTCGCTTCGATGCTCTGCCGGTAAAAATCCCCTGCGTCCATGACTGCCGATGAGCCGAGCGTAAACACTATGGGCGGCTCCCCTTTCTGGAGGAAAGACGCCAACTCGGGCTGCAACGTCGAATGTTCCACTCCGTCATAAAACAGGAAACCCGTGACATGAGTATTGGGCGGCCAGTCAGGCTGGGGCTTGCCCAGGAGTGGTGAAAACATACCTACCGTCATGCTCGGAGAGAACTGACCATCAAATATCGGATTCCGCCGCGTTAGGGGAAGGCCAAGCTCATGGCGAAATTCATGCCACGGCCGGACCCAGGACTCGACGCTTCGCTTCATCACCGCCATGACCGGGCGAAAGAAGCCGGGGCCGAGCGGGCGTAGTTTAGCCAGCCACGGTACCGGCGAGAGCACCGGGGGGTCATACACAGACCAGAAGGAACTTGGCGCGAGCGCCACGGATGCCCAGGCAAGCTTTGCCGCGCTTTTCTCTGCGACCAGTCGCCTCAACGGTCTTAGCAATTTTTTCCTGCAAGGGTGAGGGCAGGGGGAGCAGTTCCGGCAGAGCCTCCGCTGTTTCGACCTGTCCGCGCAGCCGCGCCATGCGCCCGACCTTGCTCCTATTCCGCTCTTCCAGCGCTGCCCGGTATTCGTCCCCAGACTTACTCCCCCAGGAGATCGCCACTTCATGAATCGGCGCGGGCATGGCGTCGGCGAAGCTCTATATCCACCCCTAAATCCGAAAGACCGTTAACTTCCGCTGAAGATGTACTCCCGCGTGTGGCGCGCGAGTGCTACAAGTGGCTTCATTGTCCAGCTCAGGCGACTCCGACTGATCGGCAGCCAACGATTGAAGCCTTCCCTCTAAATACGAGCGGCTCGGCCTTTGGCGCTGAAATCCAGCGAGTCTGTCACGACAACGAGCTAGTTATCAGCGTCTGGTCGCCGATTCATTTGCGCGATACATTGAAAAAACTGTGTTGGAAAGACGGCAAGGATTTCGTGGTTGCGATGGCCGTCTGGGAGGACATGCAGCGCTATCTTTACCTTCCGCGCCTCAAGGACCGCGACACTCTGGCGCAAGCCGTGATCAAGGGAGCCGCCAGCAAAGACTTTTTCGGCACGGCCTACGGACAGACCGGTCAGACATTTGAGGGGTTTAGGCTCGGTGATGCTAACGTCCAGTTAGATGACACGCTGCTCCTGATCGAAGTCGAAGCGGCTAAGAAATACGAAGCAGATTTAATTGTCAGTTCGAGTGCGGCCTCGGGCGCTGCGAAAGTAACGAATCCTGCTGCGAAAGTAACGCCTGGCGGAAACACCCTTTTTGACCCACCGACCACTGGCGTGGGTACGCTTCCACCTATCGGCTCTGGGAAAGCCGGATCTTATTATGGTTCAGTAGAAGTGAATCCCGCCTCTGCGAAGATTCGTATGGTACAGCTCGCAGAGGAAATCATCAGTCAACTGGTCGCCGACTCCCAAGCCGAAATCAAGGTGACAATGGAGATCAGCGCTGGTTTCCCAAATGGTGCGTCTGACCAAATGAAACGCACCGTGTCTGAGAATGCAAAAAGCCTCGGTTTCAAGACATCAACCTGGGAATGAGGGGATTACGCCGGTCACGTCGGGACTCTCTATCCGCAAAGTTGCGGCAACAATTCTCGGCTTTCCAGGACGTTCTGCACCTGCGGCATCTCGTCATACGTGCGCCCATGTAGTTTTCTGCCTGTTGTATCCTTGCGAACGCCGCCCCATTGCTTGAAAAAGAAAGGTACATCGTTGCGTCTGCATTGCCGATGAATGGACTCAACCCACTCAGACCGCATTGGCCTTGCCCCAGGGCCAGACTCGCCGCCGACGATTACCCAATGAATATTTTTCAGGGGAAGGTTCTCCAGCGGACCGATAAGCGGCTCGCAGGATAAAAACCGCACTTGGGCAGGGACAACTGCAAGATCGTTGATTCTGTCTATCACACGAGAGTCCTCGACGCTCACGCCCATCCACACATTCGCTGGCCAGGGCAGGGTTGCCCCAAGCGTGCGGAGCCGCTCGCTGCGTTTGGTGAGAATTTGAAAGGTATGCTGCGGACATTCCTGCATGGTCGCAAATACCCGACGGATAAAATCGTCAGGAACCGCGTCCTGAAAGAGATCACTCATGGAATTGACGAAGATAACGCGCGGTTTTTTCCATCTTTTCGGCAGGTCGACGAGATCCTCGTGCAATGTAGGCTTAAACGCATTTTTGTATCGCTCAGCTCCCATCGCTTGTAACCGCTTAGCCATTCTTTCGGCGTAGCAATGCTTACAGCCTTGACTGATTTTGACGCACCCCGTCACAGGGTTCCACGTCATTTCGGTCCATTCGATGTTTGATAGTGTTGCCATACCGCACCTCCGTTTTTCTTTCGAGTGGTTCGTTCAGTCGTCCAGAATGTGTTGCGCGATTTTCAGTGCTGTCGGAGCACCACGCTCATTTGCGGCCGCGAAACAGAGCGAATAAAGAGGGCTGAACTTCGAGTTTCTCAAGACCAGGCCCTTCGCAACCTTGGTAAAGCACGTCGCCAAGCGCTCTTGAATGAACCCCTGAATGTTTTCTACGGTCGCATCTCTTTCCAACGTTTCGCGATCGCCAAACAAATCCTGCGTCTTTTCAATCTTGTAAAACCGGGACCGCCACTCAGTTGTCCCAAACGATAGGTCCAATCGCTTCTGCCACGATTCATCAATATTTCCGTCGTGCGTGAGGAGCCGGGCAACACCAACGCCAAGCGGGAAAAGATACCAGAGATCAATGGCTTTTGTTTTACCCAGAGCCTCAATCGTATCCCACTCGACCTGCATCCCGTATGGATCTAGGAAAACGACCGCCCTCTCTTTTTGCCAGTTGCGTTCTCCGCACCATGACTTAAGAACAGCATTCGCGTCCCCATGTCTGAAATCACAACGCGGAACCTGTTGCGCATGGTCCTTCTCGATAGCAGACTTCAGCTCAGCGACGCGGCCCTTGGATTTCTCAATGAAAAGATATTTGTCGAACGGGTTATCGAGCCCCAGGGCAATTTTTGCGCTACCGGCGCGATATCCGCTTGTTTCGGCGTCCCGATACGCTTCATCCATCAAACCGGCTTGGTCTGATTGAAAGGCTGCGCCTGACGATCTTGAGCCTGTCCCCGCAAACGCATCGACGTACCATGTCGTAAAGTGTCGGGCACGTTCGTTTGCTGTGAAAATCTTGCGATAGGCCGTGAGGTACTTGGCAAGCCGAGCTAGCTTGTCTTCAGTCCAGTCCCCGCCAAATGTGTGCTCAGTCATCTTTTGTCCATTAAAGGACTCGTTACATTCACGCTAGAGTTAAAGAGTATGAGAGTCAAACAAGGTTTTGCGGGAAGTATCCGGTCAGTCTACAGATCCAGAACGCGGGCGATTGCCAAGTTCGGAAGGGGCAGGGTTGGGATGAACCTCGCGGATTTTGGGTCGTTGCCCCGTTGCGTTGATTCCACAGTCGTCACCCTGAGCCACTACAGATGGAAACAAGCACTCCGGATGACATGATCCAAACTTCGGCTCTTCCATGAATCCCCCGACAAAATGGTAGAGCTGACTGCCAGGATTAGGCTGATCTAGTGGCGCGAGAACTAACGCCAGCATTTGAAGTGTCTGCAACGAGGCGCAGGACATCGAGAACGCAAAGACATTTTCGCGGACTTTCAACGGGTGATCCTTTGGCAGGCCTTCAATGTATTTCGGGTCATCGAGCATCCCCTCACGTTCCATCTGCACATGCCCAGGATCGTATTGCCCAAGACATTGTAGGCATGGCCGTCCTATGGTCGCCGTGTGCGCTCTCCAGTCAGCTGCTGCCAATTTACCCAGGCGGTTTGTTCGCGCGCGGATGCCACCGTCGATAACGGGAATCAGGTGCGCGTGAGCGATCAGGTTAAGTACATAGCGACCCCAGGGCCTATCCACGCAGGAAAACAGCAGGTCACAATCCAGAGCGGCCCTATACCCCTCTTCTTGATAGACCGCTGCCACCACCGGCACCGCGCGAAAGCGCGCCGCAGTGGCGCGCTCGCTCAGAAATTCGGCAAGAACCTCAACTTTAAGACGGCCAACGTCCCGATTGGTAGCGTAGTTCAACCGGTCGAGATTGTGCTTTTTGACGACATCGAAATCGATCAACGTGATGTCTTCAAACCCAGTTCTGGCGAGCGATTCTGCGATCATCCCGCCTACGCTCCCCGCTCCGACGATACCTACCCGCAATCTCACGAGATTCGCCTGACTCGCTTCGCCCCAAGCCGATACAGTGCGGATCTGCGGTTCAGTGGACCTGGGAATGGGTGCGAGGCGGTCCATGAAGGTCACTCCGAGGCTGTCACCCACCACACGGGCCGATCCACACCAGGCCACCGGGTACGTGCGCGGCGCAGTGCGCTGCCAGAATCGCGCGCTCCATGCGCCATCGCCAGCAAGCGTGAGGCCGACGAAGGGCAAACCAGTTGCGCCGAAGACCGCTCCGGCATTCCCTTGCTCCGCAGCGATGTCATCCCTGCTTAAACCTTGGCACCCGCGCCCGAGAGGATGACTATGCAGTAGAACTAGTCCCGCTCCGGTCGCCGCCGCCTCTGACATGGCGCGCTCCAGAAAACTAGGCCCGAAGCTCGCATTCCCATGCACATTGCGCTCGCCCTCGCGCGGAAGAATCAGCCGCTCGATAAGTGCGGTCGTGCGTGTCTGTCCTGCGCTGCCCCGCCACAGGCCGAAGCAAATTTCTTCTTGACGGTCGGGCCGCAGCAGATGTCCGCACGCCAGCTGATTGACTTCGCCGGTCATGGCGATGCTGCGCTCCACGCGGCTCATTGCGAGTCCCAGAGTCGCCAGACATGGCTCATGTAGGAAGCCACCGTCTTCTTGGACGTTGCCCACTCGGCGGGCGGCCGGGACCAATATTGCCACTCGCCTCCCAGCGCTTGCTGGAATGGCGCCCCCTGCTCGCGATGTATGCCCCCAGTGGGGTGCGTTCCACCTCCCTGAACTGGGTGGATGAGAGCCGCGACGTGAATGCCGCACGGCGGATTTACAGGAAAGTCGGCCGGCACGATGAATCCGTGCTTCAGTTTCGTGCCGGCAAACTTGCCGCTCTCCACCGCGTAGTCGATGGCGACGTGCTCAGGCTTGCCGTCCAGAACAACCGGCTCGTAGCCAAGATCACGCAGCCCCTTGATAAATACCTCGACACCAGTCTGCATGGTTCCTCGCTAGGAAACAGGGGTTGGGCCGGTGGATACGATCTGGAACTTCTCACCATCGTGAATCTTGATAGGCTCGTCACCCTTGCCCTGGTAGCTGTGTTTGTGGTGGCCCTCTATTCGCACGAGGTAATTCGTCGCTGGATCTTTCTCACCGAACGTCTTGATGATCTCGTTCGGTGTCCATTCGCGCCGGTCGGTTTCGTGAGGCTCGCCATCAACGAAGAAGTGGATCTCGTGATGATGGCCCAGTTCTGGATGCGGCGCTTCACTGCTGATGTTGTTCGCTTCTATGCTCATGTTTTTCTCCTAATTTGCCCATCGACGGCCGGAATTCCGCCCGCTCCAGAATGTATAAAATACGGTGCACGCGTGTGTCAATCCGCAGTTTACATAAACATGCTTACACCACAAACATGTTTACCTCATTTGACATCTATTATTTGAAGTTGTAAGGTAATGGCAATGGATGATGTCGATGGACTGTACCCTGCAATTGGCCGAAAGATCCGAGCGGCTCGAGAATGCTCGACGCCGAAGCTTAGTCAGGATAAGCTTGCCAAGCGGCTTGGGATCAGCCGCGCGTCAATCGTGAATATCGAAGCTGGCCGCCAACACGCTCCGCTTAATCTCCTCTGGAAGATTGCTCAACTGTTAAACGTCGAACTGACAATGCTGATTCCCCAGCGTGCCGAGTTGCTTGCAATCGACACAACAGTGGAGTTAAACGATAAGATGCGAAAGCAGATTGAAATTGAGGCGAACGGTAATCAGAGCCTTAAGAAAAGCTTGTCCACTATCGTGGGACGCCTCCTGACCACCATCGAAACAGATCAGAAGCGTAGAGGATCATGAACAAGCAAAAACGTGACCAGATAGAGCAGCAGGCTGAAAAGGTGCTTCGCGAAACCAAAGCGTGGCGAGTTCCTGTCCCTATCGACCTTGTGGCGAACGGACTAAACCTCAAGACGGAAGCCTCTGTCTTTGGAGACGACATTTCCGGGCTTCTTGTCGTCGAGAAGAAGCGTGGGGCTATCGGTTACAACTCAACGCACGCGCGGGTGCGCCAGCGCTTCACTGTTGCGCACGAAATTGGACATTATGTGATGCACGTGAAAAACTCGATGCATTCGCGTCTATTCATCGACCGTTTTGTGGCTTTTCGTGACGATGAGTCATCTGCAGGCAGCGACTGGGAAGAAGTCGAAGCCAATGCCTTTGGCGCAGCGTTATTGATGCCCGCGAAGCTCGTGCGCGAGGAAATCAAGAAACAGAAGCTCGACCTCGACGACGAGGACGAACTCAGCGCTTTGGCAAAAAGATTTCATGTCAGCACAAGCGCCATGTCCTATCGCTTGGTGAATCTGGGCCTACTCCGATAGCATTTGCCTTTCTCGCGCCCGGGAGTCCTGACAGCGCAAAGTTGCCTCCGCGCTTCAGCCAAACAGCATCCTTACCATGACCCTTGCCGCTATCTTGAGTACGTGATAATCCGGTTTGTCGCGCGGCGGATGAACGCGGTAGGGGCTTTGCCAGGGCGCGCTGTGCAATCATGTTGCAACTATTTTAAAGTGTCCGCTGGCTAGGCAGAAAGGGGACATTTTAGCTTTGCGCTAATAAATCAAAATCGTATAACAAATGTTATGGAAAATAAGGCAGGCTAAGTTGTTGTTATAGCGACACATTTTAATAATTGCGATCTCTCGACCGGCTCGGCAGCGAACTCAGGGTCTTGGTCTGCGGCCTTGGCAAAACTCAATAGCTTCTCGCCGACGAGATAATCCAGCGCACTCTTGACACCGAATCGCTCGCGAATCGTGGGCGTGACCTCACACTGCTCTCGCCAGATCTCGTGGAAGTCCATGTGAATCTCCAGGCCGCCACTATATCGCTGTCCCCTCGGCACAGGCAACTCGGGCAAAAAGCTGTTAATCAGCTCAGCGGGCGGATACACTTTGCCCGCCAAAACGCTTCTCGAAAGATGGGATTCACGTAGCGCTCACGAGTGAACTGGTGTTTTACGGCCAAAGCTGCTTTTCTTTTTCCTCCTCTCGGACCGGGAGCAATACAGGGCCTTTAGTGTGACTTTCCTCGCGCGCGATACTTCTCTAAAATCGTACTTGACAGCTGGTTACGTTCTGTAGATACTACGGCGCATCCGCTCCATTTCCCCTTTTGGGACGGATAACATCTAGTCCTCGTGCTCTCACCGGCCTCTCTTCAACCGGTTTCGTGGACCCTTAATTCCGGAGGCACCATGCGCCTTGCTCGTCTGTTGGTGTGCGCGTTGCTTGCTGCCAACTCCCCCGCCTCATCAGCCACAGGATCATCCACTAGTAACGCCTCGCAGGCTTCCGTCCTTATTCAACAATCTCTCGCGGCCCTGACCGGTGGCCAAACTCTCACCGACGTAACGCTCACCGGCTCTGCTCAAACCATCGCCGGCTCCGATAATGAAACCGGCAATGCAGTTCTGAAAGCCGTCGCCGCTGGAGCCAGTAGTTTAGCTTTAACACTCACCGCTGGCCCGCGAACCGAGGTCCTGAATGCGTCCGTGATTCCCCCAAGCGGCTCCCGGTCTGGGCCCGACGGGTCCACACATGTCATTCCCTATCACAATTTGCTTACCGGCCCGTCTTGGTTTTTTCCCGCTTTCAGTTTGTCGGCAGCGAGCTCCGTAGCGAATAACACCGTCACGTATGTTGGGCAAGAGACGCACAACGGCGCAACCGTACAGCATCTTACGATCATCCAGTCCGCCCCTGTCGGCATTGTGACTTCAGATCCCCTTTTGCCGCATCTCACGCAACTCGATTTCTATCTCGATTCGACGACGCTGCTTCCGGTCGCGGTAGACTTTACGATCCATCCGGACGACAACGAACTCGCCGACGTTCCAGTTGAAATCCGCTTTGCGTCATACACCACGATCAGCGGTGCGCAGATTCCATTCCACGTCCAGAGGTTCATCAACAATAGCCTCGCCCTTGATCTCCAGATCCAAAACGCCGTCTTGAATTCAGGCATCACGATTTCGCAAGTCACTGGGCACTAAGCAAGCCACAGAAGGGAGGATAACCTGTGATCCGCTCACTCCGTCTCGTCGTCGTGTTGCTTTTTACGGCTGTAATTTGTCACAAAGCGAACGCCCAGGTCACAACCGGAGTTCCTCCGCTAGGTTCGTTCACCGGAGGGCCCGACGTGATCGATCTCGCCAATCTGAACGCTCATTTCGATATACCGGTGCTTGAAAAACCCGGGCGGGGTACGCCCTTCAGCTACGATCTGACCTACGACAGCTCGGTCTGGTCAAAAGTCGGCAGCGTGTGGACTCCAGCGTACAATTGGGGATGGACCGCGCAAACGGCCATTGCTACAGGCTTTTTGAGCTATGGGAAAATAACATACAACTGCGACACACCACCGCCAATCCATCAGTATTACGTCTTCAACAACTTCGTTTACCACGACGCATTTGGTGGCATCCACCGGTTCTATGGCCAGATGGAGTACGATCCCACGAATTGTGACAATGGAACATTTAGCAGTCTTAACGCAGTTGCCACTGATGCAAGCGGCTACTCAATCTCTGCGTCCATAAGTGGACCGAATTTGTCGACTCACCTTATTGCCTCGCCCGGTGGATCGCAGTTCAGCAACGTCCCCTTGAATTTGGCTGGGGGCTATTCGGGTACGACCGCCATGGTCACCGATCGCAATGGCAACGAGATTTCCGTCAGCAGTACATCCAATACTGCGACCTTCACCGATACTCTCGGCAAGACCGCGGTCACGGTATCCGGAACTGGCAGTCCTTCCAGCCCTCTGGTTTTCGGCTATACGGATTCTTTGGGCAATCCGGCGTCGTACACTATGAAGTTCACAACGTACAGCATACGAACGAATTTCGGTTGTAGCGGCGTGACGGATTACGGAACCAATGGCACCACGACAGCGCCCCTGGTCAGCGAAATCGATCTCCCCGACGGCGTTTCGAAATACACCTTTACCTACGAACAAACTCCGGGCCATTCCGGCTTTTACACCGGGCGTTTGGCATCCATCACCCTACCAACGGGTGGGACGATCAGCTACACATATTCAGGCGGGGGCACGGGCGTCAACGGTATTAATTGCGCAGACGGCTCGGCGATGACTTTAACGCGCGTCACGCCAGACGGTACTTGGACCTACGCTCGCACCCTCGGCACGGCTGCTGCCTCTGCCACGTTAATCACAGCGCCCCAACTACCCTACGACTCCGCATCCAATCAAACTATCGCCCAATTCCAAGGAATTTATCCTACCCAGACCGACACGTATCAAGGCGCAGCCCCCACCTTCACGTCACTACCGATCTCGGAGACCACCCTAAAGACCTCCGGTCTTCTGCAGGAAGTTCAAACTTGTTACAACGCCAGCGCTTCGCCCTGCCCCAGCATCGCAATCACGTTGCCCATAACCCAGCGTACCGTCACGGCCAGCCTCGACAACTCGGGAGCCCTCTGGTCCCAACACACCGACAAATACAATACCTACGGCCTCCAGACCGAAAGCGACGACTACGATTTTGCGGCCACGCCGCCTGGCACTCGACTGCAGCAAACTACCGTTGCCTACGCCACCCTCGGCGGCTATCTGAGCGCCTTCCCGCAAACCGTCGAAGTCCTAAACAGTGCGGGCACCATACAATCTCGCCAGGACACCGCCTACGACGGAGTCGCGTTAACCTGCAGAACAGGCGTCACGCAACATGACGACACCGATTATCCCTGCACCTACAACGTCCGCGGAAACGCCACATCTGTCACAACCTACACGAATCCCACAGTCCCGTCGGGCGGCATAACGAAAAATTTCACTTACGATTCCACCGGCAACCTGCTCACCGCGCAGGTCAACTGCTGCGAACTGAAAACTTGGGTTTATTCCTCCACCACCGACTACGCTTATCCAGATTCCGTAACCAGTGGCTCGTCAACCCAACTCACGACCACCATGACCTACGACCTAAATATGGGTCTGCTCCTCACTTCCACCGATCCTAACAATCTCAAAGCAACGCTCACGTACGACAATCTCGGTCGACCATTGACCTCGATCACCGGTTCCAACCCGGCCGCTACCACGGCATACAACGACTCCGGCACCTGGACCGTTCTCGCCTGCTCTCCCGTGCAAAGCACCAATACCGCCTGCCAGAAGACCATCGCAGACAGCCAAGGTCGCACCGCAACAACCCAACTGCTCGACGGCAGCTCCGATCTATACTCCGCCGCGGACACAAAATATGATTCCTGGGGACGCGCCTACAAAGTCAGCAATCCCTACACTACCTCCGCCGCCTACTGGACGCAGACCAACACCGACGCCATCGGCCGCACCGTGAAAACCACTCTGCAGGACGGCAGCGTCAGCACATCTTCATATACAGACAACGCGGTCACCGTTACCGATCCCGCCGGGAAACAGCGCAAAGGAATTTCCGACGCATTGGGACGTCTAACCAGTGTCTATGAACCTGACCCCACCAATGGTAATTCGTTGACCTTGCTGACTTCTTACACCTACAACGTTTTCAACCAGCTGACCAACGTCTCCCAAAGCGTCCAAACCCGCAGCTATGTCTACGACGCTCTCGGACGCCTCAGCAGCTCCACAACGCCCGAAGCCGGTACCGTTTGCATCGGCACCTACTCCGGCAGCACCTGCCAAGCCAATGGCTACGATCAATGGAACAATCTCGTTTACCGGACCGATGCCCGCTATGTCGTCACCAATTATCTCTACGACAGCCTAAATCGCCTCACCGGCATTACCTACCCCACAGTCCCGGCCGGCGTAACCGCTATGCCCAACGTTTGCGAAGCCAATGGCGCCCCGAGTAACAACGCCAATGTCTGCTTCACGTACGGCACCAGCGCATCCAGCTACAACAACGGCCTGCCGCTTTCCATGACCGACGCCACCGGCTCCGAAACCTACACCTACAACGCGCTCGAGCAAGTCACACAGTTGCAAAAAACCATCGGCACCACGGTCTACAACACCGGCTACGCATACAACTACGCCGGCGAGCTCACGCAGATCACCTATCCCTCCGGACGCATCGTGACGGAAAATCTCGACGTGATCGGCCGCCTTTGTGCCGTCGGCACTTCCGGCAGCACCTGCAGCACGGGTACCACTTGGGCCAACAACTTCACCTACAACGCCGCCCAGCAGCCGACGGCCTACACGCTATACAACGGTGTCTCTGTCACCCTTGGCTATTCACCGGACCGCCTCCAGCTTACCTCCTTGTCCTACGCCAAAAGCGGCACCACTATTTTCGGCCTGTCTTACTTGTACGGCGCCTCGGGCAGCAACGACGGCCTGATTTCCAGCATCACAGACAACGTGCAATCCGGTCGCAGTGTGAGCTACACGTACGACGGCCTCGCTCGGCTCTCCACGGCGCTAACTTCCGGATCATCTAGCTACCCGCAGTGGGGCCTGCAATGGTATTACGATCGGTATGGCAATCGCACGCAGCAGGCCGTCACCAACGGAAGCGGTCCGTCCAACTCCGTAACGGTGAACGCCACTACCAATCAGCTCACCGGCTCGACCTTCACGTATGACTTGAGCGGCAACATGACCAACGATGGCTCCAACACGCTCGTCTACGACGCCGAAAACCGTGCCACCGGCGCCACGAATAGCGGCTCCACTGGAGCCTACACCTATGACGGCAAGAGTCAGCGCGTCACCAAGTGCGTGGCGTCTTGCACCTCTAGCACCCGCTACATATTTTCGGGCTCCAAAGTAATTGCCGAATACGCTTCTACCGCTTCTCCCTCCGCTCCAACCATTGAATACATCTACGCCGGGGGTACCCTCATTGCTTCAGAAGACAACACCAGCACGTACCGCTTCTACCAGCGCGACCATCTATCAAATCGCGTGGTCACCGACATCAATGGCAACGTCCTCGAGCAACTCGGCCACTACCCCTACGGCGAATCTTGGTACAACTCCGCCGGCGAGAAGCTCATCTTCACCACCTACGAGCGCGACGCGGAGTCCGGCAACGATTATGCCCAGGCCCGCTACTACGCTAGCCGACTCGGCCGTTTTTCCGCCGTCGACCCCGTTGCCGGCAGTACCGCTGACCCGCAAACCCTGAACGGCTACGCCTACGTCCGAAATGTTCCAACGATGCTTGTCGATCCCGCCGGACTCTGCCCCACCGCTACAGTAGAATCGTATCCCTCAGAAGATCCACAAGATCAGTCAGGCCACGGTCCCTACATGTCTGACGTCGACAGCTTGCTGTCGTCTGACCCGCAGTTTAAAGGCGGCGCTCCCGGCCCGTGCCCGGGAGGGCCGGCTACTAATGCCGGCGTCGACAGCTACGGCGGAATAAGCAGCGCAGACGGGGGCTTAACCCTAGACGGTGGTTACTTCGGAGACGACAGCGGATTCGGCGTTGGATCTGCTGTGGCTGGAGGTGACATTTGGGATTTATTGAGCATTCCTGTTGCCACACTATACTATGCTGGCGAGAGCTTAGGATACGCTTCGCTTCCCGGCAACAGCTACTTCTTCAGCCCAACATTTCCCGATAGCGGAAATCCATGCGCGGGATACCCTAGTTCCGCTTTAGACTACCTTAACAAATTTCAAACCGCAAATTATAAAGACGGCTCGCCCAATGCTCTTGTGCACATTATCGCGAACCATATACTGCCAATGCCGGGAAAAAGCATCTACAACGTGCCGGAAGCCCCGCCCTACCTGGAGCTTCCGCTCGCGGTCATGGGAATGCTGATTCTCAATGCTAAGACCTATGAGCTCGCCACACCGACCGTCAGCTCTAATGGCAACACTCTAACCTTTCAACAGACCTTCAAAGAAGGGGATGAGTTGGGTGTATATCCGTCACCGGATGGCCCCATCACATTTACGGTCGGCTCATCGATAGGCAACTTGCGAAATAAGGGAGGTCCGACCTTGACAAACACCTTGCTGGTGTCGAAGGATTGCATAACCGTACTTACTTCATTTCCCGGAACTCTCGGCGACTGACTTCATGCTTACATTTTGTGTTCTCCTCTTGTCGGGGGCTCAGATATCAACGCCGTTTCTCTCGCGAACCATACACGAGCAACTACTAGCATCGACAGTTAGGCAAATCTGTTTGCGCTATTCAAGGGTGAGCAATATTGAATCCGAAAAACACACCAAAGACCAGTCAAACGAGCCTCAAATGAATACGGAAATTAGAGCCTCCGAGTCGCTTAGCCCTCGAGAAAGGTATCTGCGAGCGCGCAAGTCTCCACAATGGAACCAAATGCCTTCCATCGCGCTTGCGTCTTTGTTCGGGGACACCGAAACCGTAAGGGCAATCATCTCAGAAAAACAGAACGTTGATGCTTCGGCTCCGGACGGCGTTACTGGTCTGATGTTTTCAGCCAGATTTGGGAATCTTGAGCTTCTTGAGCTGTTGTTAGATGCAGGGGCGCAAATTGACAGATCAGATGCAAGGGGAGCTACGGCACTAGTGTACGCTGCTGAGAACGGCAACACCGCGGAATTGAACGCACTATTAGATCGCGGTGCAAACCCGCTAGTCAGGACATCGAGCGGCGCAACTTTACTTTTGGCTGCCGTTACCCATCCAAACAAGGAAATGCTTAAGCGCGTGCTTGAAACGGGCCAACTCTTGGACGCCCAGAACGTTGAAGGAACAACGGCGTTGCTTTCTGCAGCCATGACTCACGACCCGAGCATTTTGAAACTACTTATCGATGCCGGTGCAGACGTAAACCTGCCGCGTAATGATGGTCTTACGCCTCTAATCGCAGCAACCACGGACGATACAGCCTTCAGGGAGGCCAATGTAGAGGCCGTCAGGCTTCTGCTCGAGCACGGTGCGCAAATAAATGCGCAAGATGAGAGTGGTTGGTCGGCCTTGATGGGTGCGGCCTTTTACGGTGGTGCAGATGCGGTACGCTTATTGTTGCATGCAGGGGCGGATACGACCCTAGCCGATAACAAGGGCCGAACGGCACTGGACATGGCGATCAAGAAAGGCAACTCAGACATCGCCGAAGAATTGCGAAGAAGGTGACCTGCCCCCTAAAACCGCAGGGTGAATCATACGACATGGACATCTTGTGTAGGGACCCCTTGCTACTTTCTAGCGGGACCTGACACGCACATTGTCGATGTTGATGTCGAGTTTGCCTCCACGTCTCATCCTCGTCTTCGGCTGGGCCTCGAACGCAAAAGCCATATTGAAAACACGTAAGTTACTGATTTTGTGGAAGGCTCAAACGGTATAAACGGCTCAAACCGCCGTGCCGAGTACAATTTGAGTACAAAAATCTAGCTAACCCGCCTGCCACATCGACCTCGTGGGCAGCGGTTTCTCTCCGCCAAACGTGTGGCTCTCCAGTATCGGTAGCGGTTTCCGGCCACCCGGCCATGCGCGCGGCCAAATCACGTCGCAAATGTAATGCTCCCCGCTAAAACTGGACACCTCATCTAGCTTCGGAAGCGATCCCTTTGTCCTGCCCACACCAACCGTAGCCGCCGGTATCCCCATTTGCGACTTCTCTCGTCACGGCCAATACACTTGGAGTCTTGGCAGTTCCCAGTGCTACTACGAGATTAGTGGATTGGAACTAACTTCAGAAGACATTTGGCATCGTCAGACGGAGTACCGTAAGCGTCCGCCTCTGACCGTGTGTGAGAAGTGTGGGCAGTCGAGGATGATGGTCCAAGTAGGCACATCGGAAAGTGTCCACTTGGGAATAAGTGGACACTTCAGAGCGGATAGTCGTTAAAAGAGAGCCGCGTAAGCGGCGCGCGGTGGCGGGGAAGCGACGGATCGTCGAGGAGGCGTTAGAGGCGGATGCGTCGGCGGCTAAAGTAGCGCGGGCGCACGGAGTGATGCCAACCAGGTGTTTGCGTGGCGGCGTCAGTATCGGCAGGGGTTGTTGGGCGAGGTCCAAGAAGCGGCGAACTTGCTGCCGGTGCATTTCACCAGAACGCGAGTAAGCAAAGCGCATCGCGCGGGCCGTCGTCAAGTTGCACACGGAACCACGGAAGCAGCGGGCGCGATTTACGTGGAACTTCCCAAGGGACAATTACTCCACCACGAGGCGCAGCGCCTCCGTGTCCAGACGTCCGGTTTTCATCTGACGGCGATCCGAATGCGTGTTTCGGTTAGGCCTTAGTTCCGAGAGTTTAAAAAGCACTAATCTAGGCCGAGAATCAGAGAAATAGATTTCTAATAGAGACAGAATGGTTTTGTTCCCGCATGGCACACGGCGATAATTGGCGGGACTTCTTCCTTCTCGATTCTCGCAAGAAGGTTGTCCCAAGAAAATTGTCGTCAATTTCTGAAAGGCATTATGTATCCGGGCATCGAGCTGCGGCTGTACCGCTATGTTTCGGTACTTGCCGAGGAATTAAATTTCACGCAAGCCGCGCAGCGTTTGTATGTTTCACAGCCCACACTCAGCACGCAGATCCGCGACCTTGACCGTGAGATCAACGTCAAGCTCTTTGAACGCACAAGAGGCGGGCAGCAAGTGGTCCTCACGGCGGCAGGCCAAGCGTTCGCGACGGAAGCCAGACTGGCACTGGTCCACGCTGACCGAGCTGTTCAGGAAGCGCGCGCCGCTGACGGACTGCACACCGGGACCTGGAATCTCGGCTATTCTCCGCTCGTCGACCTGCGCATTGTATCGAAAGTGCGGCAGTACTTGTCGGAAGCCTATCCGGCAACATTCAAGTTGAGTTCCCCGGAGATAACGCCCAAGCTGATTTGGCCCGTTAGCCTTGACGGAAAGAAAATGCAGTCAGAGACGTACAAAGTTTTGGGCATCCTGGATAAGCCTAAGAGCAATTAGGAGCGCATCGCTGTGCCCCTGCGGCGATATCATCATAGTTATCGTTCTAGTACCCTCAATTTTTCTAGTATTGATACTTGACAGTACCTTACTGGTCCCATATCGTCCCGCCTCGTCGCGCTGGCGCAATCCCGGGGACGGATGCGCCGGCGCGGCACGTTCGGTTCGACACTCCCCGCATGGTTTGGGTGCCTCTCGGGGAGTGTTGCCGACCGACTTTTCCCGGCCAAAAGGCGGTCAAACATGAACACCATCTATCGGCCTGCAGTCGTCTCGTCACGCTTGCTGATCTCGGTCGGAGCTTTCCTTTGCATGGTCGCCGCCCTAGGTTTCGCCGCCTTGGTGTCGCGGTAGCGAGACTTCATGAGCACCATTTTGCGCGCGGCGGGCCTCAAATCGCACGATGTTTTGTTTTTGAATTTGTATTTCCGCCGTGTCCTCGATCAACACGATTCGTTGGTGGTCTGGAATGAATTCGGCCAAGCTATTGAGAAAAGTCGTCTTACCGCTGGACGTACCCCCACAAATCATAATGTTTTTTCGCTGCACGACAAAATCTGCCAATTGCCCAGCAAGCTCTTGTGTCAGCATTCCCATTCGGACGAGGTCTCTCATTTTGAAGCGGTGTGAGTTGAATTTGCGGATGGTTAGAGTGACGCCGTGGATGCTGCAGGGTGGTAGAACGGCGGCGACGCGGCTTCCATCGGGCAGCCGCGAATCGAGGATGGGCTTCTCATCCGATATGTCGTCGCCTAATCGTCGGGCGATATTCTTGACCGCCACGATGAGCGACTCCGGCGTGAGTTTGACTCCCGGCACAAGCTGAACGTATCCGGCTTTTTCAATGAAGATTCTCTCCGGGCCATTGACCATGATTTCACTGATGTCCGGGTCGAGAATCAGGTGTTCAATCGGGCGGAGAAACGGAAGGATGAGTTCAATTCCACTCATCATAGTTGTCCGTCCGCGAGCTGGTGAAAGTAGGATTTGTTTACGTCATTAAAATACGGCTTCAAGTAGCAGAACAGAGGCGGCAACGGGTCGAGCCCGTCGTAGGCGAGAGTGACGGACTGCGCGTTCTTGAGTTCAGTGAATATTTTGGTATCGAATCTGTAGTCCCGCTGTTGACTGTACGTTTTAGAAGTGCTGATGTGTGCCTTGTCAGCAACAGGTTTGCCCGTGAGAAAACTGACCTTCGAATCGTGGCCGCTCTCCGAGATGTGGTAATTGACGCGCCATTTATCGTCCTGGCCGCACAGTTCGCTTGCGATCTTCGCGGAGAAGTCATCCGAAAGGGCGAGAAAGATTTTTGTGCGGAAGGTTTGCAGTAGGGTTCGCCACGTTTCGCCGGGCAGAGTTGTTTTGAGTGAACTGATGCTTTGTGTTGCGACCAACGGGATGCACTTTGCCTGTCTGGAGAGGGCAAAAAAGCGCTCGTCGCCACTCGGTTCGTTCTCACCCACTGTAGCGAAGTGTTGGTACTCATCGCATATAAAAACGATGGGCCGCCAAGTCGTTTCAGGCTTGACGGCAATCTGAGGAATCCGATTCAGCACCGCCCGCTGAAAATCCATCTTAAGCATTACGCCGATAGCACGGGCAAGTCCCGGATTCATGCTGACAGGAAAGTTGAGGGCGATCACCTTGCCTTGCTCTAACAAGGTCGCAATCGGCGGCAACGGCTTCCGGCCCGATGTCCGTGGTCCACTCTCCTGATAGAGTTCGACGGGTGGACAGAAGGTTCTCTTGACGCGGGAATTGTCGTCAAAGAGCGAGAGGAAAACCGAAATGCCCTCGACGATGGAGGTTTGCAGCTTCTTGTCGAGATTCGTCCAGTCGCCGTTGTACCAGCGTTTGACGAAATCGAGTTGTTCCTTTCGGTCGGGGTCAATGCCAACTGGTCCCGCCTCGTGTTGGATGGTTGGTTCGATCCCTAGTTTTTGCAGGAGCTCCCTGGCCGCGATCGAATCCAGAGTGCGATATGCCTTGCCAGTCGCGTCGGCTTCGAAGCCGATTTCGGCAAGCTCGCTGGCGTGAGGCTGGAAAGCGTCGCGCGAGACGGAGAGGAAGCATTTCCCAAGGATGATTTGTTCGGCCTCTTTGATCTTCCGCTCCAGCACTTCGTGCGAGATGGCGCACTCATAGACATCGAACAAGGTGACATAGCCGACCCCGACCTTGTGCAGGATGATGATGAACTTGATGAGGTTGGTGTACGCCTGCTGCCAGAAAGGTTCCTTACCTTTGCCAAACAGGTTGTTGAGTAACGATGCAATTCCGTAGACCAGCGCGTAGCCGTCGAGGTCGTTGTGCAACGGGTTGTAGGCCCACTCAGAATCCAAGCTGATTTCAATATAGTCGTCGAGCCGGCCATGCCGCGCGAGCATTTGCTTGACCTTGTCACAGAAGTCTCCTTTGACTTCGAGCACAAGTCCGCTCGACTTCGCTTGGGGATCTGCCGCGCGATAGCCCAACAACTGGTCGGTGAACGTATACATGCAGCAGCTCGTCTTGCCGCTGCCGACCGCACCGATAATGATGGTGCCCGTGAACAGCCCGCGTTCGGGGATGGTCAGCCAACGCGGTTTCTCGGCCGGAATGGGCAAACGCGGGCTGTGAACCTCCCCTAGAACCAAACTCAACCTACTGCGAGTTTCCACATCAGGATAAGGTGGCAGCGCTTGCGGTTTTCCAACGCGACGTGGCCTCAGCGTAAATATATACAGAGCGGATAACAGAAACGAATAGCCGATGTAGGGCGTGGTGAACAGAATGACGTGATACGAGGCTTTGAGTCCGGCGTATGTCCAAGGGTCGCGGAGGGCCACAAGTCGGAGGAAGTACTCATTCCATGACGGCGGAACGAGCGCGGTTGTCATGGGCCAGGGCAACCTTATATAGAGCACAGTCCCCGTCAGCATGGCCAACACGACCGCCAGGAAGTTCTTCGAGTTGAGAACCCGGTGAATCATGCAATCATGCTGCGCTCGGCACAGATTTGGCTGAGATCTTCAGATCGGGCGACGAAGTATTACCGGCTCGTGAAACCGTTGCAGAACCAGCTTGCTGCTTTGCCAGCCACTCGTTGAACTCTTTGTCGCGACGAAACAGACGCTTCAGTGATTCGTCAATGATGTACTCGTGGGTGGCGCCTCCGAGGAAAGCCGCATAGCGCTGGAGCAGGGTGTGCGCTTCCTCGTCGAGGCGTGCCGAGACGAGCTTCTTTTCTTGCTTCGGTTCTATCTTCGGGATCAGGGCCACGTCTTCATCTCCTCTTGTGTTTGGGATTCAAAGTTGTTGGGTTGTTTGCTTGCAGTTCTGCTGTCGACGGAGCTAGAGAATTGGCATGAATAACTTGGGCGGTAGCGACCCCCGGCGCCCGTGGCGTTGGGCGGCTCGGAAGCCGCACAAAGCGGGGTCGCTACCGCCCAAGGACGTGCTTTGTGCCTGTGGATGTTTGTGCTCCATCGCTCGCTAAGATGGTTATTTCTGTTGGGTTTATGGATCATTGTGGAAATCCCTCGGGCGAAAACTGAGGTGAATCCGGTTCGCATGATTTTTCGCTCCAGCTTTCGCTCGATTCTTGATTTCCACAAATAAAGACGGACAGCGAATCGCCCCATTTTTCTGCTCGAAACAGACCTATACTCGCCGTGCCCGGAATTGACATCGAGATGATCACTTCTTGGTCCGTAGCGATCCCCTGGCCCTATTTCTGGTACAGCGCCGGTGTGGTTTTTTCGGCGAACTGCTTTCTGCTGGCGTTCAATTGGTTGACGGCAGAGGCAGCAATCCGCCGGCCTGCTTCCCAACGATTCAAGGGCGGAAATAGTGGTGAAGGTCGTTCGTCAATCGCAGTAGTTTTCGGCCTCCGTTGACGATACGGAGGCAATCAGCACGGTAGTTATCCTGCGCGAGATTCGAAGGTCTTACGACATTCAGCGATATCGTTTGGAGTTCGGGACTTCGTTCCCGAATCCACGCTAGCAACCGATTTGATACCACGGTTGGAAGCGATTTGCGGAACCAAGTAGGCGGTGCCTTCTCCGCTCTAGGGTATTTGCTGTATGTTCGGGGACACTTTTCCATGTGTAGGGTTTAGACTTCGTTTTGCCGAGGTAGCGGTTCCGGGTACGCGTGTGAACGATCCAGCCGGCAATAAAGATAAGCAAGCGAAAGCCAAAGGTTCTGAGGCGGCAACGCGGCAACCTGTCAGCCGGCGGTCGTTTCTTGGCGGATTGGCCACGACGGGGTTCGCGGTTACGGCTGTGCCTTTGCTGCACGGCGCTGGAGCTGTCGAATCACAGAATGTGGCGTTAGCGCCGCAGGTAGCAGAGGAGTCTGCTGCTTCCAGCGGAACAGTTGCAGTATCGCTGAAAATCAATGGAGAGGTGCGGCAACTGCAGATTGAGCCGCGCGTTACCCTTCTTGATGCGCTACGCGAACACCTGGGTATGTTCGGGACCAAGAAGGGCTGCGACCACGGGCAGTGTGGTGCATGCACATTGCATGTCAACGGGCGACGCATCAACTCGTGCTTGACGTTCGCCATCATGCACCAGGGAGACACCATAACCACCATCGAAGGCTTGGCACAGGATAGCCAGCTGCATCCCATGCAAGCGGCATTTCAGGAGCACGATGCGTTTCAGTGCGGATATTGCACATCGGGGCAGATTATGTCCGCGGTGGCGCTGCTCACGGAGCCTTGCGGCGGAGGCGATGACGCCATTCGGGAATGCATGGCCGGGAATATCTGTCGGTGTGGAGCGTATGAAAACATCGTGGCAGCGGTGCGCAGCGTACGGAGCGGGGCTTGACCGATTGCGCCGAGTTTTTTGCGTGAGGAATTAGTCGCGTGGACGAATTTCATTTTAGCAAAGCGAGTTCGGTCAGTGAAGCGATAGCTGGCGTTGCGCCTGCGGGTGCGAAGTTTGTGGCTGGCGGGACGACGCTGGTCGACTTGATGAAGTTGTATGTGGAGCGCCCGAAGGCGCTGGTGGATATCAACGGCTTACCGCTGGACAAGATCGAAGTACAGCCAGGTGGCGGGCTAACGATTGGCGCGCTGGTGCGCAATAGCGATCTGGCGCACGACGCACTGGTGCTGAAACTTTATCCGGTGCTTTCGCAGGCCTTGCTTTCCGGGGCTTCGCCACAACTGCGCAATATGGCGACTACCGGCGGGAATTTGCTGCAACGCACGCGTTGCTTCTACTTTCGCGATACCAGTTATGCGTGCAACAAACGGCAACCGGGGTCTGGCTGCCCGGCACTGGAAGGATACAACCGGATACATGCGGTGCTGGGAACCAGCGAGCAGTGCATCGCCACGCATCCTTCCGATATGGCGGTTGCGATGATGGCGCTGGGCGCCTCGATTATGGTGGCTGGTGCGAACGGCGGGCGGAGTATTCCCATCGACAAATTTTATTTGCTTCCTGGTAAAACTCCTGACCGGGAGAATGCGCTGGCCCACGGCGAGATCATTACCCACGTGACCCTGCCTGCTCTGCCGCCGAGTGCCAAATCACTTTACTTGAAGCGTCGGGACCGGGCCGCTTATGAGTTTGCGCTGGCTTCCGCGGCGGTGATTGTGGACCTGGACGGCAGCAAGATTCGCAAGGCGCATATCGCCATGGGCGGCGTGGGAACGATTCCGTGGCGTTCACCGGAAGCGGAGCATGAGTTGAATGGGCGGGCGGCGGACGAGCACGTGTTTCGCCGGGCTGCTGAGGCCGCGCTGCATGGCGCCAAGGGGCACGGCGACAACGATTTCAAAATTGACTTGGCGAAGCGGACCCTGGTGCGTGCGTTGAAGAACGTTACCGGTACTTTGAGCGATCGCAAGCTTTTTTAGTGATCGGTACGGTGCACGGAAGGGAATTGGCGTGAAGAAAGAATCGACCATCATTGGCGCGGACGTGACGCGCATCGACGCCGGGCTGAAGGTGACGGGTGGGGCCCGCTATGGCGTGGAGTACGCGCTGGAAAACATGGCTTGGGGCGTAGGAGTTCCTAGCACCGTTGGCGCGGGGAAAATTGTCAGCATCAACAGCGCAGAAGCGGAAAAGATGCCCGGTGTGCTCGCGGTGCTGCACTACGGGAATGCGCAGAAACTGTACCGGCCTGCGGGGAGTTTTGAAGAGAACAGCCGCCCGGGAGAGAGCCGGCCGCCATTTGAAGACGACCAGGTGTACTACTGGGGACAATTTGTAGCGCTGGTGGTGGCGGATACGTTTGAACGGGCGCTGGACGCCGCGCAGTACGTCAAAGTGAACTACGATGCGCGCACTCCGGACATTTCTAATGCGCAGTTGACGCCGCACGATCCGCCGGCGGTGAAGAATGAACGCGGAGACGTGGATACGGGACTCGCGTCCGCGGCGGTACAGATGGATTTGACCTACGAATCGCCAGTGGAAACGCACAATCCCATGGAGATGCACGGGACCATCGCGCACTGGAATAAGGACAAGCTGACGCTGTACGAGAGTTCGCAAGGGGTGGTGAATCATCGAAACGTAGCTGCTGAAGTATTGGGAGTGCCGCGGGAATCGGTACAGGTGATTTCGCGGTTTATTGGTTCGGGATTCGGTTGCAAGCTATTTCCCTGGCCGCATTCGTGGATGGCGGCGCTGGCGGCTAAGCAATTGGGGCGGCCAGTAAAAGTGACGGTGCCCAGAAGTTTGATGTTTACAACCGTGGGGCATCGGCCGTTTACGCGACAGCGCATTCGTCTGGGCGCCGAGCAGAGTGGCAAGCTGACCGCCTTTCACCACGAAATTTATCAGCCCACGTCGATGGTGGAT